>Ga0075108_10000007_pt1 | contig 130815 bp, 141 predicted proteins | sample AntAceMetag02UK1_FD_69797 | JGI IMG/M metagenome (GOLD analysis project Ga0075108, IMG submission 69797) | Saline lake microbial communities from Ace Lake, Antarctica - Antarctic Ace Lake Metagenome 02UK1 | ecosystem: Environmental > Aquatic > Non-marine Saline and Alkaline > Saline | place...
ACGTTTTCTCTAAGGAAGTCTGTGAAGGAACTCCGAAGAGGAAAAGCCTTGCCGCAACAGGCCGAAGCTCTGCCGTTGCCTTAGGCACTGTAACGGAATCTTGCGCTAGGTGTGGAAATCCATGTAAAACACCTCCCTTGCCAGGCGCCTAAACCACACCTGCCCTGCCACGGCGCCTGAGCAACGGCTCGGAGGTGTGGTCATGCAGATGAACAGGGCCCATAGCTGCAAAAGCTATTTAAGGTTTTTTTTGGAATCACCCTCCTCAGCGTTTTTATGGTGTTGATCTGTTGGGATTTGAAAGGATCCCGTTCCTCCGAAACCGTTCCGGTTCATGAAGCTCGCCGTCGCCGCCACCAGCTGGAGCTAGAGGGGGCTGTCATCTACTGGAGCGAACGCCTGGCCAACACCTGAGGGCACTGCTAGGAGTGCAGTGATTCTTTGGTCTGAGCCTGGCGATGTCGTGGCGTTTCCTGTCCCAGCGCTCCCTGGCCATGGTTGGCCTTGGGGCCATGGCCCTTGCTCTGGGCGGCTGCTGGTCTGCTCCGGAGAAAGAGACCAAGCGCATCGAAGAACTGGAGCAGCGATTGCAGCAGGTCGAGCAACGGCTTGCCAGCCCGGCACGCAGCAATCCGGCTGATCCAGCCGGCAAACCTCCAGCCGGAGTGGTCAAGTCGCTCACCTTCCGCATGGGCAGTGCCGACGATCGCCTGCGCATCTACTGGGCGGACGGAACCAGCAGCGATCTGCCCTGCACCATGGAACAAGGCACCTGGGCCTGCGGCTGAATCCTTGCCCTGATCCTTGCTTTGATGGATGGGCACCCTTGGCCCTCCCCATGAGCCTGAAGCCCGCCGTCCGACTCTGGTTCGGCCTGATTATTGGCGTGATTGCCAGCTTGAGCATCGCCACCACCCAGGTCGAGGCCCAGGCTGACTTTCCGTTCAACCTGCAACGGGCGACCAACCTGGCGCGCATGAAGGCCGAGACACTCAACGGTGGCCTTAATCTCTATCGACCGGATGCCTGCATGTACGACCGCAGCGCCGGGGATTGTCTTGTCGAGAGCAATGACGAGGGTGTCCTGTTCCGTTTTCTGGGAGGAGCGCCCGGTTGGCAACAGCTGGAACTCCCCGCCAGCTTTGAAACGGAACTGTTGATCTCCGCCGATGGCCGCGAGGTGCTTGAGGTGATCTATAACGGCCCCGTTCGCATCACTCCGTAGTCAGCGCTGTGATCGCCAACCCGGCGCAGAGGTCTGTCAACGCCTCTGACCAGCTGGCCTGAGTGGGCCAGTGTTGTTGCTGGGTGAGGCTGAGGGCAATGCCCTTCTCCCCGTAGGCCGCCTCGTTGATGAACACCGGCCAGAGCGGTGAATCGGCCGTGGCCTCCAGGCCGAGCGTTATGCCGTCTGGGGTGAGGAAGAGGGGGTCGCCGGGGTGAAGAGGCTGCCAGTCCCGGTGCTGGCGCTGGGGATGCAGGCAAGCGCCGGGCTGGCCATCGGCCTGACGGGGGAGATCCAGGCTGCCGCGGTGGAGGTGAACGATCAGCCGGGCCGGCAGCTTCAGCCGCCCGGCCTGGGCGTCGGCCAGCACCTGCAGGGCCGCTTCGACGGCCAGCTGGGTCTGGCGACAGATCGTGGCGGTGATCACCCCCTGGGGCACAGGCCCCACCTCGATCACCAGGCCGCAGGGCCAGCGCTCGATCAGGAATCCATGCTGGGAGTCATCGTCTTCGTGCAGGTAGATCGGCAGGCCGAGCAGGCCCTGGATACCGGCCGCCAAGGCCAGGTCGGCGGGGCGGCGGCCGTAGAGCACCAGAGAGTTGCCCATCGCCGCGGTGGTGCTGTGCAGATCGAGGACAACCGGGCAGGCTCTGACGCCGCTCGGGCCGTGGGCAGCGAGCAACTGGCGGGCCCGCTGGATCTCCAGCTCCTGCTGCTCGGGATCCTCCAGCAGGGCAGGCTGGAACGAGCGATTCAGATCACGATCGAGATAACGCACTCCTGCGGCAAGGGCGGCCGGGTTGCCGATCACCAGATCGACATCCAGACCATGGCTCTGCAGGGAGCTGGTCTCCTGGCGCCAGTGCTCCAGCAGCCAGGCTGCATTGCGCTCGTTGCCATGGGTCCCGCCCACCACCAGCACCCGCCCATCCGCCATCAGCACGCCTTCCTCTGCAGGCTGGTCGCCCAGCCTTTTGCCCAGCCTTACAGGTGTGGCCCATGGCGATCCAGAGTTGATTCAGCCTCTGGAGCCTGAAGATGGCCATCCCCCCCCCCGTGGTGGCCGCCGTCAGACAGGCCTGGCAGTGGCAGTGGCATCAATTAATGGGTGGGCTGGGGCCAGCCGATGCCGAAGGCAACTACCGCCGCCCGGCCGGTGCCTTTGTGGCCCTTCCGCCGCTGCCGGCCAGCGCCGGCCAGCCTGGTCAGCACGTGCTGATTGTGGGGCGCAGCTGCCCCTGGGCGCACCGGGCCTGGCTGGTCTGGGCCCTGCGCCAGCTGCAGGGATCGCTTGAGCTGCTGGTCGTGGAGCCTGATCCGAAGGCCGGGCGCTGGCGCTTCGTGACCCCCTTCGAGGGCGCAGAAGCCTTGATTGATCTCTACCGCCGCTGCGGAGCGCCTGCGGGAACCCGCGCCACCGTGCCGGTGCTCTATGACCGGGGGGAGCGCCGCATTGTGGTCGGAGAAAGCGCCCGCCTGATCGAATTGCTCAACCGTTGGCCAGCTCCAGGCCAACGTGTGCCAGATCTGGAACCTGCCGGGCTGGCCGAGGCCATCGAGGGCTGGCGCGGGCGGCTGCAGGGGGCTGTCAACGATGGGGTGTACCGCTGCGGCTTCGCCCGCACCCAGGCGGCCTATGACCGCGCTGAAGCCGAGCTGTTTGGCGTTCTCGGCGAGCTGGAGGCGACCCTCTCAGCAGATGGGCCCTGGATCTGCGGCTCCCAACTCAGCCTGGCCGATGTGGTGCTGTTCCCCACCCTGATCCGGATGGAGATGGTCTACGCCCCCCTGTTCGGCTGCAGCCGCAAGCCGCTCTGGCAGTTCCCGGCCCTGTGGGACTGGCGGCGGCGCTTCCATGGTCTGCCGGGCGTGGAGGCCACCTGCTTCCCGGAGGCCTGGCGGCGCGACTACTTCGGTGCCCTGTTCCCGCTGCAGCCCTCGGGAATCGTGCCGGCGGGCCCCGATCTGGCCACACTGGTGTCTGGATCTCCAGGGGAGCGCCGGCCATGACCGAAACCATCAGCGAGCAGCCAGGAGGGCCAGAAGGCCCGGCCACAGGCCCGGCTGATCCGGTGTTTGAGGGGGTCTACGGGCTCTACACCATCACCGACACCGACCGGCGCGAGGTGCTGGGCTATCGCCTCGCCCTGCTGGCTGTCGCCGCTGGCCAGGCCTCCCTGCTCTGGCTGTGGAGCCACGGCGGCACCGTGCTCTGGCCCTGGCTGCTCGTGATGGCGCTCGGCCTCGGCCTGGCGCTGCGCTGGATTCACATCTATGTGCGTCCCCTGCATCGCGCCCTGCAACTGTTCTGGCTGCTGGGCTGCCTGGGCGGACTGGCCCTAGCACTGCGGGTGGGACCGGCCCAGATGCTGCCCACATTGGCCGCTGATTCCCGCTGGATCTGGGCCGTTGGACCGTTCTTCGCCGCCCTCGCCGGCGTGGGCTTCAAGGAATTTTTCTGCTTCCAGCGGGCCGAAGCGGTCGGGGTGACGCTGCTGCTGCCGGTGAGCCTGCTGGGCCGGCTCACCGGCCTGTTCGATACCAGCACCGCCTTCACCCTGCTGGCGGTTCAGGCGGGGCTGCTGCTGCTGCTCTGCCTGCGCAAGTTCCCGATGCCTGCCGCCGCCGATGTGGGCGACAAGAGTGTCTTTGCTTACCTGGAGAACCAACGACAACCCTCGAACGCGTGAGTTTGATCAGCCTGGTGGGAGTCGGCAAAGACTTCGGCATCAAAACCCTGTTCGAGAACCTCACGCTGCATGTGGGTGAGAAAGAGCGGCTGGGCCTGATCGGCCCCAACGGGGCTGGCAAGTCGACCCTGCTCAAGCTGCTGGCCGGCCAGGAGACGCCCGGGGAAGGGGAACGACGGGCCTCGCCACGGCTCAAGGTGGTGATGGTGAGCCAGGAGCCGGATCTTGAAGCCAGCCGCACCGTGCTGGAGCAGGTGACCGAAGGCTGCGGCGAAAAGATTGACCTGCTGCGTCGGTTCACCGCCGTCAGCGAGGCCCTGGCGGAGGAACCAAGCGCCGAGGATCCGGGTCACACGGCCCTGCTGGCCGAGCTGGGCACCCTGCAGGGCCGCCTTGACCAATGCCAGGCCTGGGACCTGGAGCAGCAGTGCCTGGAGGTGCTCGACCGGCTCGGCATCCAGGACGTGCAGCAACAGGTCGGCAATCTCTCCGGCGGATTTCGTAAGCGGCTCGCCCTGGCCTCGGCCCTGGTGGCGGAACCGGATGTGCTGCTGCTGGATGAACCGACCAACCATCTCGATGCCCAGTGCATCGAGTGGCTGCAGGATCAGCTGGAGCGCTTGAGCGGTGCCCTGGTGCTGGTCACCCACGACCGCTACTTCCTCGATCGGGTCACCCGCCGGATCGTCGAGGTGGATCGGGGCGAAGCGCGCAGCTACGCCGGCAACTACGCCGCCTACCTGCAGACAAAGGCCGATGAGGAGGCCGCCGAAGCCGCCACCGCCGCCAAGTTCAAGGGAGCACTGCGGCGGGAGCTGGAATGGCTCAGCCGCGGCCCCCAGGCCAGGAGCACGAAGCAGAAAGCCCGGATCCAACGGATCGAGGCGATGCGCGAGGCACCCACCCGCCAGGCCAAGGGCCAGCTCAGCCTCAGCACCGCCAGCCGGCGGATCGGCAAGCGGGCGATCACGGCCGAGAACGTGTCGATCGCCGTACCGGGCGGGGGACGCAGTCTGCTGCGGGAGTTCAGCTACGACTTCAGCCCCGAAGACCGGGTCGGGATCATCGGCCCGAACGGCTCAGGCAAATCCAGCCTTCTCGATCTGATCGCCGGCCGGCGGCAGGCCGAAGGCGGCAGCCTCGAACTTGGTAGCACCGTGCAGCTGGCCTACTTCGACCAACAGGCCGAGGCTCTGGTCGCTGGCGGTGGCCTGGACCGCAAAGTGATCGAGTACGTCCAGGAGGCGGCCAGCCAGATCGATCTCGGCGGGGTCCAGGTCAGCGCATCCCAGCTGCTGGAGCGCTTTTTGTTCCCGCCCGCCCAGCAGCACAGTCCGATCAGCAAGCTCTCGGGGGGCGAGCGGCGACGGCTCTATCTCTGCCGGCTGCTGATCCAGGCCCCCAACGTGCTGCTGCTCGATGAGCCCACCAACGATCTGGATGTGCAGACGTTGACCGTGCTCGAAGATTTTCTCGAGGATTTCCGTGGCTGCGTGGTGGTGGTCTCCCACGACCGTTACTTCCTCGATCGCACCATCGACCGCCTGTTCTGGTTCGAGGACGGCCTGCTCAAGCGCTTTGAGGGCAACTACAGCGCCTATCTCGCCCAGGCCGGCCCGGCCACAGCGCAGGCGACCTCCAAACCGGCGGCCGCGAGCCCCAAGGCAGCCAGCGGCGCCCCCAGCAAGCCCCCCGGTAAAGGCACTGGCAACAGCCTCGGCGCAGGCAATGGAAACAAGGCGGCTGGTGCGGAAGACGAGCGGCGGCGCAGTTTCAGCGAAAACCGCGAACTCAGCGAGCTGGAGGGCCAGCTGCCCCGGCTCGAAGCGCAGCGCAGCCAGCTGGAGCAACAGCTACTGGCGGGCGCTGAGCGCGACTACGGCCAGCTCGACAGCCTCACCCAGGAGCTCTCGGCCCTGGCGGAGCGCATTCACCGCGCCGAGGAACGCTGGCTTGAGCTCAGCGACCTGCGGGCTTGATCAGCTCCAGCCCACAAAGCTTGCTCAAGGGCTGGCGGCGCCCCGTAGGGTGAAGCCGACATGATCTGGTTGTCGAAACCGACCGTACCCATGAACACCATCGACGAGCACATCCGTAAGGATCAGACCGAAATCGAAGCCGCCAAGACCGTTGGCGACCAAGCCAAGCTCGGCCACCTCGAGGACGAGCTCAAGTCGCTGCAGGAGTACAAGACCCACCACCCTGAAGACGACCACGATCCCAATTCCCTAGAGGTTTATTGCGACCTCAACCCGGAAGCCCCCGAGTGCCGCGTCTACGACGACTGATCCGCGATCCCCAGCTGCTCCCAGATGGCGGCCAACAGGCCGTCAAGGCCGGAGCGGGTCACCGCTGAGATCTTGAGCACCTCGCTTCCCCAGCGCTCTGCCAGCCGTGCAGATGCTTCATCCAGTGCCTCGCTGTCGAGCAGTTCGATCTTGTTGAGGGCCAGCAGCCGGGGCCTGTCCTTGAGGCCATGGCCATAGGCGAGCAGCTCCTCTTCCACCACCGCCAGATCGGCCACCACATCAGGGCTGCCGGCATCCACCAGGTGCACGAGCAGCCTGGTTCGCTCGATGTGGCGCAGAAAATCGTGGCCGAGTCCGGCACCCAGCGCAGCACCGGCGATCAGGCCGGGGATGTCGGCGAACACGGTGCCATCTCCACTTGGCCTGCGCACGACGCCGAGATTGGGCACCAGGGTGGTGAAGGGGTAGTCGGCAATTTTCGGTTTCGCTGCTGAAAGCACGCTGATCAAGGTGCTTTTGCCGGCGTTGGGCAGGCCGATGATGCCCACCTCAGCCAGCAGCTTGAGTTCCAGCTGGATCAGGCGCTCTTCGCCGTCTTTGCCCTCGGTGAATTTCTCAGGAGCGCGGTTGCGGTTGCTGAGGTAGTGGGCATTGCCGAGCCCGCCGCGCCCTCCCGCCGCCACCCGCAGGCGTTCGCCCGGCTCCACGAGATCACCGATCAGCGCCAGGCTGACCTGATCACGCACCTCGGTTCCACAGGGCACCCGCACCACCAGATCACCGCCACCGGCACCGGAGCTGCGGTTGGGTCCGCCGCGACGCCCCTCTGGAGCAGCAAACAGGCGTTTGTACTTGAAATCAAGCAGGGTCTGCAGGTTGGGGTCGGCCTCCAGCCAGATGGCCCCGCCATGGCCGCCATCGCCGCCGGAGGGCCCACCGGCCGGCACATATTTTTCACGTCGGAAGGCCACGATGCCGTCGCCGCCCCGGCCGCCCTGGACGGCGACGCGGGCTTGATCAATGAACTGCAAAGGAGACCCTGAAGAGCGGGGCAGGTGAAGAGCCAACCCTAGGATCGCTGCGTCTGAGGACCGGTCTTGGCAGAGGTTCGCTTCGAGCAGGTCAGTAAGACCTTTCCAGCCCGGCGGGGAGGTGCGCCGGTGGAAGTGCTCCGCCAGCTGGATCTGACCATTCACGACGGCGAATTTCTCGTCCTGGTGGGTCCGTCGGGCTGCGGCAAGAGCACCCTGCTGCGGATCCTGGCCGGATTGGAAACCCCCAGCAGCGGCGAGGTGCTGGTGGGGGATCGGGCGGTCACGGGGCTGCGCCCGGCCCAGCGGAACGTGGCGATGGTGTTCCAGAGCTACGCCCTCTATCCCCACCTCAGCGTGGCCGGCAACATCGGCTTCGGCCTGCGGCGCAGCCGTCCCCTCAGCCTGCCGCAACTGCTCCAGGACAGCCTGCATCGCCTCAGCCAGCCCCTGCCCCGTGGCCTGAGGATTCCCTCGCCCCGGGAGGAGGCCATCAGCCGGCGGATCGCCACGGTGGCCGAACAACTCGGGCTCACACCCCTGCTCGATCGACTGCCGAAGGAGCTCTCCGGCGGCCAGAAGCAACGGGTGGCGCTGGGTCGGGCGATCGCCCGCCAGCCCTCGGTGTTTCTGATGGATGAACCCCTCAGCAACCTCGACGCCAAGCTGCGCACCGGCACCCGGGCCCAGATCGTTGACCTGCAGCGCCAGCTCGGCACCACCACCCTCTACGTCACCCACGACCAGGTGGAGGCGATGACGATGGGCCACCGCATCGCCGTGCTCAACGCCGGACGGCTCCAACAGCTCGGCACGCCGATGCAGCTCTACAAGTGGCCGTCGAATCTGTTCGTGGCCCAGTTCATCGGCAGCCCGCCGATGAACCTGCTGCCGGTGCTGGCGGTGGGTGGCGACCAGGTGCAGCTGGGCTCCAGGCGCTTTCTGGTGGAGGGGCCCAGCGGCCAGGCCCTGATCCACTACACCAGCGGCGCCTACGAAGGGGCAATCACCGGCGGCCTGCGGCCAGAAAATCTCAAAATCGCCCCCGCTGCCAACCGCAACATCCAAGCCGAGGTCTGCCACGTTGAAGCCCTCGGCAACGAAGCGCTGATCAGCTGCCGCCTGCTGGATGGTGGACACCTGGTGCAGGTGCGCGGCGACCCCTCCCAGCAGATGAGCCCTGGCCAGACGGTCCATCTGGAAATCGACCAGGCGGGCTGGCGCTTCTTCGATGCATCCGGGGAAGCCTTGCCCCTGCCGGCGGAGGCCAGGGGCCTGGCCGAGGCGGCGGCGGAACCGGAACTGCCCAATCTCAGGGCCTAGGCCACCCAGACCACGCTGCAGCCGGGTCCACCATCGCCCTTTTCAGCGTCGCTGACCCGCTCGACCCAGGGCAGGGTGTCCAGCCATTGGCGCAGCCCCCGCTTGAGCTTGCCGGTGCCGATGCCATGGATCACCCAGACAGGGCCCCGGGCACCACGCAGCGTTTCCTCCACGGCGGCCTCCGCTTCATGGACCCGCAGGCCGCGCACATCAACGGTGTTGCGCTCGGTGCGCACCTCCGGCCCGGAGCGGCGATGGCTGGCGGGCATCTGGATCTGCACCTTCGGCGCCGCGGATTCCACTGGGGCCGGCTTCTCGCCACTGAGGCTCTCGATGGCGCTGAGCTCCACAGTCAGGCGCAGCACGCCGCAGCGCACCGTGAGTTCGGCCCCACCGGGGCTGATCGCCAGCACCTCCGCCGCCTTGCCGAGCGAGAGCAGACGGATGCGTTCTCCCAGCACCGGCCGCCAACCGTTGGGCTCGCGGCGCTGGGGCTGGGGCCGGTGCTGTTGCTCCAGCCGCTTGAGCCGCTGGCCGGCCTGCCTGGCGCTCTCGCCATCGGCCTGGCCCTGGCGCAGGCGGTGGATCAGCCGTCGCACCTCTTTTTGGCCCGAGCGGATCGAGAGCTCCAGCGCCTGGCGGCGCTGCTCCTGCAGCTCGGCTGACTGCTCCTGTTGCTGCTGCCAGCGCTGCAGCAACTCCTCATGCAACAGCTCGGTGCGGGCCAGCAGGGCGGCGGCATCCTCGGCGGCCTCCTGCTGCCGGCGCCGCTGATCCTCCAGGCCGCGGATCACCTGGTTGACCTCACCATCGCCGCGGGGCGCGAGCAGGTCGGTGGCAGACGCAATCACGTCGCCGGAGAGCCCCAGGCGCGCGGCGATCGCCAGGGCATTGCTGCGGCCGGGGATGCCCCATTGCAGCTGGTAGGTGGGCGAGAGAGTCTCGAGATCAAAGCCCACCGAGGCGTTCTCGAAGCGGGGATCGCCGTATTTCAGCGCCTTGAGCTCACCGAAGTGGGTGGTGGCCAGCGTCAGCCGGGCCCGATCGGCCAGATGGCGCAACAGGGCGATCGCCAGCGCCGCGCCCTCGCCCGGATCGGTGCCTGCGCCCACCTCATCGAGCAGCACCAGGCTGGCGCCTGCTGCTGGCTGCGGCAGGGCAGGCTCTGGCAGGGCGGCCAGGATGCGGGCGATGCGGCGCACATGGCCACTGAAGGTGGAGAGGTTCTGCTGCAGGGATTGTTCATCGCCGATGTCGGCGAGCACCAGGGAGCACCAGGGCAGCCGTGGCGTACCGGCGCAGGGAAGGAACAGACCGGCCCGGGCCATCAGGGCCGCCAGGCCGACGCTCTTGAGGGTCACGGTTTTGCCGCCGGTGTTCGGTCCGGTGATCGCCACCACCCGCAGGGCCGCTGCGGCGGTGACACTCACCGGCACCACCGCCTGGCCGCCGGCATGGCGCTGCTGCCAGAGCAGAAGGGGGTGGCGCAGCCCGTGCAGCAGCCAGGGGGAGGCGGGATCAGCGGAGAGCTCGGGCCGCACGGCGCCGAGCTCCAGCCCGTAGCGCGCCCGGGCCAGGCCGAAATCCAGCTGGACCAAGGCCTCCTGAAAGGGCCCCAGCGCCTCGGCCTGCAGCGCCACTAAGCCACTGAGTTCGGCCAGCACCCGTTGCTCGGCCTGCCGCTCCTGGCCTTCCCACTCGCGCAGGCGATTGCCCAGGGCGATCACCGCCTGGGGTTCGATGAACACCGTGCTGCCAGAAGCCGAGGTGTCATGCACCAGACCGCTGAGCTGGGACGCCGCCCCCGCTTTCACCGCCAGCACCGGCCGGCCGTTGCGCTCGGAGATGACTGTGTCTTGCAGCAGCGGCGCCAAGCGCCGCAGCAACTCCTGCAGCCGCTCGCGCCGTAGCAGGCGGCCGGCGGCCAGCTGTTGGCGCAACCCGGCGAGCGCAGGGCAGGCCCGATCCGCCACCCGGCCGCCCTCTTCCAGGCAGAAGCGCAGGCGCTGCTCCAGCTCTGGCTGGCTGCGCAACTCCTGGACGAGATCCGTGCAGGCCGGCCGCAGCTGGGGGTCTTCGATCTGGCGCCGCAGGCGGCGCCCCGCCGCCAGGGTGGTGGCCACCGCCAATAACGCCTCCGCCGAGGCGGTGCCGCCTTTGCTGCAATGCAGCAGGGTGGCCGCCAGATCACAGGCCCCCTGAAAACTCAGTCCGCCTTCGATGAGGCCATCGAGGCCGAGCAGTTCGGTGGTTTCCAGCAGGCGCCGCTTGCTGGCGGCGCAGTCCGCGGCCAGCGGCAGGGCCCGGCAACGCTGGCGACCGGCAACCGTGCTGGCGAAGCTGGCCAGATGCTCAGCCAGCCGCGGCCACTCCAGCAAGGCCAGGGTTTCGGCCTCGATTCCGCTCAAGCCGGCCCCTGAATCGCCACACCAGCCTGGTTAGTAGCAATCTGGTTGAAGGCAGGTTGGTTGGAGACGATCCCGGTGGGGGGCTCGTAGAGCATCTCCAGCCAGTTGCCTTCTGGATCCTGCAAGTAGAACGAAGCCGTGCCATCGCGGTGGTCATGCACCGGGCCGACGCTGTGGCCGGTGGCCTGCAGCCGATCGTGAATCAGCTCGACCTCAGCGCGGTCTGAGAAGTGAAAGGCGAAATGGGGTCCGGCTGCGGTGTAGGTCTTGGCGAGCAGGGCGACGCCATCGCCGCTTTCGGGGGATTGGAGGTAGGTCCAGTCGTCGGCTTCCCAGGTGACCTGGAGCCCGAGGGCCTGATAGAAGGCCGTGGCGCGGGGCATGTCCTCCACCCGCAGGGCCACGTGGCCCAGTCGCTGCACCGCCATCGGTTTTTGTTTGAGTGCCTCCATTCTGGTCGGCGGGGCTGCCCTCCCGGGCGGGAAACAGGCCCTCAGCCGTCGCGCAACCAGGCCGCGGCATCACAGGCGTGGTACGTGAGGATGAGATCGGCCCCAGCCCGCTTGAAGCAGAGCAGGGTTTCGAGCACGATCGCTCGCTCATCGATCCAGCCGCGCTCGGCCGCCGCCTTCACCATCGCGTATTCGCCGCTGACGTTGTAGGCGGCGATCGGCAGCTCCGTTTCCTGGCGCAGTCGATGGATGATGTCGAGGTAGGCCAGGCCTGGCTTGACCATCAGAATGTCGGAACCCTCCTGCTCATCGAGCAGGGCTTCGATCAGGGCTTCGCGGCCGTTGGCCGGGTCCATCTGGTAGGTGGATTTGTCGGTGGGGATCGGCTTGGAGCTGGTGGGGCGAGGCGCTGAATCGAGTGCTTCGCGGAAGGGGCCGTAATAGGCGGAGGCGTATTTAGCCGTGTAGCTGATGATGCCCACCTGCTCGAAACCCTCCTCATCGAGCGCTTCGCGGATCGCTCCGACCCGGCCATCCATCATGTCGCTGGGGCCGATCAGATCGGCGCCGGCGCGGGCCTGGGCCACCGCCTGACGGCAGAGCTGGGAGACGGTTTCGTCGTTAAGCACGATCCCTTCGGCATTGACGATGCCGTCATGGCCGTCGCAGGAGTAGGGGTCGAGGGCCACGTCGGTCATGACCGCCATCGCCGGGTGCTCCAGCTTGAGCCGGCGAATCGCCCGGGGGATCAGGCCGCCTTCGTTGAAACACTCAGCACCGTCCTCGCTTTTGAGGCCATCGGCCACCTTCGGGAAGAGCACCACGCAGCGGATGCCGAGATCCCAGGCCCGGCCCACCTCCTCCACCAGCCCATCAAGGCTCCAACGGCAGGCGCCGGGCATCGCGCCGATCGGATCGTTGCTGGTGCCTTCGTGAACAAACAGCGGGTAGATGAAGTCAGCTGGGCTGAGCTGAAACTCACGCACCATGGCCCGCAGGGCCGGCGTGCGGCGCAATCGACGCGGGCGGTTGATGAGCTCCATGCCAGCAAGTTAGGGATCAGCCACTGTAAAGCTCGATCAGGATTGTTCAGATCTTCCGGCATTCGTCATGATCAACCAGAGCATCATTGGCTGGTTTCCATTCAGCAAAAACTGGAGCCAAAGCTGGAGCAAAAGATAAACAACAAGATGAATTCATCTCGATGATGATCATCGCAGCTGAAATCCAGCCCACAGCCAGCTCAGAGCTTGGCGGCCTTCATCCACTCAGCCCGTGGGTCAAGGCTGCGGGCTTGGCGCAGTTGGTCGAGCAGGTCGCGCTCGGCCTCGCTGAACCGTTCCGGCAGCTTCAGACTGAGGCTGAGCAGGAGATCGCCGCGGCCGTCTTTGAGGGGCCAGCCTTTGCCCTTGAGGCGCAAGCTGCGGCCGAGGGCCACCCCCGCTGGCACCTGGACGGTGGCCTCGCCATCAGGGGTGGCGACGCGCACCTCGCCGCCGAGGGCGAGCTCATCAAGGCTCAGCGGCAGCTCGGCGCGCAACTGGTCGCCATCGAGCTTCCAGATCGGATGGTCTTCCAGCCGCAGATTGAGGTAGAGATCACCACGGCGGCCGGTGCCGGGCTGGAGGTTGCCCTTGGCCTTGAGCCGCAGGCGGCTGCCGTTTTTCACCCCCGCAGGTACCCGCACCTGCACCCGCTCCTCATTCACCGCCAGAGCACGCTCACAGCCGTTGAAGGCCTCGGCGAAGCTGAGGTTGATCGTGGCTTCGGCATCCAGGTTGGCCGCGGATGTGCGTCCCGCGGGCCCACCGAAGCCAGAGGGGATCCCTCCTCCGGGAAAGCCGCCGGAGAAGCCGAAGCCGCCGGGCGCACCTGAGAAGCCGGCACTGCCCGCTTGACCACCGAAGCGGCCGAGCAGGTCGTTGATGAAATCGTCGAAGTTGCCGTAACGCCCGAAATCGACATCGAAGCCGGGGGCGCCGCCGCCGCCAGAACCGCCACCCATCTGGCTCCAGTACTGGCCGAACTGCTCGTATTTGCGTCGCTTCTCCGGATCTGAGAGCACTTCGTAGGCCTCGCTGATCTCTTTGAACTTGGCTTCAGCGCCGGCGTCATCGGGATTCACATCCGGATGAAACTGACGGGCCAGCTTGCGAAACGAACGCTTGATCGCCTCGGCGTCGGCACCCCGCTCCACACCGAGAACCTTGAAGTAGTCGCGGAAGCCATTGGCGCTCATCGAGGCAGGCCCATCGAAACTCCAGGTGCAGGTCGCAGATGTCCAGTTTCCCAGTCTGCGCGGCTGTTTGGGGGGACGCCGCAGGGCGGAAGCCCGTACGGCTGCCTAACCTCGAACGTTCCTAGCCCTTCAGCTCGATGGCCAGCGCCCCATGCCGCAGTCCCCGATTGGCACGGGTGGCGGCCCTCGGACTGCTCGCCACAGGGCTGGCTTGGCTGGGCGGTTCCGGTTCAGTCGGCCAGGGCGGCGCCGCGATCGCGGCCCAAACAGCTGCGCCGGGAGCGGCCTCCGGCCTGGGCAAGGCACTGACCCCATCAACGGCCGAACAGCTCGCCCTGGTGGATCACCTGGTGGAGCGTGGGGCGGTGTTCTACGGAGCCTGGTGGTGCCCCCACTGTTTTTTTCAGAAGAATCTGTTCGGCACCGAAGCCGGCGAACGCCTGCCCTATGTGGAATGCGCCCGGGACGAGGCCGGTCGTAAGCGCTGCCTGGCCGCCGCGGTGAAGGCCTACCCCACCTGGGTGCTGGATGGCGAAACGAAGGAAGGGGTGCTGACGATCGAGGAACTCAAGGTCTGGAGTGGCTTCAACGGCGTTACGCCTTGACTGGCAGCTCCAGCTCCTGACGCCAGGAACTCAATGGCCGCTCCCAGCCCTCTTCGAGCTTGTAAGCGATCAGGCAGGGCGCTCCGAGGCCGAGTTCAAAACCCCGGGCCAGGGCCCGCAGCAGGGGTTCAAGTGGTTCGTCGTTCTGCAGGCTGCTGAGCAGGCCACCAAAGATCAGCAGCACCGCCAAGGGGGAGCGCACCTGGGCCAGGTTGAAGGCCTGCAGCCCCAGTTCACCGGGGCCATCGGTGCCAAAGCCGGTGAGCACATGGACGATGTCGTGGGTTTCGCGCAGGCGATGGGTGATGTACTGGGCCGGTGAGGTGATTGGGCTGGGGTCGATCAGGCTTTCGGGCGTCAGTCCCTGCCTCTGCAACTGGTCGGCATAGCGGCGGCCGAGGCTGCCCTCGGGCAGGGCCGCCAGCCGGGCCAGATCGATCGGGTCCGGTCGCCAGTTCGTTTCCACCAGGGCCGCCATGCGGGGTTTGGCCAGCAGGTGACGCTGCATCTGGGTGGACAGGGGGCTGCCATGCAGGCTGCGGAGCACTCCAAAGACACTGTTGAGCTCGCCAGGGTTTTTGAGAAAAGCGGCGAGGCTGGCCACCATGCGCAGCGACTGCAACCGTTGTTTGATGTTGAACAACTTGGGGGATCTCAGGGGTTGCAGCGATCCTCAATGACCCACCGACGTTCTGACCAGGGCTGAAACCAAGCGCCACCAGGCAACATGAAGCCCCCTGCCCAAGCTGATGGCTCGCCGCCGCCGCCCCTTCCTTCGCCTGTCCCTCGGCCGTCAACGGGCCCTTCCCGAGCGCACAAGCTCCAGGCTGAGCACCCGCAAACTGACCGGCCAAAATCTGGGCAACCGCAATTTGGGCAACCGCAATCCGTGGCCTGTGCTGGCGGTGCTGCTTCTGGGTCTGGGCTTGGGGGTGTATTTGTTCTATGGGCAGAAGGGAACCCAGGGGGACCAGCGGCGGGAGTTGCGGAAGTTTTGAGGGATTGCCTGAGGTGGTGCACTTAGTAGTCGGTATCGATGGATCTCACTTCGATGGCCAGGTGGTGCGGGCAGATCACAGCCAGTCCACCGGTATTCCCTCCAAACGGCCTAATCCAACGGAACAGCAAAGCTTCTAACCAACAGCCTTAGGTTGAGGCCCCACCGCCCCTTCCCATTTGACCGTTCTGCGCACCCTGTTCACAGCCACCGCCGCGTTGGTTCTCGCCGCCACCGCAGCCTTTGCCGCCCCGGCCGCCTCCCTGCTTAAAAACCTAAAGCTGCCGGTCCCAAGCGCCCTGCCCAGCCTGTTCGCTGCCAATGCGGTCGGGCAGGTGAGCCTCAACGGCCAGCTGGGCGGCACGCCCGATGACCTGCTCGCCAAGCTGCGCACTTCGTTGAGCAGCCAGGGCTACAAAGAGCGCACGATCAACACCGTTTCGGGTGCGTGGGGCTTGAATCTGGTCTTCGATCCACCGGCTGGCACCAGCGTGGATGGCACCCCGAGCGGCAAAACAGCCGTGCTGGTGCTGCAGGCCACGGCAGTGGGTCCAGGCAGGCTCAACCTCAACGTGCGCTACGAAGCGCTTTGAGGGATGCGTTGGCTTGAGGAGGCCCCAGTCCCAACCAATAAAATGGGGGCCTTCCAGCCCCCGTGAGTCATTTGGGTGATAAGGCTGACTTACCCCATCTCCCTAAGGAGTCAGGCGGCCACAGGGGCGGGCTGACGGGAGAAAGCAACGATGTTGTTCGCTGTTACGGATTTGCTCTTACCGAGCAGGCTTCAGTCACCCTCCTATTACCCCGTCGAAACCATTGCAGCCCCCTGAAAGATCCGCCCGAAGGTGGAAAGTGGAGCTGAGCGGAATCGAACCGCTGTCCGAAGCACCGGTGTGAGTCACCTAGTCCGCCCGAGGACGGACCCCTTCATTGTGGCAGCTGGCGCGGCAGGGTGTTGCCAACCTCCAAGGTGGGCAACAACGAACAGCGGCTGAGCGTCGCCCCCGAGCCTCCATGCACGCCCCGCTTGCCTGCATCGCCGCCCTTCCTCCCGGTCTTGAGCAGCTGGCAGCAGCCGAACTGGCCGGCCTGGGCGCTGAGGAGGTGCGGCCGTTGCGCCGCGCCGTCGCCTTCCGCTGCGACAGCGCCGGGCTCTACCGCATCCACCTGCAGGCCCGATTGCCATTCCGGCTGCTGAGGGAGCTGGCCCGCTTCCCCTGCCATGGCCCCGAGCAGCTCTATGCCGGCGTGCAGCGTGCCGTCGACTGGGACCAGTGGCTACCGCCGCAACGCAGCTTTCGGGTGGAGGTGAGTGGCACCGCCCCGGGGCTCAGCCACAGCCACTTCACGGCGCTGCAGGTCAAAAATGCGCTGGTCGACCTGCAACGGGAGCGCTGGGGTGAGCGTTCCTCAATCGACCTGGCCCATCCCGATCTCTGCCTGCACCTGCACCTCAGCGCAGCCGGCGAGGCGGTGCTCAGCCTCGATGGCTCGGCCGGCAGCCTGCATCGCCGCGGCTGGCGGGCCGCCGTTGGCCTGGCGCCGCTGAAGGAAAACCTGGCCGCCGGCCTGATCGGCTTCACCGGCTGGGATGGCCGCGTGCCCCTGGCCGATCCGCTCTGCGGCTCCGGCACCTTGTTGATCGAGGCCGCCTGCGCGGCCCTGGGGCGTGCCCCGGGCCTGGGCCGCGTACTGGCCCTGCGGCACTGGCTGGATTTCGATGGGGCCAGCTGGCGGCAGGAAACGGCGGCGGCCCAGGCTCTTGCCGCAGGCAGCCTCCCCGGCGGAGAGCCCTTGGCGCCGGTGCTGGGGATGGAGCGCGATCCTGCCGTGCTGGAGCAGGCCCGCAGCAACGCCGAAGCGGCCGGGGTGGCCCCCTGGCTGGATCTGCAACCGGGCGACTGCCTCAATTTCAGGCCGCCAGCCCAACCGGGGTTGATCGTCTGCAATCCCCCCTACGGCGAGCGGCTCGGTGCCGGTGAGGATCTCGAAGCCCTCTATGCCGGCCTCGGTGCCATGGCTAAAGAACGCTGCTCGGGCTGGACCCTGTGGCTGCTGAGCGGCAACCCCGAACTCACCGGCGCCCTGCGGATGAAGGCGAGCCGCCGGATTCCGGTGAGCAACGGTGGCATCGATTGCCGCTGGTTGAAGTACGACATCCGCTGAGCGCCTGCAGCTGGCACCCTTGAGCTGATCAGGCTTCAGCGCCCGAAGATCGCCCTGGTGGTGCGGCTGAGGCCCGCGGTGGTCTGGGGCAGGTAAGGGCCTTTGAGCAGTTGGCCGCCGATGCGCAGCATCAGCCCGGCGATCACGAGATCACCGGCCACCACGGCCAGCACCGCCTGGATCCAGGCCCAGCCCACTCCCTGGTGCAACCAGAGCACCAAAGCCAGCTGACCCAGCACCGTGGCGAGCACTAGAAACGTGAGGCCACCGCCGAGCAGGATGCCGCCACTGATCAGGCGTCGCTTTTCGCTGTCGGCTTCCTGCAGGGCGATGCGCACGTGCAGATCCATCACCGAGGTCACCAGGGCGGTGACCCGGCCTGCCGCAACCCGGCCGGCACTTCCCGACGGAGCTGAAGACCCGCCCCGGTTCTGGCGCTCCGGCGTCATGCCGAGCGCCGCCCGGAGGTGAGCAGCATGCCGATGATCATGCCGACGCCGGCAGCGACGCCAACGGCCAGCAGGGGACGCTCACGCACCGGCTTCTCGATGCGGGGCCGCAGGCTGGTATTGAGATCGTCGAGGAGCTGCTCGAGCTGATCCTCCAGGGGACCGATCCGATCGGCCAGCTGGCGGGTCTGGGCCGTGGCCACCTCCAGGAACTCGTTGAGCTGATGCTGCACACCGCTGGCGGTGCGGCCGGTCTGATCGGAAATCAACGAGACAACGTCGTCGAAGCTGCCGCGGGTGGCCTCGAGGGTTTCGCGTGCCACCTGGGGCCACTCGCGCTGGATCGTGGGAATCAGGGTTTCGAACCGCTCCCGAAAGCTGTCGTGGTTGATGGCTGTCGTTTCCGGTTCCATGGCGTGGTTGATGAACTTCTCTCTGTTTCCAGGTTAGGGAGGGGGTTGAGCAATTGCACAGTTCGGCTAAATTGAGCCTGCTCGGCGCACGAGCCTGTTGGTTCACATCAATCAGGTCGAGCTCACCCACTTCAAGTCGTTCGGTGGGTCGCTGGCGATCCAGCTGGAGCCGTCCTTCACTGTGGTGACCGGGCCGAATGGGTCAGGGAAAAGCAACATTCTCGATGCCGTTCTGTTCTGCCTTGGCCTGGCCAACAGCCGTGGCATGCGGGCCGAGAGGCTGCCGGACCTGATCAACAGCGCCATGGTGCGGCAGGGCAAGGCGTCCGAAACGCAGGTCACCGTGCGCTTCGATCTCGCCGACTGGCATCCCGACCCGGCCGAAGAAGGTCTTGATGTTCCAGCCGAAGGGCCCTGGATCCAGGCCGGCCAGCAGGAATGGAGTGTCACCAGGCGCCTTCGGCTCGCCCCAGGTGGCACCTACAGCAGCAGCTACAGCGCCGACGGAGTGGCTTGCAACCTGCAGCAGGTGCAGGGCCAGCTGCGCCGCCTGCGCGTGGATCCCGAGGGCAGCAACGTGGTGATGCAGGGGGATGTGACCCGCATCGTCTCGATGGGGTCCCGTGATCGTCGCGGCCTGATCGACGAACTCGCCGGTGTCGCCCTGTTCGATTCCCGCATCGAGCAGACCCGCTCCAAGCTCGATGAAGTTCAAGATCGCCAGGAGCGCTGCCACATCGTTGAGCAGGAACTGCTCGCCAGCCGCCAGAAACTGGAGCGCGACTGCGCCAAGGCACGCACCTACCAGGAGCTGCGTCAGCGCCACCAGGACGGGCGCCTCCAGCTCCAGGTGCTCGGCTACGAGCAGGCCGGCCAGCAGCTTGCCGCCCTGACCAGCCGCCAACAAGCCCTCGGACTTCAGCAAGAGGTGGATTGCTCGGCCGTCGCCGCGGCCCAGCTGGCCTTGGAGCTGGCGGCCAAAGCCGTCGAAGCGCTGCAGGCCGAAGTGAAGGCCCTGGGGGAAGACAGCCTGCTGGCAGTCCAGGCGGAACTGGCCGGGCTCGAGGCCAGCGGCCGCGAGTTAACGCGCCAGGCCGAGCGCCATCAGCACGACGGCGAGCAACTGCAGCTGCAGCGCCGGGCCCTTGTTGTCCAACAGGGCGAGCTGCGCCGGGGCCAGCAGCAGAACGACGCCAGCGATGACGGAGCCAAGCTGGAGCAAGCCGAGCAGGCCTGCTCCAGCGCCGAAGCGGCCGTGGAGCTCTCCCGCCGCCGCCTCGGCGAGATGGCCGACCGCTCCGGCAGCTGGCTCGAAGCGGAACAACAGCGCGGCCAGCAGCGTCAGGCCCTGCAGGCCCGCATCGGCCCGCTGCTCGCTGAGCAGCAGCAACTCGACGAACGCCTGCGCCAGCAGCAGCAAAGACTCCAGGAACTGGGCGCCGAACTGGGCGCAGGGGGCACAAGCGATCAGCAGGACCAACAACAGCTGCTGGCGTTGGAGTCGGAGGCGGCAGGCCTCAAGCAGGAGCTTGAGCAGGAGCAGCGGCAAGCCCAGGACCTCGCCGAAGCCCTGGCCCTGCAGCAACGCACCCGCACCCGGTTGGAGCAGGAACAGGTGGGCCTGGAGCGGGAGATCGCCCGGATCGAAAGCCGCCGCGAAACCCTGCAGGAAAGCCGCGGCACCGGCGCCTTGCGGGTGCTGCTGGAGTCGGGCCTGGGTGGCCTGCACGGACCGGTGGCCCAGCTGGGGGAAGTGGAGGAGCGGCTGCGGCTGGCCCTTGAGGTGGCCGCCGGCGGCCGGCTCGGCCAGGTGGTGGTCGATGACGACCGGATCGCCGCCCAGGCGATTGAACTGCTCAAGGCCCGCCGGGCCGGCCGGCTCACCTTCCTGCCGCTCAACAAGATCCGCGGCAGCGGCAGCTCCAGCGGCGGCAAAAGCGGCACGGCTGGAGCGGCCCTGGAGCGGGGCCGGGGCGGCACAGCCGCTGGTGGGAGTGGCGGACTGGTGGGCCGCGCGCTGGAGCTGATCCGCTTTGAGCCCATCTACGCCGACGTGTTCCGCTACGTCTTCGCGGACACCCTGGTCTTTGAAGACCTGGCCAGCGCCCGACGCGAACTGGGCCGCTGCCGCGCCGTCACCCTCGATGGCGAACTGCTGGAGCGCAGCGGCGCGATGACCGGCGGCAGCCTGCAGCAGCGCAGCGGCCAGCTCAGCTTCGGGCGCAGCTCCGACCACGACGAGGCCGAACCGCTGCGGCGACGGCTGCTCGAACTTGGCGAGAGCCTGGTGGCCTGCCGGCGGCGTGAGAACGAGCTGGGGCGGCAACTCGAGCAGCTGCGGCCCGTTTTGCAGGAGCACCAGCAGCGCCAGGCCGCCCTCAGCGCCGAACTGGGGGCGGCCCAGCGGGCCCTTGGCCCCCAGCTGCAGCGCCAGCTCCAGCTCCAGGAACGGCTCAACCAGACCCAAACGGCCCTGGGGGCCGACCAGACACGCCGGCAGGCCACCGCCGAGCTGCTGACCCCCTTGAACAGCGAGCTCGCAGCGCTCGAGGCCGAGGCGGCCGGGGCCCAGGCGTCGGCAGACAGCGACCGCTGGAAGGGACTGCAGCACGACCTTGAAGCAGCCGACCGGCTGCTCAGCGAAACCCGCCTGCAGCGCGACACCTTGCTGGCAGGCCGGCGCGAGCGCTCCCTGGCCAGGGAGCGGTTGGCCCAACAACTGGAGGCCCTCGCCAGCGAGGAGCAGCGGCTGCTGCAGGCCGTGGCGGCGCTGGGCGAAGCGCACGGCCAGTGGCGCCAGCAACACCAACAGGAACAGGAGCGACGCCGCGCCCTGGAGGCCCAGCAGCAGGAGCTGCAGGAACGCTTCGGCGAACGGCGCCGCGCCCGCGATGCGGCCGAGGCCCAGCTCGCCGCCCAGCGCCTGGCCCTGCAGCAGCAGCAATGGGATCTGGAGCGGCTGGGGGAGGAGCTGCTCGCCCTGGCCGAACAAGACCGAGGCCTGCGGCTCCGGCTCGAAGCCCTGGGCCGGGAGCTGCCCGATCCGTTGCCGGTTGTTCCCGAGCCCGTACGCCAGGCGGGCCTGGAGGCCCTGGAGCAAGACCTCCGTCGCCTGCAGGAACGCATGGAAGCGCTTGAACCGGTCAACATGCTCGCCCTTGAAGAACTCGAGCAGCTGGAGATCCGCCTCGACGAACTTCGCGGCCGCCTCGACATCCTCAGCAAGGAGCGCGAAGAGCTGCTGCTGCGGATCGAAACCGTGGCCACCTTGCGCCAGGAGGCCTTCCTGGAAGCCTTCCAGGCCGTGGATGGCCATTTCCGCGAGATCTTCGCCGGCCTTTCTGAAGGCGAGGGCCACCTGCAACTGGAAAATCCCGAGCAGCCCCTCGAAGGCGGCCTCACCCTGGTGGCCCATCCCAAGGGGAAGGAGGTGCGGCGGCTGGCCTCGATGTCGGGCGGGGAAAAGTCGTTGACGGCCCTCAGCTTCCTGTTCGCCCTGCAGCGCTTCCGCCCGTCTCCCTTTTATGCCCTCGACGAAGTGGACAGCTTTCTCGACGGCGTGAACGTGGAGCGCCTGGCCGCCCTGATCGCCAGCCAGGCCGGCGAGGCCCAGTTCCTGGTGGTCAGCCACCGAAGGCCGATGATCGCCGCCGCGACCCGCACGATCGGCGTCACCCAGGCCCGCGGCGCCCACACCCAGGTGGTTGGCCTGCCCGTCGCCGCCTGAGCCGTGGGTCACAATGACTCGACTGCCCTCTCTTCGCCTTCACCCCACAGGGATCCAGGCCATTGACCTCCTCCATCCCCCCTTCCGCTGATCCTCCCCAGGGCCTGTCTGGTGACAGGCTCTGGCTGCGATCCGAGCTGATGGGCACCCAGGTGATCACCCGTGACACCGGCCGCCGGCTGGGGGTTGTCGGCGAAGTGATCGTCGACATCGACCGGCGCGAAGTGATGGCCCTTGGCCTGCGCGACAACCCGCTTACCCGTTTTCTGCCCGGACTGCCGCGCTGGATGCCCCTGGACCGGATCCGCCAGGTGGGCGACGTGATCCTGGTGGATTCGGCCGATTCACTCACCCAGAGCTTCAATCCCGAGCGCTACAGCAAGGTCATCAACAGCCAGGTGGTCTCGGAATCAGGAGAGCAGCTCGGCCGGGTGCTGGGCTTCAGCTTTGACATCGAAACCGGCGATCTCACCACCCTGGTGCTCGGCGCCCTCGGGGTGCCGCTGCTGGGTGAAGGGGTGTTGAGCACCTGGGAGCTGACGGTGGAGGAAATCGTCAGCAGCGGCCCCGACCGGATCATTGTTTACGAAGGTGCCGAAGACAAACTCAAGCAACTGGGCAGCGGACTGCTTGAGAAACTCGGCATCGGTGGCTCCAGCTGGGAGCAGGAGGAGCGCGACCGCTACCGCCAGTCGGCGGTGCCAGTCGAGAACCAGTTGGCCTCCGGCCAGCCCACAGCCCAAGAACAGCGCCGCATCCAGCCCGCCACAAGCCGGGCCGTGGCGGCCACCCGCGAGGAGGAGCTCGAGTACGTCGAGCTGGAGCGGCAACGACAGGAACCACTGCGCCAACGCCGTTACCTCGACGAGGACGACGACCCCTACGCCCCGCCCGGTGGCGAGCGAGCCTCACGCGGCTGGGACGGGGACGAGACCGCTGCCAACGAGCCGAGGGGCTACGTGGAGCAACGTCCCAGCGAGCGCGGCTATCCGGAGCGGGCTTACCCAGAGCGGACTTTTTCCGATCGGGAAACCTTGGATCAGGCCCCTTTGGATCAGGCCCCTTTGGATAGGGGGCCTTTGGATCGGGGCCTTGGCGATCAGAGTCTTGGCGATCGCCGTCCCCTCGATCGGGCTCCAATCGAAAGAGCTTCCGATGAAAGGCGCTTTGAAGGCCGCCGCTTCAACGACGACATCGATACCGGCAGCCTTGACGATCTCCGGCCGGCCGGGCTCGATCCCGATCGCTTCGATTCACCGCTGCCGTCCCGGGCCAACGCCGCCAGGCCGCTCACTCCCAGGGCGTCCCAGCGGCCGCTTCCGCGCCGTCCGTCCCTGGATCGTCAGGAACCCCTGGATGTCGAACCGGAGCCCTACGCCGAACCGGCTCCATCCGTTGAGCCCGACTCAGACGGCGAAAGCCCGCAGGGGCAAGGCCGGCGCCCGGAGCCCTCGGGCTACGACGATCCCTGGTGAGCGAGGACAGCCACCACCAGAAGCGGCTCCATCAGGCCAGAGGTGCTTCTGAACCCTGGTCCGGCTTGAAGTTCAGCGATGCGGAATTGACGCAGTAACGCAGGCCGCTCGGGGCAGGCCCGTCGTGGAAGAGGTGGCCCAGGTGGGCTTCGCAGCGCGCACAGCGGATTTCGGTGCGAACCATGCCGTGGCTGTGGTCTTCGATCGTGGTGATCGCCGCTGCATCGACACCGGCAAAAAAGCTGGGCCAGCCCGTGCCCGATTCGAACTTCGCCCCAGAACTGAACAGCTCAGCGCCGCAGCAGACGCACTGGTACTGACCGGCCTGCTTGTTGTTCCAGTAGAGGCCGGTGAAGGCCCGCTCGGTGCCGCCGCGGCGGGCCACCTCGAATTGCTCGGGGGTCAGCCGGGTGCGCCAGTCCTGGTCGCTGGGAGATTCAGGGCTGGCCATCGAAAGAGCGTCAGACGGGGAGAATCACAAACTAAGCCGAAGGCAGCAGCTCCTGCACCATCGCCGCCAGGGCCGCCACGGCGCCGGGTTGACCCCGCAGGCTGCGCAGATCCTCACGCTGGCCGCTCAGCCGCTCGGGATGGCCCAGCCAGTCGGCGGCTTCGCTGGCAATCTGCTCTGGGGTGATTGCCCCGACCCGCTCGGGCACCACGGCACGACCCGCCGCAATGTTCGGCCAGGCCAGGAAACCACTGGTCCGCATCCGCCAGGCCGTCAGTGCCACCCCGATCAGCCAGCGCAGCAACGGCAAGCGCGCGATCAGACCGAGCCAGCCATCCCAGGCCTGCATCACCTGCAGATGCTGGGTGGGCACCAACACGATCATCGGCACGGCCAGGGCACCGAGTTCGGCCGTGTTCGCTCCCACCGTGGTCAGGGCCAGGGCGCACTGGCTGAGGGCGGCGTGGGCCGGTTGCTGCTCGATCAGCAGGATGCGGGTGCCGGCGGGGGTTTCGATCCAGCGGCGCCGGTCGGGTCCTGGGGACGCCAACCGGGGCTCGCCGCTGCCGTAATGGGCCTGGATCGGATTGGTCGGCCCGCCGTAGCGAAGCAGCTCGACCACCGAGGTGGTGGGTGCCACCGGAAGCAGGAACTGGCAGCCGGGGCGCAAGGCCGCCAGCCGGTCGGCGGTATCGAGCAGAAACGGGACGCCCACCAGCAGCTTGGCCCGCTTCGAGCCCGGCAACAGGGCCACCCAATCGCCAGGCTCCAGCGAGGCTTCAGCCTGGGCTGCGGCGGAAAGATCGGCCATCAGGTCACCCACCACCTGGCAACGCGGCCGCCAACGCGGAGCCAGGCGCGAAGCGGCCTCCGCCCCCATCGCGGCGATCCGATCGTTCCAGCGCGGCCAGCGGGCCACCCACTCGGCGTAGGTGAGGTGGCGATAGCCCAGCCGGGCCGAGAGCAGCACGGTCCAGAACTGATCGCCGCCCAAAAACACCACCACCCCGCGGGCCGGCCAGGGGCCGTAGCGGCGTGGATTCCAGAGCAGGCGCCAGAACCGCCGCGCCGGCAAGGTGCGCTCAAACAAACCAAAGCCTTCAGCCACCTGCTGCTCCGCTCCCGTGGCATTCGGGCAGGGCACCAGCACCAGTTGCAGCCCAACAGAGGCCCCAGGCACCAGCGGCCGCAACGGCTGCAGTTGGTGGAGCTTTTCGGCCAGGGGCCGAACCCACGTGCTCAATTCACCAGGGCCGTTGCAGACCAGCACGATCGCGGCGTCGGCTGGCTGCCTCCAATCAGATGGCGGCCCAACAACGGACGACTGACCAACAACCGATGGCTGACTAGCAACAGACAGCGGCCTGGTCAAACGGTGCGTGAGCAGGTGCTTAAAGAAAAATGCGGATGGCGAGACTTGAACTCGCAAGGCCGAAGCCACACGCCCCTCAAACGTGCGTGTCTACCAATTCCACCACATCCGCGTGGCCATCAGAAGCAAAGCTCCCTCCGGCTGGTCAATATACCGATCGGCGGCACCGCCCCCGGAAGGGTCCAGCTGAGTCTTCACTGATACAGTCCGCAGCGGCAAAGATTCCCCCCGGATGCCCATCGGCAAGCTGCTGATCGCCAACCGCGGCGAAATCGCCCTGCGCATCCTGCGCACTTGTCGTGAGCTCGAAATCGCCACGGTGGCCGTGTACAGCACGGTCGATCGCAACGCGTTGCATGTCCAGCTGGCCGATGAAGCGGTCTGCATCGGCGAAGCCCCAAGCAGCAAGAGCTACCTCAACATTCCCAACATCATCGCGGCGGCGATTTCCCGCGGCGCCGATGCCATCCATCCCGGCTACGGCTTCCTGGCTGAAAACGATCGCTTCGCCGAGATCTGCATCGCCCACGGCCTCACCTTCGTGGGCCCGTCTGCCGAAGCGATCCGCGCCATGGGCGACAAGGCGACCGCCAAGACCACCATGCAACGGGTCGGGGTGCCGACGATCACCGGTAGTGACGGCCTGCTCAAGGATCCAGCCCATGCCGCCGCACTGGCTGAGGCCATGGGCTACCCAGTGATGATCAAGGCCACGGCCGGCGGTGGCGGCCGTGGCATGCGCCTGGTGCCAGGCCCAGACCAGCTCGACTCTTTGTTCAGGGCAGCCCAGGGCGAGGCGGAAGCAGCCTTTGGCAATCCGGGGCTCTACATCGAGAAATTCATCGACAGGCCCCGCCACATCGAGATTCAGGTGCTGGCCGACCGTCACGGCCATGTGATTCACCTCGGCGAACGCGACTGCTCGATTCAGCGCCGCCACCAGAAGTTGCTGGAAGAATCCCCCAGCCCGGCCCTGGATCCTGACCTGCGCCGCCGCATGGGTGAGGCCGCCATTGCCGCAGCCCGCAGCATCTCCTACGAGGGGGCGGGCACGGTGGAATTCCTGCTCGACCGCAGCGGCAACTTCTTCTTCATGGAGATGAACACCCGCATCCAGGTGGAGCATCCGGTCACCGAAATGGTGACGGGTGTGGACCTGATCGCCGAGCAACTGCGCATTGCCGGCGGCGAACCGCTCAGCCTGCGCCAGGAGGACATCCGGCTCTGGGGCCACGCGATCGAATGCCGCATCAACGCCGAGGATCCCCAGCACAATTTCCGGCCGGTGCCCGGGCAGATCACCGGTTGGCTCCCTCCCGGCGGACCGGGGGTCCGCGTCGACAGCCACGTCTACACCGGCTACGAAATCCCGCCCTTCTACGACTCCCTGATCGGCAAGTTGATCGTCTGGGGGCTCGACCGTGACGCGGCCCTGAAACGGATGCGGCGGGCCCTGACCGAATGCGCCATCACCGGCATCCCCACCACGGTCGAATTCCATCTCGCGCTGCTGGAGCGACCGGAGTTCCAGAGGGGCGATGTGCACACCAAATTTGTCGAGCAGGACATGCTCAACGCGTAGGGGCAGGGTTCCACCAACCAGGCCTCAGGCGAGCGCCTGGGCCCGCAGGGCCAGTTGGTTGAGCACCCCTTGCTGACCCACCAGCAGCTCCCTGAACAGGCTGATCAGGCCCACCCAGATCACCGGGGTCACGTCGACGCCACCGATCGGTTGCACAATGCGACGGGTGACCGCCAACAGCGGCTCGGTGGGACCACCAATGAAGCGCATGGGGCCCGTCTCCAGGTTGATCTGGGGATACCAGGTGAGCACGATCCGAAACAGGAACAGCAGGGTCCAGACCGCCAGCCCCACGCCCAGCACCAGGTTCAGGACTGGTAAAACGTGCAAAAGAACGGGGGCGGCCGTCACGAAGCCCTAAGCATGGGAGAAAGCATCGTAGGAAGCGGATCACCCATGCCTAGGATCTTCCGAGGTGTTCCAGAACCATGACTCCCTCTCTCGCCAATTTCCTCAGCAGCCTTGGTTGGGGAGCCGTGATCGTGGTGGTTCCCGTCACCCTGGCCCTGGTGCTGATCAGCCAGACCGACCAGGTCGACCGCAAGCTCTGAACCCGGTTGGCCAGGGTTGCGGCGGTTGGCTGCCAGGTCACTAAGCTATGACCACGGGTTCTCTTGACTGAGAACGTGATCATGGGTTCTGACTGAGGATTTCCAGACGTGGTTAATGCCAGCCTGAATTGGGCCAGCATCGTCGGCATCGTGTTGGCCGTCGGTGGGGCTTTTCTCTATTTCATGAGGAGCTTCAGGCCAGCCCTCGCCCGCGACTACGACGTCTTCTTCGCCGCCGTTGGTCTGCTCTGCGGCGGCATCCTGTTCTTTCAAGGGTGGCGCCTCGATCCAATCCTGCAGTTCGGGCAGTTTCTGCTGGCGGGCACCACGGTTTTCTTTGCCTACGAGAGCGTGCGTCTTCGCGGTGTCACCACCGAGCAAGCGCGCCGCTCCTCCTATTTCGACGACGACGAGCCGCTGCCGGAGCGCGACCGGATGGGTGGCAGCGAGTGGGCCGGCGGTCCCGATCGCCTCGATGAGCCCCAACCCCTGCGGAGGCGCATCCGCTCCCGCGAAACCGTTCCTCCCGACGACGACGAGTTTTATAGGCCCAGCCGTTCTCCCGAGCGCACGGCTATTCCCGAGCGGGCCGCCAGCCGCCGCTCCCGCAACGACGAAGATTGGAACGCCGAGCCTGCCCCTGCTGCGGGTGGCAGACCCGATCCCTACCCCCCATCGCCCAGAGCGTCCCGCTTCAGGGACTCCGCCTCTGCGGCCAACTCCAAGCCCAGCTTTGGCGAGAGGCGCCGCGACCGTGAGGCGCCCAGCGAGATTCGGCGCGGGAGCCGTCCGGTGGCCAGCAGCGAATCCATGCCCCGCTCCAGCCGCAGAGGCCCCGGTGCTGCTCCTTCGGGCTCTGCCATGCCCGCCTCGCCAGGTGTTCCCCAGGGCACTCCGATCCGTGGTGGAGCCAGCAGAAGCGGCAGCGTCACGGACGCTGACTACAAACCGATGAGCCCGTCGTCCGCAGGACGATCCTCAGCTCCTGGCCGTTCAGCACCGCCGGTCCCAGACCCAGCAGCAGCGCGTTCCTCCCGCGACAACAGCTCCCGCTTTGACGACTGAGCCGGATCCGATGAAGAGTTCCTAGGGCACCAATCCGGCCCAGTGCAGGAAAGTGTCGTGACTAAGGGTCTCGATCAGCAGCACTGAGGCGAAGCCGAGCATGGCGAAGCGGCCATTGACCCGCTCGGCGTAGGCACTCCAGCCGAAGGCCGGCACCTCGTGGGTCGTGGCACTCGAGGCGTTGGTCTGGCTGCTGGGGCTGGTCTTGCTGCTTGGACTCGGGGGCATCATGGTTTAGGCGTTGGTGAAGTCATAGTCGGCAGCAGGGATCTGCCGCCAGCCACCGTTGCCATCGAGCTCGAGAACGGTGTCGTGGAAGGCAGCGAGTGTGGGGCGGTGACCCACACTTACAAAGGCGATCTCCCGCTCGGTGAGCAAGGAGTAGAGGTGCTTTTCGGTGGTGACATCCAGTGCGCTGGTGGCCTCGTCGAGCACCACGAAGCGCGGTGAATTGAGCAACAGGCGGGCGAAAGCCAACCGCTGCTGCTCACCCAGCGAGAGGATGCGCTGCCAATCCTGGTTGATGTCGAGATCGGGATAGCGCCGCACCAGGTCGGGCAGGCAGACCTCCTCGAGCACACTGCGGAGGTGGGAATCACTGAAACGCCCAGGATCCTGTGGGTAGCAGAGCTGTTCGCGCAGGCTGCCGAGGATGAGATAGGGCTTCTGGGGGATGAACAACAGTTCGGCGATCGGCGGCCGACGAATCTCGCCGGCTGCTGCGGGCCAGAGTCCACTGATCAGGCGCAGGAAGGACGTTTTCCCGCAGCCGCTGGGGCCTACCACCAACAGGCGCTGATGGGCCGCCACCTCCAAGCTGATGTCGTGGATCAAGCAGCGATTGCTGCGCGGCGGCACCAGATCAGCATGGATCACTTCGATGGTCGGATTGTCATCGACGGCCACGCCGGCGGCATCGCCGCTTCCGGTTTGGGCCTGTGCATTGATTTCATCCACCGTGACCTGGAAACCCTCCAGGCGGCTGATGCTGGCGGAGAAGGCCGCGAGGCGATCGATGTTGTTGACGATATAGCTGACAGAGAAGAGCACCTGGCTGAAGGCAATGCTGGCCTGGCCGAACACGCCGAAATCAACCTCCCGAGCGAAATAGATCGGAGCGATCACCAGCCATGGCAAAAAGCGGGAGAAGTAGTCGTAGGAACGCTGGATCACCTGGATCATCGCTTCCCAGATGATCAGGCGGTCGTAGTTGACGATCGCCCCATTGAGCCGGCGGCCAGCCTCGCTGCCTTCCTGTTGCTCGCCCCGGTAAAAGGCGATCGACTCGGCGTTGTTACGGATGTGAACCAGTCCGTAGCGGAAATCAGCCTCCAGCTTGAGTTGCTTGTAGTTCAGCGACACCAGTTTGCGACTGGCGAAAACAATCAAGGTGGTGCCGACCACCGAGTAAACGAGCAGAAGGAGCGCCAGATTTCGGCTGATGCTCCAGAGCACGATCACAAAGCTCACAAAGGTGAGCAACGCGGCAATGATCTCCACCGTCACGCTCAAGCTGGTGCCGGTGAAGCTGGCGACGTCCTGGGAAATTCGCTGGTCTGGGTTGTCGATTTCCTCGTGGGATTCGTCGTTTGGATTGAGGATGTAATAGGCGCGGTTGGTGAGATAGCGGCCCAACAACCGGCTACTCAGCCATTCCCTCCAGAGCAGGCCCAGTTTGGGGATTAGATAACTCTGAATCGCCCGGATCGGCAAGGCCAGCAGCAGGCAGAAGGCATAGATCGCCACGATCTTCCAGAAACCTTCGCTGTCGTAAGCCACCAAGGCGTTATCGACATTGCGGGCAATGAAGCTGATCCCCACGTTGATGCCATTGATCACCAGGATCAGCAGGGCGATCACCCCCATCAACAGCCAGGGCAGCCAGCGCCCCTGGCGCAGCTTCGCCCGTTGGCTGCCAAACGCCAGCAGACCGGCGCCAAACAGCACCATGATCACCGCTCCGATCGGCCCCGACCAGATCGTGGCGATCCGTTCAGGAACGCCCGGCAAGAAGCGGTCGCGCAGACCCGGAATCAGGCTGCCGCTGGCCGCCACCACACCGGTGAGCAGCAGCAGGGTGACGCCCACCACAACGGTCAGCAGCGCCAGCACCAGCAGCAAAAACTGCCACGAACTGCTCTCCTCCAAGGGGAGGAAGTAAGGCTGGGCCAGGCGCTGCAGCTTGCCGAGCTGGTCGCGCAGTCCCCTCAGAACACCCATGAACCGATCCGTCTGACGCCATTGTCGCCGCTGGCGAGCCAGGCGGCGAGCGCAGGACTCAACCGGGCGGCCAGCTCAGGGGGCGGCCACCGATCACGTGCACATGCAGGTGGAACACGGTCTGGCCGGCCTCGGCGCCGGAATTGATCACGGTGCGCCAGCCGATCAGATCCTCCTGGCGGGCCACCTTGGCGGCGACCAGCAGCAGGTGGCCGAGCAGGGCCTCGTCGGCCTCCGCCGCGTCGGCCAGATTCACCAGCGCTTGGCGTGGGATCACCAGTACATGAACCGGGGCCTGGGGGTTCACATCCCGGAAGGCCAGGCAGCGATCGTCGGCATAGACCTGATCGCACGGAATCTCCCCGCGCAGGATGCGTCCAAAAATCGTGCTGTTTACGGCCTGATCAGAGGGAGCCGGGTCAGGGAAAGCCATGGCGCCGGTCTGGCGGGAGATGGGACAGGGGGGGAACCGGTGAAGGCCCCCTGGCTGTTGGCTCGATGTTGGCACGCTGCAGCAGCGCCTCCCTGCGCGGATTGGAAGCCGCCGAGGTGACCGTGGAAGTGGACATCGCCCCAGGTCTGCCGGGGCTTCAGGTGGTGGGGCTGGCCGATACCCCCGGCCGGGAATGCCGCGAGCGGGTCAGGGCCGCCTTGCGCAACAGCGGCTTCCGGGTGCCCCTGACCCGGGTGATCGTCAGCCTGGCGCCAGCGGAGCTGCGCAAGGAAGGGCCGGCCTTCGACCTGCCGATCGCGCTCGGCCTGCTGCTGGCCAGTGGCCAGCTGGCGCCGGAGCGCCTCGATGGGGTCTGGAGTGCCGGCGAACTGGGCCTTGACGGCAGCCTGCGGCCGGTGCGCGGGGTGATCGCCCTGGCCCTGGCGGCACGGCGCAGCGGCGCCCGGGCCCTTGTGGTGCCCGCTGCCAATGGGTCCGAAGCGCTGCTGGTCGAGGGTCTGACGGTCTGGCCGGCCGAGCGGCTTGATCAGGTGGAGGCGTTGCTGGCGGACCCGCGCCAGGCCAGTTGTTGCCCGTCGCCGCCAGCCATCAAGGCTCTGCCGCCGCCTGAGCTCGCCGATGTCAGGGGGCAGGAGCACGGACGCCGGGCCCTGGAAATCGCGGCGGCAGGGAACCACCACCTGCTGCTGGTGGGCCCGCCCGGAAGCGGCAAGACGATGCTGGCAAGGCGTCTTGCTGGCCTGCTGCCACCCCTTCCGCGCGCGGAAGCCCTGGAGCTGACCCAGGTGTATTCGGTGGGGGGGCTGCTGCGGCCCCACACGGCCCTGGTGGCGCAACGGCCGTTCCGCTCGCCCCACCACAGCTGCACGGGAGCAGCCCTGATCGGCGGCGGGTCGATTCCCCGGCCCGGTGAACTGTCACTGGCGCACCACGGCGTGCTGTTCCTCGATGAACTCACGGAATTTCGCCGGGAGGTGCTTGACCAGCTGCGCCAGCCCCTGGAGGAGGGCGAGGTGTGGATCAGCCGCAGCCGCGAGCGCAGCCGTTTCCCCTGCCGTGTGGCCCTTGTGGCCGCCACCAATCCCTGCCCCTGCGGCTGGTTCGGCGACCCGCAGCGGGCCTGCCGTTGCGGCGAAGCCCTCAGGCAGCGTTACTGGTCAAGGCTGTCTGGGCCCCTGCTCGATCGGATCGACCTGCAGGTGGTGATGCGACGCCTGGAAGCAGACGACCTGCTGGGTCCCGCCAGCCTAAGTCCAACCGCCCCGACAACCGCCCCGATCAGCAGGCCAGGAACCGCCACGGTGGCGCTCCTGGTGGCCGAGGCCCGGCAGCGGATGGTGGAGCGCAACCCCGGCGGCTGCGCCAACAGCGCCCTAAGCAGTGCCGACCTGCAACAGCACAGCCGGATCTCCACCGAGGGAATGGAGCTCTGGCGCCAAGCGATCAGGCAGCGGCGGCTCAGCGCCCGGGCCGCCGAGCGGCTGCTGCGAGTCGCGCGCACGATTGCTGATCTGGACAACGCTGAGGCCGTGGATCCAGCCCATTTGGCCGAAGCCCTCACCTACCGCTCGTTTGACCAGTGGCAAGCGAGCGACCCATGACAGACGGATTTTGGAAGCCAATCTGATCCAAGCCAAACAGCACCTGTCCCTGGGACGAAGCGCAGCGAGCGTGGGTCACAGCCTCGCCAATCCAGCGCATGAAGCGATTAAAAACAGCCATCAAAAGCGAGCCTCAAGAGGTTCTCCCAGTCTCGGTAGAACGTCTGAGGAGGCGTACCAGGTTTGTACCTGATCTGTTCTTGATCAGTGCCCCGAGCCACCGGCAAGGCTCAGCGACGACGACGGCGCTGCTGGGCCTTGCGCTTGTACTTCTCAACGGGGGTCTCGTGATGGCGCAGGCGCTTGAGGTCGGCAAAGATGCCCGCCTTGGACACCTGACGCTTGAAGCGGCGCAGGGCCGATTCAATTCCTTCGTTTTCGCCGACGGTGACCTGGGTCATGAACCACGCAGAGGGGCTTGAGATTGGTCAATGTAGCAACCACCGCCGCCTGACCCTGATTCAGGGAGCTGCCGGGGCCACCGGAGCTCCTACTGGGAGTGTCGATGGCACAGCTGGGGATGGCACGGTTGAAGGTGGAACTGCCGGGGGAGTCGTCAGAGCTTTGCTTCCATCTGGCCCTGCAGCGGCCCCGGGAGCTAACTCTGTGGTGGGCGGAACTTCGGTCTCAGTCTGGACATTCTCATCGCCTGGCCAGGTCTCGCGGTAGAGGTAAAGGTGGCCGAGGGCGCGATTGCCGAAGTGGCGCCGCATCAGCTTCCAGCCCGGCTCAGGGTTGAACAGCAGAAAACCTGGAGCCTGGCCATTGGTGCGGGCGACGATCATGTTGGGCCCTGGATTGTTCCGGGTCGGGGACGCCAGCAACACGTTGTCGTCACCGCTGCGCACCACGCTGATCCGGTACACCGTGCCGAGATCAGTCTCGCCGATGCGCAGTGAATAGCCGTTGGCATCGAGATAGCGGCTGCAGATGCCGCTGAAATCGAAGCTTCCCAGCAGCGGCTCCACTCTGGCCGGACTGTCCCCAGAACTGGCGAAGCAGGGGCGCCGGTCGTTGATCTGCTCATAGATGTTGAGCTGGGAGCGGCTGCCATCGCCAATCGGTGCCGCCACCAGGACGAAGCGCTCCTGCTCGACGTCGCGGGCAGCAAACAGGGCCTGGGCGCGGCTCGCCATCGGAGTGGCCATGGGGAAAGCCGAGGCCAACAAGGCCAGGCCTGCGAGACGGAGCGTGATGTGGGCCAATCGCATCGAGGCGCAGAGCAGCAAGGAGGGCCCGATCGTAGAAGTGCGCTCAGGAGCCGCCAGGGGGCCTGGACGATTAATTAAGACGAATTGCGACCAGCAGGCTGATCACCGTGCCAGGCAGAGCCGCACCAAGGATCAGCCGGGTTGTGGTGACGCCCAGGTCAGGATCGCCGTAAGAGAGCTCGAACACAGACCCGGTGGCCGCGATCCCGAGCAGGCAGGCCAGGGCCAGAAAAACTCCGGCAAGGGGTTTCATCGACATCGCAGCAGTCTCAGCGGAAGGAATGGACAGCGTCGCGAAGGAAGCCATGCTCCTGAAGTTCCTCGTTCAAGCTGAGCTCATCGGTGACCCGGTCCACGAAGAGAACACCGGTGAGATGGTCCATCTCGTGCTGAATGCAACGGCCAAGCAAGCCATCGGCCTTGATCCGGCGCGGACGGCCCTGTTCGTCACGGAAACTGACCTCAACGGCGCTGGGGCGCACCACCGAGAGATACACCCCGGGAATGCTCAAACAACCTTCCTCATAGGTTTCAAGCGAGGCGCTCGACGAGCCGATCTCCGGATTGATCAACACCAACGGCGGCGTGGCTTGGTTTTCCGGATCGAGATCGATCACCAGCAACTGCTTATGAACTCCCACCTGGGGAGCGGCCAGGCCGATGCCATGGGCGCTGTACATGCTGCGCAGCATGTTGCGAGCCAGTTCCCGCACCGAGTCGTCGACTTTGCTGATCCTCTTGGCCGGCTGCCGCAGGGTCTGGTCACCGAGGGTGCGGATGGTCAGAGGGGGAGAGTCGAGCACCTGCTTGGGTACCTGGACGCCACGGCTGGTCTGCTCCGCCTGGCGGGCCATTTTGGCGAAGCTACTGGCCAAGGCATCACCTGAAACGATGGGTTGATTCTAGGAGCCCATGGCAGCGGTAGAACATTGGGCAGACCGCTGATCGATGGGCCGCTGGCGGCAACAGCGGTGGTGGGGCGCAGCCCCGCGGTGATCGAGCCCCAGCTGCACCAGGGCGAGCTGTTCTGGCTGGAGCAAAGGCCCCAGGAGCGGGGGCGGTGCACCTTGCTGTGGCGCCGCAGTCCAGCGGAGCCGGCCATCGAGCTCACCCCCGGGGACTGGAACCTGCGCAGCCGCGTCCATGGCTTCGGCGGTGGTGCTTACGCGGTGGGATCCAGCCTGGTGGTGTTCAGCCAAGACGGCGACGGCTGCCTCTGGTGCCTGGAGCGGCCCGGGGGAAAGCGTTCTGAAGCGCCACAGCCACGAAGGCTTACTGCCGCGGCGGAGCGGAGCTTCGGCGATGGCCTGATCGACGAGCGCCGCGGCCGCTGGATCGGCGTGATGGAAGCCGCCGGTCGCGACCGGCTTGTGGCGGTGCCGCTGGCTGGCGGCGAGCCGCTGGTGTTGCATCCAGCCGCCGACTTCTGCTCTTCCCCGGTGCTCAGCCCATCGGGCAGCCATCTGGCCTGGCTGGAGTGGCAGCAGCCGTTCATGCCCTGGGAATCCAACCAGCTCTGGTGGGCAACCTTGGCAAGCGAAGGAAGCCTGGAGCAGGTTCATCCGATCGCCGGTACCGCTTCCAGATCCGGGGTCTGCTCGCTGTTCCAGCCGCTGTGGCTGCCCAATGGCGACTTGGTGGTGGCCAACGACCGCAGCGGCTGGTGGAACCTCGAACGGCTCGCCGGCGCCGAGCAACTGAAGCCGGCCCGGGAGCCCGCAGCGCCCCTGCCCTGGCAGCCGCTGCTGCCGATGGAGGCGGAATTCGCCATGCCCCAGTGGGTGGCCGGGATGCGCACCACCGCCTGGGATGGCCACAAGCTCGTCGCGGCCGCCTGCTTCGCCGGACAGTGGCGGCTGGGGGAGATCAAGCTGCCTGACGCTGGAATCGCGCCGGCGGGCGGAACCTGGCAGCCGATCGAGCTGCCCTTCGATGACCTGGCCGGACTCTGGGCCGAGAACGGCCGGCTGGTGGCCGTCGCCAGTGGCCCCAGCAGCGGCGCGGGCCTGCTGGAGCTCGACCTGGCCAGCCGGCGCTGGAGCCACCGGCCGGCCGCCATCACCAGCGGCGACAGCGCCCCCCCAGTTCTGACGCCAGCGCAGATCAGCCAGCCGCAGCCGCTCTGGTTCGCCGGCCACGGCGGCCAGCCCACCCACGCCTGGTACTACCCACCGATTGCTGGCCCCAATCCCAATTCACCCCTGTTGGTGAAGGGCCACAGTGGACCGACAGCCATGGCCCGCACCGGGTTGAATCTGCTGACACAGTTCTGGACCAGCCGTGGCTGGGGTGTGTTGGACGTCAACTACGGCGGCTCCACCGGCTTCGGGCGGGCCTACCGCCGGCGGCTCGACGGTCAGTGGGGCGTGGTCGATGTGGCCGACTGCGCCGCCGCCGCCGGCAGCGTGGTGGCCGCCGGCAAGGCCAGCGCCGCGCGGGTGGCGATTGAGGGGGGCAGTGCCGGCGGCTTCACCGTGCTGGCGGCGCTTTGTTTCACCGAAACCTTCAGCGCCGGCGCCTGCCGCTATGGCGTGGCCGATCTGGCCGCCCTGGCTCAAGACACCCACCGCTTCGAGGCCCACTACCTCGATGGGCTGGTCGGTCCGTGGCCGGAGGCGAAGGCGCTCTATGAGCAGCGCTCACCCCTGCTGCATGCCGATGCGATTCACTGCCCCGTGATCTTTTTCCAGGGTCTTCAGGACACCGTGGTGCCACCGGCTCAGACCGAGAAGATGGCCCTGGCACTGAGCAACAACGGCGTGCCGGTGGAGGTGCATCGCTTCAGCGAGGAAGGCCATGGCTTCCGCAGCGGGCCGGTGCAGGTGGAGGTTCTGGAGGCCACGGAGGCGTTCTTTCGCCGCCACTTCGCCCTGTGAGCGTTCCTGCAGCCTGGCTGGGGCCAGCCAGCGGATTCGGCTGGTTGCTGATCAGCACAGTCGACCTGGTGATCCTGCTGATCATCGGGCGCCTGATCGGCAGCCAGCTGGGCATGAAGCGCTGGGGTCTGCCGGAGGCCCTGCTCGCCGGTGCGCTGGGCTTGATCGTGGCGCCCAACGGCCCGCTGCCCCTGCTTCCCCCTGAGGTGATCGAGCTCTGGGGCCAGTTGCCCCTGCCCTTGCTCACCCTGGTGTTCGCCACCCTGCTGCTGAGCAAACCGTTGCCCAGGCTCGGGGGGCTGTGGCGACCGCTCTCCGGCCAGGTGCTGCTGTCGCTGACCATGGCCTTCGGCCAGTACCTGGTTGGCGGCCTGCTCGTGCTGCTGGTGCTGCAGCCCCTGCTGGGGATGAGCCCGATGCTGGCTTTGTTGATCGAGGTGGCCTACGAAGGCGGCCATGGCTCGGCTGCCGCCATGGGCCCCACCTACGAGCGTTTGGGGCTGGAAGGGGCGCAGGCCCTCGGCCTGGCGATGGCCACGCTGGGGCTGCTGTCCTCCACCGTGGTGGGCGGCCTGATCGTGGTGCTGGCCCGGGAGCGTCGCTGGCTCACCTTTGGCGACGCCCTGCCCCTGCAAGTTGCGCTGGAGTTGGTGGTTGAAGAAACGCCGCCGCTTGAGGCGATCCCCATCGATGCCCCACTGGAGGAAGGAACGGTGGAGGTGCCGGCCTTCTGGCAACAGGGGGCCGATGGGGCGGTGAATCTGGCCCTGGCCGGTGCGGCGGTGGTGCTGGGCTGGTTGCTGCTGCATGGCCTGCAATGGGGAGCCGACAAGAGCGGGGGCGTCTTTGCCCTGGTGATCGATGCCCTGCCGGTGTTCCCGCTGGCGCTGGTGGGTTCGCTGCTGGTGCGGCTGGTCCTGGAGACCAGCGGCCAGACCCGCTGGGTTTCCACCCCGTTCCAGAGCCAGACCGCCACGGTCTCGGCGGATCTGCTGATCACCGCGGCCACGGCCTGCCTGGAGCTGGGCCTGCTGCTGGCGGACTGGCTACCGCTGAGCCTGCTGGCCCTGGCCGGACTGCTCTGGAACCTGGCCGTGCTGCTGCTGCTGGCGCCGCGGATCCTGCCGCCCGATTGGTTCGAGCGGGGCATCCTCGAATTCGGCCAGGCCACGGGCGTGGCGGCGAGTGGGCTGCTGCTGCTGCGCATGGCCGACCCCGACGACCGCAGCGAGGCTGTGACGGCCTTCTCGATCAAACAGTTGCTGCTGCAGCCCCTGCTCGCCGGCGGCGTGATCACGGTGGTGGCGCCGCTGGTGGTGGACGGCTGGGGCCTTCAGGCCTGGACCGGCCTCTGCCTGGCCCTGGTGTCGCTCTGGATCGGCCTCGGCCTTTGGCTGCGGCGTGCTTTTGGCTGAGCCGGGCCTTTAGCCAGAGCTTTCAGCGCACCATCGCCGCCACGTTGCCCCCATCCACCGTCAGCACGGCACCGGTGGTGCGCGCCAAGGCGGCCAGGGCAACGAAGGCCTCGGCCACGTCGCTGGCGGCCACCTCCTGGCCCAGCAGGTTGCCGGCCATGTAGGTCGCGGTGCTCACCCCCCGGGCCGTGGCGCGGGCCTGGATCATGGCGTCGTCGAGGAGGCCGGAGCGAATCCGATCGGCGTTGATCGCGTTGGCACGGATGCCCTCGCCGCCGCCCTCCAGGGCGTACTGGCGCATCAGGGCCAGCAGGGCCGCTTTGGCGATGCCGTAGGCACCGAAATTGGCGCCAGGGTTGAGCGCCTGCTTGCTCACGTTGAACAGCAGCTGGCCGCCGAAGCCCTGGGCGCGAAAGATGGCCACCGCCGCTTGGGCAACGGTTTGATGGGCAAAGAAATTGAGCTCGAAACTGGCCCGCAGCTCGGCCGCGGCCAGCTCGGCGATGGCGCCGGTCCAGGCGGCGCCGGCATTGGAGACCACAACGTCGAGGCCACCGAAGCGGGCGCAGATGGAGGCGAGCGCGGCGTTCACCTGATCGGGATCGGTGAGGTCGCAGGCCAGGCCGAGGGCGCGCGGGCCGCAGCTGGCCGCCACCGCCAGCGCCGCAGGGCCATCGCGATCGAGCACGGCCAGCTCAGCGCCCTGGGCCGCGAACGCCCGGGCCGTGGCCGCACCGATCGCGCCACCGCCGCCCGTCACCACTACCACCTGCCGGGCCAGGGCGGGCTCTGATCCCTTGCCGAGCTTGGCCTGCTCCAGGCTCCAGTACTCCATCTCAAAGGTGTCGTCTTCGCCCACCGGCGCGAAGCGGCCCAGGGCTTCGGCGGCTAGCAGGGTTCGGGCCCAGACCTCACCGATGTCGGCCGCCACCGCCGCCTCAGCGCTGCTGCGGCCGATCCCAACCAGGCCCAGACCGGGAATGGCGATCAGCCGGGGAAGGGAATCCAGCCGGGTGCGACCTCCCCCGAGCCGCTGGTCCTGCCGCTCGAAGTAGGCCCGGTAGGCCTGGATGTAGACCTCCAGCGCCTCAGCGGCCGCCAGGCTCCAGGCCGCCAGGCTTGGAGAATCTGAACCGGTATCTGGGCCATCGCTATCGAGGCTGGCGACTGGGTTTGGGGCAGGCGGCGCGGCCGGCAGCACCAGGGGGCCGGCCTTGGTGCGGATCACATGGTCGGGGGTGGCCACACCGCAGCTGGCCCAGCGGCTGAGGCGCTGGTCGTTGACCAGCTCCAGGGCAGGGGCGGAGCTGCGGCAATCCAGCAGCCAGCGGCCGGGTGCCGCCTCGGGCCCGGCGGCCCGGTGCAGCAAACCACGCAACACCGGAAGCAACGCCGACGCAGGCGTGGGGCGCGACGGCACGGCCGCCGGCAGGATGCGCCGCTCCGCCTGGCTGAGGAGCTCTTCGGCGGCCTGCACCAGCCTGATCATGCGGTCGTAGCTCTGCTCCGCGGTGGCGCCAAACGAAAACAGGCCGTGCTGGAGCAACACCAGGCCTTCGATCTCGGCACCACCGGCCGCGGCCGCTTCATAGGCCTCGGCGGCGGCCTTGGCCAGGGCGAAACCGGGCATCACATAGGGAACCAAGGCCACTCGATCGCCATAGACCTCCTGGCAGAGTTCCGCCGCATTCGGTTGATCGGCCAGGGCCAGCAGGGCGATCGCGTGGGTGTGGTCGATGAAGGTGTGCGGCAAAAAGGCATGCAACAGGGCCTCCACTGATGGGTTGGGAGCCTTCGGATCGATCAGGTTCTGGCGCTGGGCCGCCACCATCGCCTCGTCGGAGAGGGCATCGAGGCCCCGAAGCTGCTGGAGGGGCTCAAGCCGCACCGCCGGATGGCCAGGAGGTTCAATCGTGGCCAGATCCCAGCCGCTGCCCTTGACCCGCAGCACCGGGATTGTTTCGCCCAGCAACCCGCAAACACTCGTTTTCACCGACGTGTTGCCACCGCCATGGAGCACGAGGTCGGGATCGGCACCCAGCAACCGGGCCGAATAGGTGCGCAGGGCGAGCTCTTCGCTGATCCCCTCGGCGCCGTAATGATCAATCGCGCGGCGGGCAGCGGCAGCCGACCAGCGGTGTTGCGTCGGCATCGGCCGGGAGCTGCGGGAGTGAGGGCGAGGCTACGGGGCGCCAGCCGCTCCTGCTGATTCCCTTGCGTATAAGGCGCGCAAGCCCGCCTCACTCGCCTCAGCCACGCCCCGCTCGGTGATCAATCCAGTGACCAGCCGGGCCGGGGTGACATCAAAGGCAGGATTGAAGCCAATGGTGCCGGCGGGGGTGAGTTGCACGCAGCTGAGAACATCCGCAGAGGAATCAGCTGCGTTCGGTTGAGACAGGCCTGAAATGCAGGTCACCTCGTCAGGGGAGCGGGCCTCAATCGGAATTTCCGCCACACCATCGGCAAGGGTCCAGTCGATCGTGGAAGCCGGCAGGGCCACGTAGAAGGGGACGCCGTTGTCGAAGGCGGCGAGGGCTTTGAGATAGGTACCGATCTTGTTGCAGACGTCGCCCGTGCGGGTGGTGCGATCGGTGCCGACGATCACCGCATCCACCAGTCCGTGCTGCATCAGGTGGCCACCGGCGTTGTCGACGATCACGGTGTGGGGAACGCCCTCGCGGCCGAGCTCGAAGGCCGTGAGGCTGGCACCCTGGTTGCGGGGGCGGGTTTCATCCACCCAGACATGGATGGACAGGCCAGCGCGGTGGGCCTTGTAGATGGGGGCGAGGGCCGTGCCCCAATCAACGGTGGCGAGCCAACCGGCGTTGCAGTGGGTGAGAACGTTGAGCGGTTCGTGATGCCGCTCACTCGGGCGGGCAGCTGCGATCGAGCGGAACAACGCAAGCCCGTGGTCGCCGATCGCCTCGCACATCAGCACATCTTCTTCGGCAATGGCAGCGGCCTCTGCCGCCGCCGCGGCAGCCCGCTCGGCCGGTGGCAGCGGTGCCACCCGATCGCGCACACGCTCCAACGCCCAGCGCAGGTTGATGGCCGTGGGGCGGGTGGCGTTGAGCTGCTCAAACGCGGCAGCCAGGGAGGCATCGCAAGGATCCGCCTGCAGGGCCAGCATCAGGCCATAGGCGCCGGTGACGCCGATCAAGGGCGCACCGCGCACCACCATCGTGGCGATCGCCTCGGCGGCCTGATCAAGGGTGGTGAGTGAGCGCGTGCTGAAGCGGTGGGGCAACTGGGTCTGATCGATCACGCCCACCGAGCGACCGCCCTGCTCCAACCAGATTGTGCGCCAGGACTTGCCGTCGATGTTCATCGGATCCTGCCTGCGCCCAAAAGCTGGCTCATGCTGCCAAACCGGCTGCCATCGCCGACATGGCGAAGATCACGGCGACAGCGTTTGGTCTCAACTGGTTACGGGGCTTCTGCGTGGAAAAACTCAACAAAGAAGCGCACTTGCCCCTTTGGCTTCACTTCATGCAGCCATGCAGGCTCTACAACTCCCGGCGTGCCTGGGGAAAGCATCACCTCCTCAACTTCGGGCTCCAGCATCCGATAGAGCAACTCCCCCTCAAGAACCACGATTTTCGCCCAAACCCCTTCTTTGGTTTGGTGCCCACGCAACAACCCCTGTGGCACCGTGTCTTCAGAAAATTCTGATGTTCGGCTATAAGAGACAAGATTTTCTGGCATTTTCTTCATGGGTTAAGCTCCAGTTTCAAGCTGCCGCAGGTATTTCTCGGCGGCGGCGTCAACAATAAGCTCAACGGATGAGGCGCATTGGCGCAACTGATTTAGCGCCAATCTATTCGCACAACTTCTGGCTGCCTCATCCAAATAGTTGTCTCAAGCCAGCAACATCAATTTTCGCTAAGCGTACCAGCTCATCAACCTAGATCACTTCTGCATAGCCGTCGGAGCGAGGCTTTTATCTATAAAGATTTTTCTGCTTTCTTAGCCAAATGCTCAAGATTAGCGGCGGGGAGAAGTCCAATGCATCCATAAGGCACCTTTGGACCAGGCCGCTGGATCTTGATGTTGGACAGCCGTTGAGTTCGTCATAGAAGGTCTTGCAATCCAATTCGTGAGAGCTTGATATCACGAAGGATGCTTGCCTAGAGACCAGGCCCCAGAGTTTCATTGGAATGTACCGGAACAACTGTTGTTCTTCCGTCCGGGTGCTTAAGGAAACGGTGGCTACCTCTGACCCTGATTTCTTCAAAACCAATTCTCATCAAGGCTGCGATGTGGATTTTGCCTGAAAACCGCAGAATATCTCGTCACACTTCTACTGTCACTCTCTGTACTCCTACAAAATCAAGTAACTCAGGATCCGTGCCAGCAACCTCAATGCAAAGCTCAATGGCTTCCTTGATTCGCTCAATTAATTGATCTAGCGATTTAGATTGCGTATGGCAACCTGGTAGGGCAGGGACGGTCGCTACGAAAAACCCTTCTGAATCTTTTTCGACTACTACGTCAAACTGTCTAGACATTGAAGACACCTCCTCAAATTACTCTAGCTGCTTCGCCGCGGAGTGGTAAAGGGGCTCCACTTACCGGTCTGTCAAACTTGTCATTGGACGGTTCTGAGAACCAGCCTGCTTGGTACCGCTGCTTCCGTGAACCCTGCTGATTGCGCGGTTACTTCTTCGTCAGAACCCAGTCGAATTCGAGATCCTCAGGATCCGCAAGCACTGCCCGCCCGTCGTTCCTTGGTCAGAGAAGCACATGTTTGTTTTGCTACACAAAGTCTGCGGGGCTGTTCGCGCCCAGGGGTCCACGGTTAAGCACATGGGTGTAGATCACGGTGGTGCTCAGATCCTGATAGCCCAGCAATTCCTGAATCGCACGGATGTCATTGCCCCGCTCTAATAGATAAGTGAATGGCCCCCGTGCTGCGCACCTCGCACCCCGGTACGTTGAGGGATAGGCCAAAAACGATGCGCCGAAACCCCCTTCTGTTGTTGGGCCTGGTAGCCGTTGCCGCCTGCACTGGCTCCAATGCGAGCGCCGCCGAGCTGCAGCCTGTCATCCCCGAACGCTTCCGCGGCGAATGGCAGGACAGCCGCTACCCCTGCGACTCTCCGTTCAACATGGAAACGCGCCTGCTACTGCAGGCCGGCACGCTCAGTTTCTTCGAAAGTGGCGGCCCCACCGTCGCGGTGGTCACCAGCGGGACCTCGGAGCTGGCCCTGATCACCGCCATGGCCGGGGAAGGGCAGACCTGGCTGGGTCTGCGTCGGTTCCTCCTCTCCCCCGACCAATCCAGCCTGAGCGATGTCACCTATGCCGGCTGGCCAGACCAGAACAAGCCGTTCGTCCGCAAGCGCTGCCCGCCACAACGCTAAACGATTCAGGGGCGAATCTCCACCGGCGTGCCCACAGCCGTGCGCAGAAACAACCAGCGGGCCGTGGCGCTCGTGGTGCGGATGCAGCCGTGGCTGCGGTCCACGCCAAAACACTGCCCGGCATTCTCCTGCCAGGGGGCCGGATGAAAGCAGAGCTGATCAGGGATGAGGCCGCCACCCACCAGACACATCACGTTCGGTACGGCGGGGATGCGGTAATCGGGGCCCACCAGCGTTGTTTCGCTGTACTTGCTGCCGATCTGAAACCGTCCTGTCGGGGTTGGCGTGGCGGGCAGCCCAGTCGACACGAGGGCGGCATAGAGCAAGCGCTGCTGATCGTCGTAGGCGTAAAGCTTCTGCTCAGAGAGATCAATCAGCAGCGCCGTCACCAGCTCCAGCATCGATCGCGCCCCAGCTCAGCCGTGTTCCTTCAAAAAAGCCACGCTGCTTTCGAGTTCGTCGGCGAAACGGTCGATCTCCTCGAAGGTGGTGGTGAAGCTAAGGCTGGCCCGGGCCGATGAAGCCAGGCCGTAGTGGCGGTGAAGTGGCTGGGTGCAGTGGTGGCCACTGCGGATGCAGATGCCGCTGGCATCAAGCAAGGCCGAGAGGTCGTTGGCATGCAGACCCTCCACGCTGAAAGCGGCCAGGGCCCCGCGATCCGGTTGTTGCTCGGGGGTGGGGCCGAGAATCTTCAGCCCCTCAATCGCCTGCAAGCGCTCGAACAGCCGGCCGGTGAGTGTCTGCTCCCAGCGGTGGATGCGATCGAGGCCGATGGCGTTGAGGTAGTCCAGGGCCGCTCCCATACCCACGGCCTCACCGATCGCCGGGGTGCCCGCTTCGAACTTATGGGGCAAGTCGGCCCAGCTGCTGCTCTCGAGGTAAACGTCTTGGATCATTTCACCCCCACCCAGGAACGGCGGCATCGCCTCGAGCAGCGCCTCCCGCCCCCAGAGGAAGCCCATGCCGGTGGGTCCGCAGAGCTTGTGGGAGGAGCCCACCAAGAAATCAGCCCCCAGGGCCGTCACGTTCACCGGCAGATGCGGCAGGCTTTGGCAGGCATCCACCAGCAGCAGGGCGCCGGCGTCGTGGCTGAGCTTGGCGATCGCCTCGATCGGATTGAGGCAACCCAGGGTGTTGCTGATCTGAACAACGCTCACCAGCCTGGTTCGGTTGCTGAGTTTTTGCTTGAAGTCTTCGAGGTCGAGCTCTCCGGTTTCGGTGAGGCCGGCATGGCGCAGCACCGCACCGGTACGTGCAGCCAGCAACTGCCAGGGCACCAGATTGCTGTGGTGCTCCATCACCGTCAGCAGAATCTCATCGCCGGGCCGGATGTTCTCATCGCCCCAACTGCGGGCCACCAGGTTGATCGCCTCGCTGGCGTTGCGGGTGAACACAATTTCGCGCGGGGTGGCCGCACCGATGAAGGTGGCCACTTTCTCGCGGGCCCCCTCAAAGGCGTCGGTGGCGCGGGCGCTGAGCTGGTGGGCGCCGCGGTGAACGTTGGCGTTGTCGCGGCTGTAATAGGTCTGCAGGGCATCGAGCACCTGCTGGGGCTTCTGGCTGGTGGCGGCGTAATCCAGATAAATCAGCCCCTGGCCCAGGCAGGCCTGCTGAGACAACAAAGGGAAATCGGGCCGGGTCTGTTCCGCCAGGTTCTGGGCCACCGGCTCCTGACTGGGCTGGGCAGGTTCTGGGGCCGCCAGGGCAGGCTCACTGGCCGCTGGTTTGGAATCCCGCAACGGGGAAAGCTGGCTGTGCAGTGAGGCTGTCATCGCTGCTCAAACCTCCGCCAAAAGGCGCTGCAGGGGCTGCCAAGAGGCAGCAGCGGCGGGGAGATCAACGAGCACCTCCTGGCAGAAGCCACGCTTGAGCAGACGCGAGGCCGTGGCGGCATCGATCCCCCGGCTCTGGAGATAGAACAGTTGGTCATGCTGGAGGCGGCTCACCGTGGCGCCGTGGGTACAACGCACGTCATCGGCCACGATCTCCAGTTCCGGCTTGGTGTCGATGCGGGCCTGATCAGAGAGCAGCAGGTTGCGGCTCATCTGGTTGGCATTGGTGCGCTGGGCCCGGCGAGGGACGCTCACAGCGCCATCAAACACGCTATGCCCATGGCCGTCGACGATCGCCTTGTGCAGTTGCTCAAGCGAGCCGTCCGGCCCGAGAAACTCCACCCGGCTGTGCCCGTCAACCAGTTGATGGTCTTGCGCCACCTGAATCGCCTTCAGGTCAGTGTGGGCTGCCCCTTCCACCTGGGTGATCCGCGGTTCGAAGCGCGCCAGGGCCCAACCACGGCTGGCCACCACGGAATGGAAGCGGCTCTCGATTTCTTGCTCCACCGCCAGGTGAGCGAGGAGACAGGCTTCCCCTTCACCGAAGGCAAGCAGGCCATGCTGCACTTCGGCCTCGCGGCCCAGATGCATCTCCACCACCAGGCTGCTCAGGCTGGAGCCTGAACCGAGCTGCACTTGCAACACCTTCAAGCTGGCCTTCTCCTCGAGCAGCAACAGCACGCGGATCGGCAAGAGCGCCGACTCCCCACTGGCCGTCGCCACGAGTTCAAGGGTTTCAGCGACGCTGCCGCTGACCCGCAAGGCCAGGCAGTGGCTAGCGCTGGCCTGGTTGAACTCCACGGGCCAGTGCTGCTCGCAGCCGCAGCGGGCAAGTGTGTGGCCGAGGGCCTGCTGAAGCTCTTCGCCGCTGAGCCTGGTCAGCCCGGCTGGCAGGGTCTGGCCGGCCAGGGGGTCATGGCGGCCGTCGAGCCGCAGCCGCATGGTGCCGGCAGCCGGAGCTGGCAAGGCATCAGCAGAATCGGCAATGGGAATGGCCGCAGGGTCGGTCCCCTCGGTTGCCTCAACCTGGGCCAGCAGCGCCGGATCGAGGGCTTTGAGGGACCCGAGATCAGTGAAGCGCCAGTCTTCGTTGCGCCGCGAGGGCAGCGGTTGACGGGCCAGGGCCTCACGGCCGCGCCACTGAACGGCTTCAAGGTCACCGCTCGGAGCCGGCAGTCGCTCCAGAAATTCGGTGATCCAGGCATTGGCAGCCATCGGCTGGGCGCTGCTCGTCGTGGACGTGCTGGCGGACACCATCAAGCCACCTCCAGGACGGCCAGCTCCTGGTCCACCCAGTCATAACCGCGTTCTTCGAGTTCCAGGGCCAGCTCCTTGCCACCGGTGCGCAGGATCCGGCCCGCCGCCATCACATGGACGTAATCAGGGGTGATCACATCAAGCAGCCGCTGGTAGTGCGTGATCAGCAAGGTGGCGTTATCGGCGGTGGCGAGCTGGTTGACGCCACCGGCCACGATCCGCAGGGCATCGATGTCGAGGCCGGAATCGGTTTCATCGAGAATCGCCACCACCGGCTCCAGCAGAGCCATCTGCAGAATCTCATTGCGCTTCTTCTCGCCGCCGGAGAAGCCTTCGTTGACGCTGCGCTCCAGGAACGAGGGGTTCATCTGCACCACTTCCAGCCGCTCACGGACCAGATCTTCAAAGGCGAACGGGTCAAGGTCTTCTTTGGCCAGCTCGCTGCGGCGGGCATTGGTGGCCACCCGCAGAAATTCGAGATTGCTGACGCCAGGAATCTCAACGGGATACTGGAAACCAAGGAACAGACCGATCCGGGCCCGTTTCTCGGGGTCGAGCTCCAGCAGATCCTGGCCCCGGTAGCGAACCGAGCCAGCGGTAACCGTGTAAGAGGGGTGACCGGCCAGCACCTTGGAGAGGGTGCTTTTGCCGCTGCCGTTGCGTCCCATCACGGCGTGGATCTCTCCTGCCCTGATCGTCAGGTTCACGCCCTTGAGGATGGGTTGGTCCTCCACGCGGGCATGGAGATCAACGATCTCAAGCAGCAGGTCGGCGTCGGGACTGATCACGGGGAAACGGGGAAGGAAGAGCGAGAAAGGCCACCGCTTGGGCGGCAACAGAAAAGAAAGGGATCAAAGCGGGAGAACCCAGTGAGGCCGTTCAGCCGACGGAACCTTCGAGTTTGAGGGCGAGCAGCTTGTCGGCTTCGGCGGCAAATTCCATCGGCAACTGGTTGAACACATCGCGGCAGAAGCCACTCACCATCATCGACACCGCCGCCTCAAAGCCGATTCCCCGGCTCTGCAGGTAAAAGAGCTGGTCGGCAGAGATGCGACAGGTGCTCGCTTCGTGCTCCACCGACGCGTCCGGCTGCTGGGAGCGGATGTAGGGGTACGTGTTGGCGGCGGCCTGATCGCCGATCAGCATCGAATCGCACTGGCTGTAGTTCTTCGCACCCACCGCCTTGGGCCCGATCTGCACAAGCCCGCGGTAGCTGTTGGAGGAATGGCCGGCGCTGATCCCCTTGCTCACAATCGTCGAACGGCTGCGCGGGCCGACATGGATCATCTTGGTGCCGGTGTCAGCCTGCTGACGGTTGTTGGTGAGCGCCACGGAATAGAACTCACCAACGGAATCAGCTCCGAGCAGCACACAGCTGGGGTACTTCCAGGTGATGGCCGACCCGGTTTCCACCTGGGTCCAGCTGATCTTGCTGCGGTCGCCACGGCATTGACCCCGCTTGGTCACAAAGTTGTAGATGCCGCCTTTGCCGTTCTCATCACCAGCATACCAATTTTGAACGGTAGAATATTTAATCGTGGCGTCGTCCAAGGTCACCAACTCCACAACGGCGGCGTGGAGTTGGTTGGTGTCAAACATGGGAGCTGTGCAGCCCTCCAAATAGCTGACAGAAGCCCCTTCCTCAGCGACGATCAAGGTGCGCTCAAATTGGCCCGTGTCCTCGGAGTTGATCCGGAAGTAGGTAGAGAGTTCCATCGGGCACTCCACACCTTTGGGGATGAACACAAAGGAACCATCGCTGAACACGGCAGAATTCAGGGCCGTGAAATAGTTGTCATTGGCGGGCACCACCGAACCGAGGTAGCGCTCAATCAACTCAGGATGGTCTTTGACGGCCTCACTGATGGAGCAGAACACCACTCCGTGCTCCGCCAGTTTTTCGCGGTAGGTGGTGGCAATCGAAACACTGTCAAAAACAGCATCGACAGCCACGTTGCTGAGTCGCTTTTGCTCGCTCAGCGGAATACCAAGCTTGTCGAAGGTTTCGAGCAGCTTCGGGTCCACCTCATCGAGGCTTGCCTTCTTGTCGCGTTGCTTGGGCGAGGCGTAATAAATAATGCTCTGATAATCGATCACCGGATGACTCACCGTTGACCAATCCGGCTCCTCCATCTTCAACCACTGGCGGAAGGCCCGCAGACGGAATTCCAGCAAGAAGGCTGGCTCATTCTTCTTGGCAGAGATCAGACGAACCACATCCTCAGACAGGCCCTTGTCGATCTTTTCTGTTTCGATATCACTGACAAAGCCGTACTTGTACGGCTGGCTGACCAAGTCACTGACGGTGGATGCGGTGCTCATGGGGCTCAGGCGGTGGGAGCGGCAGTGTGGGAGCGGATCTCTTCAAGCGTGATGGCCTGATCTTCGCCCCGGAAAGGGTTGTCTTCTGTAAGAAAAAGCAGGCAATGGCATTCCTTGCGCTCACGCATGGGCACGCAAGGACAGTTCCAGAAGGCCTGGGAAACTTCGGCCTCTTTGTCTTCGTAATGCCGGCAAGGGCAAAGGGCCCCGCCAAGCTCCTGTTTGTGGCGGGCCAGACCCTCAAGCACCACCGCCGTCACCCCTGGATCGCTGCAGAAGTAGGTGCCCGTGCGCTGGGCGTAGGTTTCGGCAAACTTCCGGATTACCTCCAGATTTTCGGTGGATGGAACCGCTGCGGCGGAAGGGGCTTCAGACATGGATTCGGTGGTCAGGGGTGAAACCGGAGCCATCAAGGGCTAGGGCGAGGGCAGGGTGCGGTCTTGGGACGATCGCAGAACCGAGGCTCGAACGGCGAGCTGGCTAGAGAATCAAATGTAAGGAGGTACGGGACAGAGAACGGCCCACGAGCTGCCTAGACGGCTGCTCGGGAGTGGGCGAGGAGAAGCTTCTGGCCAACGCAACCTTCAGGATTTGAATTGCGAAACTTTTGCGTTTCCTTAATGGATACCTTAAGGCAGATGGGCTGGTGATGGGGGGCTGACCACAGCAGCCCACAGCTTCAACGCAGGCGTGGCAGGGTGAACAGAAGGTTCGTGTCTCGCCAGACCGACCGACTTCCTCTGATGAGCACTTCTACCCAGGCCCCGACCCGTGAGGCGGCGCTCACCCTGCTCTTGCGTCAGAAAGCTGCAACGGCCGCTGAGTTATCCGAACTCCTTGAGGTCTCTGTCCAGGTCATGCGTCGTCACCTGCGCAGCCTTGAAGAGGAAGGTCTGGTGGAAGCCAGCGCCAGCTCGGAAGGCCCGGGGCGGCCAACCAACCAGTGGCGGCTCACCACGGCCGGACGCGACCAGTTCCCCGACGGAGGCGAACAGTTCGCCCTCGGACTGCTGCATTCGATGGCCGCCAGCCTGCCGCCCGAAATGGTGAAGAACCTGCTGCGACAGCAGGCGATGACCAAGGGGTCCTGTGACCGCCAGGAAATCGGTGAGGGCAGCTTGACCGAACGCCTGGAGCGGCTGGTGGAACTGCGCCGCCAAGAGGGCTACATGTCTGAGTTCAGCGCCGATGGCGACGGCCTCTCCTGGTGCATGAGTGAATACCGCTGCTCCGTGGGCCGCCTTGCCGAGCAGTTCCCCCAGATCTGCGACCAGGAATTGCAGCAGATCCGCCACACCTTCCCTGATTGCAGCATCGAGCGGGTGCACTGGCGCCTGGAGGGAGGGCACTCCTGCGGCTTCCGTCTCACCCCGAAGGGCGGCAGGGCCAGCGAACCCGTCCATCAGGATTGACGCTGAGATGACACAACCAGCAATGGCTGAGATCAATGGCTGAGATCGGGCCGCTCAGCAGCGACGATCTCCTGCAATTGGAGGCCAGCCTGCTGCCCTCCCTGGAGCGCCACCACCTGCGTCTGCTGGCCCACAGCTTGCGCTGCCTTCAGGCCATCGCCGGCCAGCGCCAGGGGCCGGTTCCAGCCCAACAGCAACTGGAATCCTGGCTGGCCAGCCAGGATTCCCTCTACAACGATCCAGCCTTTGCGCAGGCCTTTCTGGATCAATTGCAGAGCGCCGCCTTCCAGCTTGAGCAGATCGCCGCACCGCTGGGTCTCGCTCCGCTGGGGCTGGAGCTGAGCGACCTCTGCCAATGGGCCGATGCCCAGGCCCGCGCCCGCGTCAGCCCGCCAGCAGCGGGCCTGCCAGCCCCACCACCAAACTGACGCCAGCGAGGGCCAGCAGGGCAGCCAACCAACCGGCCCGACCGGGTCTGTCGCCTTCCAGCCGCGCCAGGGGCAAGGCCATCACCGGTGCCGTTGCGAGCAGCGCCACCGCCAAGCCGCCCGGTAAGGCCTGCAAGGCGGCTTGCTGAAGAACAATGCCGGCGCTGGTGCCCAGCAATGTGGCCACCAGCACCAGCGGCCAGCGTGATCGGGCCAGCCGCGGCCGAGCCCTTGGAGCCGGCAGGTGGCGAAACAACGGCAACAACACCACCGCCGCTGCCGCCAGGCGCACGGTGGCCGATTGCAGTGGGGTCAGATCAGAGGCCAGCAGCGCAGCGCGGGAGAGCAGGGCACCACCGCTGCCGCAGAGCAGGGCCGCTAAGGCCAGCAGCAAACCCATTCGCTGGGTACCGGGAGGCGATGGCAGAGCGCCGCAGCGGGGTGGTTGCTGAACGGCCACCACCACCACGGCCAGGGAGATCAGGGTCAGGCCCAGCCACTGGGCCTGGGTGGGCAGCTCGGCAAGAAAAACAACACCAGCCAACGCCGTGATCGCTGGTCCAGCGGCCTCAATCGTGAGGGTGCGGCGCGTTCCCAGCCGGCGCAGGGCCGCGAAGTAGAGGCTGTCACCCACGGCAATGCCAACCACCCCGCTGGCCAGCAGCAGGGCGAAAGCCCCGGGCAGCACCCGCCAGCCCCCGAAGAGCACGAGCGGCAATTGCAGCGCCAGGGCCAGCAGGTTTTTAACCAGGTTCAGCTGGGCGGCGCTCAAGGAGGTGGGCAGGCGCCGCCAGAGGCTGCTGGCGAGCGTCCAGCAAAAGGCTGCAGCCAGGGCTGCCAGGACTCCCGAGGTGGGCACCTGAACGGGAGGGGCGAAGAAGTTGCGATCATCGCTAAAGCCGTCACCAGCCCGTGAGCGTTTCGATTGCCGATGCCATCAGTTTTTTCAGGCTCAGCTGCGGGCGCTGGCGCTCCCAGCGCACCAGCCATCACCTCTTGCATCGCCGCGCCGAAGCTGGAGGCTCGCTGATCGAGGTAGTGGAGGTAGCCGCCGATGATCCACGGCTGCTGGCGATCGCCACCCTGCATGGCCAGGAGCCCGATCAGCTGGTGGGGGGCTGCCAGGTGCGCTGGAGTGGATCGATGGCCTGGGACAAAGCCGGCGAAGACCACCAGGGCGAATCGGTGTTCGGCCTGATCCCAACCGATGCACGGGGCCGGGAAGGTCTGTTGCTACGGGATCGCGGCTACGCCGAATCCTCACCGGTAGCTGGGCACTTCCGCATGGACGACCGCGATGGCCTGCTGCTCACCACCGCCTACGAGACCATGAGTTCGCTTGAGCGGTTCTGGTTCCCCTCCCCCGACGTGAGGCTGCGCACCAGCACCGTCGAAGGCCTCTCGAACACGGCCTCGTTCTGCGTCGAAAGCCGCTGCAGCACAGAGCCATCCCCCGCTGCAGAGGTCAGCGACCGCGCGCTCCCAGACTTGGCGGCCAGCCCCCTGTCGGCCTTTGGCTGGTGAGCCGCGAACGTTACGGACTGTGAGCCCTGGCCTGGCGCCGCGAGGTTGCCCGAGGCCCCCTTCTACGATCGGCAGCGACGGTTGACGACGCACGTGTGGCTATCCCGCTTCTGACCTACGCACCGACGACCCAGAACTCGCGGGTCAAGTCCTTGCGCATCGGCTCCGACGAAGACCCCAAAACGGTCTCGATCGACAAAGCCATCGACCGGGAAGCCCAGAACTTCGTGATCGAGACGGCCTACCGCCAGATCTTCTTCCACGCCTTCAAGGTGGATCGCGACACGATCCTGGAGTCGCAGCTGCGTGACGGCCAGATCACCGTGCGTGACTTCATCCGGGCCCTCTGCCTATCCGACACCTTCACGCGCAGTTTTTACAACCTCAACAGCAACTACAGGGTGGCCCGCCACCTGGTTGAGAAGCTGCTGGGCCGGCAGGTGTACGGCAAAGCCGAGGAGATCGCCTGGTCCGCCGTGATCATGACCAAGGGCGTCGCCGGCGCCGTCGACCAGATCCTGAGCAGCCAGGAATACCTCGAGAACTTTGGCTACGACACGGTTCCCTACCACCGCAACCGTGTGGTCGGGTCCCGCGAGGTGGGCGAAACCCCCTTCAATATCACCACGCCGCGCTACGACGCGTACCACCGTGGAGTCCTGGGCTTCCCCCAGGTCATCTACACAGGAACGGTCCGCAGCCTGCCCGCACGGGCCAAGCAACGCCGTGGTGGCTTCCCCGAGGATTACCTGCCCTGGGTTCGCAGCCTGCCGGCCCTGCGCACCGGCGCGGCGGCCTCCGGCAATGCCGGCATGGATTACCTCTCCAAGGTCCCCTACCGCAGCATCGGGCGCTGACGCTCATTGCTCCTTGAGCCAGTTCATCACTGGCTTCACGGCGGTTCATCACCGCCGTTTTTTGTGTCCTGGCACACCGGCCTAGGCGTCAGTGGTTGCTGACGCACCATGCCTCCGGCGGTTTTGCACCGACCTTCTCCAGCAGAGTGAGGAGGAAGTCAGAGAACTAGCGACAGTGACTCAGGCCCTGACATCGCTGGCGAGAATGACCCTGAGGCAACTTCGCCAGGTCGCCAGTGGCCTTGGTGTCGGTCAATACAGTCGTAAGCCTAAAAACGAGCTCACAGAGGAGATCAGCGCCATGCAGACCGGCGACCCTCCTGAGGCTTCCGAGGGTTCTGCAGTCTCTGCCAGCCTGGCCGAACTGGAAGCAGACTTCTCCCCCGCACCCCGACCCGGTGCCCAGACCAAGGTGGTGTTCCTGCCCAGGGATCCCCAGTGGGCCTACGTATTCTGGGAGATCGCCGACGGTGATCGTCGCCAGGCGCTGTCCTCAGGAGCCAGCCAGCTTTGTCTGCGGGTCGCCGACGTCACCGGCCTTTCCGGCGGCGCCACCCACACCCACACCCTGCAGGAGGTGCCTGTCGACAGCCATGCCACCGAGTGGTACCTCCCTGTTCCGATGAGTGATCGGGATTACCGCGTTGAGATGGGCTATCGCAAGGTGGGTGGGGGCTGGATTTCGCTGGGCTTCTCCGCATCGGCCCGGGTTCCCGCCCTGCATCCCAGCGAGCAGATCCTTGATCAGTTCGTTCCTTTCTCGCTGGAATCTCCCACCAGCAGCAGCACCACCCCCTTCTCCGCCCCTGTCGAAACGGCCTACAGCGATCTGCATGAGCGGCTCTACAAGAAAGCCACCCTGCCCTCCTCCACCGGCAGCAGCAGCAAGGCCGGCCCACGTTTCGGACGGGGCTCTGAAGCCTTCCATGAGCGCGGGGATCTCTACGGCCCGTCCCCTCGCCATGGCCTGAGCGATTCAGGAATCGGTGTATGGGCCAGTGGGCGGAACGAATCGGGGGCCGGTGGTGTGGCCTCCCGCCAACGCTCCTTCTGGCTGGTGGCCGACGCCGAACTGATTGTTTACGGCTCGACCGATCCCTCCGCCAAGCTTTCGATCGGCAATGAGGATGTGCCCCTCTCCCCCGAAGGCACCTTCCGCATCCAGGTGCCGTTCCGCGACGGCCAGCAGCTCTATCCGATCGAGGCCATCGCCGCCGACGGTGAGCAGAAGCGCAGCATCACCCTGCAGTTCGGTCGATCCACTCCGGAGGACAACAGCAACCCCTCCAGCCAGGCCATCGCCGAGTGGTTCTGAGTTGAACCGCACATTCGTCGCCTTCACCCCACTGGCAGGGGCCCTGATTCTGCCGATTCTGGTTCCGATTTTGATGGTGCGGGTCAGTGTCGGAGCAGGTGTTGGCCTTACCGTCGCGGCCAGCTGTGTGTGGTTCGTGCTGATGCTCCGCACCGCCGAAATGCCCGGCGAGCATCACAGCTGAGGTCCAAGGCTCAATCAACGGGGAACCTTGAGGAGAGCCTGTCGTTCAGCAGCGTTGAAGCGTTCCTCTTGGTGGACCCCCAGTCGATTCTCCGCATCCTGGCTGCCAGGGCCCGGTCTGTTGGCCCTGGCCCTGGCTCTGGGGGGCTGTGGTGCCACCGCCCGGATCGTCGGTCAGGGTCCGGCTGACCTGCCGCTGCCCGCCGGAATCGAGGTGGCCTTCAATCACCGCAGCGATCGGCATTACACAAGCCCGATCGATGGACGCTCCCGCAACGGTGATGACCTCGAAAGCTTGCTGCTGGAGACGATTCAGCGGGCCGATCGGGAAATCCTGGTCGCCGTTCAAGATCTTGCCTTGCCCCGGGTGGCCGAGGCTCTCGTCGCCAGACATCGGGCCGGCATCGCGGTGAAGGTCGTGCTTGAAAACACCTACAGCGTTCCCTGGAGCCATCAGCACCTCCACGATCTGAGCCCCCATCAGCGCTTGCGCCATTCCGGGCTGATGGCCCTGGCCGATCGCGATCGCGACGGTGCCCTCAGCAGCGCCGAACTGGAACAAGGTGATGCGGTGGCCATCCTGCAGCGGGGCGGGATCCCCCTGATCGACGACACAGCCGATGGCAGTGCCGGCAGCGGCCTGATGCACCACAAGTTTCTGATCGCCGATGGCCGCTGGCTGGTCACCGGATCAGCCAACTTCACCGCTTCCGGCACCCACGGTGATGCCGGAGCCAGCCGCACCCGCGGCAACGTGAATCACCTGCTGCGGATCGACAGCCCTGCGCTGGCGGCGTTGTTCGACGCCGAATTCCAGCGGATGTGGGGGGACGGCCCCGGAGGCGAGGCTGATAGCCGATTCGGCATCAGCAAGGAGCAAGGAGGCGTGCAATCCGCATCGGTGGGCAACACCGCGGTGGAGGTCCTGTTTTCCCCCCACCGCCGCCGCGATCCAGAGAACGGCCTGGCTTTTCTGGAGCAACGCCTGGCCCAGGCCACCAGCCACGTGGACATGGCCCTGTTCGTGTTCTCGGCCCAGGGTCTGGCCGACCAGCTGGCCCTTCTCAATCACCAGGGGATGGCGATCCGTCTGCTGGCCGATCCGGGATTCGCCAGCCGCTCTTTCTCGGAGGTGCTCGACCTGCTCGGCGTCGCCCTGCCCGACCATCGCTGCAAGATCGAAACTGACAACACCCCATGGACACGACCGCTGCAGGGGGTGGGAACACCAAAACTGGCCCGCGGCGACAAGATGCACCACAAATTCGCCGTGATCGATGGCAAGACGGTGATCACCGGCTCGTTCAACTGGAGTCCGGCGGCGGCCCACGCCAACGATGAAGCGCTGCTGGTCGTTCACTCCCCGGTTTTGGCGGCCCACTTCACCAGGGAAATGGACCGGATGTGGCAGGGCGCCGAGCTTGGGATCACCGCGCGGATGCAGCGGAAGCTGGAGCGCAGGCACCGAACCTGCGGCAGCGGAACCGAGCGTGCTGCCGCATCGCCCCGTGGCAGCCACTTGATGGGGGCCGTTCCCTCGGGGGTGGCTTGAAGGTGAGGGTGTTTTGACAGATCCTGTGGTGACAGATCCTGTGGTGATCGTTGGCGCTGGCCCTGCCGGCGCTTCCCTGGCTTTGGTGCTGGCAGAGCGTGGCCTGCCGGTCACCCTGCTTGACGCCGTGAATGACCTGGAGCGGGTGTTCCGTGGCGAGGGCCTGATGCCCTGCGGGCTCGATGCCCTCGATCAGATCGCTTCGCCCGCCTTGCTGGCCTCCCTGCCCAGCCGCCCGCTGAGTGGCTGGGGCTTTCGAGTCAATGGCCGCGACTTGTTCCGTGTCGATGAGCCGATGGGGGCCCAGCGGCCCTGCTTGCTGGTGCCCCAGACAGCCCTGCTCGAAGCGTTGATCTCCAGGGCCAGGGCCTGTGCCGGCTTCCGCTGGCGACCTGGCCAGACCGCCGAGGGTCTGGTGATCGATGCAGACCGGGTACGCGGAGTGCGCCTGGCGGGCGGGGAGGTGCAAGCCGCCAGCCTGGTGATCGCCGCCGATGGCAGGGCCTCCCGATTGCGCACCAAAGCAGGCCTGCGCCTCGATCAGGAGCGGAGCCCGATCGACATCCTCTGGTTTCGGCTACCGGCCCACCCGCGCTTCGTGGCCGACAACCTGTTCATTGTCCAGCTCGGAGCCAGCGGCGGCTTCAGCGTGTTCCATGGCGCCAAGGACGGCGAGCTCCAGCTCGGCTGGCTGATCGCGGCCGGTGAGCGGATCGAACGCAGCGGCCGCGAATGGGCCGAAGCCTTTGCCGCGCTCTCTCCAGCCTGGCTGGCGAACCACTTCCTTGCCCAGGCCGGCGCGCTCTCACTTCCGCAACGGCTTTCGGTGCGGGTGGGCAGCGCCCCGCACTGGCATCGGCCAGGCTTGCTGCTGCTGGGCGACGCGGCCCATCCGATGAGTCCGATTCGCGCCCAAGGCATCAACATGGCCTTGCGTGACGCGATCGTGGCGGCCAATTGGCTGGTGCCGGTCTGGCGGGAAGGAGCGGAGCCGGCCGCGATTGATGCGGCCCTGGAGTCCATTCAGGCGGAGCGGGAAGCGGAGATCCGCCAGGCCCAGGCGCTGCAGCGGAATGAGGCCAGGCAGGGCGATCTGCTCCGCCGCTCGGGGCTGGTTCGGCAGACAATCGCCTGGCTGAGCCCATGGATCGGCCCGAGCTTGAAACGCTCCTGGGTGGGTCGGCAGCAACCGTTGCGCCTGGGCTCTAGCCCCGTTCAACTGATCGTCTGAAGCTCGGCGATGATGGAGCTTCCGTGCGTTCAGGTTGATGGCCAGGATCCGCCTTCTCGCTCCCGCCCTGGTTGCCGCTGGCACAAGCCTGGTCGTCGCTCTCGGCGGGACCGCTTCGGCAACAGCCCGCCAGCGCCCCACCTACCCCACCAACAGCGAGTTGCGCCAGGTGCAACTGGCCACCTTCGGCTGCGCCCGTGAGAACACAGCGGCCGAGTGCAGCCGTGCCAGGGCTCTGGCCGATCCGCTGATGGATCACCCGTTGCTGTCGTCGTTCTGCAAGGACAGCGTCTGGGACGTGCTCCAAAAAGCCCAGACCGGGCCTGAAAACAGCTTCCAACGCCGTGATGCCATCGACCAGGCAGGGGAACGGCTATTCAGCCGTTGTCAGGCGCGCAGTGATCCCAAACCCGCCGCGCCAACTCCTCAGGGGCCCGGACCAAGCGGCCTGGGTAGTGGTGGCGCCTCGGGGTTCGGAGTCAGTCCCAGTCGAAATTGATGCGCCCGCCAGGAGGGAGCAGCCGTTTGGCCTCCTCTCGAACGGCCTGAAGCAGTTCGAGGCTGAACTCGGGATGGTCCCGCAATTCCTTGACCAGTTGGGTCACATCTGAGGCGGTGAGCCCTCCTTGGGCGGCCTTGCGCGCAACCCTCTCCTTGTATTGAGCGACGATGGCCTGCTGCTCAGGCGTTAGTGGTTTGGAGCCGGAATGCTCAATCTCCATGGCCAATCTGAGTGGACGACGGTAAAAACTTGTTTCAGGGGCCACTGGTGAGGGCCAGGAGCTCTTTGGCGGTGTTCTCCATGAAGGTGACGCTCCATCCCGTGGTGACGACCACCCGATCGCTGAAGCTGCACAGGGCCGAGCGCTGGCCTTCCGCCTCGCAGCTCGATGACAGGCCAAGCAGGGCATTGGTGAGCTTGCCGCGCAGGCAATGTTCATTGCCCGATTTAGCCAGGATGGCCACAGCTGCCGCCCGGGTGGTTTTGACGGATTCAGCCAAGGGTGCAGGCCCAGCCGATGCCGCCGTGGCGACAAAGAGGACGCCAGGGAGGAGCGACCGCCAGACGAGCGATGGGAGAGATGAACGCAACGCTCCAGCCTCTGCAGGTTCGAGAACACCGAGTCTATTTAGTCGGCCCTGGCCATGCAACCACCAGGGTTAGCCTTTGAAATCGATTTCGGCCCGTATGACCAGCAGTGCCTCCCAGTCCACCGCTGCTGCAGCGGCGGGCAACGCTTTGGATATTCGCCAGGTTCCCTTGGCCGTGCCCTTCAGCGATCAGAAGCCCGGAACTTCAGGCCTGCGCAAAAGCAGCCGCGACTTCCAACAACCCCATTACCTCGAAAGCTTCATCGAGGCGATCTTCCAGGTGTTACCTGGAGTGGTTGGCGGCACCTTGATCCTCGGCGGCGACGGCCGTTACGGCAACCGCCACGCCATCGACGTGATCACGCGCATGGCCGCAGCTCACGGCATCAGCCGCTTGATCATCACCACCGGCGGCATCCTCTCCACTCCCGCTGCCTCGCACCTGATCCGCAAGCACCAGGCCATCGGCGGAATCATCCTCTCGGCCAGCCACAACCCCGGCGGACCCGAGGGTGATTTCGGCGTCAAGGTGAACGCGGCCAACGGAGGGCCGGCGCCCGAATCGATCACCGATGCCATTTACAGCGCCACCACCCAACTGAAGGGCTACCGAATCATTGACGCCCAAACGCCTTCGCTGGAGGCGCCAGGGAACTACATCCTGGGAAACCTGTCCATCGACGTGATCGACGGGGTCGACGACTACATCACCCTGCTGCAGGGCCTGTTCGATTTCGGCGCGATCGCAGAACTGCTTCGAGGCGACTTCCCAATCGCCTTCGATGCGATGCATGCCGTCACCGGTCCTTACGCCAGCCGCCTGCTGGAGGGGCTGCTGGGAGCAGCCGCCGGCACGGTGCGTAACGGCACGCCCCTGGAAGATTTTGGCGGTGGTCACCCCGATCCCAACCTCACCTATGCCCATGAACTGGCCGAGCTGTTGCTCCATGGCGACGCCTACCGCTTCGGGGCCGCCTGCGACGGCGATGGCGATCGCAACATGGTTCTTGGCCAGCGTTGTTTCGTGAACCCCAGCGACAGCCTGGCAGTACTCACCGCCAATGCCCATCTGGCGCCGGGCTATTCCGGCGGCCTGGCGGGGGTGGCGCGCTCGATGCCCACGAGCGCCGCTGTGGATGTGGTGGCCAAGGAGCTGGGCATTCCTTGTTATGTCACCCCCACGGGCTGGAAGTTCTTCGGCAACCTGCTTGATGCCGGCCGCATCAGCCTCTGCGGCGAGGAGAGCTTCGGCACCGGCAGCGACCATATCCGCGAAAAAGATGGCCTCTGGGCCGTGCTGTTCTGGCTGCAGATCCTGGCGGTGCGCCGCTGTTCGGTGGCTGAGCTGATGGCCGAGCATTGGAACCGCTTCGGCCGCCACTACTACTCACGCCATGACTACGAAGCCATCGCCAGCGACAAGGCCCAGGGCCTCTACGACCGCCTGAAGGGAATGCTGCCCTCCCTGGTGGGGGCCAGCTTCGCCGGCCGCAACATCACCACCGCCGACGACTTCAGTTATACCGATCCGGTGGATGGCTCGCTCACCAGCGGCCAGGGCCTGCGCCTGCTGCTCGAAGACGGCAGCCGGGTGGTGTTCCGCCTCTCCGGCACCGGCACCCAGGGAGCCACCCTGCGCCTCTACCTGGAGCGCTACGTGGGCGCCGGCGGCAACCTCGATCAGGATCCCCAGCAAGCACTCGCTGATCTGATCAGCGCCGCCGACCAGCTCGCCGAGATCCGCAGCCGTACCGGTATGGACCAGCCCACAGTGATCACCTGATCAGCCCGGCTCCGTGCGGCCCGCTGAGCCAGAGAAGAGTCGCTCTTCCAACTCCTTGATCGCCACGTAGAAGGGGGGCACCACACCAAGCGAAAGCACTGTGGCCACCAGCAGGCCACCGAAGATCACCGTGCCCAGCGATTGCTGACTCTGGGCGCCTGCTGAATGGGCCACCACCAGCGGGAAGAAGCCGGCCAGTGCCGCGATGGCGGTCATCAGGATGGGGCGAAGGCGGGATTCAGCCGAAGCAATCGCAGCCTGGCTTGCCGTCATGCCGGCTTTGAGATGTTGCTCCGCCACCTCCACAATCAGGATGCCGTTCTTGGCGGCCAGGCCGATCAAGGTGACCAGGCCAACCTGGGCATAGATGTTGAGATCGATCGAGCGCATGGCCAGAAAGGCCAGCGCCCCAAGCATCGCCAGCGGCACGGTCATCAGGATGATCACCGGGGTGACGTAGCTCTCGTATTGGGCTGAGAGCACCAGATAAACCACCAGGATGCCGAAACCAAACACCAGCACACTGGCCGAACCCGCCGAAAGCTGCAGAGCAGCCAGGCCCGTAAAGGCATAGCCGATGTTGTTGAAGTTGAGCGAGTCGAACACCTGTTGAATCGACGCGAGCGCCGTACCGGAGCTCTTGCCGATAGCCTCAGATCCCTGCACCAGAACCGTTCGGTACAAGTTGTAGTGGCTGATCACTGGCGGCGCACTCGAGAGTGAAACCTCTGCAAATTCAGAAACAGGAACGAGCTTGCCGTCGTTGGAGCGAACGTAGTACCCCTCCACATCTTGAATCGTGCTGCGGTTGGAGGCTTCGGCCTGAACATAGATGTTGCGAACCTGCCCATCTTCATAGGTCAGGCTTGCAAAGTTGCTGCCAGCCAGGATGCCGATGGTGTCCATCGCAGTGGCAAAGTCGATGTCCAGGGCACCCATCACATCACGATCCATGCTCAGCATGAAGGCCGGGGCACTGGGGATGAACTGGGTGTAAACCGAGGTGAAATCACCGGTGGCATTGGAGGCCGCCTCCAGCTTGGCGGCTTGGTCAGCCAACTCCACGAAGCTGAAGCCACCATTGCTGAGGTCATTGAACTGAAAATAGAATCCACCTTGGGAGGAGAAACCAGGAATGGCTGGTGGCAAGCCAGCACGCACGAAACCACTGCTGATCGTGGCCATTTTCTCGTTCAGCCTTTTCACAATGGCCTCTGCCGATTGATCGGCGGCACCGCGCTCCTCCAGGGGTTTGAGGCCAAAGAAAAATACGCCTTGATCAGGGCTTGATCCATTGAACCCATAGCCACTGATGATGGAGGCCTGGGTGATGTCCTCCTCCTCATTGATCAGCTTGGAAATTTCAAGCGAGGTGGCTTCCGTTTGGCTGAGGGAAGCACCGTTCTGCAACTGGAAGAAGCCAACGCCATAGCCCTGGTCCTCGTTTGGGATGAAGGCCGTGGGCATGTTGGCGAAGGCCAGCACCGTCAGCACAATCCCAGCAACAAGGCCCATGAGGATCAGTTTGCGCCTAAGGATCAAGCCGGAAATGAGATTGGCGTAACTGGCCTGAAGGCGGTCAAAGAAGCGATTGAAGACACGGAAGATTCTGAGCAGGTTGGCTCCGGCGATCACCCCAACCACCACGCCGAGGATGTAAGTCCAGCCCCCCACCCCATTGAAGCGACCAAAGGCAAGGCCGACGATCACCCCGAGCGCCATCCAGATCGGACCCTTCGGAGGCTGGGGCTTACCACCGCGCAGGATTAATCCAGAGAGCATGGGCGAGAAGGTGAGCGCATTGAAAGCGGAGATCGCGATCGAGAAGGCGATCGTGAGGGCAAATTGTTTGTAGATGATGCCGATCCCACCGGGGTAGAAGGCCACCGGCACAAACACAGCCATCAACACCAGGGCGGTGGCTACCAGTGCACCAATCAGCTCGCCCATCGCGGCTGTTGCCGCCTGGCGAGGCTTCATCCCTTTCTCCAGGTTGATCGACACCGCCTCAATCACCACGATGGCGTCATCAACGACCAGGCCTGTGGCTAGAACAACCCCCAACAGGGTGAGCTGGTTGATCGAGAAGCCAAAGACATTCACAAAGGCAAAGGTGCCAATCAACGAGATCGGAATGGCCAGGCTCGGCACCACCGTGGCGCGCCAATCTTGAAGGAACAGGAAAAGAATCAGCAGCACCAGCAGGATCGCCAGGCCAAGGGCATCCACCACCCCTTCCACAGCAGATTCGATGAACTGCCCAATGTTATAAATCTGCTCAACTGTGACACCAGGCGGCACATTGGCAGCAAATTCATTGATCACCTTCACCACCCCCTCGGAAACATCAAGGGCATTGCTCTCTGGGGTCTGGAAGATGGCCACTGTGATGGCAGGGCGGCCAAGCTTATCGACGGCTGTCTGGCTGAAGGTGTTGAAGCCGTAGGTCGCACTGCCGACGTCGCGGAGGCGCAGCAAATTACCGGCCATCGTGCGTCCAATGATCAGATCATTGAGTTCTTCAATTGAAACGAGGTTTCCGTTGTTCTTCACCAACAACGGATAGGCATAGGCCTGGTCGCCGCCGGCCGGTGGTCCACCCACGAGGCCACCAATGGCGACCGTGTTCTGGCTCTGCACCGCACTCACCACATCGTTGGCCGTGAGGCCATTGGCGGTGACCTTGTTGGCATCGATGAACAGCCAGAAGGCGGGATTACTCCCGCCAAGCAGATTCACATTGGCCACACCGGGCACCCGCCCCAATTGGTAGTAAAGGCTGGCGTAGATCAGGCCATTGAGATAGGGAGCATCAAACTGGCCATCGCTGGAGCCCACCTGGTAAGCCAACAGGATGGAAGGGGTGGATTGCTTGACGGACACACCCGTGGCCTGGACCTGCTGGGGCAACTGGGGCATGGCCAGAGAAACCCGGTTCTGAACATTGACTTGGTCAATGTTGATATCAGTTCCTTCGTCGAAATAAACATTGATCGTGCTATTCCCCTGCATCGTGCTGAATGAGGAGATATACGAGGCTCCCGGCACTCCACTGATCTGCTGTTCAATCGGGTTCGTCACCGATTGCTCGGTGACCAGGGAGTTCGCTCCGCCATAGTTGGCGACCACCTGAATTAACGGCGGCGAGATGTTCGGAAGATTTTCAATGGAGAGGGCAGGAATACTGATCAGCCCCATCAATACGATCAAAATGCTGCAGACCGTTGTTAGAACGGGCCGCTTGATGAAATTATCGGAGAGTGACATCCCTGTTCAGCTCTCCACCTTGCTGCCCAACGGCATCTCCTTCACAGGCATGCCGCTGCGCAGAAGCGCGGTATTACTCACCACCACGCGAGCTCCGCTGGGCAGGCCACTGATCAGGGGATAGGAATTTCCCTGAAGGGGGCCAAGCGTCACAGCCACCTGGATCACGGTGGGCTGGCTTGGGTTCTCGGCCGCCAACTTCGTGAGTTTTTCTTTCTGAGCCTCAGGAACCTGCTGCGATGCTTTGATCTTTGGCAGGATCTCCGACAGGGGCACGATCCGATAAACGAAGGGCTGGGAGGCCTGCATCGTCACCGCTTGGACCGGAACAGCCAGCTGTTGACTCTGGCTGGTGATGATTTCATTTTTCACCACTAGGCCACTCTTGAGCTGGCCGGTCGGATTGGCGAACTCCGCCTTCACCAGCAGAGAATTCGGTGAAGCGGAGCTGCCCGTCCGACTGAAAAAGGGCGAGATGAACACCACCCGACCCTCGCCTGTCACCGCTGGCGAGCCCTGGGAGGTCAGCAAGACCTTCTGACCAATCTTGACTTTCCCCTGTTGGGTGGCTGGCACATCCATCTGACTCCAGAGGGAGCCGTTCTCAACCACACCGGTGATGGCCTGACCCTTCTGCACAAAGTCACCGAGTTTGACACTGCTGAGATCACCAAGCACACCGGCAATCGGCGCCCTGACGACGGTGTAATCCAAGGTGGCGGCGTCCGCTTTTGCCTGATCCCTGGATTCAAGCGCCTGGGTGATATAGAAATCCCTCTCCTTGGTGGAAACAGCTCCCTGATCATTCAAAAAGATGTAACGCTCTGCATTGATCTGATCTTTGCGCGCCTCGGCACGGCTGGCGTCCAGCTGGGCCGTCGGCTGCACGTTGTCGAGGACAAGAACGGGTTGGTTCTGCTCTACGCGCTGACCCTGCTGGGCAAGGATCCGCACCACGCGACCATCCGTTTCGGGCTTGAGCACCACATCCGTCACCGACTCAAGCTTGCTCACCACGCGGATGCTGGGGGTGAACATTTGCTCTCCGAGCTGGGCAGACTGGACCGAGAGCAAGGGTGGGGCTGTGGCCTGAGTGCCGCAGCCCACTACCATCAGCAGAGGGAGCAGTGCCAGGGGGGCGCAGCGTTGGAGGGGCAAGAAAGCGAGCCTGATCGGGGCCTCGTGGCCTTTGACTTGGCGATCAGAACGGTTCCACTGATGGGGAGGATCAATCAAAGGTCGTGCCGTCTGGGGATCCGAAGGGAACGTAGTGAAACCATCGAACCAAGACCGCAAAGCCCTGACCTCAACACGGCCTTCAGACTAGCTGTGATCACTTTGGCGGCCAGTGGGTGTTAGCCACAGATGGACGGGCAAAACTCGCTCCAACCAGGTGCTCACCCCTCAGGGGCGATTGCGGGGGCGGCCCCAACGGCCAGGGGATTGGTGATAGGCAGGATCCGGATTGCTGACCTGAAGCTGGCGCACGGTTTCGATCGCCATCGCGGCCAGGCAGGCGAAGGCTCCCAGCAGCAACCGGAACCAGAACTGGGCATAGGAGCTGACCGTGACAGGGGTGTTGGCCACAATCGACTGCAGGAAGACACTAACCAACAGGCCAAGGAGGGCCCCGACAAGGCCCGTCAGCACGATGCGGCGGCCGTTGAGGGGTATGGGGGGGGGAGCCATCAGGGGGAGGGCGAGGCCACGACCGGGGGAGGTGCCTGGTCCTTGCCGGACGACCCCAGCTGTTTGACCACCACGTAGAACACCGGCACCACAAAAAGGGATAGCACGGTGGCCACCATCAGACCGCCGAACACCACGGTGCCCAGGGACGCCTGGCTGCGGGCACCCGCCCCGCTGGCGAGCACCAGGGGCAGGAAGCCGAACAGGGAAGAGATGGCTGTCATCAGGATCGGCCGCAGCCGCGATTCAGCCGCCTCCTTGGCTGCCTGATAGGGGGTGGCCCCCTCGGCCATGCGCTGGTTGGCCAGATCGACGATCAGGATCCCGTTCTTAGCGGCCAGGCCGATCAGCATCACCAGGCCCACCTGGGCGTAGATGTTGAGCACCTCGCCGCGCAGCGCCAGGAAAGCCAGAGCCCCGAGCATCGCGGTGGGGACTGTCATCAGGATGATCAAGGGGTCGATGTAGCTCTCGTACTGGGCGGCGAGCACCAAGTACACCACCAGGATGCCGAACGCGAAGATCACCACCGCCAGGGCGCCGGCCTTCACCTCTTCACGCGACAAGCCGGTCCAGTCGAAGCCGAGGCCGTTGGTGTCGAGCTGGTTGAAGGTGTCGATCATGCCCTTGATCGCTTCACCGGAGCTGCGGCCCGGCGCCGCTGACCCGTCGATCTTGATCGAGCGGAACAGGTTGAAATGGGGAATCACCGCCGGGCCGGTGGTGGGTTCCACCGTGAACACCTCTGACAGCGGCACAGGTTCGCCGCTGCGGTTGCTCACGAACAGGGACTTCAGTTGCTGGGGCGTGGCCCGGAAGGCCGCATCCGACTGCACGTAGACCCGACGGATCTTGCCCTCCTGGAAGGTGTCGTTGATGTAGGCACCACCGAAGTAGAAGCTGAAGGTCTGCATCGCCTGGCCGAAGTCGACATCGAGGGCGGCCAGTTGCTCCCGGTTGACCTCCACCTTCAGCTGGGGGGACTCGGGCGTGAACTGGGTGAAGACGCGGCTGAACACTCCGGTGGGGATCGCCTTGGCGATCAGCTGGTTGGTATTGGCGAAGAACTCAGGCAGGCTCAGGGCACCGGAGCTCTGATCCAGCATCTGGAACTCGAAGCCCCCGGAGGTTCCGTAACCGGGGATCGCCGGCGGTTCCACCACGAAGATCCGGGCCCCGTTGATCACCGAGAGCTTGCGGTTCAGCCGCTCCACGATCTTCTCCATGAACTGATCGGGATTAGGGCGCTCATCCCAGTTCTTGGTCCCAAAGAAGAACAGGCCACGGTTGGGGGCGTTGCCATCGAGGCTGAAGCCACTGATGATCACGGAGGTGGAGATCTCCGGTTCGGTGCGGATGATCTCAGCCACCTGGGCATTGATCTTGCGGGTGTTCTGCTCGGAGCCGCCGTCGGGAGCCTGCACAAAGCCGATCGCGTAGCCCTGGTCCTCGATGGGCACGAAGCCCGAAGGGATCGATGTAAAGGCCACCCCCGTGAGAACGATTCCCCCCACCAACACGCCCATGATCAGCAGCCGGTGGGCGAGCACCCAGGCCAGGCTGCGCTGATACCAACCTTCCCCGGAGGCATAGAAGCGGTTGAAGCCGCTGAAAATCGGCCCCAGGAAAGCCCCCAGCAGCAGACCGATCAGGCTGAAGATCCCCACCGCTAGCGGACTGGACACCCCGCCGAGCACCAGCCCCAGCACCGCCGCTGCCACGGTGACGGGCAGCCGCAGGGGCAGACGGGTGATCAGGCCCAGCAGGTAGCCGAGCAGCAGGCCCGCCACCAGCACCCCGAGCACCACAAGGGCACCGCCACCACTAACCAGCAGGCCATAGACGAAGCCGATCGTGGTGCCCGCGATGGCATAGGTGCGCCGGCTCGGTGGTTCGCTTTCACGCGCGAGCAACAGGGCCGAGAGCATCGGCGAGAAGGTGAGGGCGTTGAAGGTGGAAATGGCCACCGAGAAGATGATCGTGGCGGCGAACTGCTGGTAGATCGTGCCGGTGGCGCCGGGAAAGAAGAGCACCGGCAGGAACACGGCAAACAGCACCAGCGATGTGGCGATCACCGCCCCGAACAATTCGTTCATGGTGCTCATGGCGGCCTCCAGGGCGGTCATCCCCTGGGCCTTCTTGGTGGAGGTGTCTTCGATCACGGTGATCGCGTCATCCACCACCAGGCCTGTCGCCAGCACCAGACCGAACAGGGTGAGCTGGTTTAGGGAGAAGCCGGCCGCCTTCACGAACAGGAAGGTGCCCACCAGGGCCACGGGGATGGCGATGCCAGGCACCAGGGTGGCCTTCCAGTTCTGCAGGAACAGAAACAGGATCAGCACCACCAGCACCACGGCATCGCGCAGGGAACTGGTCACCCCCTGGATGGAGGCATTGATGAAGTCCGTGGTGTCGTAGATCTTCTCGACCTTCATGCCGGGCGGCATGCTGCGGCTGAACTCGTCGAGCACCTCCTCCACGCCCCGCGACACCTCGAGGGCATTGCTGCCGCTCAACTGGTAGACCAGTAGGCCGACGGAGGGAACGCCCTGGAGATCGGTGGCGTTGGCGTCGTAGGTCTCGGCGCCCAGCTCCACCCGGCCCACATCCCTGAGGCGCACCAGGCCGCCGTCTTCACCGGTGCGCAGGACCAGATCGGTAAATTCCGTCGTGCTGCGCAACCGACCCTGAAGCTGCACCGTGAAGGTGAACTGCTGACCCTCAGGAGCGGGCTCTCCCCCCACCTGACCAGCTGGCACCAGGCGGCTCTGGCTGCGCAGGGCGTTCACCACATCGGAGGAGGTCAGCTGGTTGGCCGCCAGACGATCGGGATCGAGCCAGAGCCGGAAGGCGAGTTGGCGGTTGCCGACATAGGCAGTGTTGCCCACACCCTTGACCCGTTTGATCCGATCCGTGAGGTTCTGATCGAGCAGGCCACTGATGAATTCCGTGCTGAATGGATTATTGGCATCGTCGCTGCCGAAGTTGTACACCAGCAGAATCGAGTTGGAGGCCTTGTTGACCACCACCCCGGATTGGCGCACCTCCTCGGGCAACTGGGGCTGGGCCAGTGCCACCCGGTTCTGCACGTTCACCTGGTTGATGTCCCCGTCGGTGCCGCTAGCGAACGACACGGTGATCGCGCTGCTGCCATCGGCGGCGCTGGAGGAGGTGATGAAGTCCATGTTCTCCACCCCGTTGATCTGCTGCTCCAGCACATTGGTGACACCTTCCTCCACCGACACCGCGTCGGCGCCGTTGTAACGGGAGTTCACCGTCACCGTCGGGGGGGCGATGTCGGGCAGGTTCTCGATCGGCAGCAGGGGGATCGCGATCAGGCCACCGATCACGATCAGCAGGCTGCAGACGGTGGTCAGCACCGGCCGGGTGATGAAATTATCGGAAGCAGACATCCGGGCGGCTCCCTATTTCACCGTCACGGGCGTGCCGTGGCGGAGGGTGAGCAGGTTGGTGGTGATTACCGGATCGCTGAGGCCAACCCCTTGAAGCACCGGATAGCGGTTGTTCTGCAGATCGCCGAGCTGTACTGGAATCTGCAAGGCGAACTTGGAGCCGGCCGGTAAGGCGCGCAGGGGCTCAAGATTCACCTTGCCTGGGTTGCGCTCAAGATCCTGCAAACTGCCGACGGAGAACACGAAGCTCTGTCCCGACGACTGGGTGACAGCAGCGAACGGCACCGAAGGCAGCTCGCCGGCGGCCAGCACCAGCCGGGTGCGCAGCCTCAGGCCGGTGCGCAGGGCGCCCGTTGGGTTAGGAAACTCTGCCTTGAGCAACAAGGTCTGGGTCCCTGGGGTGACGGCCGGATCCACCGAGCTGACCACCCCGGTAGCCACCGCCGTGCCTCCCTGAGGTTCCTGCAACAGCACCGGCAGGCCGGGGCGGACCCGATTGGTAAAAATACCGGGCACATCGATGCGGGCCATCAGTCGGTCGTTGCGCACCACCTTGGTGAAGGCCGCGCCGGCGGCGATCACATCGCCCTGTTTCACCTGGAGGTCGCTGATCACGCCGCTGATCGGGGCGCGCAGGTTGCTGAAGGCCAGGTCGGCCTCGCGGGCCGCCACGGCTTCCCGTGACTGCAGATATTGGGCCTTCAACTCGTCGCGCTGCAGGGCGCTGGCAGCCCCTTGGCTGGCGAGGAATTCAAAGCGCTCGTAGTTGAGCTTGTCCTTGTCGCGCTCAGCGATCAAGCTCGCCACATCGGCACGCACCTGGGCCTGATCGAGCACCAGCAGCAACTGCCCCTGCTGGACCTGATCACCCTGACGGACCAGCAGGCGCTCAATCCGGCCTGGGGCCTGGGCCGCCAGCTGCACCTCCTCGATCGCTTCAAGGGTGCTGATCGTGTCGACGTCGTTGCTGAAGCGGCCCAGCGCCACCGGCTGGGTGGACACCTCCACCTGGCGCACCGCCTCCGGCGGCGGACTGGCGCAGCCGCTGAGCGCCAACAGCCCGGCTGCCAGGACAGCGCTGGTTCCCGAGGAGATGGAACGACGGGAATGAATCACGCGGTCGGAGAAAGTTGGGCAGATTCTGCTTGACTCGGGCAACGATCTGTTGCGACGAGTACGACTAGCAGGATTGTCACCCATCGACCTGACCTTGCCGCGATCCAGACGGACCAAACCGTTGTGAGCGATCTGTTCGCGTTCGAAGCGCAGCGCCGCTTGCAGGCGATCGCGCCCCTGGCCGATCGGATGCGACCACGCACAATCGAGGAGTTCGTGGGCCAGGACGCAATCCTCGGCCCCGGCAGGCTGTTGCGCCGCGCCATCGCCGCCGACCGGGTGGGCAATCTGATCCTGCACGGGCCGCCCGGAGTGGGCAAAACCACATTGGCCCGGATCATCGCCGGCAGCACCCGCGCCCACTTCGCCAGCCTCAATGCGGTGCTGGCCGGCGTCAAGGAGTTGCGGGCCGAGGTGGAGGCCGCGCGCGAGCGGCTCGGTCGCCATGGCCTGCGCAGCTTTCTGTTCATCGACGAGGTGCATCGCTTCAACAGCGCCCAGCAGGACGCCCTGCTGCCCTGGGTGGAGAACGGCACGGTCACCCTGATCGGCGCCACCACCGAAAACCCCTGCTTCGAGGTGAACAAGGCGTTGGTGAGTCGCTCGCGCCTGTTCCGGCTGCAGCCCCTGGAGGCGGATGAACTGGGGCAGTTGCTGGAGAGGGCCCTGGCTGATCCGGAGCGGGGGTACGGCGATCGTCCGGTGGCCCTGGAGCCAGCCGCCGCCGCCCACCTGCTGGATGTGGCCAGTGGCGATGCCCGCAGCCTGCTCAATGCCCTGGAGTTGGCGGTTGAGACCACCGAACCAGGCGCCGACGGGCTGATCCGCATCGATCTGAGCATCGCCGAGGAGTCGATCCAGCAGCGCGCGGTTCTCTACGACAAGCAGGGGGATGCCCACTTCGACACGATCAGCGCCTTCATCAAGTCGCTGAGGGGCTCCGACAGCGACGCGGCCCTGTTCTGGCTGGCCCGGATGGTGGAGGCCGGTGAGAATCCACGCTTCATTTTTCGCCGGATGTTGATCGCAGCAGGAGAAGACGTGGGCCTGGCCGATCCCCAGGCGATCGTGGTGGTCGAAGCCTGTGCCGCGGCCTTCGAGCGGGTGGGGCTGCCGGAGGGGCTCTACCCCCTCGCCCAGGCGGCCCTCTATCTCGCTGGTGCCGAGAAAAGCAACAGCGTGCTGGGCTTTTTCGATGCCATCCAAACTGTTCGTGCCGCCAGCAAGCAGGCCGTTCCCTCCCACCTGCGCGACGCCAATCGCGATGGCCAGGCCTTCGGTGATGGCCAGGGCTACCGCTACCCCCATGCCTACAGCGAGCACTGGGTCGCCCAGACCTACCTGCCGGCGCCCTTGCAAGGGCAAGTGTTCTGGCAGCCCGGCTCCCTGGGCTGGGAAGGGGCCATCGGGGCCAGGCTGCGGCTACGGCGCGCCGCCCAACTGGCCGCAGAAGCCGAAAGCAGCGCCGAGCAGATCGAGATCGTCAGCAGCAGCGAGGCCGACCCCCTGCTGCGGCGCTGGCTGCAACGCCAGGCCGTCGCTGAAGGGGAGCGTCTCGATCGTCTCCGGCAGCGGTTCTGGCAGGGGGCCAGCTGGCAACGCCACGACAGGGTTCTGGTGCTGGAAGCCCGTTCCCTGCTCTGGGCCCTCGCCCCCCTCGGCGCCACCCCTGAAGGGGGCCTGGTGATCACCGTGGCCGAGGCCTCGGAGCGGCAGCGGCTGGAGGGCCAGGTGCAGATGCTCGAACCGCTTCGCCAACCGCAGCTTCTGGAGATAGCGCCCGATCAACCTGAACAACTCGCTGCCTTGCTGGAGCCGGGCCAACGCTTCGAGTGGGTGGCGGCGCGGCAACCCTTTCAGGGCGCGCCGCCGGATTCACTTCGCCGCTGGGTCCAGACCATCACGGCCCTGAGCGCTGAGAAGGCTGAGATCCGCCTGCTGTTCAGCGCGCCGCTGATCGGGCCAGCCGAAGCTCTGCTGGCTTGGCTTGCGGGGGAGGGTAAGGGCTCCCCCGCACGTTCGCTACGCCAAAGGCTTGAAACCTGCCTGCCCCTGGAGCGGCACTGGCTGGCGGAGGCCTCGTTGACGCCAGAGGCGATCGGCGCCCTGCTGGAGGGGTCAGGCTGGAGCCTCAATAACGATTGTTGGCAGGAATCCCTGCAGATCCGCCTCAGTGAATCCCTGCTGGAACGCTGGTTCGGGGCGGCAAGCAGCCATGGCCAGGCCTTGCGCCAGCACATCTCAGAGACCGCCATCTCAGAGATTCGTGCCGGTTTCACAGCAGCCCTGCAGGCCCAACTGCCGCAGCGCCTTGCTCACACGCTGCTGACAGCCCAACGTGGTAAGGGGGCGCAGGCGACCATCAAAAAAGCCCCGGAATCCCGGGGCTGAGCACAATCGGAATCGGCCAGAAAGGCCGTGCCTCGATCACCAGAGGCCGCGGATGGGCGCGGGGGTGAAGGGCATGGGGGCAGGAGCCGGAGCCGGGGTCATCCTGACTTGAGCCACAGGGTCAGTCATCTGGTTGGCCTGGATGCAGGCGGGCAGGAAGACATACCAGGACAGCAGCGAGGTGCACTGGGCTTCGCCTTCGCATTTGCCTTCGGCGCAGATGTTCTGCTTGCCGTCGTAGGTGCCGCAGGTGTCGGCGAGGCGGAAATCGGTGGGCAGGGCGGCCATGATGCCGGCGGAGGAGAGCTCACCATCGACAGAATCGGCGATGATGGCGCTGCGCAGGGCTTGCACCGCATAGGTGCTCATGCTCCAGTACGGGAAGTAGCTCCGGCTCTGATCCTTGAGGAACTTGACGCCGTCATCGGAGTAGAGGAAGCGAGTCACGCCGACCACATCAACGCTGTAGGTCTTGGAAAGACCAGCGCGGACCTCCTCGGACGTCCAGCCAGAGCGGGACAGGCCATCACCGAGGCCACGGTCGGTGACTTCGCCGCTCTCGATGAAGGTAACGAAGGAATCAAGGCTGGTTGACCACACAGCGCCACCGGTGTTCCAGCGGACGGGAAGGTCGTTATCGACGGCGGCGGAAGCGGGCAGCGCCGCCGTCGAGAGAGCAGCACCCATCAGCAGGGTGGCAGTAAGACGCTTAAGCACGGCAGAAAAAGCCAGAATCACCTTTTAACCTAGCCTTCTGAGTTGCATTTGCCAACATCTCAGCTGTTTGGTCCTGATAAATTGACAGATCACAAACAGATTTAACTGATCAGGATCAGCCGGGGGTACTGGCGGGTCGCATGTTGGGGAGCGGCGCCCAGCCCTGGGGACAGGTCAGACGCGAGCTTCGCAGCGGGAAAGCCCCAGGGGTTCCCTCCCCCCTGCAGACCACGCCACGGGGCACACCGTCGATCGCCTCGACCCTGGCCACGTAGGTTTCGGAGCCGCCCTGGGCTCCAAGCAGGAGCTGGACAGACTGGTCTTCGAGGGTCACGGTTGCTTCCATATCCTCGGGCTTCTCAATTCCCAGCACATCGAGGTAGCCGCTGAATCCGCCCCAGAAATAACGGGTGATTTCAGCGCCTACGAAGCGATCAAGCAGTACGGCTGCTCTCTGACGTTGATCCATCAACGCCTCTTGCGCGTTGAGTTCCACCAGGAATTCGCCTGTGTCCACGCGGCCACGGCTGGTCATGGGACGTGTCAGCGGCAGATCCAGCAATCCGGCTGCTCCGATCAGGCCCAGCACAGCGAACAGACCCACACGGGCGGCAATGACCATCAGGAATCCCGAAGGTTTGAGACCTTAGCCCCTAGTCTCGCGCGACAAACCGTTTCGTTTTCCATGGCCTTGAGCATTGGCGATGCCGCTCCCGACTTCACCCTCATGGACCAGAACAGCGAACCGCTCAGCCTTTCCTCGCTGCGGGGGCAGCGGGTGGTGATCTACTTCTACCCAAAGGACGACACCCCTGGGTGCACCAAGGAGGCGTGCGGCTTCCGTGATCAGTGGGCGCGCTACGAACAGCTTGGGATCAAGGTGCTGGGGATCAGCAAGGACGGCGCCGCCAGCCACGAAAAATTCATCGCCAAGTACACCCTGCCGTTCACCCTGCTCTGTGACCCCGAGCCCTGCCCGGTGGCCAGCGCCTATGGGAGCTATGGACTGAAGAAGTTCATGGGCCGGGAATACATGGGCATGATGCGCCACACCTTCGTGGTGGACCCGGAAGGGAAGCTTGAGCTCGTCTATCTCAAGGTCAAAGCTGAGGAAATGGCTGAGCAGATCCTCACGGATCTGAATCTGGGCTGAGCGCCACAAGGCCTTCCAGGCAGAGCTCAGGTGCCCACTCAAAGTCCAGGCCAAGCTCTTTGAGTAAGGGGGCCAAGCTCGGCCCATCGCCCCCTGTCAGCCAGAGCGTGTGCGGCCCTTCAGACCTGGCCGCCTCCAGCGCCTGAGCGATCGCTGCCGCCAGACCCCAGAGACAGCCGGCGCTCATCGCCTCCGCCGTGGCGGCAGGCCAGGGGTCGAAGCCCGGTTCCAATCCCCCCGTCGGTGCCGCCCAGGCGAGCGCCGGCAGCTGGGCCGTCCCCCTTGCCATCGCCGTCAGCTGGAGTTGGACTCCAGCCATCAATCTCCCTCCGGCGAAGCCTCCCTGGCTGTCCACCCGGGTCAGGCTCAGGCAGGTTCCGGCATCGGCCACAAGCACAGCACCTCCCGCCCCCTCACGCTGCCGGCGCCAGGCCTGCCATCCAGCCAAGGCCCGGTCAACGCCGAGCCAGGGCGGCATCGAGACCAGCGGCACGCCGGCCTGGTGAAAGCGGCGCCCTAGCGGTAACTGGAGCTGGGGTGCGGGCTGTCCCACACAGGCCCAGCAGCGCAGCCGCTCGCCCTCCTTTGGCTTGAGGCTGGCCGGTGCCTGGCTGTGCCAGCAGCGCAAGCCGGAGGTGGCGCTTGCTGCCGCCTCTGCCCAGTGCCAGCGGCTGTTGCCGATCAACAGCCAGCGAGCCGGTGGGGCAGGCCCCGGCACGCCCATCTCAGATGCCCTCGCCCATCACGCCAGGCAGGTGGATGCCACATTCCTGCCTGAGCCCTGCAAAACGGCTGCCGCGTTGGCCATCTTCGCGCTGGCCGTCTTCGCCTGGATCGCTGCCAGCATCCGGGCCGCTGGAATGCCAGTCACCGACCGTGGAGTAGCCCTGCTCGAACAGGGGGTGATGGGGGAGCGCCTGATCCTGCATGTAATAAAAAACGTCTCGACTGGTCCAGCTCAGCAAGGGACGCAGCGACCAGCGGCCGCGCACGCTGTCCAACGGGCGCATCGCGCGGCGATGGTCAGTCTGGTTGCCCCTCACCCCACTGGCCCAGCCGTGCACCTGAAGCTGCTCAAACATCCGATCCAGCGGCTCCACCTTGCGCATCCGCAGGTAGAGATCCATGTCTTCGAGTCGGCCGGTCTCCCAGAGCCGTCCATGCAGCGCCTCCATGCGAGCCGAGCTTTGCTCCGGCTGCGCCACTTGAAGGTTGAGCTTGAGCAGCTGGCAAAGGGTTTCGGCATAGCGGTAGGTTTCCGCCGGCAAGTAGCCGGTGTCCACCCAGATCACCGGGATGGCGGCACTGATTCGGCTGACCATGTGCAGCAGGACCGCCGACTGAATGCCGAAGCTGGTGGTCAGAGCAAAGGAATCACCGAAGGTCTGCAAACCCCAACGGAGGCGGGCCATCGGATCGAGGGGTTGGAGCAGGGCCGTGGCGGCAGCGGCATTCAGCAGAGGGCCGTCACGATCGGTGGGAGGCCGCGAAGCCATCAAGCTGCTCATGGCCTCCATCCTCTGCGTTTCCTCCAACGACGCTGGTTAGGGTTCACCATCCTTTCCTGACGACGCGGTCTGGCCAGCATGACGGAGCCCAGCCCAGAGCAGCAAGCGGGAGCTACTGGAGCGGTCGTCATTGCCGGTGGCGGCTTCGCTGGGTTGTACACAGCCCTGGCCCTGGCCGAACGACGCCACCACCCGCCGATCCTGCTGATCGAGCCGAACGATCGGTTCGTCTTCCTGCCGCTCCTCTACGAACTGCTCTCAGGCGAACTGCGCTCCTGGGAAGTGGCTCCTCGCTATGACACCCTTCTGGCTGGCCACGGCGTGGCCTGGTTGCGGGATCGGGTGAGCGCGATTGATACTCACGCCTCCTCCCTGCGCACCGAGCAGGGCCGGGAGCTGGAGTTCTCGAAGCTGGTGATCGCCACCGGCAGCCGTCCGACCAGCTTCGGCGTGCCTGGGGTGGAGAACCACGCCATCGGCTTTCGCACCCTGGCCGATGTCGAGCACCTACAGGGCCTGGTGCAGGAGCTTCGCGGCCGGCAGCGGCCTCTGCAGCGCCTGGCGGTGGTTGGCGCTGGCCCCAGCGGCGTTGAACTGGCCTGCAAGCTGGCTGATTTGCTGCAGGGAGCGGCCTTGCTGGAGTTGATCGAGCAGGGCCCCGAGCTGCTGCCCAAGGCCCGATCCTTCAACCGTGAGCAGGCCCGCACGGCCCTGCTGCGCCGGGACGTGCGGCTGCGCACCTCTACCAGGGTCCTGGCCGTGGAAGCCGACCACATCCAGCTGGGTCTGCCAGCGGCAGCCGATGGCAGCAGCAGCGAGGAAAGACTGGCCGTCGATGGGGTGATCTGGACGGCGGGGGTGACCGCCAACAGTCCGTCCATCCATCCGGCGGCGGCCATCGATGGCGGCGGCCGCCTGCTCTGCACGCCAGAGCTGCAGCTGCGGGATCACCCGGGTGTGTTCGTGAGCGGGGACCTGGCCCACGTGGAGGATGCCGATGGGGAAGTCCTGCCGGGCACCGCCCAGGTGGCCTTCCAGCAAGCGGATCAGCTGGCAGGCAACCTGCTGCGATCGATCGCGGCTGAGCCGCTTGAGCCCTTTCTCTGGCGCGATCTCGGCGAGATGATCAGCCTTGGTGTTGGCGAGGCCAGCCTCACCGGCCTGGGCTTGACCCTGGCCGGGTCCGCCGCCTACCGCATCCGCCAACTCACCTACCTGTCACGTCTGCCGGGCCGCTCCCACCAGCTGCGTGTGGCAGCGGGCTGGCTCAGCGACCTGGGTCGCCCCCTGTTCGGCCAGGCCTCCCGTTCTTGACACGAGTTGTGATCCCATCGCCCCTCGCTCTGGCCAAGCCCCGTGGCCTGTTGCTCGATGCCATGGGGACCTTGATCGGCCTGCGTCGATCCGTTGGCAACACCTACGCGGAGCTGGCGGCTGACCACGGGATCGCGGCGGAAGCCGAGGCGATCGATCGGGCCTTCGCGGCCGTTTACCCCCAGGCCCCCCCCCTGGCCTTCCCTGGCCTGGCCGGAGAAGCCTTGCTTGAGGCAGAACGTCGGTGGTGGGGGGAGCGGATTGCCGAGGTGTTCAGCGCCAGCGGTGCGTGCTCGAGCACGCCCAACCTGGAACGGGAGCTGTTCGATCGGTTCGCCGATGCCGGCCTCTGGCAGATCTACCCCGATGTGATCGAGCCTCTGCGGCGCTGGCATGAGGCTGGGCTGCGTCTGGCGGTGGTCAGCAATTTTGACCAACGGCTCGGCGCGATCCTGGCGGGGCTCGAACTCGATGGCCTCCTCGAAACGGTGATCGTCTCGAGTGCGGCCGGTGCGGCCAAGCCCAGCCCGATTCCCTTGCAGCTCGCCATCGAGGCCATCGGCCTCCAGCCCAGCGAGGTCTGGCACGTGGGCGACAGCCCCGAAGACGAGCAGGCCGCCATGGCCGCCGGTGTGATCTGCCTACGGATCCTCCGGCCTTGAAACAGGCCGTTCTGCTCGGTCGGGTCAGTGGCCTGCGTCCGGCCCAGAAGCGGCGGCTGGAGCGGCTATCCCAGCGCCGCCATCCGGAAGCCGGTGGGGCCGATCTGCTCTGCCTGCAACGCCTCGCCGCCGAATCGCGGGAACTGGATCTGCCGCTCAGTCTAGTGGTGGATGGGCGTGGGCTCTGCCGGCTGCTCTGGGTCGGCCCCCTGGAGCAATCCGGACGCTTGCTCGATCGGCTGCCCGGCTCGGAGCGGCGCCATGGTCAGGCCTGGCGACTGATCAGCTGCGTGGGGCGGGGGCCTGGCTTGGAGCCCCTGGGGAGTGAGGCGTTGGTGGGTCTCGACCTCAGACCCATCCACTGGCTGCGCTTCCCCCAGCAAGCCGCCGCCGGTGGCCATTGGCCGGCCTGCTGCTACCGACCCAGCCACCAGGAGGGCCAGCCCTGGCAGGTGCAGCTGGAAGGAGATCTCAGCGAGCTGAGTGACCCCATGGCCACGCCAGCGACCCTTGCCAACAATGGGGCGGAGGCCATCAAGGGTGAGCAGAAGCCAGGGCCGGAGAGGGTCCTGCTGCTGGCCTTGGTCGGGCAGGACAGCGAGGCCAGTCAACGGGAGATCGCCGAGCTGGAGGGACTGGTGCGCAGTGCCGGCGGCCTGCCGGTGGGACTGGTCCGGCAGAAACGTCACCCAGCGGGAGCCCAGACCATCTGGGGCGATGGAAAGCTGCGGGAGGCCGCCCTGGAAGCCCGGCGGCTGGAGGCCAGCCTGGTAGTCACCGATCGGGAACTCAGCCCCTTCCAGACCCGACACCTCGAGCGCCTGCTGGATCTGCCGGTGAGCGACCGCAGCGAACTGATCCTCGACATCTTTGCCCAGCGGGCCGCCAGCAGCGCCGGGCGCCTGCAGGTGGAACTGGCCCAATTGCGCTACCGACTGCCGAGGCTGAGTGGCCGCGGCCAGAGCCTGTCACGTCAGGGGGGAGGAATCGGCACCCGGGGACCTGGCGAAACCCAACTGGAGAAGGACCGCCGCGTCATCGCCAGCCGCATCGATCGGCTGCAGGCGGAGGTCAGGCGGCTGGGTGACCACCGCGCACGCCTGCGCCAGGGGCGAGCTGGTGTGCGCCGGCTGGCCCTGGTGGGTTACACCAACGCCGGCAAGAGCTCCCTTCTCAATGTCCTCACCACGCCCGAGGGAGGGGAAGGGGTTCTGGCCGAGAACAAGCTCTTCGCCACCCTCGATCCCACCACGCGACGGCTGGACTCCCATCAGCCAGGCGGCACCAGCCAACGGCTACTGCTCACCGACACGGTGGGGTTCATCCGGGAGCTCCCCCCACCGCTGCTGGAAGCCTTCCGCTCCACCTTGGAGGAAACCCTGGAGGCCGATGGCTTGCTGATCGTGGTGGATCTCTCCGATCCCGCCTGGTCCGAACAACTGCGCACCGTCCACGCGATCCTCGATTCGCTTGGCAGCCAGGCCCCCCGCCAGGTGATCGGCAATCAGATCGATCGCTGCCCGGCCATCGAACTGGAACGCGCCGAGGCGATCAGCCCGAATGTTCTTTTCGTTTCCGCCACCGCCGGACTGGGATTGCACCGCCTGCGGGAGTGGCTGCTGCCTCCGGCTCAGCAGAAGGATTGATCTGATCGCTCCAGATTCGAAGCCAGAAATCAAGGATGGCGATGGCCCGGCCAGTTCGATGACACCTCACTCTTCGGCATTGATTCTGGAGATCAAAAATTGCGGACTATCCGCTTGTCTCCAGCATTGTTCTTGAGAATTGTTCTTGAGAACTGGATTATCCTCCTCCAGCAGGCCACTACCGTGCCGAATGGAGAAATGGTGCCAGCAAGCAGCCAAGGTTGCATATCAAAACATACACAACCACCCCCACTGCTCCATCGGCACGGCTGGAGCAGGATTCGCCGTAGCGATGCATCTCGCTCACAACTTATGAGATTGAAATTGTTTTCAGTGAGTGCAGCGAGCCTTGCCGGGCAGACCCGACTCATCGCATTAAGACCTTGAGAGCCCTCTCCATCGCCAAGTGGCCTTGCCTCAAGCCGATGCCCCCGTTGGCCCATAGCCGAACCAACCCATGGCCGAACCAACGTCGCGGCCATAGCAAGAGCGCAACAACCAACCAATTTAGCCAGTCTCAGGGGAGAATCCTGTTCCTGAACCTGCGCAACGCTTCTGGCCTGAACGAACGTCAAGCCAGCGACGCAACCATGCCAGCAGACGATCAGATACTGCCTGAACTTCATCGGCAATCACGAAGGCAAATGCACCAAACGGCGATCACCGTTCGGTGCATTTACCCAGCCTCTAGCTGCAATCAAACTTATATCAAGTCCTTGGGATTTGATCAGGATCCCGACACTGAAGACTGGGTTCCAAGGCTCAACAGTAGATTCAATCATCCATAACGTTCAGCTCATTGAACGCCTTCCTCCAAACCGCCTTGGCGCCTGACGCCTTGATCACATTGGTGGTGTTGGTGGGCTCCATGGTCTTGTTCATCAGCGGATGGCTGGCCCCGGAAGTCACCGGTCTGCTGGTCGTCGGCTTGCTGATGGCCACGGGCGTGCTCCAGCCTGGAGAAGCTCTGGAGGGTTTCGGCAGTCCGGCCCTGCTCACGGTGCTGGGTCTGTTCGCGATCTCTGCCGGCCTGTTTCGCTCCGGTGGCCTCGATCAGCTCCGAGGGCTGATCGGCTCCGATGCGGTCCGCAGCCCCAAGCGCATGATTCTGCTGCTCACCACTCTGGTGGCGCCGGTTTCAGCCTTCGTGCCCAACACACCGATCGTGGCCTCCCTGCTGCCGGTGATCGAGGGCTGGTGCCATCGCCGCGGCATCTCTCCCTCGAAGGTGCTGCTGCCGCTCTCGTTTGCCACGGTTCTGGGGGGAACACTCACCCTGATCGGCAGCTCAGTGAACCTGCTGGCCAGCGAAGTGAGCAGCAAACTCGGCTACGGCAGCTTCGATCTGTTCACATTCACGCCGATCGGCATTGGCGTCTGGCTGGCGGGCAGCCTCACCATGGTGCTGCTCTCCGACCGCTTCCTGCCGGATCGCGGCGCCAATAACAACGACCTGGTGGGCAGCTTCAGCGGCTATCTCACCGAAGTACTGATCCCCCCGGGCTCGGAGCTGGTGGGCAAGTCGTTGCATCGCACCCGCCTGCAGCGTCGCTTCGACGTCGACGTGCTCGAACTCCATCGCCAGGAGGAGCGTCACACCCCACCGCTGGCCGACCGCAGCTTGATGGAAGGCGATCGCCTGGTGCTGCGTTGCACCCGCGCCGACCTGCTTCGGCTGCAACAGGAGCGCACCATCGTTCTGGCTCCCGTTCCTGAAGCCGCAGACGACGTCTTGGCTCCCCAGGAGCTGAGCCATCTGAGGATGGTGGAGGTTCTGCTACCCGCAGGTTCGACCCTGGCGGGCCAGAGCCTGCGAGAACTGCGCTTCCGCCAGCGCTACAACGCCACCGTTCTGGCACTGCGTCGCGGCAATGTGGTTCTGCGCGAGCGGCTTGGCAAGGCCACCCTGAGGGAAGGCGACGTGCTGCTACTGCAAGGCCCCCAAGACGCCATCCGAGGCCTGCAGGGCACCAATGACCTGATCGTTCTCGAGCAGATCGAGGACGATCTGCCCACCGTGAGCCGCAAAGGGGTGGCGATCCTCATCGCGGTGCTGGTGATCCTCCTGCCCAGCTTCAAGGTGCTGCCTCTGGTGGCGTCGGTGCTGCTGGGCACCGTGGCGATGGTGGCCACCGGCTGCCTGCGCACCGGTGAAATGCTGCGATCCATCCGGCTTGATGTGATTCTGCTGCTGGGATCCCTGAGCAGCTTCAGCGTCGCCCTCGAGAAGACCGGACTGGCCGAAGCCGTGGCCAATACGCTGCTTGATGGCCTGCGCAACTTGCCGGCCTACTGGGCCCTGGCTGCCATTTTCCTGTTCACCACCCTGCTGACGGAGGTGATGAGCAATGCCGCCACCATTGCGATGGTGATCCCGATAGCGGCCAAGGTGGCCATCGGCTTCGGGATGCCACCGATGGCCTTCATCTTCGCCGTGCTGTTCGGTGCCAGCCAGAGCTTTCTCAGCCCCGTGGGCTACCAGACCAACTTGATGGTTTTCGGTCCAGGTCGCTATCGCTTCCTTGATGTGGCCCGCTACGGATTCCCGCTGACCCTGTTGATGACCGTCCTGGTGCCCTGGCTGATCTGCCGGCAGTTCAACCTTTGAGACAGGCTTGTAGGCAGCCCTGCTTTCAACGCCGAACCACGCACCAGAATGGGCTGTAGCGGTTGTGGCAGCATAGGAAGCTGATTCTTCTTTGTTCCATGGCCCTTCAGCTCGGTGACACCGTTCCCGATTTCACCCAGGATTCGCAACAGGGCCCGATCAACCTCTACGACTACGCCGGAGAGAGCTGGGTCGTGCTGTTTTCGCACCCCGCCGACTACACCCCGGTCTGCACCACCGAGCTGGGCGAAGTCTCGCGGCTGCGCCCGGAGTGGGAGAAGCGCAACGTCAAAACCATCGCCCTGAGCGTTGATTCCGCCGAAAGCCACAAGGGCTGGATCGGCGACATCAACGAAACCCAGAGCACCAGCGTCGATTACCCGATCCTGGCCGATGCCGATAAATCGGTGAGCGAGCTGTACGGGATGATCCATCCCAAGGCCCTCAACAATCTGACCGTGCGTTCGGTGTTCATCATCGATCCGAACAAGAAACTGCGGCTGCAGATCACCTATCCCGCCAGCACCGGCCGGAACTTTGATGAGATTCTGCGGGTGATCGATTCCCTCCAGCTCACCGACCACCACCAGGTGGCCACGCCGGTGAACTGGAAGGACGGCGAAGACTGCGTTGTGGTGCCTTCGATTTCCACCGACGATGCCCGGGTGAAATTCCCTAAGGGAGTCACGGAGATCAAGCCCTACCTGCGCACCACACCCCAGCCCAATCGCTGAGCCTCCCCTTCGGCAGGTTTCGGTTGGCTTGGACGCCCTCACCATGCCGCCGGGATCGGGCAGGTTTCAGAATGACGCCTGCCTCTCCGACGCTCGATGACCAACTGGTGGCAATGGCAGGGGATTTCCTCAAGCCAACCGAACAGCTTTGCGGTGATCGGAGCCGGCCGTTTTGGCCGGGCCGTCAGTAAGGAACTGGTTCGCTGTGGGGCCGATGTGCTGGTTGTCGACAGGAGCCAGCGCGCCATCGATGAACTCCGCCAGGTGGACCCGGCCATCGAAGGCCGGGTGCTCGACTGCACGGAAGAGGAGGCCCTGCGGGCCGCCGGAGTGCTTGAACTCGACACCGTGGTGATCGGCATCAGTGAACCGATCGAAGCCAGCATCACCGCCACTTTGATCGTCAAGGACAGCGACGGCAGCCGGGTGAGACAGGTGATCGCCCGGGCCACCACCGACCTTCACGAAAAAATGCTGCGCCGCGTCGGCGCCGACAAGGTGGTGTTTCCCTCGCGGATGCAGGGCGAGGAGCTGGGTCGCCAGCTGATGCGCCCCAACCTGCTGGATCGCCTCCGCCTTGACGATCGCAACAGCATCGAAGAGATCAAGGTTCCCCAGTCGTTCATCGGCCAATCCCTGCGCGATCTGAACCTGCGCAAGAACTACGAAGTGAACCTCCTGGCAGCCGGGCCTGTGAACAATCTGTCGGTGAATCCACCCGCGTCCCATGTGCTCAGCGAGGGTGACCTGCTGGTGGTGATGGGAACCATCAAGGCTCTTGAAGGGTTGCCCCAGACGTGAAGCCAACCACGGTTCTGGGCTTGATGAGCGGCACCAGCGCCGATGGTGTTGACGCCGTTCTGGTGTCGTTCGCCGGCCCCAGAGCCCGCCCCCGCTGGCGCCTGCTCAAGAGCCAGTTCCTTCCTTATCCAGAAGCGCTTCAGCAGCAACTGATCTCCATCGGCCAGGGCCAGGCAGCCACGGCGGCCACGGTGCTGAACCTGGCTGAAGCCGTGACCGAAGTCCAGGCTGACTGCGCCCGCCTTTGCGACCCGGACGGCCTCGCCAGCCTGGTGGGCTGTCACGGTCAGACCCTCTGGCATCGCCCACCTGATGGCTTGCGGCGGGGGTGTAGCTGGCAGCTGCTCCAGGCTCCCTTGCTGGCTGAATTGCTGCAGCGCCCGGTGGTCTTTGATCTGCGCAGCCACGACCTCGCCCTCGGTGGCCATGGGGCACCGCTCGTGCCGGCCGCCGATGCCGCCCTACTGCCAGCGATCGGCGGCTGGCGTGCCCTGCTCAACCTCGGCGGCATCGCCAACCTGACCCTGCTGCCTCCAGCGACGGGACCGGAGCGGTTCAGTGACGTGCTCGGCTGGGACTGCGGCCCGGCCAATACCTTGATCGACCTGGCGGTGAATCGTTTCAGCCAGGGCAAGCAACGCTTTGATGCCGATGGCCGCTGGGCCGCCCAGGGCCGCGTCCATGAAGACGTGATTCGGCGCTGGCTGGCCGAGTCCTATTTCCAGACTCCGCCACCAAAATCAACCGGGCGAGAAGTGTTCGGCGAAGACGACCTGAACCAGCGGCTGGCCACTCTCGCCGGCGCCTGCGGCACCTTGGACAATCACCAGGCCCAGTCCGACGCCCTGGCAACGCTGACCGCTTTCAGCGCCGCAGTGGTGGCCGCTGACCTGGCGCGCAGCCCAGGCCCCGGGCCGCTCGAATTGGTCGTGGCCGGGGGTGGGGCCAGAAATGGCACCTTGATCAACCAGCTTCGCCACCGTTGCCGGGGCCTCTGGGTGCGGCCACTGGCCGATCTGGGCATCGGCGAAACAGACCGGGAAGCTCTTGCTTTCGCCCTGCTGGCCTGGTGGCATCAGCAGGAACACCACGGATCCCTGCCTTCCGTGACCGGAGCGGAGCAGGCAGCAGTTCTCGGGGTCTGCGCTCACCCGGGAGCCGCTCAACGGCTGGGGCGGTACAGACGCACACGTTTCGGCAAACCGCGCAATCGTCTCGGCGTCTGAAGCTCCTGTTGCTCGAGCACCGTGCGGAAGCGCTCGGCGGGCATGGCTGAATCAACCGCCTTTTCCTTGGCCAGAGCCCCAACGCCAGCCTGGGTCTGGCGGGCCTGATCGAGGCGATCGAGACCCTGCTGGATCAGCACTTTGGCCATGTTGCTGACCGTGCGGGATTCACTGTCTGCGGCCGCATTGAGGCGCTCACATAAATCTTCCGGAAGCACCACCTGGACCCGAGGGGACTTGGGCCGGCCGCTCGTAGAGGTCTGACGGGTGGCCAAGGCCTCAGGGATCAGACGAAGTACCACTGAGTGTACAGAGATCCCCAGGGATACTATCCAGCACTATGCTTGAGCCCATCTGCCTACCTGCCATAGGCACCTTGATGAGTCCCGCCATGAGCAAGGCCTCCACCCAGTCCGCACGCCAGGCCCTCGGCAACCCAGAGCGAGCCGGGCTCCAAAGCATGGGTACCGCAGCAGTGAACAAGGCCGCTGGCTCCGCGTCGTCAGGCCAGCCCGCTAGGGCGGCCGCAAGCACGAATCTGGACACAAGCAATCCAGCGGCCACCAAGCCGGCACGGGGCAGGTCAGCGGCTGTCAGATCAGCAGCTCGTGGCGCCACCAGCAAGGCCAACAACTCCACGGCCAAGGCCAGCGGCCAGAGGGGCTCGGGCCAGCGCAGCGCCGAACAGAGGGTCGCCGGACAGAGCGATGTGCAGGTTTCAGCGGTGATCAGCACCTACCTGCTCACCCATCTCCACCACATCCTGCAGCGGGCCGAATACGCCGCCAACCAGGAAGGACACCAGCCCCTGGCCGCTAATTACGCTCAACTGCGCAAGGTGCTTTGCCTTGATGCCCGCAGCATGGAAGTGGAAGACACCTCCGCCGTTGCCCATCTCGAGGTCGAACCACCCTGCGCCGCCTGAGTAGGCCAGGACATCAGGCCGTGGCATCAGGCCGTGGCATGTTGCCAAAATCCAACAACCGGCTCGGAACTTGGTGAAAACAGGGCACCCACCCATAGGGTCTGGCCAGCGTTCAGCGTGGCCGCCCCAGAGCCATTCCATGACCGAAACCAATGCCGCTCGCCTCTACGAACGGATCAGAGCCGATGAGGAGCTCACGAAAACCCTGTTCAGGCAGGCTCTTCAAGATCCCAAGGGAACCATCAACACGATCCTCGCCCTTGGCCAAGACTGGGATTTGCCCGTTTCAGAAGCTGCTGTCAAGGAGCATCTCGCCTCCCTCGATGACGACACCAAGCAATGGCTGATCAAGGCCAGAGGCGGGCTCTAGGGCCTCGCCGTCGGGCTTGCTGAGGAAGGTCCAGAAGAAGAACCAGAGGCTGGAGATGGAGCCGAGGCTGGCGGAGTCAGCCGAGGCTGCGGCCGTGGAGCCCGATCTCCCTGGGCCCAACTGAAAAACAGCCAGTAACTGACCAGCGCCAACCCTGCGGCCACCACCAAGGCAGCCAATTGCTCCAGACGTTTGACCAGCATGGGCAGCCGCGCCGAATGAATTCCAGTCTGAGTGAAGGGAGTGATCGCCCAAGCGGCTGACGAAGGATCAGCGGGCAGGGATGATGGAAGCAAAGATCCCCAGATAGTCCCCTTCCTGTGCTTCGTCTGGAACGTGTATCAAAGCTTTATCCCACTGGCGAGGTGCTGCGGGATGTCACCTGGGAGGTGAAGCCGGGCGACCGCATCGGCTTGGTGGGTGTGAATGGAGCCGGGAAATCCACCCAGCTGCGCTTGATCGCCGGGTTGGAGGAGCCCAGCAGCGGCCAGGTGGTGCGCCAGGGCGATCCGCGCATCGCCTACCTGAAGCAGGAGTTCGACGTGGATCTGACGCGAACGGTGCGCGAAGAACTGTTCCAGGCCTTCGGCGAAGCGGCCGACGTGCTGATCCGCCAGCACCAGGTGGAGCACGCCATGGCCAGTGAGCAGGCTGCCAGCGATCCAGAGCATCTCAACGAGCTGATTGAGGAGCTCGGCAAGCTGCACAGCCGCTTTGAGTCTTTGCATGGCTACGAACTCGAAGCCCGCATCGACAAACTGCTGCCCACGATCGGCTTCACCCCCGGCGGGGCTGATCTGCCGGTGGGCGACTATTCAGGCGGCTGGCAGATGCGCATCGCCCTGGGCAAGATCCTGTTGCAGGACCCTGACCTGCTGCTGCTTGATGAGCCCACCAACCACCTGGATGTGGAAACCATCCAGTGGCTGGAAGGTTACCTGGTGGAGCGGGATGTGCCCCTGGTGGTCGTCAGCCACGACCGCACCTTTCTCGATCGGGTCTGCAACCAGATCGTGGCCACCGAGCGCGGCATCGCCCGCACCTATCTGGGCAACTACAGCCAGCACCTGGAGCAGAAACAGCTGGAGCGGGAGGCCAGCCAGTCGGCCTTTGACCGGCAGCAGAAGGAGCTGGCCAGCCAGCAGGCCTACATCGACCGATTCCGGGCCAGTGCCACCCGCAGCACCCAGGCCAAGAGCCGCGAGAAACTGCTGGAGAAAGTGGACCGGATCGAGGCCCCGGTGGAGAGCCTCTCCGGCCCCAAGTTCCGCTTTCCCGATGCCCCCCGCTCCGGGCGCCAGGTAGCCCTGATCGAGAACCTCAGCCACGCCTACGGCGAGTCGATCCTGTTTCTCGGCGCCGGCCTGGAAGTGGAGCGGGGCGATCGCATCGCTTTCGTGGGACCCAATGGGGCAGGCAAATCCACCCTGCTGCGCCTGATCATGGGGCTGGAGCAGCCCGACGAGGGCACCTCCCAACTGGGGGAGCACAACGTGGTGGCCGGCTATTTCGAGCAGAACCAGGCCGAGGCCCTGGATCTGGGCAAAACGGTGATCGACACCCTGTTCGAGGCCGTGCCGGATTGGACCCAGACCCAGGTGCGCTCCCTGCTGGGCAGTTTCTGTTTCAGCAACGACGCGGTGTTCAAGGAGGTAGGGAAACTCAGCGGTGGCGAGAAAGCACGGCTCGCCCTGGCCCTGATGCTTCTCTCTCCCTGCAATCTGCTGGTGCTCGATGAGCCCACCAACCACCTCGACATCCCTGCCAAACAGATGCTCGAAGACGCCCTGCGTGAGTACGAAGGGGCGGCCCTGCTGGTCTCCCACGACCGTTACTTCATCTCGCGGGTGGCCAACCGGATCGTCGAGATCCGCGACGGCGAGCTGGTGCTCTACCGCGGCGATTACGCCTATTACCAGGCCAAGAAGGCCGAAGAGGCGGAACTGAGCCTGGCGGCCGCCACCGCCTCGCTGCAGGAGGCCAAAAAGAGCGCCAACCGCGAGAAGCAGAAAGCCCGCGCCGCCAGAAGCAAGTCAAAGGGCTGAAGCGCTTGCACAAATAACTTCATCAAGCGGTGAATAGAAATATTCAATTCTCTGGTGTTTCACCAATGGTGTTCATAGCCTGACGGAATCCACTAGGGCATCCCTCCCATGAACACCCCCATCGGTTCTTCCTCTGGCTCTGCCGATCTCAATCCTGCCCCTGCCGCTCCTGCCGATCAGGCGTGGGATTCCGTTGAGACCTACTTCGAATGCATCACCACCTGCTCCCTTGATGACGGCACCTGCATCACCGCCTGCGTGGAGGAGCTGCGGACGAACAACTGAAACCCAGAGCCAAGCGGTCCGGACCACCGCCGAAGTGGCGGCATCCTGACAGGAATTCCTTACCTGTGTGCCGGTTGCTACGAGAGCACTCGAAACACTTCGTAGCATTAAGGTGGATTCAAAGCCCCACCGCGATGCCTGGAATGTCCGAACCGCTCGCCCTCAGCCTGGGTCAAAAGTTTGAATTGGAGCGCATGACACGCGCCATCGATTCCACAGGCGATGCCCAGTCCCTGCGTGGTCTGGCGAAGCAGCTCCTGCACGCCTGGCAGTCCCAGCGGGCAGCCACCGAGTGGATGATGCGCCAACAACTGGGGACTCCGCCGGGATTGGCCGCAGCCGTAGCAAAGAGACAGTCCGAACAACCATCCCCCGCTGATGAGGGCCCAGCCACTCAGCCGCAAAGCCAGCCTCCCTTCGGCGCAACCGACATTCTCTGAAGACGGTTGAAGCCAGTTAAGGCCGCCGAATCTCCCTCAGCGGCCTTCGTTGGACCTGGCAATCTCAGTTGGGATCACTTGCAATTGCAGGCTGGACCCACCCCGCAGGATACCGATGGCCATCGGCTTACCGACGCCATTTTTTTCCACTGCCGAAATCATTTCAGCCGGCCCCGGTACCCGGGTTCCCGCTGCGGAGACGATCACGTCTCCTGGTCTCAGACCCGCTTGTGAGGCGGGACTGCCGGGCAGGACGGAACGAACCAGCGCGCCCTGCCCGCCCCCACGCCCCTGGTCAGAAGGAGCCTGATCAAGGCCAACGCCGATCATCGGGTGGCTGACCGATCCGGTCGCCAGCAGTTGGGTGGCAATGCTGCGGGCACGGTTGATCGGGATTGCGAAGCCAAGCCCGGCTCCCGGGCCTGAGCGCACCAGCGTGTTAATCCCCACCACCTCTCCATCGGCATTGAGCAGGGGCCCACCGGAATTGCCTGGATTGATCGCCGCATCGGTCTGAATCAGATCAAGACGCTTGTCGGTGATCCCCAGCTGGCTGACATTGCGACTCAGGTTGCTAATGATTCCCATCGTCACGGTGTTGTCGAGCCCAAACGGGTTGCCGACAGCAATCGCCCAATCCCCGACTTGAAGGGCGTCGGAATTGCCCAGGGTGGCCACCGGCCAGGGTCCAGGCTCCATCAGGCGAACCAAGGCCAGATCCGTCAACGAATCGAGGCCCACCACCTTGCCCTCCACCCGACGTCCATCTTTGAGGCCCACAAAAACGCGGTCGCTCTTCTCAACGACGTGGGCATTGGTGAGAACCAGACCGTCGGCCTGAAAGATCACACCGCTGCCCAGGCCCCGCTCGGTGCGTTGGCTGGGGCGTTGTTGGGCCTGAGGCGCTCCAAAAAATTGCCGAAACAGGGGGTCTGCCATCAGCCGGGAGGGAAACCTTGAGCGCCCGGTGCTGGTGACCGTCCGTTCTGTGTCGATCGTCACCACCGCAGGGCCCGCCCGGTTGACGGCCTCGGTAACGAACGACTGGCGGGAGAGCCCAGAGCTGCGTGGGGCCTGCTGGGCCTGGGCCGTGTCGGCTCTCTGAATCAGGGCAGGGGAAGCGATCACCAGGGCCAGGGGCAGCACTGGCAGCAGGGCGTGGCGCGGGATGTTTCGCAGATCCACTGATAGAGAACAGCTAACAACTGTCTCGACCGTAACGGCAGACGCCGTAACCAAGGGAGAACAAAGGGCGCAGAAGATGTGACGAAGTGCGCGGCCAAGCCGAAGCACTCACCTGACAGGGCCTGCCACGCTGCAGCGGCTTTGGGCCTAATCTTTAAGAAGATTTATTAATCGACATGGATACCAGCTCGCTTTTGCTCCTCTTTTTGGCTTTTGGAGCGGCCTGCAGCAGCCTGTGGGCCTGGAGGCTCGCCCAAAGCGCCTCATCCAGGCAATGATGGCAGCAGAGGCCACAGCCAGCCCAATAGCTCCGGCCTGATTGAGTCGGCCTGATTTGTTTCTCCCTGAATGGTGTCGCCCATGGACCAGATTTTTCCCCTGCTTTACGGAGCCTGCTTCCTGCTGTTGCTCGTCCAGGCCTTTCAGGTGATGGCGCGGGGCTTCACGTCCGTTCCTCGCCAGGGTGATGGCACCGGCAGCAACAACCTCCCAAGCCCAAGTCCCCAAGACGCCGACCGCACCGGACGCTTGACGATTCACCCGGAACTGATCGGCAGCGACGGCCAACTCATCCGTGATGACCTGATGACCGTGCGTTTCAGCAGTGAGAGTGAGGGCTCTGCCGTGCCCCCGGATACCAACTGAATGGGCTCCAGCCAGTGCCGATCCAGCTGGTTCATGGCCTGATCAGGTCGCGCTAACTGGTACAACCATGGGGCAGACCAGATTCCAGGCGGAGGCCAAACGTTGGACCAGAGAACCCGAATCGTGGCAGCCGTGCTGCGCAGCCTTAAGTTGCCCCCCCGCTTCAGGCTCCACTTAACCAAGGACGACCCCGTCAGGCTGGAGCTGAGCATCACGCCCGCCTACGGCAAAGACCCGATCCTGGTGGGTCTCGTGGAATCCCAGGATCTGGTGGCCCGCCGTGATCGCGAAGGCCGCATCCCCAGGGATCTGCAGGGAACCTGGGACTGGACGGTGCGCCACGGCAAGGTCACCACTGGGGGCTGGAATCCCTACCTCAAGGAGGCCCTGCAGACGATGTTCGAAACGGGACTGCCAGCGATTGTCTACGAGGAAACCACCGGCGAGGACTACCACCCCGTCGATGGAGCGCGGCATGTGCGCTGATCAAAACCTCAAGAAAAAGCGTGGCCGATCGCACCGTCTGCCCTCGGGGAGGCCGCTAAAACGATGGCATTCAATGTCTTCCGTTTTTCTTTATGTCCTCCCTGGGCCTGTCGATAGGGCCTCTGGTCAGGCTGCTGGCTTCCCTCGGGCTGATCAGCACCGTCATGCTGGCCTTGGTGCTCGAGCTGGTCAGCTGATCTCCTTTTCTTGACCCCCTCCATCGGCGCCTCGCTGCCGATTGATGAAGTCCTTCCTGATGTTCTCAGGCAGCTCACCTCCGGTGGAACCTTGCTGCTGCAGGCTCCACCGGGAGCCGGCAAAACAACAAGGGTTCCCCTTGCTTTGCTGGAGCAGTTCGAGAGTCAGGGGACAAGCGGCAAGATCCTGCTGCTGCAGCCCAGGCGGCTGGCTTCCAAAGCCGCCGCCCAACGCCTGGCTGCAGGGCTGAACGAAGCGGTTGGAAACCGGGTTGGCTACAGGGTGCGGCTTGAGCACTGTTGTTCCGCCACCACCCGGATCGAAGTGATCACCGACGGGCTGTTTCTCAGGCGTCTGCAGGCCGATCCCGCTCTGGCCGGCGTGGCCTGTGTGATCTTCGACGAATTTCACGAACGCCGAAGCGAAGCGGAACTCGCCCTCGTGCTGCTGCGCGAAGCGCGTCCCCTGCTCGCCCCTGAGCTCCGGTTGCTGCTGATGTCGGCCACGCTCGATCTGGCCCCCCTGGCCTGCCAGCTGCCGGAGGCTGAGCTGATCCGCAGCCAAGGGGCCAGCCATCCGGTCGACTTGCACTATCAACCGCCACGGGAGCGGGAATCCCTGCCCGAGCAGCTGCTGCGTGCCCTCGAGCACCACTGGCTCGATCAACGGGGGATCGAAGACACCGTTCTGGTCTTCCTGCCCGGGCAGAGGGAGATCCGCGAAGCCCTTGGCGCCATTCGCTCCAGATCCTGGGGGGAAGATCTCGAAGTCGTCCCACTGCATGGCATCCTTTCACTGGCCGACCAGGCCGCAGCGATCCGCCCGGCAAGACACCAGGGCGGGAAGGTGGTGTTGGCGAGTTCGATTGCCGAGAGCTCCTTGACCATCGCGGGGGTGCGGCTGGTCATTGACAGCGGACTGACCCGGCGCAATTGCTTCAATCCACGCACTGGCATGGACGCGCTGGTCACCACTGCAGCGAGTCAGGCCTCAGCCACCCAGCGACAGGGAAGGGCCGGAAGGCTGGAGCCTGGCCGCTGCATCAGGCTCTGGTCGGCGGCGGAGCAGCAACGACGACGGGCCTTCGATCCACCAGGGCTGCAGGAGGCCGATCCGCTTCCCGTTGTGCTCCAGCTGGCCCTCTGGGGTGCTGGGCTCGGGGAACAGCTGCCATGGCTGGAGCCTCCCCCTCGGGCCGCACTGGAGAACGGCCAGGCGTTGCTGCAACAGCTGGGTGGCCTCGAGCGCAACGGCAGGATCAGCCACCATGGCAAAGCCATGGCCCGGCTTGGCCTCCATCCCAGGCTGGCGCACATGCTGCTGAAGGCCCGCCAGGTTGGCGAACTTCCCCTGGCCTGTGAACTGGCGGCCCTGCTCGACGGCCGCGACCCCCTGTCGTTGCCGGAACTGGGCTGTGATCTCCTGCTCAGGCTCGATTGGTTGCGGCACAAGGGAGCCAATCCGCAGCGCCAGCAACGGCAGTTGCTGCGGCGTCAGCTTGAGCAGCAAGCCCGTGATCAAGCCCGTGAGCAGCCGCTGCCGCTCGAACCACAGACAGACCAGTCCGATCGACCGCCTCAGGCCCGTGAGCGCAGGCCCACGGCCGAGTGCGCCGCCCAGCTGATCGCTTGGGCCTACCCCGATCGGGTTGCCCTGGCCAGGCCGGAGCGGGGTGGACGTTTTCTGATGCGCAATGGTTGTGGCGCCAGAGTCCACCCCCAGGATCCGCTGGCAGGTGCTGAAGCCATGGCCATCGCCGCTGTCGATCAGGCCGGCAAGGATGCACGGATTCTCCTGGCCCTGCCATTGAGCCTCGCGGCGCTGGAGGCCACCGCTGCCACGGAAGGTCAGCGGCTTGCCGTGGTGCGTTGGGATCGCCAGGCCCAGCGGGTTCAAGCCATGCGCGAGCGCCGCCTTGATGCCCTGGTGCTGGACCGGCAGCCCTGGCCCGACGTACCGATCGAGCAGGTCCAGGCCGCGCTGCTGGAGGGGCTGCGCGAGCAGGGGCTTTCCGCCCTGCCCTGGACCAAAAGCAGCCGCCAGCTTCAGGAGCGGCTCTGCCTAGCCCGCCACCATCTCGGCGACAGCTGGCCGGATCGCTCGGACACTGCCTTGCTGGCAACGCTGTCTGACTGGCTGGCCGAGCAGCTGCCAGCAGGATGCCGAAGCCTGAGTGATCTGAGCGGAATCAATCTGCCTGAAGCCCTCTGGAGCTGGCAAACCTGGCAGAGGCGCCAGGAGCTCGACCGCCTGCTGCCAAGCCAGCTGGTCGTGCCATCCGGTCGCTCGGTGGAACTGGCCTATGGCAACGGCGAAGCGGTTCTGGCCGTGAAGCTGCAGGAGCTGTTCGGCTCAACGCTCACCCCAACCGTTCTGGAGGGACGGTTGGCGGTGACTCTCCACCTGCTCTCACCGGCAGGCAGGCCGATCCAGATCACCCGTGACCTCGCTGGCTTCTGGCAAGGCAGTTACCGGCAGGTACGGGCCGACCTGCGGGGTCGCTATCCGAAACATCCATGGCCCGAGGACCCACTTCACGCCACAGCCACGGCCCTGAGCCAACGCCGTACAACGGCCGCCGAGGGCCGAGCAAAGGGGCTAACACAGCCTCAGGATTGAGCGATCCAGAAGGGGCTGCCTGCCCAGGGACGGAGCAAATAGCAGCATTGAGAAAACAAAGAATTTCTCTTGCACCTGTCAAGCTGTCGTCACTATTCGATATAGTCAAATCAGTTTTGCAACGTTTTAGGCCATGACAAACAGCACCCCAGCGCCGCGCATCGGCTTTGTCAACTTCGCTGAAACCTGGAATGGCCGACTGGCCATGCTTGGCTTCGTCATCGGAGTGGCGACCGAATTACTCACCGGCAAAGGCATCCTCTCCCAGATCGGTCTGGGCTGAGGACAGCGCCGCGGACGTCGGCAAGCCGAGGCGGCATCGGCAAGACTGCAGGCAAACCAAGCCGTGCGGAACCCTTGGCTCCTTTTTTCGTCAAGAATCGCCGGGATGGATCTCGCCTCCTCAGTACGGCCATGGTGATCTGCGCCGTGGGCCTGATCCGATTGGACCACTGGATCGGCCAAGTCGTGGCGATCAGTGCCGGCTCCCTGAGCTGCTACTGGGGATTCTGCTACGGCCGCCTTGAACACTGAGCGCCCCTTCGACAACGCTGTTGCCGGCGGGTTGCCCCGCTTCAATGTTTCGGAACTCAACGAAGCGATCGGCAAGCTGCTCGAGCGGGGCTTTGCTCCTCGCTTCCTGCTAGAGGCCACGGTTTCTCGCGCCCAGCTCAAGAAGGGCCATCTCTGGTTGACCTTGACCGACGAGCTCGCCTCCGTGAGCGGGGTGGTGTGGGCCTCGGTATTGCCAAGGCTCAGTTTCAAGCCTGAAGACGGCGATGGCGTCACGGTGGTCGGCAAGCTCAATTTCTGGAGCAGTCGCGCCTCCCTGTGCGTCCAGATCCTCGACATCCGCCCCAGTCTCAGCGGCGTGCTGCTTCGTTTTGAACGCGTGCGGCAGCTGCTGGAGCCAACGGGACTGTTCGATGCTCGGCGTAAACGCCCTCTACCGGCCCAACCCACCGCGATCGGTCTGCTCACCAGCGTTCCAAGCTCCGCCCTCGCCGACATGCTGCGAACGGCGGACGAGCGTTGGCCTGCGGCCAAGATCTACCTGCTGCCGATACCCGTTCAAGGCCCCGTCGAAGCGGAGATTTGCCGCGCTGTGCTGGCCGTTGGCCAGCGAGCCGAAGCACTTGGCATTGAAGCCTTGGTGCTCGCCAGGGGAGGGGGCAGCCGGGAGGATCTGGCCGTCTTTGATGGCGAAGTTCTGGCCCAGGCGCTGGCTCTCTGCCCTGTCCCGGTGGTCACCGGCCTGGGCCATGAAGATGACACCACAATTGCGGACCTGGTCGCTGACTACAGGGCCGCCACCCCGACCGCCGCCTTGGTGGCCCTGCTGCCGGATCGGGGTCATGCCCAGCAGGAGCTCACGGCAATCCGGCAACAGCTCAGCCGCCAGCTCGCCTGGCGGCTACGCATCGAGCAGCAGCAGACCACCTCTATCCGCGAACGGCTATACCAATGCCATCCACAGCTACTGCTCCAACGTCAACGCCAACAGCTGGCCCATGACCTCCGCTTGCTTTTGGCCCTCTCCCCTCAGCGTTTGCTGGAACGGGGGTTTTGCCTGGTGCGAACACCGTCTGGGCAGCTGGTGCGATCGGTCCACCAGGTGAGCTCCGGCAGCATGGTGGAGCTGCACTGGGCGGATGGCCATGCCGAAAGCCGCATCACCGAAGTTGTTGCCAGTCTTTCGCCCTGAGCAGCCCTTACCTCGATCAGCCTTCATCTTGATCAGCCTTCGACTTGAGCACCAGTCTTCCGCCACTACGTCCTAAACCTGACTTCTGTCTCAGCTTCTAAGCCAGTCAACAAGCTCAGCTTTTCAGTCCTGCCTACCAGCCATGCCTCCAGCCAAGAAGCAAGTATCAAAAAACGCCACGGCCCCCAGCAAGGATTCCGCGCAGGGCACGGGCAGCCTGACAGTTGAAAGCTGGAAAGCCGAGGTCAAGGAACTGACCTACAACCAGGCTCGTACCGCCCTTGAGCTGGCCTTGAGCCAGCTTCAATCCGATGAACTGGAAGTGGAAACCATGGCTGAGCTCTATAGGCGGGCACAGGCCTACGCCGAGCGCTGTGAACAGATTCTTGGGCGAGTGGAGCAGGAGATCATGCAATTGAATATCACTGACCTGGAGCAAGAGCCTTGAGCAAATCCACGAGTCCGTTCGACAATGTTGTGCAGTGGCTGTATCTAGCCCTGGCGATAGCTGGAGCGATCCTTCCCTGGATGGCGAACATCGCCTTCATTCGCACAAGCGGCAACAACTTTGATCTCGCCTCATTTGTGTCGCTGGCCAATGCCAATCCAGCGGCCCAATCACTCTCCAGGGATCTGTTCGTCGGGGCCACGGCTATCACGATCTGGATGGTGGTCGAAGGCCGCAGGCTCAAGATCAGGGGGCTGTGGCTGCCCTTGATCTGCAGCGTCACGATAGCCTTTGCCTGCGGAGCTCCCCTGTTCCTGTGGATGAGGGAACGCCGTCTAGCCGAGCTCAAATTAATAGGGATCCAACCCGAAGAATGGGAGAGTTAGGTCCAATACCAAGCTGTGTTGAACGCATCAGCCAATCTTCAGGTTTGTTACCAGGCGAGGCTAAATTAATAGGAGGATTTTGCGAGTGATCGCCTAGTCGTCGTTAACCGGCCTTGAGGGAATATCAATCGTGGCGTTGCCAGCGTCAATCTCTGAGGAGGGATCGGAAGTTGTTGCAAATTCAGAAGCCTGGTCATCCCGATTAGAGGCCACTCCAAATCGAAACAGCATCTGAGCAACGCCAGAGGGTTGTGGAGACGAAGCAAACGGTTCCCAAGTGACACTGCCATCTCCCGAAGCGGATGGCGAAACCAATGAGGCCCCACAGGCTGGACATTGGCCAGAGGCGAGGGTGGCAGTACCGCAGGCTGCACAAACCCTGATTCGGCTGCGCAGTATCCGCCAGGCAATCCAGCCCACTCCAGCAAGAAGGACAGGCAACAGAAGAACCAGCAGGGTGAGTCCGCCAAGAAAATTAAGCAGTAAGCGTCCCAGCGGGCCTGGAGCAAGGAGCACCAGTGCAACAAGACCGATCCAGAACCAGGGGATGGAACGGCCCATCAACGCTGAAAGCGAGGGTCATTTTCAATCCAGCGCTCAAAGGCTGCCAAGCCCTCGATACCAGCCCAACCAAAAACCACAGCTCCAACCAGCAAGGCAAGCAGCAGGCCGGCACCCATCAAAAGCGGCAACAGGGCAACGGTCAGGAATCCAACCACCACCATGGCGCCGACACCTGCGCAGAGCAGGGCCAAGCTGGCAGGAAGGGGACGCAAGCTAAGACCTGCTCGGGCCATTGACGTGGATGCGGAGACTACTATCTTCGCCCCTGCAAGGAAGCTTGATGACGTGAGCTCAGGTGTGGATCGCCCCCCCGCATCCGACGGGCGACCACCACACTGAGAGCCATCCCGAAATAGAGGATCAACCCCACCAACCAGACCCAGAGCGTCAAAACAAGGACGCCACTGACCACCCCATAGGCCTGAAACCTGGCACCAAGAGAAACAAGACTTTGGCCTACCAGCACATTGAGCAGGGTGTAAGCCAGGCCAATCAAAAGGGCACCTGGAACCAGTGATCGAATCGGGTGGATGCGCGAGGGGATGATCAACAACAAGGCAAGTGCCACCAACGAAGAGACCCATGCCGAGAGCACAAGACCGGCAAAATCAGAAATCGGGATCGAGATCTGAAATGGCCAAGGCAGAGGTTGATTGAAGAGATCTTCCCAGGTTTGGGCGCTGATCACTTGCAGGTGGCTGGTGAGCTGGTCGACAACAAGCAAAAGGGCTGCCACACCCACCAGAGCCAGAGCCTTGAGCCTTGAGGTGATGAAACGTCGAATGGCGGCAAGGAAAGGAAACGAAGTTCCGCTCATCCGATCTGAGCCCGAGAGCCTCCAACCCCAAAGCCGATCGGCACCTCTCTGCAGCGTGAGATAGGTATTCGTCGAAGTGATGAGCAAAGCAATGACGCCGATAGCGCCAGCTCCGCCTCTCTGGCTGTAGAGCTTCCGCATCGTTGTCTCGATTAACGGTGATGCCGTCGCAGGTAGCAGCTGACTAGCAAAGACTTCGATCTGATCCATCAGTCCTTCATCCCGTCCCAGGATTCGGCTAGCCAATGCCAGGGCAATCAGCAGGGCAGGAAAGATTGATTGGAGAGTGTGATAGGCAAAAGCTGCACTGAGGTCAATGCAACCATGTCGATCCCACAGGCGGTAGGCCAGCCAGGCGGTACGCAGCCATTGACGAATCTGTCTGGAAACCCGGTAAATTTCTTATCTTGAGAAGTACTCAACCACTGTAAGCAACCTGGGATCAGAATCAATGCCAATCAGCCCCCCAACAGAAGATCCAGCGTATCAATCGGCCAACCCAGCCCGCCACCGACAGCCCAGCCGCTGTGCCAGCCATCTCTGACCAACAGCGAGAACGCCCTGGAGGCAAAGGCCGGAACTTCATGGGCCCTACGCGCACGATGAACGTGTCGAGTCACCAATTGCCGTGGATAATTCTTAGACCCCGAACAGAGCGGAGATTGCGAATTTAGCGATGTTACAAGCTTAAATTGTTTGATTTCAAACCACAAAAAAAGCCACCTTGCGGTGGCCTTTTCGTCTTGGTCTAGCCGCTAGATCTAGCCGCGCTCAACCAAAAATGGATGGACAAGAGTTTTATCCTGGCATCGAGCTATTTTTGCAGGAAGCTTCCCTCCAACTATCGTCGCCGCTACTGCGTTTCACAACCGAGTTCGAGATGGATCGGAGTGGGTCCACAGTGCCATGAACACCAGGAAATAATCTCTTGTCCCCAAGGTGAACCCTGAGAACTGCCTAGGTAAGTAGAATCCCATCAACACACCCTTTCAGGCCGTTGGCAGAATCCATCTGATTATCAAACAGCTCATGCTATCTGCAGCAAGAGCGAAGTGTTGGTCAAGCCCTCGGTCTATTAGTACTCCTCCGCTTCACGCATTGCTGCGCTTCCACGTAGAGCCTATCAACGGGTGTTCTTCCCGTGACCTTACTGGCTTAAGCCATGAGAACACTCATCTTGAGGTGGGCTTCCCACTTAGATGCTTTCAGCGGTTATCCTCTCCGCACATGGCTACCCAGCGTTTACCGTTGGCACGATAACTGGTACACCAGAGGTGCGTTCCTCCCGGTCCTCTCGTACTAGGGAGAACTCCTCTCAATGTTCTTACGCATGCACCGGATATGGACCGAACTGTCTCACGACGTTCTGAACCCAGCTCGCGTACCGCTTTAATGGGCGAACAGCCCAACCCTTGGGACCGACTTCAGCCCCAGGTTGCGATGAGCCGACATCGAGGTGCCAAACCTCCCCGTCGATGTGAACTCTTGGGGGAGATCAGCCTGTTATCCCTAGAGTAACTTTTATCCGTTGAGCGACGGCCCTTCCACTCAGAACCGTCGGATCACTAAAGCCGACTTTCGTCCCTGTTCGACTTGTTGGTCTCACAGTCAAGCTTGCTTCTGCTTTTACACTCGTCGGCTGATTTCCAACCAGCCTGAGCAAACCTTTGCGCGCCTCCGTTACCTTTTAGGAGGCGACCGCCCCAGTCAAACTGCCCACCTGATACTGTCCAGCCCCCGGATAACGGGTGGCTGTTAGAACCCTAGCTCTGAAAGAGTGGTATCTCACCGTTGGCTCACCATGACCCGCAAGCCATGGATCAAAGCCTCCCACCTATCCTGCGCATTCAGAGCCCGGGCACAATACCAAGCTACAGTAAAGCTTCATAGGGTCTTTCTGTCCGGGTGCACGTAGTCCGCATCTTCACAGACAATTCTATTTCGCCGAGCCTCTCTCCGAGACAGCGCCCAGATCGTTACGCCTTTCGTGCGGGTCGGAACTTACCCGACAAGGAATTTCGCTACCTTAGGACCGTTATAGTTACGGCCGCCGTTCACCGGGGCTTCAGTCGCTAGCTTCGCTTTCGCTGACCAGCTTCCTTAACCTTCCGGCACTGGGCAGGCGTCAGCCCCCATACATCGTCTTGCGACTTAGCGGAGACCTGTGTTTTTGGTAAACAGTCGCCTGGGCCTCTTCACTGCGACCACCTTGCGGTGGCACCCCTTCTCCCGAAGTTACGGGGCCATTTTGCCGAGTTCCTTAGAGAGAGTTATCTCGCGCCCCTCGGTATTCTCTACCACCCCACCTGTGTCGGTTTCGGGTACAGGCCATCATGCCTTAACGGGTATAGGGCTTTTCTTGGAAGCTTGACATCACCCACTTCGCTGCCGTAGCAGCTCGTACTCACGCCTCAGCTCAGAGCGTTTTCTCCGCTCCTCAACGCCTTGAACGCTTGAACCAGTAACCAACATCTGGCTGGGCTAGCCTTCTCCGTCCCCCTTCCCAAAACATGACAGGTACAGGAATGTTGACCTGTTGTCCATCGACTACGCCTTTCGGCCTCGCCTTAGGTCCTGACTAACCCTCCGCGGACGAGCCTGCCGGAGGAACCCTTAGGGTTTCGGGGCATGGGATTCTCACCCATGTTTTCGCTACTCAAGCCGACATTCTCACTTCCATGCAGTCCACGCCCGCTTACGCTAACGCTTCACCCCACATGGAACGCTCCCCTACCATTTGAATGTTCCTAAGAACAATTAAATCCGCAGCTTCGGTACAATGCTTAGCCCCGTTCATTTTCGGCGCAGGATCGCTCGACCAGTGAGCTATTACGCACTCCTTTGAGGATGGCTGCTTCTGGGCAAACCTCCTGGTTGTCTGGGCAATCCCACCTCCTTTATCACTCAGCATTGATTTAGGGACCTTAGCTGGCGGTCTGGGCTGTTTCCCTTTCGACCATGGAGCTTATCCCCCACAGTCTGACTGCCTAGTTTCACACAGGGTATTCAGAGTTCGTATCGATTTGGTACCGCTCTCGCAGCCCGCACCGAAACGGTGGCTTTACCCCCCTGCTATAGCACTAAACGCTACGCCTCAACGTATTTCGGGGAGAACCAGCTAGCTCCGGGTTCGATTGGCATTTCACCCCTAACCACAGCTCATCCGCTGGTTTTTCAACACCAGTCGGTTCGGACCTCCACTTGGTATCACCCAAGCTTCATCCTGGCCATGGTTAGATCACCCGGGTTCGGGTCTATAAACACTGACGATCGCCCTATTCAGACTCGCTTTCGCTATGGCTCCACCATTTCCGGTTTAACCTGCCAGTGCCTATAAGTCGCCGGCTCATTCTTCAACAGGCACACGGTCATCCTATGAGTAGGACTCCCATTGCTTGTAAGCTCACGGTTTCATGTTCTATTTCACTCCCCTCCCGGGGTTCTTTTCACCTTTCCCTCGCGGTACTGTTGCGCTATCGGTCACACAGGAGTACTTAGCCTTACGAGGTGGTCCTCGCGGATTCACACGGAATTTCACGTGCTCCGTGCTACTCGGGATACAGCTAGGCCAGTTTCGTTTTCGAGTACGGGGCTTTCACCCTCTCTGGCGCGCCATTCAAACGCTTCCTCTAACGTCCCTGGTCCACATTGCTGTCCCACAACCCCGATGGTCGAAACCATCGGTTTAGGCTCGTCCCCGTTCGCTCGCCGCTACTCAGGGAGTCGTTTTTACTTTCCTTTCCTCCAGCTACTAAGATGTTTCAGTTCGCTGGGTTGGCTCGAGCCAGCCTATGGATTCAGCTGGCCGTTCTAGGGGTTGCCCCATTCGGAAATTCCCGGATCAAAGCGTGTTTCCAGCTCCCCGAGACTTATCGCAGGTAACTACGTCCTTCATCGCCTCTGTGTGCCAAGGTATCCACCGTGAGCCCTTTGTAGCTTGACCAATGTTTCTCTACACAGCATTGCTGCGGTTGTACGCAGATTCTCCTGGTTTTACCGTCATCAGCTCTGCAACCATTCAACCACAAGGATTAAAAGATTAAAGGCTTCAGAGGCAAAAACAAGATCAAACCCAGTTGTTTCGGCAACAACCAGGAACCATGCAGAGTCTCGGCTCTTACTTTAGAATCTCTCAATTCCTCCTCAGCTACAGCCTCATCCGCTCGCCGCTCACCAAAGCAAGCGATCAAGCCAATGGATCTATCACTGGATCTGGAATTGAGCATCTATGAGATGCTTAATATTCAGACTTACCTATGCAGTTGTCAAGGTTCTGCTGACCACCACTCCATCAGCCTTACAGCCAACAGAGCAAGAGTCCAGCGTCTTTTCAATGGATTAAAATGTTAAAATAACTCTAGTAGAATCTATTCAAAAAAATAAATCCAATAGAATGACTCTAATCTAATCAAATGAAAGGAAGCTGAAATCCATTCACAGCAAAAAAATCTAGTCTCACCATCAAAGTTTCTCCTGTTGCTTTCGCTAAAGGAAGGTTTGGTCAGTGGAGGTTAGCGGACTCGAACCGCTGACATCCTGCTTGCAAAGCAGGCGCTCTACCAACTGAGCTAAACCCCCAAACACGAATGGGCCATCCTGGACTTGAACCAGGGACCTCACCCTTATCAGGGGTGCGCTCTAACCACCTGAGCTAATGGCCCAGGGGAACCCTTGTGGGGTGTGACCTAGACAAAGTTTAGGAACAGAATAAACTTAAACTGACATCACCATCATGATCACCATTGCTGGTCACCACCATGTTCATATCAGCTAAGTCATCGAGGTACCGATTATCCATCGAGATGACAGGACTTTGGCCTCACCACAAATTGGGTCAGACATCAAAGTCAGTTTTGTCTCCCTGTTAGGAGGTGATCCAGCCGCACCTTCCGGTACGGCTACCTTGTTACGACTTCACCCCAGTCATCAGCCCCACCTTCGGCGTCCTCCTCCCTTACGGGTTGGAGTAACGACTTCGGGCATGGCCAACTTCCATGGTGTGACGGGCGGTGTGTACAAGGCCCGGGAACGTATTCACCGCAGTATGCTGACCTGCGATTACTAGCGATTCCTCCTTCACGTAGGCGAGTTGCAGCCTACGATCTGAACTGAGCCACGGTTTATGGGATTTGCTAGCTCTCGCGAGTTTGCTGCCCTTTGTCCGTAGCATTGTAGTACGTGTGTAGCCCAGGACGTAAGGGGCATGATGACTTGACGTCATCCACACCTTCCTCCGGTTTATCACCGGCGGTCTCTCTAGAGTGCCCAACTAAATGCTGGCAACTAAAGACGTGGGTTGCGCTCGTTGCGGGACTTAACCCAACATCTCACGACACGAGCTGACGACAGCCATGCACCACCTGTCACTGCGTTCCCGAAGGCACCCCCCGATCTCTCAGGGGTTCGCAGGATGTCAAGCCCTGGTAAGGTTCTTCGCGTTGCATCGAATTAAACCACATACTCCACCGCTTGTGCGGGCCCCCGTCAATTCCTTTGAGTTTCACACTTGCGTGCGTACTCCCCAGGCGGAACACTTAACGCGTTGGCTACGACACCGAGAGGGATAATTCTCCCGACACCTAGTGTTCATCGTTTACGGCTAGGACTACAGGGGTATCTAATCCCTTTCGCTCCCCTAGCTTTCGTCCATGAGCGTCAGTTATGGCCCAGCAGAGCGCCTTCGCCACTGGTGTTCTTCCCGATATCTACGCATTTCACCGCTACACCGGGAATTCCCTCTGCCCCTACCACACTCTAGCCCAGTAGTTTCCATTGCCTGGATGGAGTTGAGCTCCACTTTTTAACAACAGACTTTCTGGGCCGCCTGCGGACGCTTTACGCCCAATAATTCCGGATAACGCTTGCCACTCCCGTATTACCGCGGCTGCTGGCACGGAATTAGCCGTGGCTTATTCCTCAAGTACCGTCATGTCTTCTTCCTTGAGAAAAGAGGTTTACAGCCCAGAGGCCTTCGTCCCTCACGCGGCGTTGCTCCGTCAGGCTTGCGCCCATTGCGGAAAATTCCCCACTGCTGCCTCCCGTAGGAGTCTGGGCCGTGTCTCAGTCCCAGTGTGGCTGATCATCCTCTCAGACCAGCTACTGATCGATGCCTTGGTGAGCCCTTACCTCACCAACTAGCTAATCAGACGCGAGCTCATCCTCAGGCGAAATTCGTTTCACCTCTCGGCATATGGGGTATTAGCAGCCGTTTCCAGCTGTTATCCCCCTCCTGAGGGCAGATTCTCACGCGTTACTCACCCGTCCGCCACTAGCCCGAAGGCCCGTTCGACTTGCATGTGTTAAGCACGCCGCCAGCGTTCATCCTGAGCCAGGATCAAACTCTCCGTTGTAGTCACTCGTCCTGTAAACCAGCTCAACTAACCTAAAACTTTCGTCTTAAACCAATCTCACCAATCGCAACCAGTGCCGCCACTGAACAAATCGCCTTACCTTACGATAATCGCTTTACCCAGGGCCTCCTTCTCGCAAGAAGGGTTCGAGAGTGCATCAACCACTTCGTCATCACCTTGCAGCAACAACCAGCGCATCAATGACTTTCCAAATCACTCAGATCCGGTCGCAGTCTTACCTGCTGGAACTTTTCATCGCCCGCAGCGCCCGTGAAAGCGCTACCGGCAACATCCCAACAAACAAGCTGCTTGTTTCTTTTTGACGGGACCTCACACCTTTGCTGCTCGTTCGTTAAAAACCCAAATCTGCTAACCGCCAACGCGCGTCGCTTTCGCTTCCGCTCATTCACGCTCACAAACTCAGGGCCTCAACGCAGCAAAAGCGTCGGTTCCTAAACTTTTCTTTTGTCCAGGTGCGTCGCTCCGCCCTCTCAGGCTCACGACTCGGCGGTCTCTCAACCGCTTTTGAAACCTACAGCATCGTTGGCTTGCGCCTTCTCCTCTGTTCGGTTCTGCAGCACTCGCCTCGCGGCTCCTGCGCAGTCCAAAAATGTAGCACAGGTTCTGCCAAGCCTTTTCTCTGCCACTCCATTGGTGGTCACCAGGCCTGCCCTTCCTAGGATTGAGGCGTTTCAAACCAGGCGTCAGGGGAGCTCAGGTTGCCGATCAACTTCAGCCAGGAACGCCTCCGGGTCAGGCCAAGCTCCAAGGAAGAGGCCGTCGTCAACAAGGCCCGCCAACAGTTCGAACGCACCCTTGTGACGGTGCAAGGCCAGTTGGTGGGATCGGTGGCGGCACTGGAGCATCCACGCAGCAGCATCGCCCTCAACTACGGCGAAGTTTTCCTGCGGGACAACGTTCCGGTGATGGTGTATCTGATCCTGCAAAGACGCTTTGACATCGTTCGTCACTTTCTCAGCGTCTGCCTGGATCTGCAGAGCAGCACCTACCAGACCCGTGGGGTGTTCCCCACCAGTTTCACCGAACAGGACGGCAGCCTGATTGCTGACTACGGCCAGCGGTCGATCGGCAGGATCACCTCTGTGGATGCCAGTCTCTGGTGGCCCATCCTCTGCTGGCTCTACGTGCGACGCAGCAAGGACTGGGACTTCGCGGCCAGCCAGAAGGTGCAGCGAGGTGTTCAGCTGCTGCTTGATCTGGTGCTGCATCCAAGCTTTGAAGGCACACCTGTGCTCTTCGTGCCCGACTGCGCCTTCATGATTGATCGGCCGATGGATGTCTGGGGAGCGCCGCTGGAAGTGGAGGTGCTGCTCTACGGCTGCCTCAAGAGCTGTTGCCAGCTGATGGAACTGGGGCAGAAGAACAACAGAAGCCGGCTGCTTGAGCAACGGCTGGGCCTGACGCGCCAGTGGATCCACAACCTGCGCTCCTTCCTGCTCAAGCACTACTGGGTCACCAGCAAGACCATGCAGGTACTGCGGCGCAGGCCCACCGAGCAGTACGGCGATCAGCAGCACCAAAACGAGTTCAACGTTCAACCCCAGGTGATCCCGGATTGGCTGCAGGACTGGCTGGAGAACCGGGGTGGCTACCTGATCGGCAATATGCGCACCGGACGACCCGATTTCCGCTTCTACAGCCTGGGCAATTCACTCGCCTGCCTGTTCGGCCTGCTGACCTCCCCCCAGCAGAGGGCCCTGTTCCGGTTGGTCAGTCACAACCGCTCTGAATTGATGGCCCAGATGCCGATGCGGATCTGTCATCCCCCCATGGATGCTGCGGATTGGGCGAACAAGACCGGCTCCGACCCCAAGAACTGGCCGTGGAGTTACCACAACGGGGGCCACTGGCCCAGTCTGCTCTGGTTCTACGGCAGCGCGATCCTTCTGCATGAACAGCTCTACCCCGAGGCCGACGTCCTGCTGATGGGGCAGACCAAGGCCATGCTGGAAGAGTGTTACTGGTCACACCTGAACCAATTGCCCAGGCAGCAATGGGCCGAGTACTTTGATGGCCCCACCGGCACCTGGGTGGGCCAACAGTCGCGCACCTACCAGACCTGGACGATTGTTGGCTTCCTGCTGTTGCATCACCTGCTGCGGGTCAAGCCCCAGGACGTGACGGCCCTCAACATTGATGCTCCCCCTGACCTCAGCTGAGGCTGGGTGAGCAGACGAGCGCTTGAGTGACACACAAAAAAAAACTGCGGCTACCGCCGCAGTTTTGATCAGGGCCAATGGTTGGTCCGAGTTGATCAGGCCACCCGGTCTCAGAACAGGCCCAGGGTCAGCGATTTGTCGATCGGCATGGCAGCACCGATGCCGAGATAGATCGTGAAGACCGTTCCAAACAGGAAAGCGGCCATGGCCACGGGGCGGCGGAACGGATTCTGGAACTTGTTGAAGCTCTCAATGAAGGGGATCAACATCAAGCCAAGAGGAACCATTGTTTGCAGGGCGATGCCAAGCAACTTGTTGGGAACCACCCGCAGGATCTGGAATACCGGGTAGAGGTACCACTCGGGGAGAATCTCCAACGGGGTGGCAAAGGGATCGGCCTGATCACCCAGCATGGCGGGATCCAGAACGGCCAGACCGACCACACAGGCGATCGTGCCGAGGATCACGACAGGGAAGATATAGAGGAGGTCGTTCGGCCAGGCTGGCTCCCCGTAGTAGTTGTGCCCCATGCCCTTGGCGAGCTTGGCGCGCAGGCTGGGGTCGCTGAGGTCGGGCTTCTTGAGAATGTGCATGACAGAACCCAGGGCGGTGGAAGGGGACGACGGTTGAAGCAGAGGCTAATGGGTCAGACCAGAAGCGAATGGAATCACAACGGACCTGAAATACCCTGCTTGCGGATCATCAGGAAGTGCAGAAGCATGAACACGGCCAAGAGCCAGGGCATCACAAAGGTGTGAAGGCTGTAGAAGCGCGTGAGGGTGGACTGACCAACACTTTCACCGCCGCGAAGCAACTCCACCATGAAATCGCCAACCACTGGAACGGCAGCTGGAACTCCCGAGACGATCTTGACGGCCCAGTAACCGACCTGATCCCAAGGAAGTGAATAACCAGTGACTCCGAAAGCCACCGTGATCACAGCCATAACCACACCGGTGATCCAGGTGAGCTCACGGGGACGCTTGAAGCCGCCGGTGAGATACACGCGAAACACGTGCAGGATCAGCATCAGCACCATCATGCTGGCGCTCCAACGGTGAACCGAACGGATCAACCAACCGAAACTCACGTCCGTCATCAAATACTGAACGGAGGTGTAGGCCTCGGCGACGGTGGGCTTGTAGTAAAATGTCATCGCAAATCCAGTGGAGAACTGGATCAGGAAACAAACCAACGTGATGCCGCCAAGACAATAAAAGATATTGACGTGGGGCGGCACATACTTGGACGAGATATCGTCTGCGATCGCCTGGAGCTCCAGGCGTTCCTCGAACCAGTCATAAACCGGAGAAGATTGGCCGGCAGGAGACGAATTCGCCATGCAATGGATGGAGGCGGTGGGTTGGCAGAGTCTACCGATGCGCGTGCGACGCCCGTGATCCTGCGGCGAGGTTGGTTGCCACGGGCTCTGGCCCTGCTCATGGCCGTGGCCATCTGGGTTCCAGCGGGCCCAGCCCTCGCCCTGAGCGACACCCAGCAACTGGTGGTGGAAGCCTGGAGGCTGGTCAATCAGAGCTACGTGGACCCCGATCGCTTCGAGGCGATTCGCTGGCGCCAACTGCGGCAGAAAGCACTGGAGCAACCGATCGAGACCAGTGCCGCCGCCTACGACGCCATCGCCTCCATGCTCGCGCCGCTTGGCGATCCCTACACCCGGCTGTTGCGGCCGGTCGATTACCAGGTGCTGCGCTCCAGCACCGAAGGCAGCCTCAGCGGCATTGGCCTCCAGCTCGGCCTCAGCCCAGACGGGGAGAGGATCCTGGCAATCACACCAATAGAAGGGTCGCCGGCCGCGCTGGCGGGCATCGTGACGGGCAGCCAGATCCTTGAGGTCGAAGGGCAGTCAGCAGCTGCCCTGGGGCTCGAGGCCACAGCCGGCCGGCTGCGCGGGGCCGCCGGAACCAAAGTGGAACTTCTACTGCTCACTCCAGAGGGCAGCCAGCAGGCTTTGGTGCTGGAGCGCCGTGAGCTGGACCTGCAACCGGTGCGCAGTCGGGAACTGGAGTGGCAGGGCCACCGCCTTGGCTACCTACGCATCAACCAGTTCAGTGAACCGGTGCCAGGGCAGGTCAAAGAAGCATTGACGCGCTGGTCCGCCGCTGGAATCGAAGGGCTGATCCTGGATCTACGCAACGATTCCGGTGGGCTGGTCGAGTCGGGGCTGGCCGTGGCCGATGGCTTGCTCGACGGGGAGCCGGTGGTGGAAACCATGGATCGCCAGGGGCTCAGGGAACAGATCCGCACCTCCCCGGGCCTGTGGTTCGCCGGACCGATGGTCACCCTGGTGAATGGCGGAACCGCCAGCGCCAGCGAGATCCTGGCTGGGGCCCTTCAAGACGATGGCCGCTCCCTGTTGCTGGGCAGCCGTACCTTCGGCAAAGGTCTGATCCAGACCTTGATCGGCCTGGGTGACGGCAGCGGGCTTGCCGTTACCGTGGCGCGCTACGTGACGCCGAGCGGCCGGGACATCCAGAACCTCGGCATCGCCCCCGATCGTCTTTTGGCCGAGCCGGAGCCACTCAACCCCGGCGGCACTGATGACACCTGGCTGGAGGAGGCCCAGCAGCAGCTCGTGGACCTGCTGGATCCAAGGCCATGACCAGCCGCACGTATCACGACCCCTTGCACGGGGCCATTCGCCTGGATCGCTCCCTGCCGGCCGAAGCCCTGGTGATGGACCTGGTCGAAACGGTGCCCTTTCAGCGGCTGCGGCGCATCCGCCAACTCGGACCAGCCTTCCTGACCTTCCATGGCGCCGAATCCAGCCGCTTCACCCACAGCCTCGGTGTGCTGCATCTGGCGCGCCGAGCCCTGGCTGGGCTGAGCCGCCAACAACCCGATCTGGCCAGACACCAAGGAGTGCTCTATGCCGCCGCCCTTCTGCATGATCTCGGCCACGCTCCGCTCAGCCACTCCGGTGAGGAGATGTTTGGGCTGCGCCATGAGCAATGGTCAGCGCGGCTGGTACGCGAGGACCCAGCCCTACGGGACCGGCTGGAGGCCTTTGAACCCGGCACGGCCAGAGCGGTGGCCGACCTGCTCGAAAGCGGCCGGCACAACTGCGCCGCCGTGGCCGCCCTGGTCAGCAGTCAGCTCGACTGCGACCGGCTCGACTACTTGCTGCGGGACAGCCACAGCACCGGGACCTGCTACGGCCAGCTGGATCTCGAGCGGATCCTGGCGGCGCTCTGCATGGCCCCCGACGGCAGCCTGGCGCTCCACCCCAAGGGTCTGATGGCCGTGGAGCATTACCTGGTGGTGCGCAATCTGATGTACAGGAGCGTCTACAACCACCGCTTGAACGTGGTCTGCAACTGGCTGTTGAACCAGGCGATCGCCACCGCCCGGGCCCTTGGGCCAGGACTAGTTTTCGCCGACCCGGTGATGGCCCGCTGGCTCTGGCATCCCGAGGCCATCGACCTGCCCACCTTTTTAGGCAACGACGACATCCGCACCGGCTATCACCTGATGCGCTGGCGGCAGGAAGGACCCGAAGCCCTGCGCACCTTCAGCCGGCGCCTGCTCGACCGCCAACTGCTCAAGGCCATGGATGTGGGACGGCTGGACCGTGGCGGCCAACTGCAGCTTCTTGCCAAGGCCCAGCGCCTGAGCACGGCCGCCGGCCTGGATCCAGCCCTCTGCTGCGCCCTGCACCAGCGCCAGAGCCAGGGCTACCACCCCTATAAAGGTGGCCTGAGGCTGTGGGATGGCGAATCACTCCGGGCTCTGGAGACCAGCTCCAACCTGGTGGCCAGCCTGACTGAACCCGTCGAACTGGCCTGGTTGATCCACCCGGCTGAAGTTGGCGTCGCCCTCAAGCGCGAAGAGCGAGACCTGAGAGCCGGCGAATCCGGGCATCCTGCCTAAATTGGTCGCCTTCGGATGGGGCGATGGCTGCGCTTTTTCTTGCGGCGGCACGGCCGGGCCTGTCCCATCACCTGCTGCTGCCGGAGTGGACGCGTCAGTCGGGCGCTGTAGACGACGTGCTGCGCCACGACCTGGAGCAGCACTCCCCCCCCGGCGGGGCCGTGATCTTGCATGCCAACCACTGGCGGCTCACCCTTCCCGAGCTGCAGGCCTTGCGGCAACGGCTGCAGCGGCAAGGCCTGACCCTGATCGGCGTGGAATGCAGAAATACTGAAACCCTGGTGGCGGCGGCGGCCCTGGGGGTCACCGCCAGCGCAGGAGCAGATCTCACGCCCACAACGCCGCCAGTAGCAACAGCTTCGTCTTCGCCGGCAGAACCATCGCCACAGCCAGTAATCCCGCCTGACCCGCTGACCATCCATCGCGGCACACTGCGCTCCGGCGATCACCTCCAGGTGGAGGGATCGCTGCTGGTGCTCGGTGATGTGAATCCGGGCGCGCGGGCAAGCGCCGCCGGACACGTGCTGGTCTGGGGCCGGTTGCGGGGCATTGCCCACGCCGGCTGCCTGGGCGATGGCAGCGCCCGGATCGTTGCTCTGGAGCTGCGCCCGCTGCAACTGCGGATCGCCGCCGCCGTGGCCAGAGGCCCCAGTGATCCCCCTCCCGCCGGCCTGAGCGAGGAGGCCCGTCTGGTCGATGGCGTGATCCGCATCGATCCAGCCCAGGCGACCTGGCCGCTGGGCTTAGCCTGACCCCACCCCTGGCAGCGCCGTGACAACCGCTTTGAGCCGCACGATCCTGATCTGCTCTGGAAAAGGTGGGGTCGGCAAGACCACCCTGACCGCCAATCTGGGCATCGCCCTGGCTAAGCAGGGTGCCAGCACCGCTGTGCTGGACGCCGACTTCGGCCTGCGCAACCTGGATTTGCTGCTGGGCCTGGAAAACCGCATCGTGTACACCGCCCAGGAGGTGCTGGCCGAGAGCTGCCGGCTGGAGCAGGCCCTGGTCAAACACAAGCAGGAGCCCAAGCTCTCGCTGCTGCCAGCCGGCAATCCGCGCATGCTCGAGTGGCTTACCCCCGACGACATGAAAAAGATCGTCGGGATGCTGGAGGAACGCTTCGAGTTCGTGTTGATCGACTGCCCGGCCGGCATCGAAGATGGCTTCAAAAACGCGGCGGCCGCGGCCAAGGAAGCCCTCGTGGTCACCACACCGGAAGTGTCAGCGGTGCGCGACGCCGACCGGGTGATTGGCCTGCTCCAGACCCGAGACATCCAACCGATCCAGCTGGTTCTCAACCGCGTGCGACCGAAAATGATGGTCAATCAGGAGATGCTGGCGGTCAGCGATGTCACCGACATCCTGGCCCTGCCCCTGGTCGGTCTCGTGCTCGAAGACGAACAGGTGATCGTCTCGACCAACCGGGGTGAGCCGCTCACCTTGAACGGCAGCCGATCTCCCGCTGGCCTGGCTTACACGAACGTGGCCCGGCGGCTGCGGGGCGAGGACGTGCCGATCATCGACCCCAGCAAGGAGTCGCAGGGCTTTCGCGCCAGGCTCAGCCGGCTGATGCAAACCAAGATCTTCTGAGCCACGATGACCCTGCGCGATTTCATCGACAGATTGCTGGGCCGTCAGACCGCCAGCGCCACCACCGCCCGCCAGCGGCTTCAGCTGGTGCTTGCCCACGACCGCAGCGATCTCAACCCCGAGTTGCTTGAGCAGATGCGGCGCGAGATTCTCGAAGTGGTCTCGCGGTATGTGGAGATCGACCTTGAGGAAGTGGATGTGAGCCTGGAAACCGAGGAACGGGTGACGGCCCTGGTGGCCAACCTGCCGATCAAGCGGGCCCGCCCCACGCCACTGGAGGCTGCTGAAGCCAAGCCCGATCCTGAGTCCAAGGCCGAAGCGGCCACTGACACTCCGACTGACACGGCGACTGCTTCGGCCTGAGCCGGCCCGGCTGACCAGCCGCTGCGGCCGTGGGAACCCTGGAGCCAGTTGCCCGCTTCGCCGATGCCTTCGCTCCTCCCCAGCCTGGTGACCAGCCCGACCGAGCTTGTCAGCACTGCAGAGCGCGTCAGCCCCGCCGAGCAAAGGGTGCTGGAGCATCTGCGCCAGGGGCTCAGCAACAAGGCCATCGCCGCGGTGCTCGTTCTCAGCCACCGCACGGTGGAGAGCCATGTCTCCAGCCTGCTGGCCAAGACCGGCTGCGGCAACCGCAGCCAGCTGCTGCTTTGGGCTCTGGGCGAGCGATAAGCTGGCGCCTTGCCGGCTTAGCTCAGTGGTAGAGCAGCGCTTTTGTAAAGCGAAGGCCATCGGTTCAAATCCGTTAGCCGGCTTCCTTGACCAGGAATCGCGCGCGACTCCCCACCAGCACCACTGCTCTTTGCCATGCCTGCCTTTTCCCTGCCACTGCTGCTCGAAGCGTTCCTGTTGCTGACCGTGCTGGCAGGCTTCTTGGGGCTCTTGCTGCGCCGCAACCTGTTTCTCAAGCTGCTGGCCATGGACGTGATGTCGACCGGGGTGATCGGCTTTTTCGTCTTGCTGGCGGCCCGTCGTGGTTTGTATACCCCGATTCTCGAAACCCTTCCAGATCGCACAGCCGACGCGGCCTATGCCGATCCGATCCCCCAGGCCGTGATCCTCACGGCAATCGTGATCGGTTTCTCGACCCAGGCCCTGATGCTGGTGGCGATTTCCCAGCTCTCCCGACGCGAGCCCACCCTCCAAGTCGGCGCGATGGAGGAGATCAGCACCGAATGACCACCCCCGCCATCATCTGGTTGGTGTTGCCATTTCTGATGGCCTTCACCGGGGCCCTGCTGCCGGGCATTGAGACAACCCTGGCCCTGATTGTCGCCATCGCAACCGTGCTGGCCGGCTTGTTCGGCGCCATGGCCGCCGAACCTCTCAGCCTGCAGCTGGTGGGCCCCTACGGCATTGCACTGCTCATGGATCGGTTCGTCGCCCCGTTCCTGCTCCTCAATGGGCTGGTCACCGCGGCGGTGTTGCTGGACCGGAGAAGCCGCCCCCGGGCAGGCACCTTCGTGCTGGTGCTGCTCGTGCTCCATGGCGGCGTGAACTCCGCCCTGGTCTGCCAAGACCTGATCAGCCTTTACGTGGCCCTCGAAGTGGTGGGTCTGGCCTCCTTCCTGCTGATCGTCGGCCCCCAGAGCGCCAAGAGCCTCTGGATCGGCCTGCGTTATCTGCTGGTGGGCAACACCGCGATGCTGCTGTTCCTGATCGGAACCGCGCAGGTGTACCGCAGCAGCGGCTCCTTCCGGCTGATCGATCTGGCCGGTGCCTCCAGCACGGCGATGGCCCTGATCCTGGTGGGGCTGCTGACCAAGGCCGGGCTGTTTGTGTCAGGTCTGTGGCTGCCGCGCACCCATGCCGAGTCGCCAGCGGAGGTCTCCGCCATGCTCTCCGGGGTGGTTGTGACCGCCGGCGCCTGCCCGCTCGTGCGGGCCACGACCCTGGTCGAGCCACTCGCCCCCCTGGTGCTGGGGATCGGACTGGCCAGTGCCTGCTTCGGGGTTGGCCTTGCCCTGATCGAAACCGATGCCAAACGGATGTTGGCCTGGAGCACGCTCTCCCAGATGGGCCTGGCGGTGCTGGTGCCCGCTGTGGCCGGCTTCTACGCCCTCAGCCATGGTCTGGCCAAGGCCAGCCTCTTTTTGTTGAGTCGCCATTTCCCAAGCCGGCGGCTTGAGATCTGGACCCAGAACCCTTTGCCGCTGCAGGTCTGGTTCCCCCTGCAACTGGCGGCGCTATCGATCGCCGGCTGTCCCCTGCTGGTGGGGTTCCTCGCCAAGGAAAGTCTGCTCAAACAATTGCCAGGCCCCAGTGGCCTGCTGGTCACCAGCCTGGCGGTGGGCACGGCGGCGGTCTACGCCAGGCTCTGGGGGTGGCCCCTGCTAGGCCAACGTGATCAAGGGTCCAGTGATCAAGGATCCAGTGATCAAGGCTCGAAAGCGCCCGGTTGGCGGGCCTCCGGCGGAGTGCTGCTGTTGAGCCTTGCTCTGCTTTTGGCGGTGGGGCTCGGACCGGCTGGACCGAGCTGGGAGGGGTTTCTGTTGGTGGCGCCAGGGGCCGCCAGCTTGAAGGCCCTCGCCATCTTGGCCGCTGGCTGGCTGCTGCACCAACTCCTGCAGACCGTGCGACCACTGCTGAAGATGCCCAATCTCGAGCGGCTCGACGACCTTCTGGGCGGCCTGGCTGTGGTGGGGACGGCTTTAATTGTGATAATGGTCCGATGAAAACAGCCCTCCGAATGGAACTCTGGAGAGCTGGGACGACCCAATTGACGCTTGAGGAGGCCCGACGATGCGAGCGATGAAGCTCTGGGTGTTCTGGCTGCTGACCATCGGTTTCCGGCTGGGCATTTGGTTGTTGCTCACATCTGACACAAGCCAGTTCAACCTGTTCGTAGGGCTGCTGCTGGCCGTGGCCCTGCCCCGCTCCCGGGCCATCGCGGTAGCACCGGGGCTAGTGCTGGGCCTGGTCTGGAAGGTGATCATGGCCCTGCCCGAAGCCTATGGGGAGGCGATTCAGATGCTCAGCCGACACCATGGCCGTGAACGGCTGGCGATCGTGCCGGGCTCCGGCTCCCGCTCCTCGTTGGTGGTGTTTCTGGAGGTGTTTCTGATCACGCTTACCCCCCTGACAATCGCCCTGGGCAGGCTTCCCGATGGCTCGTACCAGGTTCACCGGCTCGAGAGAGGGAATCCGTGATTGGTGTTCTGGTGTCAGCGATGGTGCTGGCGTTGCTGCTGCCGGTGTTGATGACCTGCCGTACCACCGACCTCTGGCATCGACTGGCCGCTTTCGCGAGCATCTCCACCAAGATGGCGATCCTGCTGCTGGTGTTCTCGGTGTTCCGCGACGACTGGATGATCGGCGTGGTCGGCGTGATCGTGCTCAGCGTCGGCAATGCCGGGGTGATGCTGCTCGCCAACCTGCTGCGGGAGGTGGAGGCTTGATCACCCTGCCCACCCTGGTCACGCTGATCAGTGACTTGCTGCTCTTGTTCGGACTGGTCTTCTGGCTGTGGGGCACCTGGCCACTGCTTGGACGGGCCAGCTACCTCGCCAAGCTCCACAGCCTCTCGATCTCCGACACCCTGGGATCGGCCTTGATCGTGGTGGGCTTGCTGCTCAAGCTGCCGCGTGAGTGGCCCCTGCTCAGCCTGGCCCTGCTCAGCCTGGTGGTCTGGAACACCCTGTTCGGCTACGTGCTGGCGGTGTGCTCGCTGAGCAGGCCTGCGACAGGCCGGCCGGAATGATCACGGGTCTTGGCCTGCTGGTGCCGATCACAGCCCTGCTGCCCCTGACGGCGATCCTGCTGGTCAACCAGCGCAGCCCGTACCAGACCCTGGTGCTGCGGGGCGTTCTCGGGGCGATCGCCACCCTCGTGTATGCGCTGCTGGGCGCCGCCGATGTGGCCCTGACCGAAGCCCTGGTGGGCACCTTGCTCTCCACCACCCTCTATGCCATCGCCCTGCGCTCCTCGATGGTCTTTCGCCTCGAACTCAAGGCAGGGGTCGAGCTGGCACCCGAGCGGCGCGAGCTGCTGGAACGTTGGCTGCAGCAGGCCTTTTTGCGCCTTGAGGTGATCTCGCCTGCCAAGAACGCCCAAGCGGCTTCCCCAACCAAAGAGAAGCCCGTATTGACTGACCCTGCTGGGCTACCTGTTCATGGTTGGTTGCTCAGCGCTGACCAGCTCTCCATCGCCTCGCCTTGGCTGAGCAATCAGCTTCAGGGTCTCGCCGGAGCCCAGCTCTGGCAACGCGCTGGCGGCCTGATCGCCACAGGGGCAGGGGTGGCGAACGGATGACGATCCTCTACCTGATCAGCGCGGCCGCCCTCTGCCTGGCGCCACTGTTCGACCTGGTACGCCAGTCGCCCACCCCGGGCTTAGTCGCCGGGATCGCCCTGGCGGCCGGCGTGCCGAACACGGTGTCCGGCATCATTTTCGACATCCGCCTCTACGACACCGTCGGTGAAGTGATCGTGTTCACCCTCGCCTCGATCGGGGTGAAGTCGTCGCTCTCTGGAGAGACGCCAGCCACACGGATCCGTGGGGTCAAGGATGGACCCTCGATCGTGCTCTGCCAGCTCGGAGCCATGGTGAGCGCCCTGGTGGCCGTGGAACTGGCCCTGCGCGGTCACCTTTCGCCGGGCGGCGGCTTTGCCGCCGGCGTCGCCGGTGGCACCGCGATCGGCCTGTTGGTGATCAGTGGCTCCGCCGCCGCGACCGAGGCCCTCTACAGCCGTTACCGGGCCGACATCTGGGAAAAGGTGGCGGTAATTGGCTTTGTGGTGCTCTCGTCGTTCAGCCTGATCGGCCTGGGGCTACCTTCCGGGCCATTCGGCAGCCTCGTCAGTGGGGGCTGGATCCCCTGGCTGAACGTGCTGGTGGCCCTCAAGGTGACCCTGGGCTCCTGGGCGATTCTGCAACTGTTCGTTCGCTACAGGGGTTTGCTCTGAGCAGAGAATTCCTCTGAGCAGGGACTCAGTGCCGCTTACCGGCCAGTAGCCAGGCCGCTGCCAGCACGGGCAGCCAGATCAGGCCACGCAACTCGAACAACGGGGTGCCCCACTGCATCAGCGGCTCCATCACCGCATGGAAGAAGCTGAAAATCACCACGATCGCCAGGCTGAGCAGAAGCATCGGCAGTTCCAGATCTCACTCGAGGCTGAACGAACCAGGCCAACCCTCTGGCATCACAGCACCGCCCCGCAGAACCCGCCAGTGATCATCGGCCTCCCAGCGCAACACGGTGCTGGCCAAGCCAGCCATCGACGGCCAGGGCAGCGGGGCGAGGCGGGGAACGTTCGGGAAAACCGCCGCCGCCTCGCCGGCCGTGCGGCAGGGGGGCGCCCCTGAGCGGTTGGCGCTGGTGGTCGCCAACGGACCGCTGCAGGCCAGCAGCTCCAGGGCGGGATCACTGGCGGGAATGCGCAGGCCCAGGCTCGCGCCATGGGCGGGGGCATTGGGCTGCAGGGCCTGCACCACCACGCCGCGGGCCGGCAGCACCAGGGTGATCGGACCAGGCCAACAACGGGCCGCCATCGCCCGCCACTGCGGCAGCACAGCCAGCTCCAGGGCCGCAAGCAGGCTGCCGGGATCGGCGCCCATCAGGATCATCGCTTTCGTTGATGGCCGCCCCTTCAAGCGCCAGAGCTGGCCGGCACTGGCTGGCACGGCCGCTAAGGCCGGCAGGGTGTCGGTGGGGAAGATTCCAGCAGATCCAGCAGCCAGCGCCGCGGCAAGCTCGCCGGCCATGAGAAGGCCTTTGGCGCCAGTCTCTGGGGGCTGGATCTGCGGTGGGTCGGTCAACTGCACGGGGTGAAGGCGCGGGGTGTCGGAGCGAGATGACAGCGCGGGAAAGCTGGGGGGTTATCGAGCAGGCTCCGGGCGGCGGCCGCAGCTGAAGCGGCCATGGCCCTGGAGATCAGCAAACGAGGCCACCTGCTCAAGGCCTACGCCCGCCAACAGCGCCTGAACCCTCTCACTTTGATCGTGATGGTGTTCCAGCACCAACCACCCCCCGGGAGCCAGCCCGCTGGCGGCACCAGCGGCAATCAGGCGCAAGGCATCGAGGCCGTCCTCACCACCATCGAGCGCCAACCACGGTTCATGCAGACGGACCACCGGCTCCAGGCTGGCCAGCAGTGAGGAGGGAATGTAGGGAGGGTTGCTCACCACCAGATCAAAGGCACCGCAAAAGGCGGCCGCCTGGCCCCACCACGATCCCAGCTGCAGGTCGACCCGATCAGCAACCCCTGCCGCCAAAAGATTGGCCTCGGCCTGAAGGAGGGCGGCAGAACTGCAATCCACAGCCACACCAGCGCTGGTGGGCAACGCCCTGGCCAGGGCCACCGCCAGACATCCGGAGCCGGTGCCCAGGTCGGCCCAGCGCAGGAGGTGGGCTGGGGAATCGGGCGCCTGCTGTGCCATCAGCTCCAGGGCCAGATCCACAAGCTGCTCGGTTTCCTGGCGCGGGATCAGCACGCCGGGGGCCACCTGCAGCTCGAGATCACGCCAGGGGCAGAGCCCGACCAGATATTGCAAGGGGGTGTGCTCGCGCAAATGCTGGCGCCAGAGCCCGGCCAACTGCTCACAGCTGCACTGCAAAACAACAGCACGCTCTGGATCCAACCAGAGATGCTGACGCTCCGGCCCTCTTAACCCGGCGGCCAGATCCAGCAGCCAATCGAACGACGCGGCCTCGCCCCCCTCGGCCAGCATGGTGAGGCGCCAGGCCAGCAACTCGGAACCGGTGAGGTTTTCAACCACCTGAAGTGCCACGCCAGACGCTGGGCAGGAGCTGGTCATCAGCCTAGAAACCTGATCCCCCGCATGGTCGCCAGCAGAGTCCGGGTTCTGCCCTGATCTGGCCAGCCAATTCCAGGCCCAGCAACCGAGAGGCGAGATCCTTGACAGGCAGGCCCAGGGCCAAGCGGAGCTGCTCCAGCGAGGCTCCCCCACCGAGGGCAGCGAGCAGGGCCCGGTCAGAGGCTGAGGCTTGATGGGCGGGATGCCCCCCCTGGAGCGGCCCAGGAGTGAGCGGCACCCCCGCCTTTCCAGGGCAGCCCAGGGGGCCCTGGCCCAGCTGGGCGATCAGATCAGCGGCAGCAAGCAACGGCGTCGCCCCCCGCAACAGCAACCGATTGCTACCGGCGGCTGAGGCCTTGCCAGCATCGGCGGGGACCACCCAGAGGGGCAGCCCCTGCTCCCAGGCCAAGCTGGCGGAGTGGAGCGCACCGCTTTGCTCGGGGCACTCAACAACAATTACGGCCTGGGAGAGCGCCACCTGCAGACGGTTGCGCGCGGCGAAATGGCCGCGCGCTACCGCTGCCCCCGCAGGCAGCTCGCTGATCAGCAGCCCGTTGGTGGACACGGCGGCCTGGAGGCTGCCGTGATGGCGGGGATAAACCCGCTCCAGGGGTGTGCCCAGCACCGCAACAGGCCGGCCGCCGGCCTCGAGGCAGCCGCGGTGGACGGCCGCATCGATGCCTTCGGCCAGACCACTCACCACGGGCCAGCCCGCCTTGGCCAGGGCCGCCCCCAGCTCCCGCGCCATCGAGAGGCCATGCAGGGAGGGCCGGCGCGTTCCCACCACGGCAATGGCCAGGCGCTCGCGCAGCCTCGGCCAAAGCGTGCCGTGACCATCCCAGTAGAGGGCCAGGGGTGGACGGTCCAACTGGGCCAGGGCCCGGGGAGAGGCCGGATCACCGGGGAGAAGCACCCGCCGGGGGGAGGGCAACGGGAGATTGCCGTTGCGCCATGGATCCGCCCCCCAGCGGCGGCGATGCGCCTCGATCTGTGCCACCCGGGTTCGCCCCAGCCCTGGCAGCTCGAGCAACTGCTCAGCGGAGGTCCGCCAGGCTGCCTGCAGCGAGCCGAAGGCGGATTCGAGCTGGCCAAGGCGAGCCCAGCCCAACCCCGGGCAGCCACTCCAAAGCAACCACCAGAGCCGCCGCTGGCGGGGCCAAGGCCCCAGGCAGCTGGGGAACACTCCGGCCACAAGATCGCCCACGGCCTCCGCTCTTCACTTAGCAGTACAAAAATACTACAAGCAATGAAATTCCGGGTCCTCGGGAGGGCCCAGCGCCAAGGCCTTCAAGGCAGTCTCCAGATCAGGCGGATAGTGCCGCAGCAGTCGGCGCTGGCCGCGGTCAGGGCCAAGATCCAGCACCACCAGGTCCACCCGCGCCTCCGCCGCCAGTTCACCCCTCCCATTGAGAAAGCGGCTGCTCCAGATCAGACGTAGCCGCCGGCGCGATTCCACCACGCTGCGCACCTCCACGGCATCGCCATGCCTCAGGGGTTGCCGGTAATCCATCGCCAAGGCCACCACCGGCAGCTCCAGCCCCCGCTCCGAGAGCGCGCTGTAGGCCAGCCCGACCGAGGCCAGGGCTCCCACCCGGGCCTCCTCCAACCAACCCAGATAGGCGCCATGCCACATGACGCCGGCGTGGTCGGTGTGTTGGGGCAACACCAGGCGCCGGAGGCACCACTCACGGGCAGGCGGATTCAGTTGCGGCTGCATTACGACCTTTCCGTCCATGCGATCCCTACAGGGGGCTGAGCCATAAGCTGCTTCAGAACCGCGATGGCCTCGTGTTTCGCAATCTTTTGATCGCCGACTCCGGCAAGGGCAATGTCGAGGAGATGGTGCGCATGTTGCGTGCCCTTCCTTCCTTCAGGCAGGCTCGCCTCAACCTGCTCCATGTCGTCACCGAACAGGCTGGCGCTGGCTTTCAGGAGCATTGGCAGCGGGCCTCCGGGCTCGTGGCCGAAGCGATCCAACGCCTGGGCCTCAACCCCGAAGAGGTGAACGCAGTCATCCGCCAGGGCGATGCCAAACAGACCGTGCTCACGGTGGCCGACGAGCTCGATGTCGACCTGATCGTGATGGGCTCGCGCGGTCTGGGTCGACTGCAGTCGATCCTCTCGAACAGCTCCAGCCAATACGTGTTCCAGCTCGCCACCCGGCCGATGCTGCTGGTCCGCGACGACCTCTACGTGAGGCACGTCAACAGAGTCCTGGTCGCGATTGACGGCACCGGAGTGGGAGACGACGCTCTGCGAATCGCCTGCGAACTGGTGCGTGACATTCCCGGTGGCGTGCTCACGGGAGTCCACGTGAGCCGCAAGGACATCGTTCCCAGCCGGGGCGGCAAAAGCCCGGCCGATGACGTGCTCGAGAAAGCGGTGCAACGCGCCCGCAGCTTCGGTGTGGAGCTCAAGGGGCTGCACCGCACCGGTGACATCGGTCGCGGGGTCTGCGAGACGGCCCAAGAGGTCAACGCGGATCTCCTGGTGATCGCCTCCCAAGACCGGCGTCCTCTCGTGGCCAAGAGCCTGGTCGACATCGACCGGCTGCTCGGCAGTTCGGTGAGCGATTACATCCGGGTCCACGCCCAGGCCCCCGTGCTGCTGGTGCGGGAGCCCGAAAGGAACAACTGAGCTTCAGCCCTGTTGGCGGCTGTTGGTCTGGATGTAAAGGATGATCAGAAAAACTGCCGGCACCAAAACGAACAGCAGGCTGGCCACGAAACCGAGATCGTTGGTTTCCATCGGTGTTGACGGGAGTCACCGGACCGTATCACCGGCCATCGGCCCTTCTGGGCTGTCTTCATCGGTCGTTGCGGATTGCTGCTCAGCGGTCTCCGGCTGCTCCGGCCACGCGGTGGGGCCGGCCGGCAGGGGGGCAGCCAGGGCCGCTTCCAGCTGGGCCTGACCATCGGCAAGCCCCAGCTGCGGACGGGTCAGCACCACCACCGAGTGCTCCACCAGTGCCTGACAGGCCAGGCGCCAATCGAGAGGACGGTTCTGGAGCTTGCGGTCTTCCACGGCCGTGCGGGCACTGAGCGCGGTGGAGTCGCCCGGGGCCACCGCCACAAAGCAGGTGATGCACTGGCCGCAGCCGCCGCAGTTGCCAAGCTTGCCCTTAAGGCCATAGAGCTCGACGCCCTCGCGCAGGGCCACCTCACGCAGATTTTCTCCGGGGAAGCACTCCACATCGAGCCCCTCGCGGACGAATCGGATCACGGGCATGGAGGGTCAGGCGACAGACCCCATTCTCAGGGAAGAGGTTGCGATTTGTAACCGCGTTGGCGTCAATCGACAGGATCCACGGTCACGGCTCGTTTCAGCTGATGGGGTTCGCCCGCCCCATGCCACCGAGAACCCTTACGATCAGCCGACGGATCGATCCAATCGATCGTCCACCGCTAACGCTTGCGTTGCGGCAACTGTTTGTTTCGCCGGATCTACCCCCATGGGACTGCCCTGGTATCGGGTGCACACAGTCGTGATCAACGACCCGGGCCGCTTACTGGCCGTGCACCTCATGCACACCGCTCTGGTCGCCGGCTGGGCCGGCTCCATGGCTCTTTACGAGCTCGCGATTTTCGACCCCTCCGATCAGGTTCTCAACCCGATGTGGCGCCAGGGCATGTTCGTCATGCCCTTCATGGCCCGCCTTGGCGTGACTGGAAGCTGGAGCGGCTGGAGTGTCACCGGTGAAACCGGGGTTGACCCCGGTTTCTGGAGTTTCGAAGGCGTCGCTGCAGCACACATTGTCTTCAGCGGTCTGCTGTTCCTTGCCGCCATCTGGCACTGGACCTACTGGGATCTGGAGATCTGGCAAGACCCCCGCACTGGTGAACCGGCGCTCGATCTTCCCAAGATCTTCGGCATTCACCTGCTGCTGGCAGGTCTTGGCTGCTTCGGTTTCGGCGCCTTCCACCTAACCGGGGTCTTTGGTCCGGGGATGTGGGTCACCGATCCCTACGGACTCAATGGCCACATCGAGGCGGTGCAACCGTCCTGGGGGCCAGAGGGTTTCAACCCCTTCAATCCAGGCGGAATTGTGGCCCACCACATTGCGGCGGGGATCGTTGGCATCATCGCCGGCATTTTCCACATCACCACCCGTCCACCGGAGCGGCTGTACAAAGCCCTGCGGATGGGCAACATCGAAACGGTGCTGGCCAGTGCCATCGCCGCCGTGTTTTTTGCCGCCTTCATCGTGGCTGGAACGATGTGGTATGGCTCAGCGGCCACTCCTGTGGAGTTGTTCGGACCCACTCGCTATCAGTGGGATCAGGGCTACTTCAAGACAGAAATCAACCGTCGTGTGGCCACGGCCCTCGAGAACGGTTCCTCCAAGGAAGAGGCCTATGCCGCGATTCCTGAGAAGCTCGCCTTCTTTGACTACGTCGGCAACAGTCCTGCCAAGGGAGGCCTGTTCCGTGTCGGCCCCATGGTCAATGGTGACGGCCTGCCCACAGGCTGGATCGGCCATATCAGCTTCACCGATCAGGAAGGACGTGAACTTGAAGTGAGGCGCTTGCCGAACTTCTTCGAGAACTTCCCGGTGGTGCTGGAAGACAGCCAGGGCATCGTCAGGGCCGACATCCCCTTCCGACGCTCCGAGGCCAAGTATTCCTTCGAGCAGACCGGCGTTACCGCCACGGTCTATGGCGGAGCCCTCAATGGTCAGGTCTTCACCGACCCGGCCGCGGTCAAGCGATTGGCCCGCAAGGCGCAACTGGGTGAGGCCTTCGAATTCGATCGCACCACCTACAACTCCGATGGCACCTTCCGCAGTTCACCTCGCGGCTGGTTCACGTTCGGCCACGCCACCTTTGCGCTGCTCTTCTTCTTCGGACACATCTGGCACGGGGCCCGCACCCTTTACCGGGATGTGTTTGCCGGCATCGACCCCGATCTCGGTGAGCAGATTGAGTTCGGTCTCTTCCAGAAGCTGGGCGACAAAACCACACGCCGGACGGCCCAGAGCGCCACACCTTCTGCCGGCAGCACGATCAGCTGATCCCCTCACTCCCGGAGAATCCAGATGGAAAGCTTTGCTTACATCCTCATCCTGACCTTGGCCTTGGCCACGCTGTTCTTCGCCATCGCCTTCCGCGATCCCCCCAAGATCGGCAAGTAACACCGAGGGAACCACCGGGTCTCCCCTCAACTCCAACCCCCCTGCTTCGGCAAGGGGGTTGTTTTATGGCTGCCTCGTGGCTACAGCAGGATGGTGCCGGTTCCGGAATCCAGAACGACTGCAACAACAGCCTTCTTATTTCGAGAGTTACTGTTTACACTTGAGTCAAACTTTTGGGCGTCCGTGGGATGCAATGTCCCTCCTGCCAACACACCGACAGCCGGGTGCTCGAATCTCGCTCCGCTGACAGTGGCCGCAGTGTGCGGCGGCGGCGCGAATGCCTGCAGTGTGACTTTCGCTTCACGACCTACGAGCGGGTCGAAACTGTGCCGGTGACGGTGATCAAACGCAACGGTGTCCGGGAAATCTTCAATCGCTCCAAGCTTCTCAATGGCTTGATTCGGGCCTGTGAAAAAACCGGCCTCGAGCCCGCCAGGCTGCAGTTGGTGGTCGATGAGATCGAAATGCTGCTTCAGCAGCGCAACAGCCGCGAGGTCAGCAGCAGCGAAATTGGTGAACTCGTTCTGCACCAGCTCAGCGAGATGAACGAAGTGGCCTACGTGCGTTTCGCTTCCGTCTATCGCCAGTTCCAGGGCATCCACGATTTCGTGGCCACCTTGAAAGGCCTCAGTCTGCGAACGTCACGGCCCCAGGGCGATGGCAGTTCCACCAGCCTGGCGGTCGTGGCGCGTTGATCAGCCCAGGCTGAGCTTGGTCTGCGCAGGGGGCTTTTGTATGATCGATGGTCAGGTGTTTTCTGTCGGCGGGCAGGGCACCACTCCCTCGTTCTGCCAAAGGCAGACCGCCATCCCTTCATGACCGTGACCCCTTCCGAGATCAGCAGCACCGAGGCCAATCTGGATCTCGCCAACGAACCAGCGGCAGATCTGGACCTCGACATCCCGGAAGAGGTTCCCACTGCGGATGACCCAGCCAGCCGGGCCGTCTCCCGTGACTTTGAGAGCGCCGGCTTCACGCTCGATGAGTTCGCCTCCCTGCTCAGCAAGTACGACTACAACTTCAAGCCGGGTGATGTGGTGAACGGCACGGTATTCGCCATGGAGCCCAAGGGCGCCATGATCGACATCGGCGCCAAAACGGCCGCCTTCATGCCCCTGCAGGAGGTCTCGATCAACCGGGTCGAGGCTCTCAGCGATGTGCTGCAGCCTGGCGAGGTGCGTGAGTTCTTCATCATGAGTGAGGAGAACGAGGACGGCCAGCTCTCGCTCTCGATCCGCCGCATTGAATACCAGCGGGCCTGGGAGCGGGTGCGTCAGCTCCAGAAGGAAGACGCCACCATCTACAGCGAAGTCTTCGCCACCAACCGCGGCGGTGCCCTGGTTCGGGTGGAAGGCCTCAGGGGCTTCATCCCAGGCAGCCACATCAGCACCCGCAAGCCCAAGGAAGATCTCGTTGCCGATTTCCTTCCCCTCAAGTTCCTGGAGGTCGATGAAGAGCGCAACCGCCTGGTGCTCAGCCATCGCCGCGCCTTGGTTGAGCGCAAGATGAATCGCCTCGAGGTGGGCGAGGTAGTGCTCGGAACCGTCCGCGGCATCAAGCCCTACGGCGCCTTCATCGACATCGGTGGAGTCAGCGGTCTGCTGCACATCTCTGAGATCAGCCACGAGCACATCGAAACACCTCACACGGTGCTGAATGTGAATGATCAGATGAAGGTGATGATCATCGACCTCGACGCCGAGCGGGGTCGGATTTCGCTCTCCACCAAGGCCCTGGAGCCGGAACCCGGTGACATGCTCACCGACCCCCAGAAGGTGTTCGACAAGGCCGAGGAGATGGCGGCCCGCTACAAGCAGATGCTGCTGGAGCAGGCTGAAGAGAACGAACCGATGGGTGTCACCCTCGACTGAGCCGTTCCCAGGGTCTGCCGTGGCGCCGGTGGCCCAACTCCGGCTTAAAGGTGTTCCACTGGGTTGGCTTCAGGCCGTTCTCTTCGACAAGGACGGCACCATGAGCCGCAGCGAACCCAAGCTGCTTGCCCTGGCTGAAGCCAGGATCTTGGCCTGCCTCAGCCAGGTGGGTTCAGGGCATCGCGCCAGGCTTCGGGATCTTCTGGAAAGTGCCTATGGCGTCAGGGCTGGCCGGATCGATCCGGCCGGGATCACCGCTGTGGCCAGCAGGATGCACAACCTGATCGCCACGGCAACGGCTTTCGCCCAGGTGGGTCTTGGCTGGCCTGAGGCCCTGAATCGCAGCGAAATCCTCTTCGACAGCATCGACGCGGCTGCTGGCAGCGAACCAGCCTCCGCCCCGACCACCAAAGGGCTGGCGCCGCTGCTGCTTGCTCTCGATCGGGCCGGTGTTGTCCTCGGGGTGATCAGCAACGATCAGACCCATGGCATCAAGCACTTCCTAGCGGCCCATGGCCTGGAGAAACACATCCGGGGCATCTGGAGCGCCGATCACCTGCCGGCCAAACCCAATCCCTTGGCCGTCCATCACTTCTGCGCCCAACTGGGCGTTGACCCTGGCGCTTGCGCGCTGATCGGCGACGCCGACAGCGATCTAGCCATGGCGGTCGCGGCCGGGATTCCCCATGCACTGGGCTACACGGCCGGCTGGGCCACCAAGCCGAAGCTGGCCGGCGGGCACCTGCTGATCGATCACTGGTCGGAGCTCACGGTGCAGGCCACAGATCCAGCCAATCACGCCTGAAGCCAACAAGTTCAGGGGCGGCGGCACAGTGAATCAGGCAAGCCTGATGTGAGAAAGGATGCTGGGAACAGGCGATAAGCTCATGGCCAACGTCTTGGATCATCCTTGAATGAGCCGTTACATCTTCACCTCTGAATCGGTCACAGAAGGGCATCCCGACAAAATCTGCGATCAGATCAGTGATGCCGTTCTCGATGCCCTGCTCAGCATCGATCCACTCAGTCGGGTGGCCTGTGAAACGGTTGTGAACACAGGCCTCTGCCTGCTGACCGGCGAAGTGAGCACCACCGCCAAGGTCGACTTCACGACCCTGGCGCGCGGGGTGATCGAGCAGATCGGCTATAGCGGAGCCAGAGCCGGTGGGTTCGATGCCCACAGCTGCGCCGTGCTGGTGGCACTCGATCAGCAATCCCCAGACATCGCCCAAGGGGTGGACGAGGCCGACGATCACGCCGGAGATCCGCTCGACCAGGTGGGCGCCGGCGACCAAGGCATCATGTTCGGCTTCGCGTGCGACGAAACACCTGAGTTGATGCCCCTGCCGATCAGCCTGGCCCACCGGCTGGCAAGAAGCCTGGCCGAGGTGCGCCACAACGGCCTCCTGGCCTATCTCCTGCCCGATGGCAAAACCCAGGTCAGCGTGGTGTACGAGAACGATCGACCGGTGGCGATCGACACCCTGCTGATCTCCACCCAGCACACGGCCGTGATCGATGGCATCAGTGATGAGGCCGGCCTGCAGCGGCGCATCGCCGACGACCTCTGGGAGCACGTCGTCGTCCCCGCCACGGCCGATCTGATGATCCAGCCCGATCGCGGCTCCACCCGTTTTCTGGTCAACCCGACCGGCAAGTTCGTGGTGGGGGGGCCCCAGGGCGATGCGGGCCTGACCGGCCGCAAAATCATCGTTGACACCTACGGCGGCACCGCCCGCCACGGCGGTGGTGCCTTCTCCGGCAAGGATCCCACCAAGGTGGACCGCTCCGCTGCCTATGCGGCCCGCCATGTGGCCAAGAGCCTGGTGGCGGCAGGCCTGGCCGAGCGCCTTGAAGTGCAGCTCAGTTATGCCATCGGGCTGGCCAGGCCGACCAGCATCCTGGTGCAGAGCTTCGGCACTGGAAAGCTGGGCGACGAGGATCTCACCGCCCTGGTCCAGGAGCACTTCGATCTGCGCCCCGGCGCCATCATCGAAAGCTTTGGCCTGCGCACCCTTCCCCAGGAGCGCGGCGGCCGCTTCTACCAGGATGTGGCGGCCTATGGCCATTTCGGCCGGGATGATCTGAATCTCCCTTGGGAGAACGTGGAGGCCAACGCCACGGTCTTGCGGCAGGCCACAGTTGGAAAGATTGCCGCCGGCAGCGCCATCTGAGCGGAGATGGTGCGGCCGGCACCACCAGACACCCTGGCCCTGGGCGTTGATTTCGGCAGCAGTGGGCTGAGGCTCGCCTTGATGGATGCTGAAGGTCTCGCGATTCGTGGCTGCGAACGGGCTCTGGCCTATGGACGACCCTTTTCCGATCCTGAGGGATGGCGCCTCGGCTTGGTTGCCTTGGTGGGCTCCCTGCCCAGGGAACTGCGCTGCCGCGTTGGTGCGATCAGCCTCGATGGCACATCCGGCACCCTGCTGCTCTGCCGGCCGGACGGCTCGGCACTGGCTGAGGCCCTGCCCTACGACAAGGCCTGCCCCGAGCAGGCCGGCAGGCTCCAGGCCCTGGTGCCGGAGGGGACTTCGGCAGCGAGCGCAAGCAGCAGTCTGGCCAGGGCACTGCGACTGATCAACCAGCACCAGGGTGGCCCTTTCCTGCTCCGCCATCAGGCCGACTGGCTGATGGGCTGGTTGCTGGGTCACTGGCGCTGGGGCGAAGAAGGCAACAATCTGCGCCTGGGCTGGGATCTAGCCGGCGGGCGCTGGCTGGGAACACTCCTGGATCAACCCTGGAGCGCAGCCCTACCTGAGGTGGTTCCAAGCGGCAGCAGGCTCGGCAGCTTGAACCCGCTGGCGGCCACAGCCTTGGGCCTGCCGCCGAGCTGCCAGGTGGTGGCCGGCACCACCGATGCCAATGCCGCCGTGCTGGCTGCCGGCCTGGCGAGCGGCGACGGCCTCACCGTTCTGGGCACCACGCTGGTGCTCAAACAGTTCGTCGACCGCCCGATTCAGGCCCCTGGGGTGAGCGCGCACCGCCTGGATCAACGCTGGCTTGTGGGGGGAGCCTCCAACAGCGGTGGCGGCGTATTACGCCAGTTCTTCAGCGATCAGCAGCTGGCGGAGCTAAGCCGCCAGATCGACCCCAGCCGGCCGAGCGGCCTCCAGCTCCAGCCGCTGCCGGGCCGGGGTGAGCGCTTCCCCGTCGACGATCCCGATCGGCAGCCGGTGCTGGGTCCCAGGCCTGTGAGCGATGCCCTGTTTCTGCAGGGGCTGCTGGAGGGGATGGCCCAGATCGAGGCCGAAGGCTGGCAACGGTTGCAGGCGCTTGGAGCTCCAGCGATCGGGCGGGTGATCACCCTCGGTGGCGGCGCCCGCAATCCCCAGTGGCGCCGACTGAGGCAGCAGGCCCTGGGTGTGCCGGTGATCAACCGTCCGGGATTGTCGTCGGCCCTGGGCAGCGCCCGGCTGGCCTGTCGGGGGCTAGGGCCCGAAGATGGAGGCGACCTGCTCCCATTGCCCCCAGAGCCATGAACGAACGCATCAAATCCGTGGTGTCGATGGCCCTGTTCGTTGTGCTGGCCGGATTTGTGGCCTTCAGCAGTACGCGCCTGGCCCTGTTGCTCTGGCAGCGCTTCGGAGCCGGCTGAAAGCCGGGCGGGCCAGAATCGGCGTCCCTGTCACCTGGAAGCCAATGCCCGCCGATCCACTCACTCCCGATGTCAGCGCAAGGATCTGCCTGCACATGAACAACGACCATGCCGAAGCGGTGCTCTCCTACGCCCGCCATTACGGCGGCGTTGAAGCCCCCCAGTCGGCCCGGATGCTGCAGGTGCTCCCCGAGGCCATGGAACTGGAGGTGGACGGCAGCACCGTGGCCGTCCCGTTTGATCACACCCTCACCGACAGCGAGGATGCCCATCGCACCCTGGTGGCCATGCTGCGTTCCATGCCCAAAGGCTGAGCAGGCCCAAGGGCTGAGTAGGCCCAGGAGCTGTGAACCGGATTGCCTTTTGCGTACAGCCCGCTGTTCTGGTCGCTTCGCTCTGCAAAGAGGCCGCAACCGTGAGCGCTCAAGGTGGGAACCCTGAGCAGGCAACCCAGCCTGGGGGCGAAGCCTTGTCTTGGATTCACGCCGTTCTGCGCGGAAGCCTGGAGCTTGTCTGCCAGCCCTGTTGCGCAATCTGCCGCCAGGCCATCCGCTCCGGCAGCGAGGCCGCACTCTGCGAGCCCTGCCAGAGCCGCCTCGCCCTACCCGCCGGCGGACTCCAGGGGCAATGGCCGCTGCCGTGGTGGAGCCTTGGGCTCTACGAAGGGGCCCTGCGCCAGCTGCTGCTCCGCCAGCGAACCAACCCCCAGCCACAAATGCTGCGCAGCCTGGCCGGAAGTCTGCGCCAGACCCTGCCTGCCGAACTCCAGGGCAACGGCCGGATCGTGGCGATTCCCAGCTGGAAGCAGCGGGGGTGCAATCCCTTACCCCAACTGATCTGCCAAGGGCTTGGGCTACCTGAAATCCAGCCGCTGCAACGGCGCCGGCCCACCTTGGGCCAGCACCACCTGAACCGGGCCATGCGCGCGCTCAACCAGGCGGAGGCCTTCCGCTGCCAGGCCAGTGCCATGGGCAAGCCGCCTGGCTGGCGCCGGCAGCCGATCTTGATTGTCGATGACATCCTCACCACCGGAGCGACGGCCAACGCCGCCGCAGTGGCTCTGCAAGACGCAGGATTTCGCGTGGCTGGCCTGCTCTGCTTGGCCCGCACCCCAGCTCCAGGCCGTGATCTAAGATCCACATCTGCTACCTCAGTAGCAAGCCGGGATAGCTCAGTTGGTAGAGCAGGCGACTGAAAATCGCCGTGTCCCCAGTTCAAATCTGGGTCCTGGCATTCATTGATCAGACCATCCCATCCAGCGTCCGCGCTGCTCCGCTCCGTTCCCGTCAGCTCGCTGAGATGCCGGCCATGAAAGGGCCCACTCACAGCAGTCGGCTGACCCATGCGGCCCACGCCCCATTCCTGAGTCGCCCAACCTCCCTCCCAGGTTTCTCCATGCCCATCCCTCCCGAGCAGCCACTTGATCGGCAGTTCACCAATGCCGACAGCTACGGAGTGGCCTTTGACGCTGTCTGGGAGAAGCTCAACCCAGCAACCACAGGCGAGCCAGCCAACCGTGAGTTAACGCTGCAGCAAGCCATCGCTGAACTCAGTGACCATCCATTCGCCATCAGCAAGCCCGAGTTGGTCATGCAGGTCGCCCTGTTCCGCTTGCGCCTGCGGGAACGGTGAGGAAGCACGCACCAGCGCCAAGCGGCCAGCTCGGCACAGGCTCGGCACAGGCTCGGCACAG
>Ga0075108_10000008_pt1 | contig 120300 bp, 96 predicted proteins | sample AntAceMetag02UK1_FD_69797 | JGI IMG/M metagenome (GOLD analysis project Ga0075108, IMG submission 69797) | Saline lake microbial communities from Ace Lake, Antarctica - Antarctic Ace Lake Metagenome 02UK1 | ecosystem: Environmental > Aquatic > Non-marine Saline and Alkaline > Saline | place...
AATCGTTCTTTTTGGTCCATAGGGTCTTCAGATATCCAGGGCATCCCCCAGTTTAATCTGTTACCTACGTCTCCGGTTTCGGTGTTACCAATGTCGCCGGTTCACACCCACCCGTATTGTCGGAGAGGCCGACCTTCAGCGGAACACGCTTCAGGTGAAGGTGGCGATTGAAAATCCGAGTGATCGCCTTCGTCCCGAAATGCTTTGTCGCGCCGAATTTATCGGACCAGAGAACCCGGCCGATTCAGGTTTCTCCAGTGAGCAATCAGCGTCTTCAGTTTCCGTTAACCGAATCACTGTTTTCGCACCGGTGGCTTCGTTTACGGAGACGGATTCGTCTTCTGCGGAAGCTCAAGGCAACGCCACTGTTTGGAAAGTCGATGCCTCCGGTGATCACGTCGTCCCGCAGCTTATTACTTTGGGACGTGAAGTTCGCGAAGACTTCCGACGTGTTCTCGATGGTTTGAAACCGGGGGACCGTGTCGTGCTTAATCCTCCCTCTAACCTTGAGGTCGGCGATCGTTTTCGTCCCCTGAATACCTCCGGTGCGGCTCAATCCCAACTTTCTACTGACCAATGACCGATTCATTAAAAGACAACTCTTACATTCGCTGTCGTAAACTCAGCAAGGTCTATCAGAAGGGTAAAATCACGGTGACCCCGCTTGAAAATCTCGATCTGGATGTGAGGCGGGGTGAGTTTCTCGCCCTGATGGGGCCTTCAGGGTCCGGGAAAACGACGCTCCTGAATCTCATCGCCGGTATTGATCGACCGACTTCAGGGAATCTTGATATTGGGGGGGAGGATATTGCTTCGTTTTCGCGCGGCAAATTGACAAACTGGCGCGCCCGGCATTGCGGCTATATCTTCCAGTTGTATCACCTCGTTCCGATTCTTACCGCTTACGAAAACGTGGAGTTGCCCTTGCTTTTGGACAGCCAACTTTCCCGTCGCGATCGTCGGGAGAAAGTGCTTGCGGCGTTGGAGCTTGTCAGCCTCAGTGATCGCGCCGATCACCGTCCTACAGAGTTGTCCGGTGGGCAGGAGCAGCGTGTTGCGATTGCCCGTGCGATTGTGGCGGATCCGGGATTGATCGTCGCGGATGAGCCTACCGGAGATCTCGATCGTGAGTCAGGTGATCAGATTCTCGAGTTGCTTCGTGAGCTTTCGGGGACTCATGAGAAGACGATTGTGATGGTTACTCATGATGCCCGTGCCGCCGATGCCGCTGAACGAACACTTCACCTCGATAAGGGGCGTCTCGTCGAAAAGAGTTTTTCTCCTGCTTCAATTGAATCTGCCCCGACCTCATGAAACGGCTCCTTCACCTCGCTAATCTGGCTTTTAAACAGGTCACCCGTCATCGGATTCGCACGCTCCTGACGATTGCAGGGGTTGCCACAGGTATTTTTCTTTTTACGGCGGTTGAGACGATGCAATCGAGTTTACGAATCGCGACGGAGGTGAGTGCCGGTGACACCACGCTCGTCGTCTATCGGGAGAACCGTTTTTGTCCGCTTACGTCGCGACTGCCTGAGCATTATCTGGGGGAGATTCGTCGGATCGAGGGCGTTCGCGAAGCGATACCTATTCAGATCGTGGTGAACAACTGCGGTGCAAGTTTGGATGTGATTGCCTTTCGAGGTGTGCCTCCGGAAGATCTTGAAAAATACAGTCCCGATCTTGAAATGCTTTCCGGTTCCTATGCCGACTGGACGGCACGCGGAGACGCTGCTTTGATCGGCGAGAATTTCGCGGCGCGCCGTGGATTGAAACCCGGTGATCAGTTTGAGGCGGTTGGGGTTCGCGTTTCGGTTGCGGGGATTATTCGATCTAGTCAGGCTCAGGATAATAATGTTGCCTACGTGCATTTATCTTTTCTGCAGCAAGCCTCGCGATTGGGACTGGGAACCGTGACACAGTTCAATGTCAGGGTTGATTCATCTGATCAGTTGGAGTCGGTCGCGGAGAGGATTGATACGGTTTTTGCTTCGGATACAGATCCTACGGATACGAAGCCGGAAAAGGCTTTCTTTGCGAAGACGGCGAGAGATCTGATCGATATCATCCGCTTTACCCGTTGGATCGGCTTCGGTGCGGTTCTTGCCGTTCTTGGCCTGGTCGCGAACGCTCTATTGCTCATTGCGCGAGGTCGGGTCAAAGAGAATGCGATCCTTCAAACGCTCGGATTCCCCCGGTTTTCGGTAGGAGTTCTCATGGTTTGGGAGGGGATTCTTCTTGGTTTTCTGGGCGGGCTTTCCGGCAGTGTCATTGCCGCACTGTTCTTCCATTTAAACCGTTTCACGTTTGGCAATGAGGGCCTCACCCTCGCGCTCACTCCCAGTATCGAAGTTACCCTTACGGGGCTGTTCTTGGCGATCGCTCTCGGATTACTTGCCTCGATTTGGCCCGCCTGGGTCGCTTGCCGAAATCCCATTGTCAGTTCTTTAAGGCAAGGCTGATATTCTTCGAAACGAATTCCTTTATCAATCATGTTACCTTTTTCATACGCCACCCGGAATCTCCTTCGTGATCCCGTCCGCCTCATCCAGAAAGTGCTGGGTGCGGCCCTCGTGGTGTTCCTCGTTTATGCGGCAGGCTCGTTTAATGAAGGGATGAAGAGTGTCCTCATGGCGTCCGGATCGCCGAGGAATGTGATATTATTGGGAGCGGGCTCTGAAGAGAGTGTTGAGCGCAGTGAAGTTTCGATTCAAAGCGAGACCCTCGCTACTGCCGGAATTTCTGGGATTGAGAAACGAATCGGGGTTGCCGCTGTTTCGGGTGAGGTCCATTACATGGCACCCCTTATCGTTTCCGGGTATGGCGCTGAGCACGCTCTTCTTCGGGGGATCACTGCCGGTGCATTCGAAGTTCATCGTGAGGTTCGTATTCTCGAAGGTAACTATCCAAGTCCCGGGCAAATTCTCGTGGGTCGTCTCGCTTATCACAGTCTCGGGGTGCCTGAGGAAGCGCTCGTTGAGGGGCGGGAAGTGGAATTTGAAGGGCGAGTTTATATTGTTTCCGGTGTCTTTGAGGCACCGGGAACGGTCATGGAGTCCGAGGTCTGGTTTGATCGCAATGACTTGATGACAGCGATTCAAAGGGATGCGCTTTCTTGCGTTATTGTCAGGATGAGTTCCGATGATGGATACAAGGACGCCGATTTATTTGCGCGGCAGCGTCTCGATCTCGAATTGGTCGCGATGAGGGAATCTGATTATTACGCGCGATTGGCGGGGTTCTACGATCCTCTCCGAGCGATGACCTGGCTTACCGCCGGATTGATCGGGGCGGGGGCGGTTTTTGGAGGATTGAACATGCTCTATGCGGCCTTCGCGTCGCGTATCCGTGAACTGGCGACCTTGCAGGCGGTTGGTTTCCGGAGGCGTGCGATTCTGTTTTCGCTCGTTCAGGAGAGTTTGCTAGCGACTCTGCTTGGAACTCTTCTCGCCTCTATCGTTGCGGTTGCCTTCCTTGAAGGGGTGACGGTTCCGTTCTCGATCGGCACGTTTCGGCTGATGATGCCCCTCCCTGTTCTCGGGTTAGGCTTGCTTGTCGGGCTTGCTCTCGGAACGCTAGGTGCGCTGCCGCCCGCCTTCCGGTGCCTCAGCGCTCCTCTTCCGGTCGCCTTGAGATCTTCCTGACAGTTTACTATTTTTTCTTGATAACCAAACCCAATCGAACTCCATGAAAAACATCACACACTATTCTCTAATCGCTGCCTGTGGATTTATTGCCCTTGCTCAGATTGCCTGCGAAAAGGCCGCTGGACCTGATCCCTCCGCAGAAAACACCTCCTCAGCGGGAACCGATCCCCAGATTGAGGCGGTCTTTCTCGACGCAGCCCCAGAAGGCGCTGTCAGCGTTCTCGCGACACGTAAGAAGGTGGAACCTGGTGCCACGATCACGGTGAGCGGGCGCATCGCCGGAGCAATGGAGCCTTTCTCGGGTGACTACGCTACTTTGGTCCTTGCTGATGACAGCCTTGAAACCTGCGATCGAATTCCCGAGGACGGCTGTAAGACGCCGTGGGATGCTTGTTGTGTTGAGCCGAAAACGATCGCTGCTTCGAGGATCACTGTTCAAGTGCTGGGTCAAGATGGTCGCCCTGTCGGGCAAACGCTCAAGCAGGTTCGCGGGCTGAAGGAACTCGACGGCCTAATTGTGACCGGCACGGTTGCTGAGGGCTCAAGTGAGGAGAATCTCATTTTGAACGCGACAGGAATCTTTCTTAAGAAGTCGTAGCGGACGCGTCGCATCTACGAGGCGACGAAGGGGAGGGCGAAAATCAGATTTTCGCCCCTGCGCAGTGCCATCGAACATTGATTGGTGGCCTGCGCTTCTTAATGCGCTTCGAGCCAATTTGCGCCGGTTCCTGATTCCACAAGAATCGGCACTGAAAGGGGTAGGGCAATTTTCATGGCCTCCTCAATTTTCGGGATCAGTTCTGACGCTTCATCCCGGTGAAGATCAAATACGAGTTCGTCATGAACCTGCAGCAACATCTTTGTTTGGTAGTCTCCCTCACGAAGTAAATCCGCGACTTTCACCATCGCGATTTTAATCATGTCGGCTGCGGTTCCCTGAATGGGAGTGTTGATCGCGGTGCGCTCTGCTGCGGAGCGGATCATTCCGTTTCGAGAATTGATATCGCGCAGGTAGCGTCTTCGCCCCGAGAGCGTTTCGACGTAACCATCTGCTTGAGCTTGCTCGATTGTCTTATCCTGAAACTCTTTCACGCGTGGGTATTGGCGGAAATACTCTTTGATGATTTCACCTGCCTCGCTACGCGAAACATCCCCATTGAGGCGCTGAGATAGCCCAAAAGCGGAAATGCCGTAAATGATGCCGAAATTCACCATTTTGGCGGTGCGACGCATCTCGCTGATGACGTCCTCTTCCTTTACCTGAAAGACTCGCGCCGCGGTTGCGGTGTGAATGTCTTTTCCTTCACGAAAGGCCTCCATCATCGCCTCATCTTCGCAAAGTGCGGCCATCACCCTGAGCTCAATCTGCGAGTAGTCGGCAGCGAGCAGGGTAAATTCTTCGCTCCGGGGAACAAAGGCTCTGCGGATCTCCTTACCTTGCTCAGAACGGATCGGAATGTTCTGCAGATTGGGATTGTTCGAGGCGAGACGACCCGTCGCCGTCATGAGCTGGTGAAAGGTCGTGTGGATGCGGCCGGTTCCTGAAAAGATCGAATGGGGAAGGGCGTCTACGTAGGTGTTCTTTAGTTTCGCTGCCTCGCGATAGGTCAGGAGCGTCCGCACAATCTCGTGCTCAGCGGCGAGCGTGGTGAGTGTTTGTTCGTCCGTTTTGTACTGACCTGTTTTGGTTTTCTTCGGCTTTTCGACGAGTTGAAGTTTGTCGAAAAGGATCTCGCCGACCTGCTTAGGCGAGTTGAGATTGAATTCGGTCTCGGCGGCCTTGTAGATCGATGTCTCGTACTCGGCGATGCGCTGGCCGAGAATTACGCCGGTCTGGGCGAGGGTTTCGGGGTTCAGTCGAATTCCCTCCATTTCCATTTCAACGAGGACAGGAACAAGCGGACACTCAATGTCCGAGAGAATTGCTTCCTGACCGGATTCACTGAGTTGTTCCTTTAGGATCGCAGCAAGCTGCCAGGTGATGTCGGCATCTTCGCAGGCATACTCGGCGATCTTTTCAAATTCGGGGCCTGTGTTTGCCTCTTCATCACCTGTCATTTCAGCTTCGTCGAAGAGGCTGAGCTGGCCGCTTTTCTCGGCAGGCGCTACGAAGACATCGTCATAAGCGATGGGTGTGTATCCCAAGAGCGATTCCGCGAGGTAGTCCATCTTATGGCGCTGGTCCGGTTCGATCAGGGAGTGAGCCAGCATCGTGTCGAAGACAGGCGAAGCGACGGGAAAACCCTGCCAACTGAGGACGCCGATATCGAATTTTAGATTGTGACCAATTTTGATGGTCGAATCGTTCTGCCAGAGATCTCTGAATTCTTCGAGAATAGCAGGGGCGGTTTCATCGACAGGAATCTCGACATAGGTTGCGGTGTCGGCGTTCCAGGAAAAAGCGATGCCAATGATTTTGGTGGTCTTTTCGTCGAGTGAAGTGGTTTCGAGATCGAAGCAAAAGGAGTCGAGTTCGTTGAGTTTTCTAATTAATGTCTCCCGAGCTCCTTTTTCACTGGATCGAATTGACGAGTAGTCCTTTTTGAAGTCCTTGATCGTCTTCAAACTGGCACTGAGGCCTTCGTCGGTTTCCTCGGAGCCGTGTCCGCGTCCTGCTTGAAAAGCGTCACCGTAGAGTCGCTTGCCAAGTCCGTTGAATTCGAATTCGACGAAGAGTGATTGGATTGCATCGTCGTTGCGCTCCGTGATGATAAGATCGTCAATCTCGATCCCCACGGGCGCATCAAGCATGATGGTGACGAGCTTTTTTGAAAGAAGGGCCTGCTCTTTGTTATTCTCGAGGTTTTCCTTTTGTTTTCCTTTTAGCTTATCAGTGTTTTCGAGGAGATTTTCGATACTCCCGTATTCAGCGATGAGTTTTTTGGCGGTCTTTTCGCCGATCCCTGGAACTCCCGGAATATTGTCGGAGGCATCTCCCCAGAGGCCGAGAATATCGATGGTTTGCTTCGGGTTCTCGACCTGCCAGTTTTCGCAAATCGCGGCTTCGTCGAGTATCTCAGCGGCACTGCCCTGGCGCCCGGGTTTGTAGATCAGAGTCGAAGCGTTGACGAGTTGAGCAAAGTCCTTGTCCGGCGTCACCATATAGGTCTCCGAGTCTCCGGCTTCGGTGGCGTGGACCGAGAGGGTTCCGATGACATCGTCAGCCTCCCAACCAGGGCATTCGATCACGGGAATATTAAAGGCCTCAACGAGCCGTTTCACATGAGGCAATTGCAGCGCAAGATCCTCAGGCATCGCATCCCGGTTCGCTTTGTATTCGGGGTAGATCTCGTGACGAGGAGTCGGTTCTGACGTATCGAAAGCGACCGCGATATGCGTTGGTTTTTGCTTCTCAATGAGATCCAGAAGCGTGTTCGTAAATCCAAAGAGTGCCGAGGAATTGACGCGGGCCGACGTGTAGATCGGGCTTCGGATCAATGCAAAATGGGCTCGATAGATGAGCGCCATTCCATCGAGAAGAAAGATTCGGTTTTTTGCTTCCGCCATGCCACAAGAGAGCGGAAGCCATGCAGCGAAGCAAGACCGAACTTGCTTCGCATTGCGAGGCGACCGCAGGTTTGGAATTCGCCTACAGTAGCGGAACGAAATCTGTTCCGGAGAGGCGTGAGGATTGGCTTCCGTGTTCGGAAGCCAATTGATCCCGCTACAGATTGGAGCCCAGTGCTGTTAGGGGGGGGTCTAACCCTTAGCCTTGGCTCCTGCCTTCGGCGCTGCTTTCGCTGCGCCCTTGCCCTTGCCCTTGCCCTTTCCTTTGCCTTTCGCCGCAGGCTTGGGCGGATTTACTGGCTTTGCCTCTGCGGGGATGGGCGTTGCATCGGGAGCCGTGATTTCTGCCTTCGGCAGTCTCTTCAAAGTAACATTGCGAATCTCCACTTTCATGGCGGGGCCCTTGTGGATCTGAAAGGCAATAAGGCCACTAAGCTCACGATCTTTCTCATCATGATCGTAAACGTCTACTGTCGTGACGCCATTCACTTCGTGAATGAGATGGTTTCCGCGGGCCGTGATCTTGTACTGGCTCCACTCGCCGGTGTTGAATTCGGGATCCTGTCCGAGATCTCCCGTGATCATTGCGTTGCCTTCGCCTGTAACGACGACCTTCATGCCACGTTTCGCGAGGATTCCGCGACCTTTCTCATCGTAGAGCATGCCGTTGGCCCAGACGAACGGATGCATGTCGCACTGGTAGCCGCTCACGACGTTGTCACCTAGTTCCGGTCGCAATTGGGCGCGGTATTGAATGCCGGAGTTATTCCCGTCACTTGTTAATTTTAACTCCGCGTTCAGTTCGAAATCGTTCACTTCGCCTTCCCAGATTAAAAACTGATTGTAGGGGAGGGGGCTTTGATCGGTCGTGGTTCCAACAATCGTCCCGTCGACGACTGTCCAATTTTCGGGATTCCCTTTCCAGCCGGTGAGATCGTTGCCATTGAAAAGCACTTCAGTGTCATCATCGCCTGCTGCAGGAGAGGGATCTGATTTGGAGCAGGCGCTCATTGCGATGGCTGCGAAAGCGAGAGAGAGAATAAAGGGGGGGAAGATGACTTTTTTCATGAACAGACAGTGTGGTTTGGCTTGATCGTAGCTCATTGACACAAAAAACAGAGCAAAAAAATACCCGGCCAGCTCGCGCCAACCGGGTATGAATTCGTTTAACTCGAGGAGTTATTAGTCAGGGAGGAGAACGTTCTCCGTATCAGTATCGAGCCAGCCGCCTTCGCCTTCGGAGCCGCGCTTCTCAAAGATATTATCGGTCAAACGGTCTCTACTTCTTACCGTAGCACCTTCCTCAGCGCTTGTGAGTTGCTCTTCAGTGACGTGGCCGCCACAAAATCCGACTACCGCTTTTTTGGCGCTCAACCAGGGGTGATACTCGCCGTAAACGCCGGGTGAGTCCATTAGACCATCGGCGACAAGAGGTGAGCGGGAGAAACTGGTGTCAGTCAGATTGGATACATAGCAGTAAACGTTTTCTTCGGCTTCCAGTTGACCATCTTCACGTGGTGGGCGGATCTTGGCGGGATCTTTCGTCTGCATCCAGAAGATGATCTCGGTATCGATGTAGTCAGGGATCAGAACGTTGAACGCATCAGTAGAGGTGCCGAACGAGTCGTCTCCTCCAGCCTCTTCATCAGGATCGAAAGAGGGATAAAGACCTTCCCAGTCTGCTGCGAATGAACGCGAGCCAAGGAGGATCTGTTTGATGTTATTTACATCTTTGGTTCGTTTCGCGCGTTCCTGAATACCGTTGTAGGCCGGCATGGCTGAACTGGCGAGAATGCCAATAATGGCGATCACGACAAGCAGCTCAATCAAGGTAAACGCCCTGCTCATTTTAGGGGATGTTTTCATTTTTCTTCTATTTTGGTTATATTTGCCCGAAGGCTTATTTAGTGCCGGAAATGACATAGTAAATACGTCATCTCCATGATTATATTTGCATTTCCCGGCTTTGAGGACAAGAAAAATCGGATTTTATGGATGACTTTATTGAAGAAAGAGATGATGACAGATGCATGAGCGAATTGATTCCGATCGAGGACTTATTCGAGGATATTATTGCCAAATCGATGCGGGGGCGGCATATCTCTGAGTCTGAGGTGGCTGAGCGAACCGGCGTCCAGAGTGATATTTTGAAACGTCTTTGCCGCGGTGAGTTCTGTGATGAACCTGCTTTACTTAAGGTGGCCAAAGTTTTGCAACTCGATCCTGTAGCGCTGACGATGGCCGCTTCACTGGTCTGGCGTCCCCAGCGTGTCTCCGTGGATGGGGTTGTTCAGTTCAACACGCCCTACCGGGATATGAAAGTGAATGCTTTTCTCGTATGGGATCCTGAGAGCAAAACGGGTGCGGCTTTTGATACAGGAACAGAGAGTCGTCTCCTTACCCGCAAAGCGTCGGAACTGGGAGTGACGATTTCGCAGATTTTTCTAACCCATACGCACAACGATCACATCGCTGATCTGGAGCAGCTCAAATTGGAATGCCCCGAAGCTGAAGCTTTTTCCAACCGTAAAGAGACCTGGCCCGGGACGACTCCGTTTTCGGAAGGGGCTGAATTCAAGATTGGTTCATTGAGCGTCAAGACTCGCACGACGAGTGGTCACTCGCCGGGGGGGACGACCTATTTTATCGAAGGGCTCGAGCGTCCGCTCGCAATCGTCGGGGACGCGCTCTTTGCTGGATCGATGGGCGGTGGTATCGTTTCGTTTGCCGATGCGTGGAAAAATAATCGAGAGAAAATTCTCACGCTTCCGGACAACACGGTGCTTTGTCCAGGGCATGGACCGATGAGTTCGGTGGCGGAGGAAAAGCGCAACAACCCGTTCTTTGCCGCAGAATTTCGATAATGAGTTTGGTGAGTAAATTGATACTCGGCTCGGGGTCGCCGCGGAGACGGGAGCTCATGACTGAGGCTGGTTATGCTTTTACGGTGATTAAGCCGGAGGTCGAAGAAATCGAGGACGAAGCGATTCCGATTCGGGCTCTCACGGCAATGAATGCAAGGCTCAAGGCTGATGCGGTGGCCGATGCATATCCCGACGATGTCATCATTGCGGCTGACACACTTGTGCTTTTGGGTGAGACCGTTTTCGGGAAGCCGCGTGATCAAGGAGACGCGAAGCGAATGCTCTCGGAGCTGAATGGTCGCACTCATCAGGTTTTCACGGCCGTATCGCTGATGCGGAGATCGGATCGGATCGTGTCAGATTTTACGGTGGCGACTGATGTGGTTTTTAAGGAGCTAACCGCAGAGGAGATGGCGGCGTATCACGCCAAAATCGAACCAATGGACAAAGCGGGGGCCTACGCCGCTCAGGATTTCGGCGAACTGATTATCGAATCGTTTCGAGGCTCGATGACCAACGTGATTGGCCTCCCGATGGATGAACTCGAGGAGGCGCTCGAGAGTCAGTTTGGGATCAGCCCTTCGGCGGGGATTCAATAAAGAGAACACCTTCCTTCCTTCTCACATGGAAATCGCCCGGCAGATTTGTTTTCGCTGGCTTCTCATTAGAAAGCACTACTTCGGCGACGCGTAGCACTTCCCGGTGACCGCAGTTGGGGAGGCCGCTTCCCTGGAGCCATTGAAGAAGTTGTCGATTTCGGAGCGCTTCCGGTGTTGTCCGGAGAGCCTTGACATCGAGCCCGTGATTGAGCACCGGAGGTGGCGGCGTGAATTCTTTGATGAGAGCCTCGTCGAGCCTTGCTAATTCAGCGGCGCGCAAAACGGCCTCTGAGACATCGCGTTTGAAGCACTCTGAAATCTGAGGCAGTAAATGATTGCGGATGCGATTGCGAAGCGCGAATTCCTCGGCATTGCTTTCATCCTCGCGGAAACGAATCTTGTGGTCGGCAACGTATCGATCAATCTCCGAACGTGGACTGGTGAGAAAAGGGCGAAGCAGTTCCATTTCTGTTCCGCCGATCGTTCGACTTGAAAATTCATCCATTCCCGAGATGCCACGTGCGCCGGACCCCCGGAAGAGATTGATCAAAATGGTCTCAACTTGATCGTCAGAATGATGAGCGAGGAAGAGTCGCTTGCACCCGAGTCGGAGAGAAACCCCGGCCATCCAGTCGTAGCGCATTTTTCTTGCTGCCGTTTCGATAGATAGTTTATTGGCTGAGGCAAATCCGACAACATCGCCCTCTCCGTATTCGAAGGGGAGTTCCAGTGCGCGACTCCTGTCGCGCACCAACTCGGCATCTTTTTTTGACTCCGCCCCACGAAGGAGATGATTGAAATGGAGCACGGTGAGATTTTTGAAACGACTCCGGACAAGCCAATCCAGCAGCACCATGGAATCGCGCCCGCCGGAAACGGCGACGAGATAGGTTTCCTTACACGAACAGCGATCGGTCAACTGTTGCTGTAGCGCTGAGTCGATTTGGTTGAGCATCTTAACTGAGACCTAACAGGGTAAAGTCGATGACTCAACCCTGTTCGATCTGAACACAAACAATCAATGCTCCGGATCTAGCACGGGTTTTCAACCCGTTTCGAAGCCTCGCAGGGCAGAGGCTTCGGCGGATGGGCTCTGAAAGGGGTTACCAAACCGTGCTACCTTTGCTCTCCCAACGACTTTTTTCGCTCGCCTCTCTTAAGTCGCGGTTTATCTGGAGATCTACCGACTATCGGTTAAGTATTTTACTGATGGATACGCCCCCCTTCATTGAAACATTTCCAGCATTAAGCGCCCTTGGTGGGCTTGTGCACGGTTTTATCCTGAGAAATCCTGAGATCGATGTGAAGACGGATCGCGAGACCGCTTTGGCGCGTCTTGAGGAACATCATGTCGCCTCACTCAAAGCAATGGGCATCGCCCGCGAGCACCTTGCGACAGCGGAGCAGGTTCATGGAGATGTCGTAGCGGCGTGCGATCCTGATGCGCCTTTTGATTTCCATTTTCCGGAAGCCGATGGCCTCATGACTCGAACGGTGGGTCAATACCTGGGAATCTATGTCGCTGATTGTGGCGCTGCTTTTATCGTCGACCCTGAAAGGCGCGCGTGCTCCGTGGTGCATTCGGGAAAGAACGGAACCGCCGCGGGAATTGTTCCGAACGCGATACAGAGAATGGTGGATCGATATGGTTCTGATCCGAATGATTTGATCGTTCAACTCGCTCCGTGCATTCGGCCTCCGGCTTACGAAATCGATTTTGCAGCGCAGATACTGGAGGACTGTGAAAAGGCGGGGGTGCCTGCGGAACAGATTCATGATTGCGGCACCTGCACGAGCACTGATCTCGATCGTTACTACAGCTATCGGATTGAAAAGGGGGAAACCGGTCGACTCTTTGCGGTGATGGGATGGGAGAGCGAAGCTTGAGGGAAAGGCAAAAAAATGAAGGATCCATTTGAAATAGAAGCGCCCGCAAAAACCAATCTCTGGCTTGAGGTGCTGGGCAAACGTGAGGATGGTTTTCATGAGATTCGGACGCGCATGGTCTGCTTGTCACTCGCGGATAAGCTGAGACTCGCCTGGCGGGATGACGACCAGGTAGTCTTGAAATGTTCTGATGAAACGCTCCCGACCGGCGAAGAGAATCTTGTCGTTAAGGCGGTGCGGGCTTTGGAAAAACACACCGGTAAGGTCTTTGCGCTTACGATTGAGCTGGAAAAACAGATACCCTCTGGCGCAGGGATGGGCGGTGGGAGTAGCGATGCGGCCGCTGTGATTCGGGCGGTCAACGAGATGGCGAAGCTTCACCTCTCCGAAGCGGAGATGTCAAAAGTAGCGGCAACGATCGGATCTGACATACCCTTTTTTATCTACGACCGTCCCTGCGATTGCTCGGGAAGAGGTGAGGTCGTCGAACCACTTCATGAGTCGATTCAAAAATTGCCAATATTTCTAATCAAACCTGCGTTTGAGATTGGAGCGGGGTGGGCCTACCAGCGTTATGCCGACTCAGCGGAGTATGAGGGTTTTGAATATCTCCCGCAGATTTGTCCGTGGGGGCCAATCGTGAACTCATTGGAGCGACCGGTTTTTGAAAAATATCCTCTCCTCGGCGAAATGAAATATTGGCTCATGAGGCAGCCGGAAGTTCACGCAGCGTTGATGTCAGGATCGGGTTCGACGATGCTTGCGGTGATGCGAAAAGAAGCGCTCGGCGAAGAACTTGAAGCGCGGGCGCGGGCGCGCTATGGCGAAAATTGTTGGACCTTTATTGGTAAAACCCTTTAGAAATTGATCAAAGTGGACCAGGAAAATCAGGAAAGTGTGAGGGTGGATGTCTGGATCTGGGCGGTTCGTCTTTTTAAGACCCGTGCGATGGCGGCGGCCGCTTGCAAAAACCAGCAAGTCCTCATCAATGGAGGGCGATGCAAGCCCTCTCGACAGGTTCGTGCGGGAGACAAAATTGAGATTAGACGGGGAATTATGACCCGTAGCGTCGAGGTGAAAGCCATTCTCGAAAAACGGATTTGGGCAAAGCTCGTCGATGATTTCCTGATAGACCATACGCCGCCTGAGGAATACCAGCAGGCTTCTGAGGCGGCCCGCTACGGGCGAACTGCGGTTCCGCAGCGCGAACCCGGCTCAGGCCGGCCTACGAAACGCGAGCGCCGCGAAATGGACGATGTTATGGCGGAAATGAGTGAAGTGGATGTGTCGTTCGAGGATTTTCTGAAATCCTTCATGAAACGGGAGTGAGTCGTGTTTTGACTAAGATTTCCGGGTGAGGCTGTGGCGAGATTAAAATTAGGGTTAAGAAAAAGAAGAGCGAGTGGGCTTTGTGGGCTGGCACTCTGATCTGATTTTCTGATCAATTTGATCAATTTGATCGGAAGGTCCGGAAACTTCCTCCTTTCGCTTTGACCCGGCATCCCTTTACGTTGTCGCTATGGCAAGACCATCATGGGCGGAAGAAATTCGCCGCCTTTATCTCTCAAGTGCAACGAATCAGTTCATCGTTCATGGCAATGTAAACGATCGGCTTCTCATCTCTGATTCCGATGACGCTGAGACAACGGTGGGCAATCTCATTGACTATCTTAAAGGGGTGCAACTGAACCGCTTCGATATCGTGTTGAGTTACGAGTTGGGCGGAGGACTCCGCATTGAGCGGGGTGAGGAACTTTTTCGTAAGCTGCGTTTCACTGAGGATCTTCCTACCGACCCCGCGAATGCGATTGGTTGCCTCGATCAGTTTCTCCGCTTTCTCGTGAACTTGAGTCGTCTCTCCCCGGAAGAGAGTTCGGACTCATTCGCGGGGCGAAACTATCATGTTGGTGTCGTCATCAAGTCGGCCGAGCTCATTTTTCCGGTATCCAAACAAACGCGTGATTACCAGCTCAATTCGATGGCATCGGTCGTGAGGGCCTGGTCGCGGGAGACTCATTTTCTGGATCAGAATCTGGCGGTCATTCTCGTCACGGAAAACTTGAACGATCTCAACCATCTTCTCGCCCACAACCAGCGTTGTTCGCGGGTCGAGATTCCGATGCCCGGCGGTAGTGAACTCGACGCTGTTTTCAGTCATTTTGAAAAGACCTATCCGAAGGCGCTCAAAAATTTCACAGGCCGCCCCGAATTCCCCGCTTCCCGTTTGGCCGGGGCTACGATCAGTTCGATCGAATCGCTCCTCAAGCGTCGGGAGTATGAGGAGCAAGCGCTCGAGGAGGAGGATCTCTCTGACTTGAAAAAATCGCTTGTTGAACGTGATGCTCAGGGGCTCATCGAATTCCTCGAGCCGACCCGGACCCTTGACGATCTGTATGGCCATGAAGCGGTTAAAAAGTGGATGCGCCAGGATATTTCATTGTGGCGCGAGGGGGATCTTGAGGCGATGCCGATGGGGTATTTACTCTGTGGTCCGGTTGGCACAGGAAAGACCTATCTCGTCGAGTGTCTCGCCGGTGAGGCGGGAGTGCCGGTGGTGAAGTTGAAGAATTTTCGAGATCGATGGGTCGGGAGCACCGAAGGGAATCTCGAAAAGATCTTTGGCCTTTTGCATGCCTTGGGACGCTGCATTGTTTTCATTGATGAAGCGGATCAGGCCTTGGGAAGCCGTGATTCAGGTTCCGGTGATTCGGGGGTTTCCGGTCGCGTTTATTCAATGATCGCGAAGGAAATGTCGAACACTGACAATCGTGGCCGTATTCTCTGGATTCTTGCCTCGAGCCGCCCCGATTTGATCGAGGTTGATCTGAAACGTCCCGGTAGAGTTGATGTGAAGATCCCGCTCTTCCCTGCTCACTCTCCCGAAGATGGCTATCGCTTTATTCGCGCTCTCGGAAAGAAGCATAAGCTGAATCTCCCGAAGGAGTGTCCTCAAGAGATCCTTCCGTTGGTGCCCGCGCTGGTGACTCCGGGGGCGGCCGAATCGATTGCGATTAAAGTTTACCGTCTCGTGAAAACGGAAGGTGTCGATGCGATCGAAGGATTGAGAGACTGCCTCGATCAGTATCAGAATCCGATACCCGAAGAGATCATGGATTTTCAAATTGAAATTGCGGTCCGCGAAGCGAGCGATTTGGACTTCGTCCCCGAACAGTTCCGGCCAAAGTCATGACGTTGGCAATGGGGTCCCGAAAGATGGTTTTATTAGAACTTCCTTACCTACGCGGTGTTTTATTTTTCAGATGAATTACTGGCTCATCCTATCTCTTACCCTGATCTCCTCGCTAGCTGCCGAGGAGAAATTGTCTTATTTGCCTCAGACGGTTGCGGATTCGGATTACACAGCAATGCAGGCTCAGTCGCCCTTTTTTCGGACCCTTAACCTGAGCGATTCTTTAATCCTCACGGGAGTGGCTGAGGTGGACGATGAGCAAGTCGCGACTCTTTTGAACAAGGAGACCAATGAAACGTTTGTGGTCTCAAGCGAGCTCAATTCGCAGGGTTGGAAAATGGTCGAATTGAAAAACGATCCAGATCTTGAGAAAGTGGCAGCGAGAGTTTCTGTGGAAGGTGGCGAAGTCGTCACGATTCGATACGCAGAATGGGCACTTAAGCCCGGGCAGACTCGTCCGGGGGGCGGGCCACCGATCGAGCAGGCTCAGCCGGAAGAGCAAGAGCGAGGCAAGGGAGATGGACGCCGCGGCCCGCCCTCGGAGATACGCGAGAAAATGGGGCAATTGAGCGAGGAACAACGCGGGAAATTGTTCGAGAAAATGCGCGAATTCAGGGAGGGAAATCCCGATATGCCTCGCGAGAAAATGGGTGAGTTCATGAACAAGGCGTTGGATAAGATGATTCAGAAGTAGAGATTTTCGCTAAAGCGTGAAGACAATTAGCATTTCACTTTGAGTTCGTTGATTGAAATCAAAGAGAGTGCAATGCGCTTGCAGGACGATCGGCGTGGGGCTCTTGCTTCGAAATTGATTTCTCATTACCTTCCGTTTCACCTGATGAAGACGAAGGCGTAGCCGATCTATTCACAGAGACAAAGAGCGGGATGACAATCCTTCCAGGGGAATGACACTTGAGTAGCTTTGAGAACTGATCGCTGCGCTTCTTTGTTTTTGATTTTCCGTCTCTGTGGGCGATTGAAGATGAGTTATTCTTTGCCCTTTTGAGGGATTCTTTTTCACTATGATTCGATTCATCATTCTTATTATTGCTCTCGTCGCGACGGGTTCTTTCCGCGACCTTGCCTTGTCTCAGGAACCTGCCGCTTCTTCCGCTTCAAGTGCTCAATCCGAGAAGAAGTTGCTTGCCGATCAGGCCAAGATTGAAGCTGATTTTAAAGAGAAAACGGGCTTGATCGATTCAGAGACGAAGAAGCTCGCGGGAGCTTCCACTTTGTTTGAAGGCGAATCGCCTCCTGACTCCTCGACTTCGATTTCGAACGCAGAAGGGAAGGCTGCGCTGGTGAAGGCAAGCTTGGGAAAGGTTCGGGCAGAGGTGGACGCCCATCGTGATGAGGAACAGCGCCGCCTCGATCGTGTGAGCGAAATTCCGCAGTTGATCGAGAATCTGAATGCTGACAAGGCGAAAGACTCCGTGGCGAACGGAACCGCGGCGGGCGATAACGCTTTGGTGGATCAAAAAATCGCGACGCTTCAGGCTGAGCTCGGTTACTACCGCTCTGCAGCGGGGCTTTTAGCCGCAAAGGGAGTTTATTTGGTAAAGCGATTTGCCGTAATCGAAGGAGCCAATACTGCCTGGCAGGGGTTGGTCGACAATCAGCGAATCGTCGATGCCAAAGAGGCGGAAGAGTCCGCTAAAGCCACCGCAAATGCGATTAAAGACGATCCGGAGACTGAAGCGATTGCGAAGGAGACCGCGAAGCTGGCTGAAGAGAGTCGCGTTTTCACCCAAAAACTGATTCAGGCGAATGAAGATTTAACTTCACTCAATGTTCTGAGCGAGACGATATCCGAACAGTATGCCAATGCCCAGCGTCGCGTAAATCTCCTGCGTGATGCCAATTTACCGATCGATCCGACCACGGGAAGGCTTTTGCGAGCTCAGCGGAAGGATTTACCTTCACCGACCGGCCTGAGAAATCGTCTTCGCGAATCGCTGAAGGACGCTGCTCAGATGCAGCTTGATCTCTTCGAGCGAGAGTCAGAATTGACGCGGATCGTGGTCGAGGAAAATGAGATGGGAGGGGCGGTTGAAGCGGCGAGAGGGAAATACATCCAGCAATTACGAACGGTCAATAAGGACAGCCGGGATTATCTCATTGCGCTTGCTGAGCTCGCGGGGAAATTCCGCAGTCTCTCTCTCGAAACAGGCGCTTTCGCGGAATTTATCGACGAGCGGCTCCTCTGGATTCAGAGTAGCGCTCCTTTTTCTCTATCGGATTTGGATGAGGAAAAGGAAGCGATCGGGGCCTTGGTGCAATCGAACCCTGCCGGCTCTATTGCCAAGCGATGTGCCCGGTCCCCGCTGATGCTTGTCGCGGTCTTGCTTGCCATCGGGGTGCTGTTCTACCGGCTGCCGGTTCACCATCGAATTCTCGCGGAGCAGGGAAGAATGGCATCAAGGCGAAAGTGCTACTTTATTCGACCCACGGTTGTTTCGCTTTTGATGACCGCGCTTATCTCCCTACCTATTTCCCTCTTGGCATGGTTTGTCTTTAGCCGCTCGGGAGATACGAGCGAAGGTGTTTCACTGGGTCTTCGCTATGTCAGTGTCTTTCTTACGGTGGGCTTGTTTTTCCTGGCTCTAACCCTTCCGGGTGGAATCCTCGTCAAACATTTTCGAATCTCTGATAGCAAGGTCGCTTTATTGCGTCGGCACTTCCGGTGGTTCGTTTTTGTGATGCCGCCGCTGATTTTGCTGTCTGCAGCGCTTCCGATCGATTCTCCGGCACTGGATGCAGCGGGTAGGGTATTCTTTATCCTCCTCGTTGCCGGGCCGATGGTCTTTTTCCTGCGTGTTCTCAATCCTTCGCGAGGATTGGTTCAATGGCATGGCGAACCAAGCATTAGACTTGCATGGACGTGTTTTGTGCTTGGGTTGCTCACTCCTTCACTTCTCATTATTGGAGCGGTGAGTGGGTTCTATGCCTCCGCACAACAGTTAGGAGTTCAGCTTCTTCTCTCTTTGCTGATTATCCTCGCGACTCTATTTTTCACCGCCCTGCTGCGCCGTTGGATTCTCGTATCACGGCGACGTATGGTCGCGATGGAACAGGGAATTCCGGTGACTTCTGAGCTCTCAGAAGAGGATGAAGAGCGGAGCGAAAAAGAGGAGGCGGTGAAAATTGAGGAGCAAATTTTACGTCTTCTCAGGGTTGCCGGACTTACTCTTGCTGTGATCGGATTGTGGGGTGTTTGGCTTCCTTCACTTCCTGCCCTCGCGGTGTTGGATCAAGTTGAGCTCTGGAAGGACAGTTCCCCGTCTCTTGCTCCGGTTAATCCCATCTCTGCGGTCTCGCCTCTTGCCGGGGTCGCGAATCTTGATGCGCCGATAGCGCAAGCGGTCGGCACGAATGACGATGGCGTTGTCTCGCTTCAGGATTTGTTCTTCGCGATCCTTACTCTGGTTCTGACTTTGGTAGCGGCGAATAATATTCCGGGATTGATTGCCCTCGTTTTTCTACGGCATTTCAAGTTGGAGGCTGGGAGCAGTTTCGCTCTGACGACGACAATTCGGTATTCGATAATGTTTGTTGGCTTCTTGATCGCCTTCGGTTGGATCGATGTCACCTGGGGGAAAGTGCAGTGGCTCGCTGCCGCGGTGACTGTCGGGATAGGCTTTGGGTTACAGGAGATTTTCGCTAATTTTGTCGCGGGTTTGATTTTGCTTTTCGAAAAGCCGATTCGCATCGGGGACACCGTCACGGTGGGCGATGTGTCCGGAAAGGTGACGCAGATTCGCATCCGCGCGACGACGATTCGCCAGTTCAATCATCGTGAATTGGTTGTTCCGAATAAGGAGTTTATTACCGGGCAGCTGGTCAACTGGACTCTGAGCGACTCTGTGCTTCGCGTTGAAGTGCTGGTGGGTATTGCTTACGGTTCAGACACCGAGCGAACTCGGCAGATCCTACTGGCTGTCGCCGCAGAGGATGAAGCGATTCTAGTCGATCCTGAGCCAGAGGTTTTTTTTACTGCTTTTGGTGATAGCACGTTGAATTTTGAATTGCGCGCTCAAGTTGGTAGCGTTGACGATTTGCTGGTGACGAAAAGTCGCTTGCACTTCGAAGTCGATAAGCGATTCCGTGCCGCCGGGATCGAAATTGCCTTTCCTCAAAGGGATATTCATATTCGGTCGGGCCTTTCTCAGCCTGAGGGGCAGAGTTCCCCGGAGGGAAATGGGAAAAAGCTTGAAGCCTAAAAAAAAAGCGCGCCGAAGCACGCTCTTCTAAATGATTTAAATAGGAGCAGGGGCTGACTACTTCTTGGCCTTTTTCTTGGCTTTTTTCTTGGCTGCCTTTTTTCGTGACACTTTCTTCTTCGTTCCGGTGCGGCCGGGGAAGGTGAGTTCGGCGATGCCTGACTTATCGAGTTCGCCAAGGCCGAGAGCGATCATGCGCTTGTATTGATCGGTCGTTGCCTCGTTGAGAGGAAGAGTCAGTTTCTTCGCCTTGGCAAGGCTGCCGGCGATACCTGAATCTTTCGCTGCGTGTGAAGCGGAGAACCAGCATTCGTGATCGCGATCGAGCATGTCGTCGGCATCCGTTTCGAGGACGCGTGAGTTGGCTCCGGTCTGAGAGAATACTTCGCAGATCATTTTGAGGTCGTGACCGAGTGATTTGGCGAGACCAAGACCTTCGGCAAGACCGGCGGTGTTGATGTTCATGACCATGTTCACGAGCGCTTTGACTTCGGCTGCCTTGCCTACTTTTCCAATGTGACGAAGCTTCAGGCTGAGGTTTTCGAGAAGCGTCTTGTTTTTCTTGAAGGTAGCGTCGTCGGCTCCGACCATGAGATAGAGCTCTCCGTTTCTAGCGTGGCTGATACTGCTTGCCATGCAGGCTTCGATGCAATCTGCTTTGCGGCGCTTTGAGCCAGCCGCGATTGTCTTCTGCATCTCAGGGCTGAGCGTTGCGCAGTTGATGAAAGTCTTTCCCGCGGCGTTTGTAAAGAGGGAGTCTTTTTTGCCGAGGAAAATTTTCTTCATCGCTGCGTCGTCGGTGACGACGGTGAAAATAATGTCAGCGTTTGCGGTGACGTCTGCGAGCTTGTTGTAGGCGGTAGCGCCAAGTTCCTCGGCGAGCGAGGTGGCGGCAGGCCGATAAAGATCGAACACTGCCGTCACATTGTAATTGAGGTCATTGAGATGACGGGCCATGTTGGCTCCCATTCTTCCGACTCCAACAAATCCGATTTTCTTGGGGCTGGGACGGCGGGCGGTTTTCTTTTTTGCGGTTGTTTTGCTCATGATGAAATCAAAGATTAATCAAAAAATTGGAAAAATGTAACTGAAATCATTTCTGCGCCAATTAATTATGAAGGAGAGAAACGGACGCCATCGAGGATTGCACACTTTTCGGGATGCTTTTCGAGGAGTTGCTTCAGTAGCAAAAACTGAATTCAATTTCCGCATTCATCTTGCTGGAATGTTGGTAGTGATAGGGTTTGGCTGGCTTCTCAATGTGAGCGCCATGGAATCGATTGCTCTGACTCTCTGCGTCGGGTTGGTTCTCTTTGCAGAGGTTTTTAATACGGCTCTTGAGTACCTCGCTGATACGGTTCATCCCGAAGCCGACCCGGGAATTGGTAAGGCAAAAGACGCGAGCGCAGGAGCGGTTCTCGTGGCATCGCTTGCAGCAACGACGGTCGGAGCTATCATCTTTCTCCCCAAACTATGGATCCTCTTAACGAAGTAACCTCACCTGTCTGGCTGGACGGACTTTGCCAAACCCTGCCGCAAGGTCGCGTCTCAACCGCTGAAGCGGTTCGCGCTGAATTTGGCGTTGATCGATGGCATGCCGCGGCGATCCCGGAGGCGGTGGTTCAGGCGGAATCGCGGGACGAGGTCGCGGCGACGCTCCGATACGCCAACGAAAATAAAATCCCCGTGACGACGCGTGGTGCGGGGGTGGGCTATGTAGGTGGCTGTGTTCCCGTAAAAGGGGGGATTCTACTTTCGGTTCATAAAATGGATCGCATTATTGAAATCAATCCGGCGGATGGTGTCGCCGTCGTTGAACCCGGAGTGATACTCAACGATCTTCAGGAAGCGGTTCGGGAGTTGGGCTGGTATTACCCCCCGGATCCGGCGAGCCTCAAAGAGTGTTCGATCGGCGGAACGATCGCGACCAACGCGGGAGGTCCCCGCTGTGTGAAATACGGCGTGACGCGGCATTACATTCTCGGCCTCGAAGTTGTTTTGCCAAATGGCGAGATACTGGAGACCGGCGGTCGATGTCATAAAAATAAGACGGGCTTCGATCTCATCGGAATGTTTGTTGGATCAGAAGGCTTGTTAGGAGTGGTGACGAAAGCGACCTTGCGACTTATTCCCCATCCTGAGGCGAGGGCGATGCTCACCGCGACGTTCGCGGAGTTCGAGGAGGCGGCCGAGGCCGTGCAAACGATTCTCAACTCGGGTTGGCAGCCATCCGGTCTCGAGATCACGGATGGGTTTACTTTGCGCGCTGCGCGCGATTATCTCGGGCCGGAATCGCTACCTGAGGGCAATGCGCATTTAATCGTCGAAATAGACGGTCGGAAGGACACTGTCCTCGAGGATTTAAGCGCCTTGAAAGATTTGGTCATTTCTCTGGGAGCCCTTTCGGTTGAGGAGGCGAAGGATAAAACTGCCTGTGAAGCGATCTGGACTTTGCGTCGTGAGTTTTCGTATTCTCTGAGAGCGACGGGGCTGACGAAGTTGAACGAAGACGTCGTTGTGCCACGATCCAAGCTCGTTGAACTGGTGCGATTTGCGAGAAAACTGGAAGCGGACACCGGTATTCCGGTGGCTTGCTTCGGTCATGCTGGAGACGGGAATATCCACACGAATCTCATGGTTGCGAACTACGATACGGATGAGGCCGCCCGTGAGAAAGCGGATGAAGCACTCGACGTGCTTTTTAAATGGATCATCGAGAATGATGGGAAAATAACAGGAGAGCACGGGGTCGGTCTCGCTAAGAAACGTTGGTTCAAAGATGCGGTGACCCCGGTCGCGAATGACGTCCATCGCATGCTTAAAGCCACTTTGGATCCTAACGGAATTTTAAACCCTGGGAAATTTATTGAATGATCATGTCTCAAGAAACTGAAATTGTTGAAGAGGGAAACGAAGAGCGGGTCCACGAGGCGATGCTTACTTTTGAAGAGGCTCGTGTTCTCGGCTGTCTCATTGAGAAGGAAACAACGACTCCGGATCACTATCCTCTGACACTGAACAGTCTTCATTCGGCCTGCAATCAATCCAGCAATAGGGACCCGGTCGTGGACTTCGGGACCGATCTTGTAGAGGAAACTCTTGAAAAGTTGCGTTTGAAAAAGCTGACCGTATTGCTTCGTCAGGCCGGAGCCCGTGTTCCCAAATACAAGCACACGATTGAGAACAAGTTTCCCTACTTCACCGATGGGCAACGGGCGATTCTCTGCGTTTTGCTTTTGCGCGGCCAGCAGAGCGTGGGCGAGATTCGAACACGAACAGAACGCCTTCATCCTTTCGCTGATATCGAGCGCACCCAGGCCGTCCTTGATCAGCTCGCTGAGTTTGAGCCTGAGCCACTCGTGAAACATATTCCTGCGGGCGGCGGTCGTCGCGTTGCCACCTACGACCACCTGTTGTGCGGTGAAGTTGAAGTCTCAGAGTCGGTACCCGCCGTGGTTCAGCAGCAGGTCGCTGCCTCGCCCTCTTGGCGTGAAGACGTCGAGGAAGAGGTCGCATTCTTGAAAGCGGAAGTGCTATCACTGCGAACTGAAATTGAAGAACTGAAAACCAATCTAGGTATATGAAATTGCTGCCACTCGCCTGCCTGCCCCTCTCCGTCTTGTCCCTCGCCATCTTTGCTAGCCCCCTTTCGGCGGAGCAGATACCTCTCTGGCCGGAGGGAAAAACTCCCTACGCAAAACCGATTGATGAGGAAACGAAATCTCCGTCGATCGCGGTGTATTCAACGAAGGGGGCTGCGAATCACACTGGAGCAGCCGTCGTGATTTGCCCGGGAGGTGGCTATGGCGGTCTCGCGAAAGATCACGAAGGGCATCAGCCCGCTGAGTGGTTCAATGAGCAGGGCGTCTCTGCTTTTGTTCTTCAATACCGCCTCGGGAGTCAGAAGCATCATTATCCGACACAGCTCGCCGACGTGCAGCGGGCGATCCGTTGGGTGCGTTCACAAGCGAGTGAATTTGGAGTCGCGGAGGATCGCATTGCGGTGATGGGCTTTTCTGCGGGAGGTCACCTCGCGAGCATGGCCGCGACTTTGTATGAAGAGAAGGCATACGAGGCGACCGATTCGATCGATGAAGTGAGTGCGCGGCCTGATTTTGCAATTCTGTGTTATCCCGTCATCAGCATGGATTCGGAGATCACTCATAAGGGGTCGAGAAGGAACCTTCTCGGGCCTGATAAGGTCGACGATGAAGCTCTCAGGACGAAGCTTTCCTCGGAGAAAAATGTCAGAGCAGAGACGCCTCCGACGTTTCTATTTCAGACGAACGCTGACACTGCCGTTCCCGCAGAAAATGCGACTCGCTTCTTTCTTGCTCTTCGCGAGCACGGGGTGCCGGCAGAATTTCACTGCTATGAGAATGGCCCGCATGGAGTGGGCCTTTATCGCGGGGATCCTATCCTCGGTGGTTGGTCGGGCTTGTTGAAAAACTGGCTGCTCGTGAACTCCTTCTATGCCGCGTCAAAACCGCAGGCGGCGGTGAGAGGGAAAGTAAATCTCGACGGCGAGCCAGTGAGTTGGGGGGTGCTGACGTTTCATCCCGAAGACAAGAATCAGCCCGTGACTTCGGTTCGCGTTCGTCGCGGTGGCTTTTCGGCCGAGGCAGAGGATGGCCCGGTTCTCGGAAGCGCTACGCTTACCTTTGAGGGGAGCATCTGGGAGTTGACTGGAAATGCGGAAGACAAGGCCATTGCCCTGAGCTCATTGTCTCCCGGAGGGGGCAGTCCTATCAAGGTTGCCGTTTCCGAAACGATGGAGCCTTTGCATTTCGATTTCTTTTCAAAGTAAACCTTCTCCTGTGAATTCGTCCGCGGGATCTTCCTTCAGGAATTGAGTTGAGCATTTCGCCAATCAATTGTCCTTATCTGTCGTATCATTGACGCGACCCCGAATCAAGACGAGGTCGTGGTTTGAACATGAGCCGGTTTCCTTTCCAAAACTCCTACACATCGCTTTCCGACCGCTTTTATCGGCGCGCCACTCCGGCCCAAGTGTCGGGACCCAAGTTAGTTCGATTCAATGCTGAGCTGGCTGATCAGTTAGGATTGGAGTTGGATTCTGTTTCAGAGACTGAAATGGCGGCACTATTTTCGGGGAATCAACTTCCGGACGGGGCTGATCCTATCGCACAGGCTTATGCCGGGCACCAATTTGGCGGATGGGTTCCTCAACTGGGTGACGGGAGGGCGATTCTTCTTGGCGAGGTGATCGGGAAAGACGGTGTTCGAAAAGATATTCAGCTAAAAGGCGCGGGTCGGACGCCGTTCTCCCGGGGAGGGGACGGAAAGTCTCCTTTGGGTCCTGCTTTGCGGGAGTATCTCGTGAGTGAAGGGATGGCAGCTCTCGGTGTCGCCACAACGCGAGCGTTGGCTCTCGTCTCGACAGAAGATTCCGTTTTTCGTGAGGAGGCACTTCAAGGCGGTGTTTTTACGAGAGTTGCCTCAAGCCATCTCCGTGTCGGAACCTTTCAGTATTTTCTCGGGCAGCAGGATACGGAAGGCGTTCGTGAACTCGCCGACTACGCCATTGCCCGTCATTATCCTGAGTGTTCGGAGAGCGAAAAGCCGTATCAGTGTTTTCTCGAGAAAGTGATCGCAGCGCAGGCATCACTGATTGCGCATTGGATGTCGCTAGGTTTTATCCACGGGGTCATGAATACAGACAACGTGACGATCTCCGGTGAGACAATCGACTACGGTCCCTGTGCGTTCATGGATACCTTTGATCCAGATAAAAAATTCAGCTCGATTGACCGCTCAGGTCGCTACGCCTGGTCAAATCAGGCCGCGATCGGGCATTGGAATCTGACCCGTCTCGCGGAGAGTTTGTTGGTCTTGTTTGATGAAGAGAGGGAGAAAGCGATTCCAATTGCTGAGGAGATTTTGGGACGATATGAGAGTGTATTCAGCGAGGCCTATTCCGGTCGTTTTCGAAATAAACTCGGATGGGGCGGGGCTTTTTCAGAGAGCGCATCTTTCATCGAAGATACGCTCAGCCTCCTTGCCGATCAGGAAGCTGATTTCACGCTCTTCTTTCGTCATCTCACCAGAATTGCGGAGGGCGGATCTGAGCGTGAATGGCTTGGGTTACTCAATGATCCCGATGCCGGCGCCGCATGGCTGGAAAAGTGGAAGTCATTTGGCCTTGCAGATGCTGAGCTCATGGCTTCGTCGAATCCGGTGATTATTCCGCGGAATCACAGGGTCGAAGAGGCGATCGCGGCTGCGTATAAGGGAGATTTTTCAGTCTTTGACCGTTTGACGGAAGCGTTGAGCGATCCGTTCTCAGTGGCTCCTGAGAATGAAGATTTGGAATCACCTCCCGCTCCCGATGAGCTCGTTAAAGCGACCTTTTGTGGCACTTGATGCGGTAATTTTTGATCGACGGCTTTTTTCTTTGAGTGGATGATGACCGAGTCTCTTTGTGATAGGTTCATCCGCCGACCTACTATTTTAACCTGATAACTCGTGAATCAAGAAATCGACCAACCCCGTATCGAAAAGGCTGTCCGCGAAATTCTCATCGCTATCGGTGAGGATCCTGATCGTGATGGTCTTCTCGAAACGCCAGAGCGCGTTGCCCGTTTCTACGCCGAGGTATGCAGTGGGTTGCTGGAAAACCCGAGTGACCATCTCGATAAAACGTTCGAGGTGGACCACGATGAAATAATCATTGTTCGTGACATTCCTTTTTTCTCAATCTGCGAACATCATCTTGTGCCCTTCTTTGGAAAAGCCCACGTCGCTTATCTGCCGGAAGAGGGCGGGCGAATTGCGGGCCTTTCCAAGTTAGCCCGCCTTATCGACGGATTCTCGAAGCGCCCTCAAGTTCAAGAGCGACTTACCGGGCAGATTGCGAACGCGATTGAGGAGAAACTTCGTCCTCGCGGAGCAGCGGTTGTGATCGAGGCGGAGCATCTTTGTATGTCGATGCGCGGGGTGAAAAAACCGGGCACGAGCACGGTTACTTCCTCAATGAGAGGGATCTTCAGGAACAATCCATCCTCCCGCGAGGAAGTGCTGCAATTGATCCTCGCGACAACCCGTTAGGATCAACAAAGGGTGAAAGTAAGAGTGCGGGACCTTTTTGAACGTGACGACCTTGTTATCGGGTCATGCGCAACGGCCAGGGAATGCCAATGCCAATGCTAATCGATGCGCTCCCCGGGAGTTAACACTTAATTCCGACCCGCAATATCCTGAGGCACTCGAACAGGCCTCAGTGTCTCCGCCGAAAGACAAGCGTGCATCGTATGCCCCGTGGCCAAGAGCGCCCCATCGCGCAACACCTCAGCATGACACCTGATCCGGGTGCGTCCGACAATCTCCGCCCAGCCTACGATTTGAACGACGTCGTCGTATTTGGCTGGCTGGCGATAATAGCAATGCGCCTCGGTCACGGGTAGAATGAGTCCCCGTTCCTCCAGCTCAATGTAGGGCACGCCTAAATCTCGCAGGATCTCATTCCGAACCCGCTCGAAATAGACCAGATAGTTCGCGTAATACACGAATCCCATCTGATCCGTATCCGCATAGGGCACACGGTAGTCTATCGAAGATTTTTCGGTGACGTGAGGCATAAGGGAACACTTCTAATCCAGATTCCATCCCTCGTCGATACCCGCATCCTCTCTGGCAAACAAAGGGCCTTCCCTACAGAGATTTTCAGCCTCAATCTGTCCTCGGAATCCTTTCAACTCACCGTTCGCCCTCGTCGTGAAAGTTATGAGACTTCCGTCAATCTCGACGACGATGAACTCTGAAATTAATCTTCTTCGACGATTGCATATTCTTCGAGAATGCTGCGGCTCACGTATTTGAGTGCGGCTTCGGAGGTCGCCTCGAGGAATACAGGGCAGGCGTGGCCGGCGTCGAGCGCTTCTCTCCATCGATCGGCGCAAACGCACCAGCGATCACCCGGCTTAAGCCCGGGAAAACCATACTGCGGCATAGGAGTGCTGAGGTCGTTGCCGGATTCTTTGCTGAAAGCGAGAAATCCGCTCGTCAGTTCGCAGCAAATCGCGTGGCAACCATGGTCTTCGGGACCCACCTGGCATTGCCCGTCACGGTAAAACCCGGTGAGAGGTTCCATACTGCAGGGGATTAATTCTCCACCAAGGACACTCTTGTTTTTTTCCGGATTCATCTTACCGATAGCTTGCACGGAGTCTTGATATTTTCCAGAGGGAAAAACGGGCTTCTGTTTTCGGGCGTAAGCTTTTTTGAGCACGACAGTCTAAACTGCGCTTCGGGTAAGCGGGAAACACAGAGAGATATGGACGATTCTGATCAGGATAATCGAGGCAGTAGGATCTCTTCGGGCGGCAGGCTGCGTTGGGTGGTTCTTGCTCTGGCCGTTTTCGGCGGACTCTGGTTGGGGATTCAGGCGTTGCGCAAAGCAGAGCGAGGAGGAAATCCCGCAGGCGGTGAACCGCAGGGGCCGCCTCCGGCAACGGTAATCGTTGCACCGGTGACGCTGACTCCGGTTCAGGAGACACGAAGCGTCACGGGGACGCTTCGTGCGATGGAACGGGCTGAAGTGGCGGCTCAGGAATCAGGAGCTGTTCTCGAAGTAAAGGTCGACGTTGGGGATTTGGTGAAAAAAGGTGACGCCATCGCCGTGCTCGATGATCGACGTCTTAAAGCTTCGCTACTGGAGGCAAAAGCAAATCTCACTGCGAGTGAGGCGATCATAGCGGAACGCAGCGCAGAGTCGAAGAGGGCGGAAGGCGACCTCGAAATGAAAGAGAAATTGTTTTCTCAACGGGCCGTCGCGGAGCGTGAAGTGCTCGATGCGAGGGAATCGACCGAGGTGAAGCAGGCTCGTCTCAAAGCTTCGAAAGATCAGTTCGAGGCGCTTCAGAGTGCGCTCGATCTTCTGAATGTTCGTCTCGCCGACACCACTATCAAAGCACCCTTTGATGGCCGAATAGTGGATCGACATGTTGATCCCGGAGAGTGGGTCGCTCCGGGGAATCCCGTCGTGACGCTTATTTCCGCCGGCAGAGTCGAGGCGTGGATGAGCGTTCCGGAACGGTTTATGGGGCAGGTCACTTCGCCAGAGAACAGGTTGTTTATCACTGCAGACGGTTCGGGTGAAACGGCCGAGATTATTTCTCTTCGCCAGGTTGCGGACATCGATCCGGTGACACGGCTCTTCCCCGTCGTTGCGATTTTGGATGATCAGAACGGAACGCTTGCTCCGGGGCTTTCGGTGTATGCTGAATTGCCGGTCGGCAAAGCCAGCTCCCGCCTCGGAGTTTCTGTTGATGCGCTTGTCGAATCTTTTCAGGGCGCTTCAGTGATGCGAGTGGCTTCAGCGGGGGAGGGGCTTCCGGTGTCGGAGCGGGTTCAGGTGACAACACTATTCCGACGGGATGAGATCGTATATGTCGAGTCGGCGGATTTGAAGGCTGGTGACCGGATTGTGATAGAGGGGAATGAGCGCCTGTTCCCCGGAACCCCGCTGATCGTGGCGACCTTGGAAAAAAAGTCGGCGAATCCTCGCGAAGTCAAACCGGAGGTGAAGCCCTAGTGGCGTTGCGATGATAGAAAAAGCGATCAATCAACCGATTACGGTGGCGGTGGCGGTTTTGTTGAGTCTCTTTGCGGGTCTGCTCGCGGTGACGCGTGTTCCTATTCGGATGACTCCCGAAGTTGAATCAGTCGTCGTCTCGGTCATGACGGGTTGGGAGAGCGCTTCCGCTGAGGAGATTGAAAGTGATGTCGTCGAAGAACAGGAGAAAGTGCTCGGCGAAGTGACGGGGCTCGATGCGATGACTTCGACCAGTGCCGCCGGGCAGGGAACGATTCGTCTCGAATTTGAAACGGGAACTGATATTGATGGCGCTCTCGCTGAGGTGCTTCAAAAGCTCGACGAGGTTCCCGGTTATCCCGAGGGGGTTCTTCAGCCGGTCGTTGAAGGCGTCGATCCTGAGTCAGTCGACTACATCTCCTGGATTGGTCTTGCCTCGACAGATCCCGAGTTTGATTCCGCGACGCTCTACGATTTCATGGAGCGTAGACTCCAGCCCCGTTTTGACCGGGTCCCCGGAGTTTCGCAGGTCGGGATTCGTGGAGCGGTTCAGTCTGAACTGCACATCGTCGTCGATCCGATTGCGATGGCGAATCGGGGGATCACCTACGCAGGCCTGCGGGCGGCGATAGTGGAGGCGAACGTCGACGTCTCTGCCGGGCGAATCGAAGAAGGAAAGCGCGACATCCGTGTGCGCAGCATGGGGCGTTTTAAAAGCCCCGATGAGGTCTCTCAATTGATCCTGAAAATAGACAAATCGGGCCCGGTGTATCTCGGCGATATGGCAACAGTCGAAGAAGCCTACAAGGAACCCACGAGCTGGGCGCGGGCGAGGGGATACAAGATGCCCTTCTTTAATTTCCAGCTCGAACGCGGCGCGAACTTACTGGAGACGATGGGGGCGCTCACCGCAGAAGTCGAAGCGATGAATGCGAAGGGAGGGATTCTGGAAGAAAAGGCCAAGTCGCTTGGCCTCGACGGGCGTCTCGAACTGATTAAGACCTACGACTCGACGACCTACGTGCGCGATGCGGTCGACCTCGTGCGCTCGAACTTGATGCTCGGCGGCATTCTCGCAACGATAACGCTGCTTTTTTTCCTGCGATCATTTCGCAGCGTCGGGATCATCGCGATTGCGATCCCTGTTTCGGTGATTGGTTCGTTTGTTATTTTGGTTGCGTTAGGGCGATCGATTAATATCATCTCGCTTGCCGGACTCGCTTTTGCGGTCGGTATGGTGGTCGATAATGCTATTGTCGTGATTGAGAATATTTATCGGCATCTCGAAATGGATAAGCCGGCCCGTCGCGCTGCTCTCGATGGGGCGAAAGAAGTCGCCGGTGCTGTCGTCGCGTCGACGCTGACGACGATGGCGGTATTTTTTCCGATTCTTCTGATTCAGGAAACGGCGGGTCAGCTCTTCCGGGACATTGCCCTCGCAATTATGGCCTCGGTAGGATTGAGTATGATCGTTTCGATCACGGTGATTCCCTCTGCTTCGGCGCGCTTTTTGCATCGCAGTGATGTGACTAACAAAGGAAAGCGATCAGGTCTCGCTCGTTTCTTTGACGGGTTTCTCAGTCCGGTTACGAAGTTCATCGAAGCGCTTCCTAAATGGGTTTCCCGTCTTGTTTCGCTGGGCACTGGCAATTGGAAGCGTCGCGGGGCAGTCATCATTGGATTCAGCGTCGTGACGATTTTCGGAACGCAGCTTCTTCTCCCGCCGCTCGACTATCTTCCCTCAGGAAACCGGAACATTATCTTCGGTCTCCTTTTTCCTCCTCCCGGCTACAATCTTGACCAGCTCTCGGAGATGGGTGAGCGAATTGAATCGCGGGTTCGGCCGTCCTGGGAAACGACGCCGAATAAATTTGGAATTGAAGATGTCATGGAAGAGGCGGCAGGTATTCCGACCGGGCCGGTCGACGAGCGAATTTCTGTTCCAATTGGGATGGGGGCAGCGGAGGGCGCGACCGTGATGCCACCGCCGCTCGATCATTATTTTCTCGTGAGCTTCGAGGGGCGAATGTTCCACGGGGCGATTGCGAATGACAAAAAGCGCGCCGTTGATGCGGTCCCACTTTTGAATTATGCGACGTCGGGCGTTTCGGCGCCCGACACGATTGCCTTTGCTTTTCAAATGCCGCTTTTTCGCGTGGGGGGAGCGACTGGATCCGCGATTAAGATTGATCTTACGGGAAACAATCTCGACGAAGTAAGCGGTGCGGCCGGTGCCGTCTTCGGAACGCTCATGGGTCAGTTCGGGCCGGGAACATTGAAGCCGGAGCCGCCAAATTTTTCTCAGCCGCTCTCCGAATTGCAGCTCGTGCCGCGGGACGAGCGCCTCCGCGAGATGGGAATGAGCCGTGCTGATCTCGGCCTTGCGGTGCAGGCGAACGGGGATGGGATTCTCCTTTTCCGCGACTACGAGCAGAATGGCGAGCTGCGCGATATGAAGATTCTGAGCAAGTACTCGCGTGGCGATGACGCGATGGAGCAACTCCTGGACGCACCCGTTGCGACGCCTCGCGGAGCCGTCGTCGATTTTGGGAGTCTTGCCGAATTGAAGCGTGTTCAGGGCCCGGACGAGATTCGTCACGTTGACCGTCTGCGTGCGGTGACGATTGAGCTGACTCCGCCCGCATCGATCCCACTGGAAGTGGCGATCAACCAAGTCGAGGAAACGATTGCCGGTCTCCGCGAAGGGGGCTCCATTCCTGCCTCGGTCGGGATGCAATTGTCCGGCTCTGCCGGAAAGCTGAATGAGATCAAAACCGTTCTTCTTGGCGACGGCAGTTTTCTGGGAACGGTCTCGAGCACGCTCTTCCTCGCCTTTCTCGTCATTTATCTGCTCCTCGTGATTTTGTTTCAAAGTTGGACTTACCCACTCGTGATCATGATCAGTGTTCCTCTTGCCACTTTTGGCGGGTTTGTAGGCTTGGCAATGGTTCACCATGCGAGTGTCATCGATCGCTATGCTCCGGTGCAGAACCTGGACATGCTCAGTATTCTGGGATTCGTAATTCTCGCAGGAGTCGTCGTGAACAACGCTATTCTCATCGTCCATCAGACCCTGAATTTTCTTCGCGAAGATCCATCGCTGGATCCGCAAGTCGCGATTCGTCTCTCCGTCGAAAGTCGGGTTCGACCGATTCTGATGTCGACCCTCACGAGCGTGGGGGGAATGTTACCGCTCGTGCTTCTTCCCGGCGCGGGATCGGAACTGTATCGCGGACTTGGTGCGGTAGTGGTGGGTGGCCTCGTTGTCTCGACCGTGTTCACTTTGTTTCTCGTCCCGACCGTTCTCAGTGCGATGTTTGCCTTTGGGCGCGGGCCAGACAAGAATGTTTCCGTCCCGCAGACTGCTACGTGATGAAAATTCTGATGCCCATGTCCAGGCTGCTCCTTCTTGGTTTAACCGGAAGTTTCGTTTCAGCGATGATGAGCTGCAATGTTGATCCTTCTGAGCTGAACCGTTCTGCGGTTAAGTCAGGTGCGAAATACAAAAATGGCAATAGTGAGGGTCCCCTTTTGCCAGCTGGAGACTGGTGGGCCTGCTTCAATGATCCCGTTCTCACCCGACTGATTGAAAAGTTGGAGGCTGACAACCCTTCGCTGGCAGTGGCCCTTGCCCGTTATGATCGCGCTCGGAACGAACTTGGTCTTGCGCGGGCGGATCGCTTTCCCTCAGTGACTGGCGACGTTGTCTGGAAGCGTAAGCGTGACTCTTCGAGTGGGGTCTTCGTGCCCCCGGAAATCAACTATTCAGAATACCGGGCTGCGCTCAATTTGAAATATGAGATTGATCTCTGGGGCCGAGTCCGCAAGACCGTTGAGGCTGCTCAGTCTGAGGAAAAAGCGGCCGCGGCTGATGTCGCTGCGGCAAGACTCTCGTTGCAGGCTGAATTGGCAAAGCAGTATTTTCAGCTTCGTTACGCCGATGCTGAAATGGAAATTTTAAAACGCGGGGTTTCGCTTCGTGAGGAGAATTTGCGCCTCGTCCGGGCACGAGTGAATGGAGGCGAGGAAACCGGGCTGGGACTTGCCCGTGCTCAGACGGAAGTGGATTCGACGAAAGCGCAGGAGCACGCCTTATCTCGGTCCCGTGCAAGCTTGTTCAACGCGATCGCAGCGCTCTCCGGTGAAGTGCCCGGTCAGCTGAAAATTCCGTCAGGAGGGATCAAAGATCCGCCTCGAATTCCCAGTGGGCTGCCTTCTCAATTGCTGACGCGACGTCCTGACATTGTCGCAGCGGATCAGCGGATCGCTGCAACCGTGGCGCAAATAGGCTCGGTCAAGGCTTCGTATTTGCCCCGGGTTAATTTGGCCGCTTCGGGCGGCCTTTCCACCTTGGACCTGGGAACCTTTTTTGATCCTTCGAGCCTCTTTGGTGAGATTGGCCCCGAGGTGCAGATACCACTTTATCAGGCAGGGCGTTCCGGGCTCGATATCGGTCGGGCTTATGCGAATTCCGATGAGGCGGTCGCACTCTATCGGGAAACGGTCCTCAAGGCTTTCCGTGAAGTGGAAGATGCGCTTTCAGGGATGCGCTTTCTGGATCGTGAGATTGCGGCCCGGCGCCGGGCCTCGGCCTCGTCGGGGGAAGCGACTCAACTATCCCGCACTCGGTATCAAGGCGGGCTCGTTAGCTATCTTGAAGTCGTCGATGCCGAGAACTCCAGTCTGAGTGCGAAGCGCAGCCGAATCCAGGCAGAAGCGGCGAGGCTCGTTACGAGCGTGCAGCTGATCCAAGCACTCGGCGGTGGTTGGGAAGTGCCGATTCCGGAGGAAGCATCGGAGCCGTGATATTAGCGCAAACCCGCTTGCACTGGCGGTTTGATCCGGTATTCAAGAGGGTTAAATTGTCTCGTGAAGCCTCTTAGTTCACGAAACTTGATCAGTCTCATTCTGATTGCTGCGTAGGTAGCTCAGGCCCAGCCTCCGGGCAAGATGAGTGGAACCGAGTTCTTTGAACGTCACGCGCCTCCCATTTTCGCGGAGCACTGCTACGAGTGCCATTCAGAGCAGGAAGATGCCACCAAAGGAGGGCTTCTTCTCGATCGCGAATCCGGCTGGCTGGGCGGTGGCGATTCCGGGAAAGCGGTCGTGCCGGGGAGTCTTGAGGCGTCTCTTTTAATCACCGCAGTGATTTATGAGGATCCTGATTTTGAGATGCCGCCCAAGTATCGGCTAGAGGAGAAAGAGGTCGCGCTTCTCAAGAAGTGGGTCGAGATGGGTGCTCCCGGTCCTGCCGAAGATATGGGTGATACTGCGTTCTCCCAGTTGGGAGATCAGGAAGCGATTTTTAAGAAGGCGGCTGATCATTGGTCTTTTCAACCCGTCAACGCGATCGATCCTCCCAAGGTCTCGAACGGGGCGTGGAACGCGCACCCGATCGACCGGTTTATTTTCGCGAAGTTAGAGGAAAAAGGACTCACTCCCTCTCCAGAGACTGACGCAAGAACCTTGACTCGTCGATTGAGCTACTCGCTCACGGGGCTGCCTCCTCGAGACGAGGGCGATTTCAAAAAATCACCGGATGGGTTGTTCGACGAGCTCCTCGCTTCTCCACGATTCGGCGAACACATCGGACGTTTCTGGCTCGACGTTGCTCGCTACGCCGATACCGCGGCGACGTACCGCGCCGATACGAAGACGCCGCACTACTACCCCTATGCTTTTACATTTCGCGATTATGTCATCGATTCGTTCAATGCCGACAAGCCGTGTCATCAGTTTGTTAAAGAGCAACTTGCCGCGGATCTCATCGTCTCAGAAATGAGGGCTCCGGAGATGGCCGCATTGGGCTTCCTCGGCGTTTCGCCTCATCGGAACATGTCGGCTGATTTTGTCGACGATGTCATCGACACGGCGACGCGCGGGTTTCTCGGGATGACGGTTTCCTGTTCCCGTTGTCACGACCATAAATTCGAGCCGATCCCGACGGCTGACTACTATTCATTGTATGGGGTCTTCAGTTCGGTCGAGCGTCCCGAGCCCTGGGACATTGAAGATTTCCCGGTCATTGACGGATACGATCCCGATGAAAAGCTCGATCCTGAGCAGCCTGATTTTAACAAAGAGAACAGCGGTCGTCTCGAGTTTGCGGAGAAAGTCATTGATCCTAAAAATCCTCTCACCGCCCGGGTTTATGTGAATCGGATCTGGGGAATCCTGATGGGTGATTTCATTGTCAAGACGCCGTCTGATTTCGGATTGCAGGGTGAGGCGCCGAGCCATCCCGAACTGCTCGATTATTTGGCATCCGATTTTGTGAAAAATGGATCGTCTACGAAGCATCTCCCTTCTCTCCTAGTGCTCGTCCAAGCCTAAGCTGAAGGATATCCCGGAGGTCTTTTCGCTCGCACACTTCGTTGTCTCGCTATGACCAATAGCGATTCTCCTCCCGCCTTGTTTGCGAGGGGGAATCCTCGCCAGCCTATCGCCGATTTAGTCCTCGCTGAACACTGGTTGCGGGCGATAAGCGGATTCACGAATTTACTGGATTGGTCACAAAAAGATTGGCGTGAATTGGGCGCTTGTTTGATGAGGAAGCTCTTCCTACGGTAAGACATGAATTTTATGCTCCGATCATTTCCCGCTCTGTGCCTCGTTGGGTTACCCTGGGGCGGATATGCCGACGAGGAGTCTCACGACATTGTCATCTACGGCGGTACCTCCGCTGCGGTGGTTGCAGCGGTGCAGGCAACTGAAATGGGCAAGTCGGTGATTATTGTCAGTCCTGACAAGCATCTCGGTGGTCTCTCCAGTGGAGGCCTTGGCTGGACTGATACCGGGAACAAGGCTGTGATTGGAGGTCTCGCACGTGACTTCTATCATCGTGTTTGGAAACAATATCAGAAGCCGGAGAATTGGAAGTGGGAGGCGAAGGATGAATACGGCGGTAAGGGGCAGGGAACACCCGCGATCGACGGCGATCAAAAGACGATGTGGATTTTTGAGCCGAGTATCGCCAAAGCCGTCTTTGAAGAATATGTCAGCGAGTACGATCTAGACGTGGTTCGGGATGAGTGGCTCGACCGCGAGAACGGGGTCGAGATGAAAGAGGGACGTATTGTTTCGATCACCACTTTGAGTGGGAAGAGGTATCCCGGGAAAATGTTTCTCGATACCACCTACGAAGGCGATCTCATTGCCACCGCCGGAGTCGACTATCACGTCGGTCGCGAGGCGAATTCTGAGTTCGATGAGAATTGGAACGGTGTTCAGACCGGAGTGCTTCACCATCGTCACCATTTCGGTGCCGTGGCTGAACCGATCAGCCCCTACAAGATTCCGGGTGACCGATCGAGTGGTGTCCTCGCGCGGATTAGCACAGAAGATCCCGGAGTGAAGGGCGAGGCTGATCATCGTGTCCAGGCTTATTGCTTTCGGATGTGCCTCACTGATCATCCTGAAAATCGTATTTCATTTACTAAGCCGGAAGGCTATGACCCCGATCAGTACGAATTGCTTTTGAGAATTTTTGATGCCGGATGGCGCGACACCTTTGGTAAGTTCGATCCTATTCCGAACCATAAAACGGATACTAACAATCACGGACCCTTCAGTACTGATAACATTGGGTTCAATTATGATTACCCGGATGCCAGCTATGAGAGACGTCGTGAAATAATCAAAGAGCACGAGACCTATCAGAAAGGCTGGCTTTATTTCATCGCTAATGATCCTCGAGTTCCCGCCGAAGTGCGGGAGGCGATGCAAGAATGGGGGCTACCGAAAGATGAATACACCGATAGCGGAAACTGGTCGCCTCAGCTCTACATCAGGGAAGCGCGACGCATGATGGGTCATTTCGTGATGACGGAGAATGAGCTTCGTAAGGTCACGCCGACTCCTGAGTCTGTCGGTATGGGGTCTTATACGATCGACTCTCATAATGTGCAGCGCTACATCACGCCAGAAGGGTACGTGCAAAACGAAGGTGATATTGGCGTGAGCACGAGAGGCCCTTACGAGATCGCCTACGGATCACTCGTTCCGAAGAAAGATCAGTGCGAGAACCTCTTTGCTCCGGTTTGCGTATCGAGCACCCACATTGCGTTCGGTTCAATCCGAATGGAGCCAGTCTTCATGATTCTTGGGCAAAGCGCTGCGACAGCGGCTTCGATCGCGATTGATAAGGGGATTCCGGTGCAGGAAGTACCCTACCGCGAATTGCGTGAGCAGCTCGTGAAAGGCGGTCAGATTCTTGAATATGATGGTCCGATAGCGGCAGGGAAGGGAAAGCTAATCAAAGATATCAAAGGCATCGTTGTTGATGATGAAAAGGCAGAGATGAAGGGAAACTGGAAGCCAAGTTCTTCCAACGGTCCGTTTGTGAACTTCGGCTATCGACATGACAACAACGAAGAGAAAGGCGATGCGACCGCGACATTTTCAACGAGCCTGGAAGAAGGCGGTAACTATTCAGTTCGCATCGCTTACCCCCCCAATAATAACCGAGCTTCGAATATCAAGGTGGTCGTGAGCCATCGTGGCGGGGATTCGACGGTGGTGTTAAATCAAAGGCAAAAAGGTTCGCATGACTCTTTTCAAGATCTGGGAACCTACTCCTTTAACGCCGGAGCGACTGCCTCGGTAACCGTAAGCAATGCCGGCACCGACGGATACGTCGTCATCGATGCGGTTCAGTGGCTCGCTCAATAAGGCTGATCTTATATTGCTTCCTGCCAACGGCAGGAAGCAAAGTCGACGGTTTGACTGCGCCGGGTGATGGCCGAAGTCGTCGACTCGCGCAGACGAGGCCCTCAACGATGGCGTCGAAACACCGAGTCCCGATTTCTGAAACCGAATCGGCGCAATTTCCCGAAGGAGTAGGCTTCTGCCCGGGGTCGTTTTTTTCGGAGGGCCCGGGAGACTAACTTTCTGCTTGATCGAGTCCTAACAAGCGGACCGATTCTTCGAGCATCCAATTCGGATGCATAAAGGGCTCAAAGCTAATATTTTGCCAGCGAATGTGCTGGCTCGTGTCGATGAGAAAGGTTCCGTGGAGGGGCTTTTTTTCGAAATCGTCGAAGGCGCGATATTCTTTGAAGGTGTGCAGCATCTCATCCGAGTAGAGAGGGAACGGAAATGGGTTTTTTCCTGAGTCAGTATCCTGAAATGTTTCATTGAGCCCGGCGACAGAATCGGTGCTGATCGCTACGATATCGATCCCGGCAGCTGCGTATTTTTGATGGACGGGAGCGAAGGCATTGAGTTGTTCCATACAATGCGAGCAGCCGCGCCCGAGAAAAAAGATCAGAAGCACGGGGCGTTTCGTGAGGGAGTCGAGTGAAGAGTTAACGTGATCGGCATTGGTGAGTCGAAATCCGGGTGCCGCCGGGGGACTCCAGCGGAACGGTCCCAGTGAATCAAGAGGAGGGCGTTCTCCCAGATCAGTGGGAACCGCGGGAGGCTTTTGCCAGGGGAGTTCGATTTTCAATTCCTTGGCGAGGGGGGCAAACGAGCTCAAGAGAGGGAGGTCAACATCGGCGTGATACGCGACGGTGCGGAGTCTTTCGAAGGCCGCTTTGGCCTTCGCGGCTTCTCCCGCATCGTGGAGAATTTTCGCCTGAGCGATTAGTGGGAGCACTTCATTTTTGGCACTGCTGACGGCTTCTCCGGCGAGCTTTGTTGCCTGCGCATTGTCTCCGGCTCGTTGCCAGAGTGTTGCGTGACGATGTTTGGCGACATTCTTTAGCTTCGCGAGATGTTCCTTTGCGAGCTTCTTGTCTGGCTTTTCAGCGGTGAGTGCAGCGTAAACAGTGAGTTCGCGCTGGATGTTCTCGAGCGCTTCAATACCACTCTTAAAAGGCTTCTCAGAGGCGGTTTTCGCATCAGTGATCGCTTTCTCATTCTTCTTGCTCTCGGTGGCCTTCTTTTCCGCTTTGGCACCGGCATCGTCCTTCTCCTTGGTCTTTTGTGCCAGTCTCTTACTGATCGCCTCGAGGTGTTTGGTTCCTCCTGTGTGATGACCCTTCTCAAACTTGGCAATTCCAAGAAAGCGATCATGATCGTTTTCTGTGATGGCTACCCCATCCGGCTTGAGGCGGCCCTTTTCCGCCTCAAAAATGAATTCATCCCATTGCTCGAATTGAATGTAGGTATCCCGCAGTCGCTGGCGTCCATAATGCCAGCTGCTTCCTTTGGATTCGTATGAGCTCTCATCACCCTCTTTTTTGAACTTCGCGAGGCGCGGGAGAGAAATCATGTTCGAAGCGAGTTCGACTGATCGATCATATTTGCCGAGTGAATTCAGATTGCGAATGAGCCACTCATTGTTGTGGGCGAAATTGCTGATCCGATCAGGGATGATCTGAAAACGAATCATGTGAGCGTGATCGATGCGGGCAGAGGCTTCCTGTTGCCAGGCCGCGTCATCAAAGCGTTTTAACCGCGAATAGATATGTCCGGGCATATGCCACATGTGGGCAATGCCGGGAGCCGCCGGTCCACAGTTTGCGGCTGCGTTCAGCGCTTTGGCGGCGTCCTCTTTGTCCCAAAGGTGAATCTGGTAGTGGTTCGCCGGGTGAGTGGGTGCTTCGGCGAGGATCCCTTCGGCGAGCAAGTTGATGGCGTAGTGGCTGGGGATCGCAAGGCCTTTGCCGTGATTGTAGTAGATCTGCCTTAAAAGGAACGCCTTCGCCTCGATTTGGTGAGGATGGACGGTCGCGATTTTCTCCAGTGAGCGAACGAACTCGCGCAGGCGTTTTTTGAGATCGAGCTTGGTGTCCTCGTAGTAGGCGGCGAGCCCGTCGATCCAGAGCTTTTCGGCATCACCGGCATGTTCTTTCCGGGCGACTGCTTCTTCGATAAATTTTTTACCGCGTTCGTCGTTTTTGAAATTAGCCATCGCCATTCCCCAATAAGCCATCGCGCAATCGGGATCGATCGCGGCGACCTGACGAAAGCTCCGTTCCGCTTCAAAGTCCCAGAACCCGTGCAGTTGCCCGAGACCCTGGTTAAAGAATTCCTGAGCTTCCGAAGATCCCGTGGAGACCTTCAGTGAGACTTTACCGGTTCCCGGGATAAGGACCGCGGATTGCCGGGGACCTTCATTGAACACTTCGCCGTGGCTGGAGTGACCCGGTGCCGGGTTGGCCGTTTCGCCGTCAGCCGCAAAAAGCGCAGCTGCGGGAAAGAAGAGCAGAAGGGCGGCAAAGTGTTTCATATGAGCTGGGGAAATCGCTCTTACTCGAGCTCTTTGATGAAAATATTTCGGAACTGAATCAGACTTGAGGCGGGGGAAAAGGTGCCGTCTGATTTTTTGCCGCCGTGATGTTGAAGGGCGAGCTTCCCTTTCTCAGGAATCTCGGGGATGAGAGCATTTTCGATAATGAGATGACCATTGAGCTCGATGGATAGGCGGTCGCCTTTCATCGTGATCCGAAAAGTGTTCCACTCACCGACGGGGTTGTCGGCCTTGAGTTTCGGAGTGACTCCGGCGCGAACCTCAGGATTCGTCGCGGGATTGTTTCGCACGCCATACATCTCGCCTGATCCGATTGGCCAGCACCAGATGTTAAGTTGGTATTTTGACTCACCACGAAGATAGATTCCGGAATCGGCATTGGGCATAGGATGGGTGACTTTCTTGCCTTCGGCATCGAGCACGTAGTTCCCGTCAGGAAGGACGTAGGGAACATTGTAAAAGCCGGTCGTTCTTTTGAGCCGCCAGTCGATCAGGAGTTCGAAGTCGCCATATTCATTGGCGGTCCAGAGGTTCTTATCTCCCCCGGCCTCTGATTGAGCGTCGTAGTCGATCACTCCGTCGAGTACCTTCCAGTGGCCGTTATCACCTTCCGGAATGACCCAGTCGGCGAGATCGGTTCCGTTGAAAAGAGAACGGAATCCCTCAGGCGCTTTTTCGGGAGCGGCGTGGGAAAGAGGTGCGTGGAGCAGGGCAAAAGCCAGGCTGATAGTTAATGAAATTTTCATACACCCTACTCTGTATCAGAATTGCCGGTGAAAGGCGCACAGTTTTTGAGGCATCTATTCGCCATGCGAAGCGTTGCTAAAGCGCCTCCGGTGCGCACGACTGAAGAGGATTAGGGGCATCATTAAACCCCCTTGAGTTTTTGGTGTTGATCTCGGTCGACGCGATGAGACGCGGTAAAAGGCGTGATTTCAAAACAATTGCGCTTGCGGGAGGTGAGAAACAGCCGGATGGCATTCTATGAGTGAAGCCGAGTCTCCTGACGTGGAGAGCACAGACCTGACTGACGTTGAGATTAAAGACGCTCAGGTGATCTTCAGCGCAGTCTGGAAGGATCTCGTAGGGGAGTTCGGGATTGAGAATCTTTATTTTCCGAAAGAGATTATTTTGCTCGGAGGAGCCCCCGGTTCCGGTAAGGGAACGAACACCGAATTCATTATGAAGGCGCGCGGTTTTACCTGCCCGCCTATCGTCGTCAGTTCGCTCCTCGACAGCCCCGAAGCGAAAGCGCTGAAAGACAATGGAATGCTCGTTGGCGATCGCGAGGTCATGGGTATTCTGCTTCGGCGAATGCTCGATGAAGAGTTTCACGACGGTGCTGTTCTCGATGGGTTTCCCCGCACTAAAGTTCAAGTGGAGTGCATGAAACTTCTGGTCGATGAGATCGGAACGCTTCATCGCAAGTATGCTGAAACGGAACTCGCCCGCTACTTTCGACAGCCAACCATCCACGTGATGGTTTTGTTTGTGGATGAGAAAACGAGTGTGGATCGTCAGCTTTTTCGCGGCCGCCAAATGGCGAAGCATAATGCTGAAGTCGAAGCGACGGGGATCGGCGAGTTGGAGGAGTTGCGAAACACTGACCTCGATATTGAGGCGGCGAAACACCGTTACCGTGTTTTTAAAGAGAGCACGTGGGATGCGTTGCAATCACTTCGCGAAGTTTTCTTCTATCATCTGATCAACGCGCAGGGATCGATTGAAGAAGTGGAGCAGAATATCTTTAATGAGCTCCAGTATCAGAGCTCACTCGAACTGGAGCAGGAGACCTTTGAGATCATTCGCGGTATTCCCCTTGCCGACGAAATAGTGGTTCATGCCCGTCAGGATTTGGTGAAGCGTCTCGATGAATACACGAGAGAGCATCGAACTTTGTTTGTTCAGGTAGTTGAGCTAATCAACGCAAAGTTCATCCCCATCATCGAGCGTCATGCTATTTCAGGACGTGCCGTGATTAACAACGAAGACGAGATTCTCGCTGACCCGCTCGCGCTCGGGATGTTGATCGACATCTTCTCCGATCGCGGCTATCACGCAGTGGTGGATAAGCAACTCGGTCGAATCCCCGAGCGGGTTAATGTGAAGACCGGCGAGATCGAATTTCGACCGAACACAACCTACCGCATTCGAGTTTATTTTGAGGGTTCTGAGATTCGTCTCACAAGCCGCTTTAAGATGGTCTGAGGCTGATTGGAACTTCAAGTTCAAGTGCCCGGTTTTCTGAGCACTTGATACTGAAAATTCCCCTCACATGCCCCTTACTTGATCTCAATCTCGATCGCTTCAGTCTTCGTGAACTTTTCACGTGTGTCTCCGGAACGAGATAGGCTCGCGTAGAATCCCTCCCACGGCTCGATATCAGGGCGATGAGAACCGCCATTGAGAAGGATTTTGCTACTCGTGGTTCGCGCAGAAAATACACGTGGGCCAAACGAAGGTCCTTTGACCTCCATGTCACGGATTCCAGCGGGGAGTCGGCGAATCAGTTCATTGAAGTGACGGGTGTTGTAACCCATCTCAAATCCGGTCTCCGACCAGTTTTTCGCAAAGCGGTCACGGAACTGACGTGGCAGATTCATGATGACGACGTTCTCTTTATTGGCTTCACGCACGTGATCCAGTTTGAGGCCATCTTCAGGAAAATCGAATCCATGATAGCGGTCTTTTCTTTCCTTAACCAGGGCCGGAACTGAGAAGTAAATGTGAGCGCCATCCCCGGTTCCATCTGTTGGAGCATCGGCGACATAGGTGGCGTTCATGCCTTTTCTTCCGATGTAGAGGTGAACATCAAATTTAAGTTCATCTTCGAGAATCATTTTCCAGACGATTTCTTTTCCATCGAAAGAGGGTTCCTCAGCGTTTCTGAGGAAGTTGCGGCGGCGACTGCGATAACGAGGATCGGGGTGATCGGGAATCGTTTTCCAACTGTGGTAGAAAAACTTAATCGGATTCTGAATATACTGTCCGTTGTCGTCTTTGAGATAAATGTAAACACGAGCCTCCGGGCCGTAGAACACCGCGTCATACTCGGGTTCGGAGATGCGGTGAATTTCGACCAAATTCTTACCCGGCTGGTCAGCATACCACTCCGTTGTTACGGCTTCGGCACGCGGGGTGGCTAGCTTGATATCGAGATCTGCCAGAGTGGTGTCTTCTTCCGGCTTCTGCATCGTGAGGGAAGTGGGCTGCTCGTCCAATTTTCCGCTCATGAGGGAAACGAGAGAGGGCATTTGGCGGCCCAAAGTGCGGTTCGCGATCTTTTTCGTCATGACATCGAGAAACTCGGTGCCGGCTTCGGCGGGCTGCAGATAGGTCCGGATTTTGCGTCGTCCCAGCTTTTGTCCCAGTTCCAGTGCGACATCTTCGTCGACGAAATCCTCGTAATCGGAAAAAATATAAAGGGAGTCGATTCCCTGCTCCATGAGGAAATCAATCGCCATGTCGGTGGCGCTTCGATCCCACCAGCCGGTCGTGATAAATTGGTTTGGACGTTCTTTGAAAGTTTCGATGAGGCGGTCAACGTAACGCTGGGGCGCTTTTCGGGGAAGGTCGTGCCAGAGAAACCAGTAGGGAGTTCGAACATTTCTTCCGGTCTCATCTTTGACGTGAGCAACCACATCCTCAGGTATGATCAGGCGGACTTCCTCGTCTTTGTTTTTGTCGGCTCGAATGAGCATGTTTCGAACGTAAACAATCGGGGCGTCTTTAAAGTTTTTGTCCACTTCGCGAACCACCGCAGGGAGATACTCCGCCATCGAACCCGACACGTCGAGAATCACACCGAGGACTTCGCCTTCCATTTCCTGTCCGAACATCATTTTTGACTCGGTCGAGCTGGGCATTCCAAGGCTCATCGATGGATTGAACGAAACGCCGGTCTCAACCGCCATATTCGAAACTTGAACATCCACGTTGGAGACTGAAAATGACGAAGTCGCGCTCACTGAAATGATGTCGGCGACGGCCGAGTTCACTGAAGTGGGCTCCACCGTCGGTTTGTCCATTTTGACATTCTCGATCACTTCTTCCTGCGTCGGAGCCGCGGCGGAGGCAACAATTTGAGGTGGAACGCGAGGCGGTGTCTTCGTAGCAACAAAGGTCAGAAGCGCAATGATCGCGATGTGAACGACGATCGTGATCAGGATGGAGTTCATCTTGTCACGGCCAATCGTCTTCTCACGCTGACGCTTAGCTTCTTCCTCAGCCGCGTGGATCGCATCCATTTCGGTGCTGGAGAAACTCACTTGAGGCAGGGCAATCGGATCGTTCCCTTCGGCTGATCCAGCGGAGAGCGTCGGTATCGAGGCCGCTCCAGAGGCAGTCGAGTCGTGGGACAGATTTTCATCCGCATCGACATCTTCAGCGGTCAGGGCAATCGGTGTCGCGGCGATGGCGGCTTCGACTTCCTGTTGATAGGCCAGCGCAGGGGCAAATTCAGGATCAATTTCAAGCGAGCCTGTAATGAGTCCGCGCGCCTGCTCGAGCGCTCCCACTGCGGCGTAGGCTTTTGCGGCATCCAGCCACGGCTGAGGTTCCCGTGGAATCGCTTCACCGGCATTGACGACTTCGACGGCGGCATCCTGCTGCCCTTCTGCGACGAGGGATTCTACGAGTGCCTGGCGAAGTGACCAGCTTCCTGGATCTGCTTCAAGTAATGGCCTGAGTTCTAAAGATGACATGGTCGCTTGAGAGTAAAATTCGAATGAGAGACGGAGATATCTATCAGTTTATTGAGAAATAGGGAAACATTTGTGACACGAATTTTAGAAAAAATGAGATTGTTTGAGACGCGATGAAAGTAGTTTTCAGATGTTTTAAGGCCTTACCGGTCACGATTCTTGCCTTGATGCTTTTATTCTTTGTCGCGGGGACTTGGTTTCAAAGCAGCCGCTACGCGGAGCGGCACCTTGTCTACGTGGGTGCGGGGACGATTGAGATCTTCTCGGCGAGCTCCCTGATTCGAGTCAGTCTGGTGCCCGGTAGAGTGGGTGATTTTGGTGGCAAAACTTTCTATCGCCAGCGAAACGCCCGGGGCCGGATGCTCTTGCGGCCGATCTATCCAAAGTTTGCGAAACGCTCAGGAATTTTTGAGGCGACGATTGGTTACTGGCATCTTGGACTCGCCGGTCTCATTGCCCTGGGCCTCGCCGGTAGCTGGGAGACGCGAAAACTGAAGCATCGCAGTTCTTCGTAAACTGGAGCCGAAGGGCGGAATTGAATTATCCTCCGCCGAGCGGATGACCTGCGAGTTCTCGCAGTGCCTTCGTCGGTTCAACCTTCGGTCGGTGTGCGGCTCCAGAAAGCTGGAGCCGAAGGGCGGAATTGAATTGTCCTCCGCCGAGCGGATGACCTGCGAGTTCTCGCAGTGCCTTCGTCGGTTCAACCGTCGGTCGGTGTGCGGCTTCAGAAAACTGGAGCCGAAGGGCGGAATTGAACCGCCGACCCACGCATTACGAATGCGTTGCTCTACCCCTGAGCTACTCCGGCATTTTTGCCGACAAGAGTGTCGGCGCGGCGTGGAATCTAGTCGAGAGTGGGTTTCTGTCAATTGCGTTCAATCGATCGCAAAATGCGATTTTTTAGAAATCTTTTTAAAAGAATGTCACGCCCGGCGTTTTCATGGCAATTTAGGGGAGAGGATGCAAAAGGACGACCGCCAGCTCTTTATTGATCAGGTTCGTGAACATCATGCGACATTGCGTGGGTTCGTGAGGTCTCTCGGCGTCGCGCCGATGTGGGTCGATGATGTCGCTCAAGAGGCCTTTATCGTTGCTTACAATCGTCTCGATGAATTTGATAAGGAACGTGATTTTGGCGCATGGCTGCGAGGCATCGCGAGAAACCTCGTCATCAATGAGCGGCGAAAAGACGCGCGACGTAAACGAATCTTGTCCGATAATTTGACGGATGTTCTCCTTGCCAGTTCTTCAGCCTCTGATCATGAAGAGGAAGGGTTGGGAGATCGTGGTCTTGCGAAACTGAATGCGTTAAGAGAATGCATTAAGGGGCTCCCTGAAAAGAGTCTCAGTTTGCTGAAGTCCCGTTACGAAAACGAGAGCTCGGCTCAGGACATTGCGGAAGAATTTTCGATGAACCCCCCGGCAGTGCGCAAGGCGCTCGAGCGTTCACGAACCGCTTTGAAGAAGTGCATGGAAGAGCGTTTGGGTGCTGCGTCCGAATTAAACGGAGGGCTTTGTGAAGCGTAAAATGAAGCACGACTCGACAGAATTATGGCTCAGTCAGTTGGTCGAAGGGTTCATCGACGAGGCGGCGCTGGAGGCTTTGATCGCAGAAGCAGAGGCGAATCCCGAGTTGGCCGGCCGGATCGGGGACGAGCTTTCTTTTTCTGAGCTCATTCGGCAGGCATTGTCTGATGGCAGTCGTTGCGTTCAGGGAGATTTTCGCGAGGCGCTGGAAGCTCACGGGCGTGAGCCGTCTGAAATCCGTTCTCTTGTCAGCGAGGGAAAAGCGACCTCACATGGTTGTGATCAGATTGTGAAGCACTTGTGGGAAAATCCCGGGGCGGCTCAGGAACTCCGGAAAGATCTGATCGAGGATGAATGGCTTTCTCAGGTGCTTTCGGAATCCAAGAGCGAAGTCGCTTTCATCGAGGCATTGGAGACGAGGATGTGGGCGGAGACGAAACAGGATCATTTCGTCGAGGATTTCGCAGTGCGGCTTGAGCAAACGTTTCTAGAAGGTGACGAAGAGGATAAGGTAGTCGTTTTCGAGCAGTCCGTTTTCTCAACGTTTCTCAAAATGGCCTCGGCGGCCGCGGTGATTGCGCTGGGGGCTTTCTTTGTTGCTAAACAGGTCTCTCTGCAAATGAATTCCTCTCCCGCAGTGGCTTCAGTATCAAAGGCTTCAAGCGATGTCAGTTGGTCGCAGTTCTCCTCTCCGGATTCGGAGGGAAATGTGAAGTCGGGAATGTATCACCTCGACAGTGGGGTGGTTTCACTGAAGATGGCTTCCGGAAGTGAAATCACGGTGGAAGGCCCCGCTCTGTTCGAAGTGCGTGACGATGAATCCACCTATGTGCATGCGGGAGTCGCTTTGGTTCGAATTGCTCCGAACGACATGGGGATTTCATTGAAGTCGAAGGGTCTTAATATTTCGGAGCCGGCCAGACTGGTGGGGATTGATGCCCGCTCTGCGAATTCATCTGAAGCTCTGTTTTTTGACGGCGGTGGCGGGATTTGCCTTGATGGGGGTGGCGGATGCCGGAATCTCTTTGAGAAAGAGGCGGTGAAAGCAAACCAAAGTGGAGACCGGCTCGTTGATATTCCGTTTAATCCTCATGCGTTCAGCAAGGCCTGGGCGTTGCTTTCCGGTGTTGAAAAAAATATCGGATCGGTTCGTATCGAGATGCCCGGGTCTGAGATCGGTCCATCGAGGCAGGCTGAGAACGAAGTGCAGGTTTTTGTCGAAAATGAATCGTTTCGTCCTCAAGATCAACTGGAGGTGGATACGGTTCAGGTGGGCGAGTTCGCGGCTGTGGAAGCGAATCCCGGACAGAATTTGCAGGCTGAAGGAGAGTTGCGGAGCTACCTCCTCCAACTCTGGCCTTCGAGTGGGAACGGGGATGACGACAATGGCGAAGTCGAAGCATCACTCACTTTTGATCACCCTGTTGTTGGCGTGATATACAGTTCTGATCGCCTCACAGGTTCGGATGCCTCTGTTGGTTCTTCGATTACACATGTGGGCGAAGCCTTTAATGCGGGGCGCGGACTTGATTCCGGGAATGACCAGATTCTCTTAAGCAGAGATCGTCGCACGCTGAACTTGAAGCTCAAAGGTGGGATCGCCGAGGTCGACCAGATTCGCGTGCTCGTTGCGCTGAACTGATCAAGTCTTCTTTTCCGGTGCGTCGAGAATAAGTCGAATCGCCTCCGACGCGGCCGCAAATCCAAAAGTACCCGTGACCGGTGTCGAGCTCCCTAAACCGGTATCGCAGTTCAGTCGGAGATGGCTTCCAGGTTCCGGTGTCGCGCGAACAGAGCCATCGATCCAGGGGTATTTGGCGTTCTCGGTGCTGAAGACCGAACGAATTCCGAAGGGTTCTTTGGCCTCCTCGTGAGGAAAGCCATAGTGGTTCCGAAGATCTCTTCTCACCAGTTTCAGGAGTCGGTCATTCGTCGCGAAAGCAAGATCGTCGGTGCTGACTGCGCCGGGGTTTTGTTTCCCCCCGGCACCTCCCGCGACGACGAGCGGAATTTTTCGTTCGAGGCAGGTCACGATAAGAAATGCTTTGAGATCGGCCTGATCGATTCCGTCGATGACACAGTCATAAGAGGGGCACAGCAACTCATCAGCGTTTGATTGAGTGAAAAATTTAACGCGTTCCTGAATCTCGATCTCCGGATTGATGAGCCGCATACGTTCCGCGAGAGCGACGACTTTTGGACGCCCAATTTGCCCCTCCAGCGCGGGGAGTTGGCGGTTGCTGTTGGTGATGCAAATGTCATCCAAATCGATCAGCGTTATTTTTCCTATCCCGCTTCTCGTGAGCGCTTCGACCGCCCAGGAACCCACGCCCCCGAGACCGAGGACTGCCACGTGCGCCCCGCGGAGACGCGGAAGGGCATATTTTCCATAGAGTCTCGCAAGTCCGGAAAAGCGATCAAGATATCCCTGTGATAAAGTTTGGCTCAAGACGCGGCATCTTGCATGCAGGCCGGAAGGTTGCAAGTTGCTGCCTCAATAAATTTTCATGAAGTGGCAAATCGCAGCAATCGGAAAACCTTCTCTCAGTTATGCCAAATCGGGTGTCGCTGAATATACGAAGCGCCTTAAACGCTATGCGCCTGTTGAGTTAAAGGCTGACTGGAAGGATGGAGGACAGGAGAAAAACAGTGCTCAACTCCTCGCTGCGAGCGAAGGCTCAATTCGAATCGTGCTTGATGAACGGGGCGATCACTGGACGACTGCGGACTTTACCGAGCGAGTTCGCTCATGGCAAATGGACGGGGTCAAAAGAGTATCACTGCTGATCGGCGGGGCGGATGGGCATTCAGAAGATCTTCGCAAGAAGGCGGATCATGTCGTCGCGATGAGTGGCTTTACGATGCAGCACGAACTCGCATTGCTTGTATTACTTGAGCAGGTCTATCGCGTGCACACCATCCTGCGCGGGGAGCCCTATCACCGCTGAGAAGTGCTACGTGATTAACTATTTTCCAAATCGGGATCGTAGAGTAGGATTATAAATTCAATATTCAGAATAATTAACAAAAATTAATCAATTCATGCGAATGCCGTTTTCGACCCCCGTGAGGAGCTTTTGGATCCTTCTTATTCTCAGCTTTTCGACTCAAGTGGACGCGGAAGCGCCTGCCAAGAAAGAGAGCGTATCAACCGCTGCGGCTAAGAAAGAGGAGGCCGTCGATGCCAAGGTAGTGGAGAAAGAAGCCAAGGAGGAATCGGCGAAAGATAAAGAGGTCACCAAGGACAAGGAAGCGAAGACCCACGAGGTGGTAGCTGAAGCATTTATTCTGAAATCCAAAGTATCCGGGATCATCGAATCGACGCGGGCGACGCCCATTGCTCTCGATTTGGATCAATGGGGGGACCTTACCGTGATCAAAGCGGTGGATCACGGAACAAAGGTCAAAAAAGGAGACGTTCTCATTGAGCTGGCGACCGAAGACCTCGAAGAGAAAATCGACACTCTTGATCTCGGGATGCCTTTGAAGAAGCTGGAAAGAGAGGCGGCTCATTTGGAATTAGACAAGCTCGAGAGAACGCTGCCCATCACACTTGAAAAATCACGACAGTCGAAGGTTCAAGCGGAGGCAGATCTCGCTTACTACGAAGACGTGAGGAAGGAAACTCAGGTGCGCGATACGAAGGAGACGGTTATTTCGGTGGGAAATTTGCTCGCCTACGCGCAGGAGGAATTGGATCAACTCACGAAAATGTATGAAGAAGATGATCTCACCGAGGAGACGGAGGAGATCATACTGCAGCGAGCTAAGAATTCTGTGAGGGGCTACCAGTGGCAACTGCAAAAGGCCAAAGAGCGTTCCGCGAGAACTCTCGCCACTACGATTCCTCGCGAATACGAAAAGATTAAACAGGATCTCGAATTGCATCGCATCAACTGGCGTGCCACGGAAACAAGCTCGCGTGATGCGCTCACGAAAAAGAGGCAGGAAGTGGAAGCAATCGATCGCAAGTTCGAGGAGTCGGTGAAATCGGTTAACGAGCTTAGAGCTGATCTCGAAGCGATGTCGGTTCGCGCCCCTCAAGACGGTATTGTTTATTACGGGATGGCTCAGTGGGGCAAATGGACGACCGCTTCGACGATGGAGAAAAAATTGCTTCCCGGAGCCACACTCGCGATGCGCGAAGTGGTCATGACAGTGGTGGATCCTGCGAAGATTCAGCTGCGCGCTGCCGCCAGTGAAACATCACTCAAAAATCTGGTCGTTGGTCAGTCGGCGGAAACGGAGATGAAATGGAATAGTGATGTGAAACTCAAAGGGAAACTTTTGGCTCTGTCATTTGTTCCTTTTTCAACGAACACATTCGATACCGTGATAAGCCTCGCGGCGGCTCCGAAAGATAAACCTGTCATGCCGGGAATGGCGGCGACGGCAGAAGTTATCACCTACGAAAATGAGAAAGCGCTCACGGTTCCCAAAGCGGCTATCAAAAAAGAGGGTGATAAAGAGACCGTAACAATGAAGGGCGGAAAGGTCCGCATCGTTGAGACGGGAAAGACGGACGGAAAAAAAGTCGAAATTCTCAAGGGGCTGAAGGCAGGGGAAGTCATCGAATTGCCTGAAGCTGCGAAGGCCGCTTCAGAAGCAAAACATGCTGATGAGGCTAAAGCCAAATCGGACGCCAAAACGAAATCGTGAAGGTGTTTTTCTTCAAATGTGGCGCCGTAGCAGTGTTGCTGAGCGGTCTTCTAAGTGAGGGCGTCGAATGCGCTGACGCGGCGGCGATTGATTCAGCGATTAAACGCGGCATAGAATTCCTGATTGAAGATCAGAATCCGAATGGCAGTTGGGGATCCGCGCGGCAGACGAAGGGGCTGAATATTTACGCTCCGGTGCCGGGTGCACATCATGCTTTTCGAGCGGCCGTGACGGCCATGTGCGTTTCCGCCCTGTGCGATTCCGGTCTCGCCGATGAACCCGGTGCGGCACTGGATAGTCTCCAAAAAGCAGAAGGATGGTTGCTGGAGGAACTTCCTGCGGTGCGTCGGGCCACTCCGACCGCGATGTACAATGTCTGGACTCATTCCTACGGAATCAAAGCGCTCGTCGATCTCTACGAGAGAGAAGCATCAGATGAGCAAAAGGCTGAGCTCGTTGAATTAATACAGGGGCAGATCAAGCGCCTTGAGCGATTTTCCTCGATCGACGGAGGGTGGGGTTACTATGATATGCGAGCGAAAACAGCGCGCCCCAGTTCCAGCTCGATCAGTTTTACAACGGCGACGTGTTTGGTCGCCTTGAAGGAAGCGGAGGGAATTGAAGGCGTTTTGGTTCCGGAAAAACTGGTGGCCCAGGCGATTGCGGCGGTGAATCGCCAGCAGAAGCCGGATCACAGTTACCTCTACGGGGAATACTTAAAGGCCCGCCCGCTCTACAATGTGAACCGTCCCGCTGCGAGCCTCGGCCGCACACAGGCCTGTAATTTTGCGCTTCGCGTCTGGGGCGATGAAACGATCACCGACGAAATTACGGAGGAGTGGTTGATTCGATTGCGTGATCGAAATGGTTGGCTTGATATTGGACGAAAGCGTCCCGTTCCTCATGAGGCGTGGTTCCAGGTCGCTGGCTATTTCTTTTACTACGGGCACTACTACGCAGCACTGAATATCGATCTGCTTCCGGAAAAAAATCAGCCGGAATATAAAGAGCTAGTCGCGGATATCCTCCTCCCGCTTCAGGAAAAGGGTGGCTCCTGGTGGGATTTTCCTTTCTACACCTACCACCAGCCTTACGGCACTGCCTACGCCGTCATGTCTCTGGTGAGATGTCGTTAATGGCGGCGGCGATGGAACCACCGTCGACGCCTTCCGACTTTCCGCTTGAATCAGGAATTTTTAATTGGGACTGTTTCAGAAGTCAGGCGCTTTGACGCGAGGAAAATGTCATCGAATCATCTCCCGAAGAAGATCTCGCACCAAGGCACTGAGCCACAAAGTTTTTAGGAAGTGGGAATCTCAAAACGAAGCAGCGTGAGGGACAAGAGTATCCAACGGACTCTTTAAGCCGAGACCGTTCGCTCCCACTGCGACATGAAGATAAATCTCTGTGGTCGTGATATCCTCGTGCCCGGGTAGCTCTTGAAAAACACTGAAGGCTTCTAGGTGTTTTGGACAGGAATGAAGCGACGGACTCCAACGGAGTGAAAGCTGCAGGCGGGCAGCTTTCATCAAAACCATTCAAAGCTCTTTGCCGCAAGGGAAAACTTTCTTGATAAAGCCCCCGGAACCGAGCGGAGCGAAATAGACGGTGGCAAATCCACCGCCCGAAGGGGCCGCCGCCCCCGGGGTGTGTTTGCCGGGACAGCCTAATAGAAATTCCATCCAGCGCGGCGTCGAGCCGCCGCGCTCCGAATACCCCATCGGCGATCGCGCTCGCCTATCCCTGAAACCTGAAAACAGCCCCTGTAGTATCCGCGTAAAACTCGATCAGCATTCCTGACAAACGACTCACACTTGAAGTTTAAGTGCTCCTTTGAACACTTTTTACTTGAAATCTTTCCGAATCGGCTAAAGACTAATCACATGAACAGTATTACACCAGTTCAAGACGACGGAAATAACGGAGAATGGGATCGATTCCATCGTCTCCTCGTTGAACGCAGCGGGATCAAAGAGGTGGCACGTCCACACATGGCCCGCTGGGTCACCCGCTGGATGAGGCAGGAGGGCGAGAATTCCGCGGCAAAGACCCACGATTTCTTTGATTCCCTCGCGACTACTGAAATGCCCGATTGGCAATACCGGCAGGCCGCTCTCGCGGTTGAACTTTGGTGCTCTCAGATCAAATCGCCTTCCTGGGGAGCGTCATTCGACTGGGAGGATCTGACCGACAAACTGGAAACCCTCGAAAACGATCACCCCTCCCGCTTGCGTGACACCATTCCGGTTCTCCATCAGAGACTGTCTGTCGCGGAGTTGAGAAGGCGTGACCGGACGCCAGTCGCGGGAGAAGACCAGCGGGTCAACGACATCCTCGAAAAAGCGCGACGGGCAACCCGCCTCAAGGATCACGCACCGACGACCGAAAGCGCTTATCTCTCGTGCATCAAAAAATTCACGTATTTCCGAATTCGTCGCCGGCAGGAAACGGTCGAAAACATCTCCGCCGACGCCGTCGACGAATACCTCGAATACGTCGCCCTCGAGCGGCTCCTTTCCGCTTCCGCCCAGCGTCAGGCACTCTCCGCCATCGTTTTTCTGGCACGGTCTGTCTATCGTATCAGCGAAGACTTGAAGCTGAACTTCACGGTTCGTGAAGGGAAACGACGACCACCAGTCGTGTTCTCTCGCCCCGAGGTGAAACAAGTCATCGCCGCACTCAAGGACCCGTGGCGGCTCATCTCCGAAATTGCCTATGGAACGGGAATGCGGCAAATCGAAGTCCTGCGCCTTCGGATCAAGGACATCGATATTGGACGCGGAATCATCTATGTCCATGATCCAAAAGGCGGGAGACATCGCACCGCTCCACTTCCCCTTGCTTTGGAAAAACGTCTCGAAACCCACCTCAGCCGGGAAAAAGAAAAGCATGAGCGTCGCTCCGCCGCCGGCCGGGGAGAAGTTCATCTCAGAACCGCCTACCGTCGCAAACACCCCAACAAAGCGTTTCAGTGGGCCTGGCACTGGGTCTTCCCCGCCGACAGAATGTGTGCCCACCCGCGCACGAAGCATGTCGCCCGCTTTCACCTTCACGAGAAAACCCTTCAAAACCATTTCGGAAACGCCCTCAAAAGCTGCCCGATCTACAAGAATGCCAGTTTTCATACCTTAAGACACAGCTTTGCGACCCATTTGCTGGAGCAGGGAGTGGACATCCGAACCGTCCAGGAGTTGATGGGACACGCGGATGTTTCCACCACGATGATCTATCTTCACGTTATGAAGCGCCCCGGTGCAGGAGCACCCAGTCCATTGGACTATGCCGGAGACGATTAGAGAAACACAATCGAATCCGCATCTTCTGATCTTGGATCGTGGTCAAGAAAAGGCCAAATCACGATCCAGCGACTGAAGGCGATGCCAAAATAAAAACCAAAAATCGGAAAAAGCTTTTCAAGGATTTTCGGATGCAGTAACTTGCATAGAAAGATTCCTTCGCGCCAGCGTAGGCACTCGCCTGAGATGCCTCCCTGTTAACGCGAAATTCGCCTATAACAGTTATGAGCGAATGAGGGATAATATACTGTTCGCAATCAAATTCCACCATGACTGACAACTTCCCGATTCTTGCCCTACTGATTTCGCTTTCTTTATGCTCCTGCAAGGATTCGTCTATCGAAGCCACCGCAGAAGATGGTCGAAAGCTAAATGCCGCAGGAGAGATTGCGGCGGAAATAGAACAGAAGCACGCCATTGAATGCGATCCATTTGTGCGAGCAGATGATGGTGTTGCGCAAATTGAGTTCAACGTAACTGATCCAAAGTCGGACTACGAATCGATCGTGCCCAAGATTTCGACATTCAAATCAGTCCAATCTTTTGACGGTGAACTCCAGTTGCTCTTCCGCCTCCATAGCGCGGCGTCTGATTCCGGGACAGTGACGGACTTGGCCAGGTTTGATGCTAAGACTGGACAGCGAATTGATCCATAAAACACAATTTGCGAACAAGGCGTGGCTACCAACAGGCTGCCCGCCGCGAGTCGAAAGCGTCATGACAATTCAACCATCAACCTTGAAATCAGAGCGCGCTTTCAGGCAGCCTGTGGCAGCACTTTGACGTTGTGCCAAAGAAATGAAAACTCGAGTCTACCTATTCATTACCGCTATTCTGCTCAGTGTCAGCGCGAAGGCAGCGGAAGATACCATCGCTCGACCGACACAAGCGGCTATGGATCGGGCAGCCGCTTACAGTGCGGCGCTGCGCGGGCAATCCATGGTCGTCATGTTCGATGGTGCGCGGATTTTTGAGCATTACGACAACAACGGGGGCGCTGAGCGTCTCCAGAGGCTGGCGAGCGGAACTAAGAGCTTTGTCGGAATAGCCGCTGCGGCTGCGGTCGAAGATGGTATCATAAGTTTGGATGCCCCAGTCAGTGGCAGCATCACCGAATGGAAGAACGATGAAGGAAAGAAGGACATTACGTATCGACAACTGCTGACCCTTACGAGTGGATTAAGAGCCAGTGAACGTGGATTCGCCAAGATCCAACCAGCGTGGAGTGATTTAGCCGACGGACCCATGACCGGACAACCGGGTGCGCAATTCAATTACGGGGCCAACCAGCTCAACGTGTTCGCTTTCGCATTGGAACGCCTGCTTAAGACAGAAACTTTTGAGGACTATTTTGATAGGCGGGTCCTTGATCCCCTTGGTATTTCGATCGAATGGAGAATTCGGTGTAGTGACGGGCATCCACAGGTTGGTGGCGGAGCGTTCATAAAGTCCACCGACTGGGCAATTTTCGGAGAATTTGTTCGGTTGAGTGGCAAATGCGGGGAGAAGCAGATTATCAAATCCGAATTGGTTGCAGACTGCTTTAACGGCACTACTCCGAATCCTGCCTACGGGCAAGCTTGGTGGCTCAAACACCCCGTTTCGTCGGAAATTTTGGAGGAGATTTCGATCCTCAAGAGCGAATGGGGAGATGCGGCAAATTGTGAGTGGATTCCGGAGGATCTCGTGGCGGCGTTGGGCGCCGGCAAGCAGCGGCTCTACGTGATACCTTCACGCAAGCTAGTGATTGTCCGCCAGGCAACTCTACCCAATCGAGATTTTTCGGACGTCGAATTTTTGAGTTTACTACTTCGCAATCAACCCGCAGAGGAATGAACGACGGGCACAACAAGACGCGGCTGGACAACCCGCTACCCCGCTGTGAGTTGACATGACCCGGTTGAATCGGACCCTGAACCCTGTTGCGGCGTGGCGCTCCCGGTAGCGGGTGCCAGCGCTTTGACGTTCTCTAAGAAATGAATATCCTTCCGATAGAGCTTTACCTAGGTCTCGCGGTCGTCATACCACTCGGCGTTTGTTTTGCGAAGTGGAAGTTCGCGATGAGCTGGATTGTTGCATCTGTAATATGCGCTGGTCTTTCGTGGATCTACTTCAACCTTTGGATGGCGAAGCTTGATCCACCCGATAACGGATTCGCCAATTTCGTTTATCTCATAAGCGGCTGGATTTGGTTACTTCCGATATTTTGTATTTTTTTCGCAGTTTTTCGGTCGGTTGAGACACGCTCATCTCCCTCTGGAAGATCGAAGGTCGCGACGATTGGATTCAATATTTGTGCAGGCATCACGGCAGTCATTGTGCTGTGGAATCTTGTTGGATGGATGAGCGCTGAACGTGCGGTGAGCGAAGCCAGACTGGAACTTGAAGAGCGGGGCTATAAGCCAACTGGAAGAGAGATTCCAGATTTTGAGGACGGGCATTGGATCATCCGCTATCCCGATACAGATTTCGGCGAGATTCGACTGACACGGAACGGGAGTGTGTCATGGATCGGAGGTCCGGGATAAAAAGAGAGAGAACAAGTCGGAGCAGGCGACGCCGAGGAAGCCTTCTGATTAAATTAAGGCTTGACCCCGGCGCGCCTGTCCTATGACGTTAGGCTTAGAGATTTTCATATTATGACGATACAAGGTATAGAGATCCCAGATGATTTAATTGCTCATGCGTATGGCGACTGGAAACGAGATACGCATTGTGTGATTGTGATACACGTTGAAGGTGGTTCGGCAGTTCCATTTATTGGTCGGACTTCAGAGGAAATAAATCAGATGCATGGACTACTGAATCACGCGGTTGCCACAGCACACAAGAACAGGAGTCAGGGATAACTAATTTATTTGTTTTGCCATCAGCGATTTCGGCTAAATCTTTTTTAGAGATTTGAAGCTCTTCTGTAATTAACTCTAATCCGAGCAAAGTAAGTTTTGGTAATTCCCACTCTTCCCCGTTTTGAGACACGACAAACGAGCCTAACAAGTCGGAGCAGGACAACCCACTACTCGCGGTGTCTTGGTTTTCGTTTATGGTTTCGTTAGTTTTATCCAAGTCGCATGCGCCCTCCGTAGTGGGTGCCTGTCCTTGGACGTTCTGCAGAAATGAAACCCATCAACATTTTGGTCATCGCGATGGTTCTTCCAGTGCTCGCAATCGCGCAGGAGTTCGATTTCGACTCGATCAAGTATGGAACTCCAATCGATCTTCCTGAGGAGTCGGAAGACGAATCTCCTCGAGAAGAAACAGAATTGGACATCGAGATAGCAGCCTTCCGTTCCGAGCACAAAGCGCACAATGCCGTTTTGATTAGCAACTCAGCAGGGCGGGCGCTGAACGACGATGGGCGGCTCATTGGATCGGAAGCTTTGGGACGATTGGTGAACCCCATGCCTGTCATCATTATCTCTGAGGCGATGGTAGCAGATCCCGTGGTTGAACTCTATACGTCGATCAAGAAACTGCCGGAATGCGCACACACGGTAAGAATTCTTTACACTGAGTCAGATGATCGATCTGAGGCAGCACTTTTGGGATACACGATTGAGAATCCGAAGGGAGTTAACACCAAGTTTGTCAAGTATGATGGAGAGACTGAATGGTTGACGTGGATCAACGAGTCATTCCGTAAAGACGACGCAGAACAATATGGCGCTGAGCAACCCGCTACCGCTCCGGAGTCGAAGCCGGAGGGTGAACAGAAACCTGAACCAGAATCGGAGGGGCGCTCCCAGTAGCGGTTGCCAGGCCTTGGACGTTAGCCGAAGAAAATGCTCAATGCGCTCGCCAACTGCATTCTGAAGATCGAGCACGGCGTCAGAACGTCGAGTCGCCCGGAAGATCGTGTCCTTGGAGAGAAGTGGCTTGCCTATCTGGCACCCGTTCTCGCCTCGTCCGAACTGTCGCTGGTCGAATACAAGGATCTCGACGGATTCGAGAGACTCGTCGGTCATTCATTCCTAATCGACCCCGCACCATTTGGAGCATTCTACGATGACTGGAAGAATTACAAAGAGCAGTGCGAACGGCTCGTGCTCTCCGGAATGACTGTTAACGAACGACTATTTGCGCTAAGACTTCTGGAGGTGTTCGATCAGTTTGTAGAAGCGAAGGAATGGGAGGAGTGCCGGTCGATCCTTCGAAGAATCCACTTGGATCAAGCCAACGTAGAAGCCATAATCGACAACCGAAAAGGCAACGGCTAACAAGGCGTCGATCCTAACGCCTGACCCGCTGCGAGTCGAAAGTTTCATGACCATTCAACCATCAACCGAGAAGTCGGAGCGCGCCCCCGGTCAGGCGTAGGATGACTTCAACGTTCTGCCTGAAAAATGAAAACCGGTGCAAAGGTCGCAATAATTTGTGTTGGCCTGGTTTTTATCTGTGGCTTCGCACTGAACGGGTGTGTCTCGCGCGACATGGGATATCACTGTGGTTTTACGGGATCAACGAAGAGCTGGACGAGATGGCTTTTCACCATTCGAACGAACTACGAATACAACGCCTCTCCTCTCGAATCCTTCCTCGAGGACAATGCCCCTGATAGAATCCAGCATAAATGGGTCAGCTACCAAGGCACAGGCCGAAACATCCTCGGAGCGCCTGTCCTGTTTGGGCACGGACGCCCGAATGCCCTCCTTCTGTTTCCCCGGGATTACCTGAAGCTCTACATCGAAGAGAGCCCATCAGAATCAGTCTTTGAGTTGTACGAGACACTTCTTCGGGATGACTCCGACGAGATCCGATTGCGAGTGGAGAGACTTTATGATGAGACCGAACGTCTTCTCCAAAAACGGGCAGAACAAGCCGGCGATCGTAAGCCTGATCACGCTCCGACTTGATTGACTTCCATGATTAGAGTCCCTAACATTCATTCGAGACATCGCCCTCAGATCAGGCTACGATGCCTCGAACGTTCGCCACAGAAATGATCACTTACACTCCGGAGTACGCGGCGCGAGCGCTTGCGATCCTTGAGGAGCTCATGCCTCTGGTGACACCTCGCCCTGAGTATTCCGGATTGGTGGACATACTCAGGGATCCGTCACGATGGCATGAAGCCCACGATCAGTTCAGTGCCATCAGGGTGAACATCACCCTCAGAGACGAGACCCATGGGAAGTCCGATTTGGATTCCTTATTTGTATACGTTGCCGAGAACGCAGCCAAGACGGGTTACAATTGCAGCGGACGCTCAGCGCCGTTCGACAACGACTCCTTCGACTGGCTGCTGCGTTGTCGGCAGAAGTTCCTAGACGCCGCTCCGACTCAAAGTTCCTGAACACCAGCACCGAAAAAACCAAGGCGAACAAGGCGTCGCTCTCAACACCTGCCCCGCCGCGAGTTCAATTCGCCATGACAATTCAACCATCAACCCACAGTCGAAGCCTCGCCCTCGGGCAGGTGTGAGAGGACTTCGACGTTCGGCTAAGAAATGAGTGGTAAAATCTCCTTTGCAATTCTAACACTGATTGGCGGGGTAACACTCTGGCTCGCCACCATTGGCTTAATGGCTCCAATCGATATTTCTGGACCATTCAATTTATCGAATTACCCCTATTTATTAGTGATTGCGATTTTGGGTATAATCTTGATCGTTCTCGGCGAGATTCTTGGAGCCTCAAATCGAGTTAAGGCCTATTTTTTATGTCTTTTGACTATCGTATTAGCCGTTCAAAACTATATTTCGTATAGAAGGTTCCCGCCACGAGAGGGACGGGTATTACCCGAGTATGAAGACCTCATCCCGCCTGATCCGAATCACATAGTAACTTCATTGATTATTCTGACCCTCGTTGCTATTCTCGCAACCATCCAAACGAGCCGAACAAGCCGGTGGAGGTAAGGTGTTACCCTCCGCTTCGCTACGGCTATCACCTACCTCACCTCAAACGTTAGCGCTTAGAAATGAAAATGCTTCTCCTCATTGCAATTCTCATGTTCACAAAAACCGTGGGGACATCACAGGATGTAGCTAGTCAAATTCGAGTTCGCCCTGAGCCAAACCTCCAACTTCAAAATGCACTCATCGTATCAGAGTTGGCGATAAAACAAAATGGGTTCGATCCAACCAAGTGGTATGTAAGTTCAGCAACTTGGGTTACGATATCTGATATCCCCAAGTATGATATTCCCCAAATTCAGAAGCTTTTTGAAGATTTCGGCCCAGCACCGTTTTGGCACTTTACTATCGAACTCAAAGGATGGAAACCAGCTGACGGTGGATACGGCAGACCAATGAATGCCGTGTTTGTCTATGACCAACGGCGAGCAGCGGTAATTGAAATCTTCAGTGCGAACGGTAACTGAAAAAACCACGCTAACAAGCCGGCGATCGAAAGCCCGATCACGCTTCGAGTTGAATGACTTACCTGATTAGAATTATTACCCTCCCTTCGAGGTTGCGCCGTCGGATCGGGCTGCGATGCCTCGGACGTTAGCCCAAAAATTATCGATCTATGGCGAAAGTAGTTGGAATAGGGATTACACTTTTACTCGTCTCTTTGCTTTTGTTCATCATGAACTCTTTTCGGCCCAGAGTCAGATTCAATGAAACATCACATCCTATGTTACCATCGACTGCGACGAAAATTTGTTCGTTCTATCAATCATTTTGGCCATATAGAGTTTTGGAATGCGATATTCCTGAGAAGGACTTCGAGACTCTTTGCGCTAGCAAAGAGTGGAACTTGAACGAGATCGCAACACCAATTGAAATTCGGCGATTTCTCGCACCTTTAAGAGTAAAAAACTTCGCTATTCCAACAGAATATAAAACTGAGCCTTCAATAAAACGGATCGACGTTGGGCAATTCTACCAAAGTGCCGTAGAACCCGATGGAGGGAATACCTGCATTGCATATGATCGAGCGGCTGACCGCGCATTCTTCTATTTCGGAGGTCGATAGTCACTCGAGACTGGGCTAACAACCCGGCGCTGGACAACCCGTAAAACGCTCCGAGTTGATTGACTGCCCTGATCAGAATCCTTAATGTCCAATCGAGGTCGCGCTCCCATTTACGGGTCGCCAGGCCTAAAACGTTATCCCAAGAAATGACCTCCACGCTCGTAGAGATGTCGACCTCGCTCGGGCTTCTACACTTTGACTTGTCAGCGGGAAGACCGATCACTCAAGAAGATCAGCTATCAGTAAGAGCGTTCGATCTGGAACCCAAGCTGCCGCCGGGAATGACCGTGGAATCATCGAAGGCAGTGTTTTTTGAGATCATTCCCGAAACACCACTTACTGACCTCCTTATTGAATTTGTTTTTCGAGATACTCCTGTAGTGGGAGCTCCAGAGACCGGTGAAGCGCTCGATGCTCAATCGTGGGAGAGTGGCGAACATATTGTGATGATTGGAACTGAAGACATCGACTTCCTCAGCCATAGATTGCCGTCTCTGAATCTTTCAGACGACAGGCCGCCAACTGAGTTCCTCGCCAATGGATTTCGTATTACGTTGCCCAATCTCGAAGCTATGACTCCAATCAGTTTACATTTTGTGGTCGCCAGCAACCCGCTACCAGAACCTGCGGAATGTTCATCTTGGTTTGCTGTAGATGTTCCTCACTCCAGAATCTCCGACCAATCGAAAGGGATAACAAGATGCTGCGGTGAAAATCCAGCGGTAATTTGAGTAATTTTGGCTAGAGTTTATAAGGGTTAGGGGGCAGAGCAGAGACCTCTTTTTTCAGGGTTGTAAGGAGTGTCAGATTTTAGAATACCATAGATTTGATGCAGCAGTTTTCGCATCACGGCGACGATAATTTGTTTCGGCTTTTTGCCATTTTCTTTGAGACGGTCAGCAAAAGTTTTTAGCAGCGGATTGAACACGCGAGCATTCATCGCAGGCATGAAAAGTGCGCGTCTCAGATAGACTGAACCGATTTTTGTGATCGGTGTTGTCGATCGGCCGGAGGTACCGCTCACAAAGTGTCGTGGTGTGATTCCTGCCCAGGCGGCGAGTTGACGGGCGTTGCTGAAGAGTTCCAGATCAGGAAGCTCGGCGAGGAGGATCTGACAGGTGACGTCACCAATGCCGGGAACACTCGCGAGCAGTTCATGTTGGCGATGCAGTGCTTCGTTACCTTCGACGATCTTGTTGATGCGTAGACGAATGTCCGCGATTTCTTTTTCCTGCGCTTTGATGCGGCGCCTGAGTGATCGTAAAATGGGCTTGTTAGTTGTCATGTCGCATTTTGTTTTCAGCCTCGCGTTGTCCTGAGTGATGGAGTCAGCGTATCTGCTTAAATCTTTAATCTGTTGGTTATCAGCCCCTGACGGGGTCCAGGGGAGAAGCTTTGAATGTTCAGATTGCAGGAACTGAGCGATGAGACGGGCGTCGGCGGTATCGCTTTTGTTGCGCCGCAATCGCTGCTCACCATAAGCTTTGATCTGGCGTGGATTCACGAGATAGACTGCCGCCAGCCCCGCGTCGGCGAGAGCATGAGAGATGGCGCGACCGTAGTGGCCAGTCTGCTCGAGGCAGGCAGCGAATTGTTGCGGCGTGGCGATAGAGAGCAGCCACTTGAGAAGCGTGTTAATGCCTTCAGGAGTGTTGTCAAAACGCTGGCTGAGGGTTTGATCGGGGCCGATGATATGGCAAAAAAGATCAGGTTTACCGACATCGATGCCGAGAAAGAAAGCTGGAGTATGGGGATAGATTAGAGTATTTTTCATGGTGTGCTTGACGTGATAGGAGGGCACTCAAAACAACTCACGGCGGGAGAGTCACAGTCTCATCAAAACAGATTCAAAAGATCTAAGATGCTGCTCGGACTTGAAGGCCGGGAGTGCCACGTGATGCCTTATCTTGTTCACAGACTCAACCGAGCGAACGGAGGTCTAGACGTGGATTCAGATTGCATCACGTGGCTATTTTGGGTTCCGTATTGGAACAAATTGTTAATCGACTTTCGAGGTGTATTATCATTCATCAGTTTTAGGTGGGCTTTTTCGCCTCGCAACTGGTGCAGGTCGTCCGCTCCAGCCCGCTCGCCTACGGCTCTCAGGCTTCCGCTCCCGACCTGCACCAGTTGCGAGATATCAGCAGGCGCTGCGGGTGCCTATCCACCTTATGAGACGTGGATGATCAACACGCTGCCGTTCCGCAGTTGAAAGTTTTAGTGAACGTGCGACCCCTAACCCTGAAATCGGAGCGCGCTTCCCAGCAGCCTGTGGCAGCACTTTGACGTTAGTCGAAGATGAATTTAACAAAGACATCAAAAGTTGGTTTCGCGATTATTGGCCTTGCGATTTTAATTGCTGCAATAGGAAATATCTGGGCTGTTTCCCTAATTGATCATTCCGTTAATTTGCCTTTGGGTAACGACATGAAAACGGCTTCCGAATTCATAGAACAGAAAATGGTTCAATATGATTCGTCCTTCACGGTGATGAGCTCGAGCACAATAGTTGGACGCTCGGCATTTATCGTGGGTCTCACTGTTTTTGTTTTAGGTTTCTTTAGTCGCGGACAACAAAGGAAATCTATTCCCGCAACACCGAGCGCAGGACGCGAACAAGCCAGCGATGGTAACCCGTAAAACGCTCCGAGTAGATTGACTTTTTTGATCAGACTCCGTAATCTCCGGTCGAAGTCCCGCTCTCATTTACGGATGCCATGCTTCAAACGATATGCTGCTGATATGCTGCCTTTGTCCCTGATAGGCTCCAACTTGGCGTGTCATGCCTTCCTCACCTCGCAATCGGTCCTTCCTTCATCTTCCAGAGTTTGAACATAGGATTGTGCGAGGATAGGTAGTCGGTTGAGGATTTTAGGGCCGTCTTTTCAGGGCAGTGGATTTTGAGATTTGGCGCATGATACCTCGTCATCGTGGCCTTGCTCCGAGTCAGGAAATGTTGCCTCCTCTCGGTGCCCGGCGCCGCCATTCTAACGCCACGGCAGCGTTGCAGCGATGATGTGCCAGTGCTTGATGATACCCGCTTCTTCAAAGGGGGGCTTCCGCCGCAGAATTCGAATTATTCATCAGTCCCTCCGGATTCCGCTAATCAAAATGATCTGGGGTCCAAAAACATTCTTTATCTGTCACGAAACACCATTTCAGGGTTATTTAACCTGCAACCACCCCAACCTATGAAAACAAAGCTCATTCTTCTCTTTTCCGCCCTGAGTCTGATCATGACGTCATCCGCAGTGAAGGCTGACGAAACCTTCAGCCGCCACGATGCCAACAAGGACAATCAGGTTACCTACGCAGAGCTTGCCCGCAGCAAAAAAACGGAGTTCGACAAATTGGATCGCAATCGAGACAAGGCTGTGACCAGCGAAGAATTTGCCGCTTCGACAGAAGGCATGGCAGAGAAGCCAGAAAAGGAAGGCATGCCAGAAAAGGAAGGGATGGCTGAAATGGACCTCTTTGCGACTCCTGATTTGGCCTCAATCGACACCGACGAAAGCCAGAGCGCCTCTCTTTCTGAATACGGCGCTTTTGTAAAGAAAGCGATCAGTCAACTTGATACGACCGCCGACAATTCAGTCAGCATGGAAGAATATAAGGCCGCTGTCGTTATGGCAGTGCAAGCAGCCGCAGCATCAGCTCCAAAAGGATCAGCGCCGAAGAAAGGTTCTGCGCCCAAGCCTGCTAAATAGGCCAGGCTTGTCTCACTCTATTCGACCGGGATCGAATGGGCGCCTCCGTGAAAAAATGGAGATGAGACAAGACACAAAGTTGATCGGCCGGGTGACCTGAACTGTTCGGCCTGTTTTTGGTTGTAGCGAACTACTGCGGAATCCTCTCGTTTCCTCGAGGGGAATTCTCATGAGGGCCGCCATTGAGCAGGGATGCACGAGGCAATTGTAGCGAGTTTGAACCGAGTTGAGCCCGGATTAGACAATCAGCTGATCTCTCATCGGCTAGAATAATTGCCATAGATCCCGGCAAGACCGCCACGCCGTTAACACCGCTTGAAAAAGGGAATCGTTATGAGTCAGACACGACGGCGATCGAGAGTCCTCTCCGTGAACCAACACAGCAAAAAACCTCCCCACACGAGGATCTGGGTCGCGTAGAAACCGTTCCACGTCAGCTGGCTCAAGGCCGTATTTCCCAGCGAGTGAAAGTCGATGTAATTGAGCGGTAGGAGCAGGCTGAGAGCCAGCCAGGAAAAGCGTTTCTGAAAAGGAACCAGAGCCAGCACCCAACAAAAATACCAGGGATAGGCGGTCGGAATGAGAATAAAAAATCCTGCCATCACCACAAAGCAGCGTGTTCCCACATCCTGCTTCGACCACAATCCCACCCAAAGAACGACTGCCGCCAAGAGTATCCCGGAAATCAATTTTGCGACCATCATCGTTTCATCGAAAAACCAGCCAACGCCAACCCTGATCAATGAAAACAATCCCGGACTGTAGACCCAATGTTCATTGTAGGAACCAAGCCCCCTGAACACCTCCGCGAATCCTACCTCATCCCACAACAGGTACGGACAAAATCCGAGAACGCAGACCGCGGTGAAGACTGCGGAACCCCACCAGACCCCAGGTGACTTCAATGCGCGTCTAATTCGCGACGGGAACGACTCTCTCAACAACGAATCATCATCACTCCGGAAAATAGCAAAGAGGAGCACCGGCAACAACAACACCGCGAAGTACTTCGTCAAGGTTCCCAGCGCCAGCGCAAGCACGACACCAAGAATCTTTTTTGTAGGCCTGCCTTCTCTCAGTGTTAACCAGATCGCAAGGAGCACGAAGAATACCGCCACTGCATCGTAGTGAGCGGAGTTCGCAAACTCTTTGATCGGAAGGGGATTCCAGGCATAGAGCAGCCCCCATCCCCCGAACTTTTTCAACTGCACGAGAACCAATTGGATCAAAAGCACGACTCCCATATCAAACCCCACAAAGAGAAGCTTCATTCCCACGACGGAGTCTCCGAAAAGTCGCTCACTGAGATAGAAAATTACTTGAGCAACAGGCGGATAGATTGTTGTCACCGCAGGATGACTGACTCGCTGGAATGAGGTGAGGTTCTCATCCCGCAATGCCTTGAGCCGCTCTATTGCTTCAAGTTCATCAGCATCGAAGACCCGCCCTCGCCATGTCACCTCGGTATCTCTGTCAGGAAACTCAAACTCAATCCCTCTCTCTTGAAGAAACAGGGCCCCGGGCTCGAAGCGGTACGGATTGATTCCATCTTCCGCCACTTTACCATCCCAAAGATAGCGATAGAAATCACTTTCATGAATCGGCTCTCCCACCATCGCAATGAGCCGTAGGACCCCCGCAATCACAAAAACGCCCCACCCGAGATACCGAATCTCTCTACTCTTGAGAAAAAGGAACGTCGCAATCAGCGACAACCCCATGGCAGCCTGCACGAGCACGTAAGTCCATGTCGGCATCGCATCATTATCAACCTCATAGGCAAAGCCTTCCGACCACAGCCCCCGACTAAGCAAGGTCAAGAAGATCCACCCCCCGACCTGCACCAGGACAAGGAGGAGGAGCACTAGCTGATTACTTCTGCTCATGGTTCCCACACTGATGGGTCGATTTTCCTCACAACTCAAGACTCTGTCAAACAGAAGCACGCCAATAAATCTTTCGAAGTCCCCTTAACTCACTATGCTTACTTCCTTGAACGCGCATCCCTACGCCATCATCCTGCCCGTCCAAAACGAGGCCGCCATCATTGGGGCCACTCTTGATGAACTCCAGCGTCATCTTCCGGAAAACGGCATCATTGCCGTGGGCCTCAATGCCTGCATCGACGAGAGTCGATCGGTTTGCGCAGAGAGGGGAGTCATCATTGGGGAAACCGGGGAATCCGGCTACGGTTGGGGGTGCCAGGCTGCTATCGATATCATCGAAAGCGAGTGCGAACCCCGCGCCTATATCTTCTATGCCGGGGACGGTGCAAACGACCCGCGCGACCTCGCCAAACTCATTGATGCCTTCGAAAAAGGCGAAAACGACTTCGTCATGGGTCTTAGGAAGTTTGAACTTCAAAACTGGTTCAACGAATTTGGCCGCGCGCTACCCAATCTAATCCTTGGTCTCGCTTGCGCTTCGCTCGGTGGCCAATTCTTCCACGATCTCGGCCCCTTCCGCCTCATCGAACGCAATCTTTTCCGTCGCATGAAACTTCAGGAAATGGTCTGGGGATGGACGATCGAAGCTCAGGTTCGTTCCGCTCAATTGGGTGAGGGAATCTCCACTGTCAGGATATCCGAACGTCCCCGCCAGGGCGGCGAACAAAAAGTCAGCGGCGTTTCCCTCAAACGATCTGCAAAGATCGGCTGGGAAATTCTCAAAGCTGCCTCGCGCACTTCCCGAAGGTGAGGTTTTAAGGGACAGACCAATAATGCACGTTACGCATAAAATTCTATGAGCGTGATGATTGAGGTCGCCCTAGCGTTTTTTGTGATCCTGTTATTTCTATGGGAGGTCGGATTTGAGTCTGTCGTCGCGCGTGTCGGGAGGGGCGTAATCAGGCTGATTACGTTTGGCCGCTTTCGACTCGATGACACAGGCGACCCCGCGAATATTGTCGTGGGCGCTCTCACGATCATTGCACTTTTTTTTCTGATACTCTTGCTTTAAGGGACCGACAAATAATGCTCTATCGTCGTGGCGATTTGGTTATGACCGAGGAACGCCTGAACCATGTGAAGGCTGGTTCCTGCTTCGTGAAGATGAGTTGCAATCGAATGCCGCAGAGTATGGACCGTAGCCTGCTCCGGCAGGTGACGTTCGCGCAGCGACGAGCAAGCGTTGCCGCGAACCATATAGGGCGATTGGGCGATTGGCTACGCGCAGACGTTGGGCCACTTTCGCGGGGGCACGTTGAGGACCCCGTCCTCCCGCCGGGAAAATCAGGAGGGGATGGCGGTGAAATGCCCGATCGAGAAATGGAATGCGGCGGAGAGGATTCCCAAGGCGACATCAAAAATATCAAGGCGACTCAGTAGCCTCGCTCGACCTTCTTGAACGGTGGGCGGGGCGTTTCGTCTCCCGGAATTGGTGCCGGACCCTTTATTGCCCGGCGCTGCTGGTTTGGCCTGCGATGCCGTTTTCCGCCCTGATCAGGGTTCCTGATTTCAGGATTTGTTAGCCACTGAGAAACCGAGCTATTGTCCTTCGAATACCAAAAAGGAAGACCCCCTAATATTAATTATTTTTCATGTAAAATATCGAAGGTGTTTTTGGAATTGCATTCCACTTTAGTCGGGTCAGAGGCAAAGGCACCGGGATGGGCGACCCACCCCCGTAATGATCTGATCCTTTGAAGAACCGTTAGAATGCCTCAATATTGGTGAACGTAAAAAATGCAAACAAGCGACTTTGATTACCACTTGCCTGATGAACTCATCGCGCAGCGACCGCCGGAGCGACGGGGGGATTCACGAATGATGGTCGTTGATCGGGCTGCCGGAACGATTGAGCACAGGCGCTTCGATGATTTTCCCTCTTTGGTTCAGAAAGATGATCTTCTCGTTTTCAACGATACCAAGGTGGTTGCGGCGCGTTTCTTTTCTAATGATGGCAGCAAAGAGCTGCTGCGAGTTGAGGTGTTGGGGCCCACTCGTTGGAAGTGTCTCGTTCGTCCGGGAAAACGTCTTAAACCGGGAAGAACGATTGAGATAGGAGACTGCACCGGAACCGTGATGGAGGTGTGCGAAGAAGGGGGCGAGCGGATCATTGAATTCGATCAGGTTCCTGATGAGGAAAAACATGGTCATCTTGCGCTTCCTCCGTATATCGATCGCCCCGATGAGGACTCTGATAAAAATCGCTACCAGACTGTTTTTGCACGCGAGGCGGGAGCGATCGCAGCGCCCACCGCGGGGCTTCATTTCTCGGAAGACATGCTCGCAAGCCTTCCTCATGAGTTCGTGACCCTGCACGTAGGGGTTGGCACATTTCGCCCTGTTTCGGCTCATGATTTAAGTGGGCATCACATGCATAGCGAACGCTATGAGTTGCTTCCCGAGGTCGCCAATCGGATCGAGGCGTCGGGGCGGACTTTCGCCATAGGAACGACCGTGGTTCGCGTCTTGGAGTCCTGCGCGAAAAAGAGTTTTGAATCGGGCGCTGACCACCTTGAGTCGGGCCGCGGGGAGACCGATATTTTCATTTATCCGCCATACCAGTTTCGATCGGTGGATGCCTTGCTTACCAATTTTCATCTTCCCAAGTCGACTCTCCTAATGTTGGTGAGTGCCTTTGCCGGAAAGGACCTTGTTATGGAGGGATACCGGCAGGCCGTCGAAGAGCGTTATCGCTTCTTCAGCTACGGGGATTGCATGGTGCTTATTTGAACACTTTTTCGCGTCAATAATGGTTGTCGTTGTCTTAAAATGGTCTTAATATCGCCTCACACGATTGTTTAAGTCAGACCAATGCATTGACTGCAAATGGCCGAGACGCACTGACCTCCTATGTTCCACTCACTTTCGCAGAAGCGACTGAAAAATCGCGGCTTCTCCAGTGGCCAAAAGCGACGCAAGCCAAACGAAACCGCGATGTCCGCGATGCTCAGTTCCGGCTGGCAAGTGTGTGGGCTTCTCTTTTTCGTGTTTGCTGTTTTGGTTTCCTGCTGGGTCATTTTCTCCTCAAGCGAGAACTCTATCTTCGCGGGGAATGCGCTTCAGGCCGCCGTCGTTGTCACGGTGATCACCGCGACTGTGATGGTGCACTGGCACGTCAGTCTTCCGGAGACATTTGGGCGTAATTCCCGGATTTCGTTGATTCTCACGGTGATTTTATTCCAGCTCATGCTCGTAAAGCTGAGCGAAGACATTGCGACGATCATCGTTCCTGCGGGTGGTTTTCGCTTTCTTGTCGAGCCATACATTTTTGCCCCGATCGTGGTTGCGCTTCTGGTGGGGCGACGTCATGCGACTTTCGTGGTTGTTTATTCGAGTTTGCTTGGTGCGATGACGGTCGCGAAAGAGGAGGCCTTTCTCTTCGTTATCTTTTCGATGATCTGCGGCTTCGTGGCGATTTTTCTGACGGACAAGGTGCGGCGTCGCAGCCGTCTTGTTATGGCGGGTGCTTATTCGGGCTTGGCCTGTGTGATCTTGGGCTCGATTTTGGGACAGATTCAATGGCCCGCATTCGGCTCGGCTTTTCAAGATTGGGAAATGGTTTGGAAGCAAGCGATGTCGGCAGTTCTCGTTTCCACGATGACGGCAATTGTCGTGAGTGGTTTGCTCCCGCTTTTGGAATTGATATTCCGCATCACGACGGATGTGTCATGGGTCGAGTTGGCTGATTTGAATCACCCGCTTTTGAAAAAGATGACGATTGAGGCGCCGGGGACATACCACCACAGCCTTGTCGTGGCTACTTTGGCCGAGACCGCGGCAGAAGAGATTGGAGCAGGGGCTGTGATGTGTCGTGTTTGCTCTTATTTCCATGACATCGGCAAGATGAAAAAGCCCGCCTATTTTGTGGAAAATATTCATGACGGGCACAATCCACACGACGATCTCACGCCGAATATGAGCGCGCTCATCGTAATGGCGCACGTTAAGGATGGGGTCGACATGGCAATTAAGCACAAGTTGAATCCGCAGATTGTCGACGTCATTCGTGAGCATCACGGTACTTCGTTGATTCGCTTTTTTTATCACCGGGCCTTGCAGCAGCGGGACGAAATACAAAAGCAATTTGAAGAGGGAAATGCTCACGAAGAGGATATCCCTAAGGTGAAAAAAGAGAGCTTTCGCTACGCTGGTCCCCGCCCCCGCACGAGAGAAAGCGCGATCATCAGCCTCGCTGATTCGGTCGAAAGTGCCTCCCGCAGTCTTCAGAAACCAACACCAAAGAAAATTGATGAGCTGATCGATGATATTTTCCGTGATCGACTCAACGACGGTCAGCTCGATGACGCCGCTTTGACTTTATCTGATCTCGCGAAGATTAAGAGAAGTTTTGCGAATACGCTTCGAAGCATGATGCATACCCGAATCGAGTATCCAAAGATTGATGATGATTCGGCGAAACCGAAAACGAGGCCTATTGGTAAGAAAAAGCCCGTCGACGCATCGGCTGATTTAGGCTCGGCCAAGGAGGAGGTGAAATCAGGCTCAGCTGAGCAGGGTGTCTCGGCCAAAACGACTAAGACGAAGTAGATGAAGCTGACTCCCGCGTTAGAGATTTATTCTCATACCGTGGAGGAGATCTCTGCTGAATGGTTGTTAGAAAGAGCGTGTCGAGTGCTCGATCATTGTCTGCAGGCTAAGGGAACCGAGGTTCCGGTATTGGGAGCGTTGGAGGAAATTGAGATCAGTCTGGTCGACGATGAAGCGATTGCAGATGTCCATCGTCGATTCCTCGATGATCCGACGCCAACCGATGTGATTACGTTTCCCCATGGGGAAATCTTGGTGAGTGTTGAAACGGCGAAAAAAGCGGGGCCTGAGCACGGGCTCACGATGTCGGAAGAGACTTTGCTTTATATCATCCACGGCCTTCTTCACTTGAATGGGCACACTGACCTTTCGGAGCGAGAGCGCACGTTAATGCATCGAGAGCAGGAAAGAATTTTGAGAATCGCGCTGGACTGAAGAGACGTCTGAACTTACAAAAAGGTAAGGAATAGTACCACGCAAGTAACGGTCAGCAGCAAGGCCCGGTTTCTCAGGAGCAGTTGATGGAGCGGTTTCCTGACCGGAGTCGGCATTCCTGCTTTCAGTCGAACAATCAGATGACGCTGCGGAGAAAATAGATTGCCAGCCTCGCCGGTGTTGTCGTTCTTGGTGCGCTCGCTCTCTACTTGCGGGGCGCTGATCTTCGATCAGGAACTCGATGGCTTCCGTCGTGCTCTTTGAATTCTCTGACGGGACTGCATTGTCCGGGATGCGGGAACACGCGAGCGGCTCATGCGATTCTCCACGGCGATGTAGCGGGGGCGGTTCAGCAAAATATTCTCTTCGTGATTGCGATGCCTTTTCTCGGACTGGGAGCTTTCCGTCTCTGGATGGACTGGACTTATCCGGGAGAGTGGAAGCCGCTTCCGTTTCGATGGCGATGGGGCTACTCGCTTTTCATCATTGGGCTGGTCGTCGCTTTCGGGATTTTGAGAAACTTACCGCGAACTCCCTACTCCTGGCTCGCTCCTGTCCCGCTGACTGAGGTGACCGAATAGTGGCCCTCCCGCTCCGAGAGATGTTCAAGCTGTCCTCCGTAGCCTCGGCGAAGGGGGATCCCTACCGGCTCCCTTTGCTTGATCAGTAACTCCCCGGCGTTTGCAACTCTCTCAGCGCCTGGCCGAGAGACTGAGCGACGAGGGTCGCATTGAGCGACTCTGCCGCAATTCTTTCCCGAAGGAGGGCACATTCAGCAGCGCGTCCGATAAGCCAGCTTCCGAGGGAGGCGGCATCGTGGATTGAATAGCCCTGGCCAATCAGCGAAGCGCAAACGCCGGTGAGGACGTCGCCGATTCCTCCGCTCGCCATTCCGGGAGTGCCCGAGGTATTGAGCTCGACCGGCTCTCCCGGGGTTGCGATGGCGGTGCGTGACCCTTTGTGAAGGAGGGTGACACCCCACTCGTCGGCGAGCTTTCGCGTGACCTGGACGCGGCTTCCGCTCGCCTCACTGAGGCGAGCCATTTCACCGGGGTGAGGTGTGAGGAGGCGATTTGGAGGCAAATGAGCCAGTGCTTCAGGGCTTTTCGCGAGAAGGGTGAGCGCGTCAGCATCGATGACCATGGGTGCGGGGTGCCCTCTCATCAGCTCGAGAATGGCAGTGCCCTTTTTTCGACTGTGTTGGGTTCCGATTCCCGGTCCGATCGCGATGACATCTGCGTGGCGGTAGCGGGACGCTTCAAAACTGTTTTGAGGTGCCACCATCACTTCAGGAGGGCATTGGGTGGCCACAATTTCGTAAATCTCGTCGGGAACATAGAGGGTGACGAGGCCGGCCCCTGATCGTGATGCTCCGAGGGCGGTGAGTATCGCCGCACCGCTGAATCCTTTGGATCCGGCAATGATCGCAACCCGCCCTGCTTCGCCTTTATGCGTGCTAAAGGGACGGCGCTTCAATCGGGGGCGAAGGTTGGAGGGGAAAAGAAAGCGCGCCCTTGTGTCGCCGTCGTCTACAGGGATATCGAGACGTATCTCGACGAGACGTCCCACGTGATTGATGGCTTCATCGGCAGCGAAGCCTTGTTTGGCCGCCGTGATGGAAAGAGTGAAGTCAGCATGAACGGCTCCTTCGCAGGCAATTCCGGTGTCTCCATTGAGTCCCGTTGGGATATCAATCGCGAAGCAGCTTGCCAATTCATCACTTCTCAGGCGATTAATCTCATTAGCGGCCTCGAGTACCTGGCCGCGAAGATTGCCTTTCGCGCTGATTCCGAGAAGTCCGTCGACAAGAATGTGATGACCTCGGCCTGCGCCTCGGGGAAGATCTTCGAGCGCGTCGAATTCAATGAGCTTCTTTCTTGAAAGGGGGCTTCTTTCGTCGGGAGACTGAACGAAGTGCAGCTCAATTTGCCATCCCCAGGTTTTGAGATGACGTGCTACGACGAGCGCATCGCCACCGTTGTTACCCTTGCCGCAGAAAACGGAAGCCTTTCCCGGCTCGGGGGAAAATTGACGAATTGCCTCGGCACACTGCCGTCCGGCTTCATCCATGTAGGGTTCAGCGGAGACTCCGCCGGAGAAAAGCCTGGCTTCTGCCTCGCTCAGTTGCTGACAAGTAACCAGCATAAGAGATGAATCGATCAGAAAGAACGGCGCCCAAATTGAATAATGCCGCGGGCGATGCTGTCAGCGACGACCTGACGGTAAAGGGGATCCGCCATCGCGCTTCGCTCAGTCTTATTGCTGATGAAACCACCCTCGACGAGGATTGAAGGATGCTTGGTGTGGCGGAGCACAGAAAAGTTAGCGGTTTTCACTCCGCGATCAGTTGCTCCCACATTTTTGATCAATTCTTTCTGCACGAGGCTCGCAAATTTCTCGGCGTTCGAACTCCGGTAGAATGTCTCGATTCCCATCGCAGAGAGGCGGTAGGCTGAATTGAAGTGGATACTGACGAAAACAGCGTTGCGGTATCGGTTTGCCTTTGAGGAGCGCTCGGAAAGAGCGAGGAACTCATCTCTGGTGCGAGTCATCACCGTTTTGAACCCCGCTTCCTGCAGCGCTCTCTCAAGTCGGCGGGAAACGTCGAGATTGATATGCTTCTCGTAGATGTAAGAATCAGCGGCACCGAGGTCGCGACCACCATGCCCGGGATCAATGATCACCGTTTTGAACGCGAATGCCGGAGTGGCTGCGGCAAAGACCAAGGCAGCTACCAAGGCAAAGAAAAATCGGGTGCGGTTCGTGTTCATGATTGGTTCAGCAATCCAAAATATCACATTTTATTGTAATTATCAAAATAATAATAACTGTATTTCCATTATTTAATGATCTGAAAGACTAAAATGTCGGAATTGCCGGTCAAAAGACGAGTCGAGGAGGGATCTATTCGTGTGATTTGGAAGTTTTTAACGCGTTGCTGTTGATTTAACGGGCGTGCTGTTTCTTTTATTAGTGCTGCCTCGTGCCGAATCAAGGCGCAAACCCTTGCGATTTGATAACGCTCGCTTCAGGAGGCCCATCGAAAACAAGGTAGCGGTATCGTGAAATATAGGGTTTTCCTTCTGTGATCTGGAAGGGCTCTTCGACCATGGGAGCATAGACGAAGTAGGGCTTTGAAGGATGGAGGCGAACCCACTGAGGGGCTCGGAAGTTTTTGGGATCGCTGAAGACGGTGATACCGGCATGGCCGTCTTCAACGGGGCCGTGCATGGTCACGTGATGGGGGCGACTGTGGTTTCCCTCTTCCCGCCCGAGGCCTGCATCGGTTTGCATCGTTCCGGGAGGCACCGCTTCTTTGCGATCGGAATACCACTGCTTCGTGCCCCGCAGCGCCATGCCTCCGTAGTGATACTTTTCAATCGTGATCGGGCTTGTGGCGATCAAGGTCTGGGTCGACTCAATTTCGAAAAGATAAACTTCATCCCCTTGATCGATCCCGGTCACTTTCCAGATTTCTTTGATGACAGGCTTTGGCCCCTTGGGGGCGGTGAGATCTTCGAAGAGATGTTCGACCGTGAATGAGCAACGCTTTGCGCCATTCTCCTTCAAGAGGGTTTTCCGGTAAGCAATGCGACCGGACTCTAATTTTTGATTCCAGAATTCGGGTTTACGCCCTTCGAATGTGGTTTTTGTCCAGGCGAAGAAGAGCCCGTGTTGGTGAGGGTGATCTTTAGCGTAGTCGCCTGTGATGATGCGCCCTGAAGGTGAGTAGATCGGGTGGATGTAGCCGGTTCGGGTATAGTGCTCGGCGTGGTCTGAGGCTTCGGAGGTCGGCTCCTTATTGTAGTGGAAGATGATATTTTCCCCGCGCATCATCGTGATTCGCGCGGGAGTCTCTTCGATTTTCATCAAAGGTTCCGTTGACCTCACTTGAGAGACGACGAGGATGGCAAACAGGCTGACGAAGAGTGTTTTCACTCTTTTATTAGATACAGGGGAGGGAATTTCGTCAACTGGCACAGTTGGGGCAAGAAGACGTCTTCGGTTGCGGTTTGACCGCAGGGCAATCCGGTTTAATCTCTTGCCCTGCGTTAAAAGGCTCAAGAAGGGCCTCAATCGCAGCACTCCTCATTTATCTTAAAGGCTCATGAAAAAATTCAACGGAACGCTGGTCGCATGTCTTATTATTGCTCTGGCACCTTCATTTATGACAGCAGAAGAAACTAAGAAACCAGAGTCGTTGAAAGAGCGGGTCAGTTATTCCTACGGTCTCATGATCGCCCGCCAGCTCACCGAGCGCGGAATTGATCTGGACCTGGCGCAGTTCAGCGCCGCATTCGAAACAATTACCTCCGGTGAGGAACCCATTCTCACGGAAGACGAAGTCGGTGCGGCATTCGAAGAGAGCCAGAAGATCGTCGAGAAGAAGCAGATGCTTGAGGCTGAGAAGGCCGTCGAAGGTGATTCTAAGAAGAATCTCGAAGCGGGAAAAGCTTTCCTCGCGGAAAACGCTAAGAAGGAAGGCGTGAAAACGACCGAAAGTGGTCTTCAATACGAAGTGCTTACAGAGGGTGACGGCAACAAGCCCAAAGCAACCGATGAAGTTTCCGTTCATTATCATGGCACGCTGATCGACGGAACGGTTTTCGACAGCAGCGTGGATCGTGGTGAGCCCACCTCCTTTCCTCTCAATCGAGTGATTCCCGGTTGGACCGAAGGTGTTCAGCTCATGCCATTAGGCGCTAAATACAAATTTACGATTCCTTACGCTCTTGCCTACGGTGAGCGTGGAACAGGTGCCGACATCGGGCCATTCAGCACCCTCGTTTTCGAGGTTGAGCTCCTTGAGATCAAAGGGGAGTAATCCTTTTTTACCGCTTAACCCTGTTCGACACCGCCCTGTTAGATCTCTCATCTAACAGGGTTGAGTCCACTACCTAACCCCGCTGGGCGGGCCGTTTTAGGATGATGATCACGACGATTGTCTGAAGTGGGCAAAGCAGTGCGGACCGAGCCGGTCCTGATTGGGCGATCGAGAATCAGATCGAGAATTAGATCGAATGTGGAGGCTGGTGCCCCGCAGGCCGACTCGCCGAGGACGGCGAGATCGATCCCCGATTCCCCCTTACGGAAACGCCATCCACGGGCTATTTTCAGCGAAGCGGAGGGAATGTGCGTGACAGCGATGGAACGGTGATTTTCTCCTTGAGCCCAGATCTGTCGGGTCGGAGCGCTTTGACGAAAACTTTCGCTGCCGATTGGAACCGACCTTGCTTATCCCTACCTCCTGAAGCGGGTGAGGCGGTCAATCGTCTCGGTGATCCCGGGGAGCGACTTGTCGCTTTTATTGATGAATTTTTTATAAATACGTTGAACATAGCGGGGCCGGGAGCTTCAAGTGAAAGGCTCATCGACCGCTTTGCATACGAAACACTCAATCGGGCGTTCCTTTTCCGGAACTGAGCGCATACGGCCCTGAAACGGCGGAACGAACCCTACGATGGACACGATGACACAAACAACCACGACCTCTGACAATTCTTCAAAGGATCAGCTGAAGAAGGAGATTCTTGATCAACTGATTCGTGTGCAGGCGCACGGAGTCGAGACGGCAACTCCAGAGGATTGGTGGCGTGCTATTTCTCTCGCTCTTCGTGGACGCATGATGGAGCGAGCCTGTGAAGTGAGACGTGCCCATCGCCAGCAGAATGTGAAGCGGGTCTATTATCTATCGCTCGAATATTTGATGGGTCGTCTCCTTGAGAATAACCTCGTTAATTTGGATCTTCTCCACGACTGCCGCGAGGCTCTCGGTGATCTCGGGCAGGATTTTGACAAGATTCTGGAGCAGGGGCCCGACATGGGGCTTGGGAACGGAGGCCTCGGGCGTCTCGCCGCCTGTTTTATGGATTCCCTCGCGACTCTGGACCTTCCTGCGATCGGATATGGCATCAACTACGAGTTCGGTCTTTTTCGTCAGTCCTTTAGGGATGGGCAGCAAAAAGAGGCTCCTGATGAGTGGCGTCGATACGGGAGTCCCTGGGAAATTTGCCGACCTGAATACACCGTTGAAGTGCCGGTCTACGGCCACGTTGAAAATCAATTCGACGAACTGGGTCAAGGGCGGCCGGTCTGGACGGGAACCCGTTCGTTTCTGGGAGTCCCTTGGGATGTTCCTGTGGTCGGATACACCGGTTCGACTGTGAATTTCATGCGCCTCTGGGAGAGCAAGGCATCCAACGATTTCGATTTCGATATTTTCAATCGCGGCGGATACGTCGAGGCGGTTCGCGAAAAAGCGGAAAGCGAGTCGATTTCAAAAGTCCTCTACCCGAACGATTCGACGGAGGGTGGAAAAGAGCTTCGTCTCGTGCAGCAGTATTTCTTCGTGACCTGTTCACTTCACGACATCATGCGCCGTCACCGTGCGTCGAATGACACGTGGGACAGTCTTCCTGATAAAGCGGCGATTCAGCTTAATGACACGCACCCTTCGATTGCGATTCCCGAGTTGATGCGTCTTCTCATCGATGAGGAGGCGATCCCATGGGATCAGGCATGGGGCATCTGTCAGGCTACTTTCGCCTACACGAACCACACGCTTCTTCCCGAGGCGCTTGAAAAGTGGAGCGTGCCTCTTTTCGAGAAAGTGCTTCCTCGACATCTCCAGATTATTTTTGAAATCAACAAGCGTTTCCTCGATGACGTCGTTGCTAAAAAATGGCCGGGTGATGAACAGAAAATGGCTGAACTTTCCATCATTGAGGAAGGGCATCCTAAGCAGATCCGGATGGCTTATCTCGCTGTCGTCGGCAGTCATACGACCAATGGCGTCGCGGCTCTGCACACCGAACTCCTCGTGAAGGATCTCTTCAAAACATTCAACGAGCTCTTTCCGGGGCGTATTCAAAACAAGACGAACGGGATCACTCCGCGTCGCTGGCTCCGTGCCTGTAACCAGGAACTTTCAGATCTCATCGATTGTAAGATCGGAAACGATTGGCCGCGTCACCTTGATCGCCTTCGCGATCTTGAGCAGTTCATTGATGTGCCTGCTTTCCAGAATGAGTTCATGGCGATCAAGCATCGCAACAAGGAGCGTCTTGCCGCGCTCATTCAAGAGCGTTGTGGAATCACCGTGAATCCTACCGCACTCTTCGATGTGCAGATTAAACGCCTTCACGAATACAAGCGCCAGCACCTCAATCTGCTCAATATTGTGACGCAGTATCGACGTCTCATTCAAAATCCCGAGCTCGATGTGGTGCCGCGTGTTTTCGTTTTCGGCGCGAAAGCCGCTCCCGGATACGAGCTCGCCAAAGAGATCATTCACGCGATCAATGCGGTCGCAGAGAAGATCAATAATGACGAGCGAATCGGAGACAAGCTGAAGGTCGCGTTTATTCCCAACTACGGGGTCAGCTCTGCGGAGGTGATCATCCCCGCCGCTGATCTTTCCGAGCAGATTTCGACGGCAGGAAAAGAAGCGTCCGGAACCGGTAACATGAAGCTCGCTCTCAACGGAGCGCTCACGATCGGAACCCTCGACGGGGCCAATGTGGAGATCGGGGAAGAAGTGGGAGCCGACAACATTTTCATCTTCGGGAAGACGGTCGACGAAGTCGAAGCGCTTTGGGACGCCGGATATTGTTCCTACGATGAATACTGGGCAGACGAAGAACTTCGCTCCGTCATCGACTGGATCAGTTCCGATTACTTTGCTCCGAAGGGATCCTTTGACCTACTCCGTCACAGTTTGCTGGATGGAGGTGATCCTTACCTCGTCTTGGCCGATTATCGAGCCTATGTCGATACTCAGGCGCGCGTTGATGAGGCGTATCGGGACACGACGCGTTGGGCGAAGATGGCGATTCTCAACACCGCGCGTGTCGGTAAATTCTCCAGCGACCGGACGATTTCGGAATACGCCGAGCAAATCTGGAACCTTCCTGCAGTGAAGGTTTAGGGAGCTCTCAATCGATAGGATCCCGGATCAATCGCTCAGATGGACGAGCTCGCAGCCAAACAAGTCCTTCTGGACTTTGAAATTATCATCCTCATCGCGACTGCGATGGGGTTGCTTTGTTATTGGCTGAAAAGAAAGTATTTTCCAGGAAAAGTGATTGCCCGTGAATACGAGTTTGATCACTTTGATCTTATGTTGATGTGGTTTCCGGCATTGCTGTTCCTCATGAATCCCGTTGCGGAAGTTTTTCTCGCCGGGGCGGAAGCGGAACAGGAGCCGGAGGAACAGGCTGGCACGTATTCTTCGATTTTTATCAATCTGACCTACTTTGGCTTCGTGGGCGTCATGACTTATGGAATTATGGAGTGGGTTCGCAACCGGCGCGTCGTCGACTGGTTTGGGCTGAAGCGGCTCTCACTTCCGTACATTGTTGTCGCGACGATTTTGGGGAGCGTCGTCGCAATGGTGGTTTGTGCCTGGGCGCTCGGTGGCGTGTCGCAAAGTTTCCTTGAGGGGATTTTCGGAGAGTTGGAGCAACAGGAAGCAGTCAAAATGGTGCAGGCTTCTGATTCATTTTTTTATCTCACCCTCTCTATTTTCACTGCCTGTGTCGCCGCGCCGCTCGTGGAGGAGTTCCTTTTTCGGGGATACATCTACGGGGTCCTGAAACAGAAAACGGGAACGCTCTTTGCGATGGTCGTCGTCGGTGGAATATTCGCGGTCGTTCACGGAAACCTTCCGGCCCTGGTTCCGCTATGGGCATTCTCCATCTTGCTCTGTATCGCCTACGAAATTACGAAATCGTTATGGGTCCCGATCGGCATTCATGCGCTTTTTAATGTAACAAATATTGTCTTGATGCTGACTCCTCAGGCCGTTGAATAAAGGAATGACCTCTGGATCGGATAACGAACGCCTTCGCGACGTTGGCGAGGAAGCGCTCGTCGAGCGGATTATCGAGCATCTCCCCGTGAACGCCGATGTCATTACCGGTGCGGGAGACGACTGTGCGATCGTCAGGGGCGGGAGTGACGGGCAATGGCAATTGCTGAAGACGGATTGTCTGATCGAGAGTGTCCATTTTGTTCCGGGAACGGATCCTGTTCTCGTCGGGCGAAAAGCCTTTAACCGCGTCCTCAGTGATATCGCGGCGATGGGAGGATCGCCGTCTCATGCCCTCGTTACGATCGCGACGGATTCGGACCGGCGGGTCAGTGAAATTGACGGCTGGTATGAAGGAATGACGGCAGTCGCGAGCGAGTGTGGATGTTCCATTGTCGGTGGAGAAACGGCGAGCCTTGATGGCGAGGGCGCGCTCCTTTCCATTGCCATGACCGGAGTGGTTACACCTGAAAAATGCGTCAAACGGAGTGGAGCGAGCATAGGAGACGGGATCTGGGTGACGGGGCAACTCGGGGGATCATTTGAAAGTGGACGGCACCTGAGCTTTTCGCCACGACTTCATGAGGCACAGTGGCTCTGTGAACGATTCAAACCCAGTTCGATGATGGATTTGAGCGATGGTCTCGGATCGGATCTGCCGCGGCTCATGGCGGCAAGCGGGCTCGGATACGCGGTCGATACTTCGGCGCTTCCGCTGAATGCTCACGTGACGATTGCTCAGGCGATCACAGACGGAGAAGATTATGAATTGCTCATGACGGTGAACGCTGAGAAGTCAAAAGGGATCTTGGCAGAGTGGAATGCCGCCTGGCCCGATCTCTCGCTTACTCAAATCGGTGAAGTAATCGCCGAGACGGAAATTTCTCTGCAGCGTGGATGGGAGCACTACTTGAACCCATGAGCGAATTGGTAGCCGAAACCGCTAATGAAAAGGCGATGATTGACGCGGGAATCGCTTTCTCCCGTTCGTTGAATCGGGGAGACGTTGTTGCCCTCGTCGGAGATTTAGGGGCCGGGAAAACCCATTTTTCAAAAGGAGTCGTCTCGGGTCTCGGCGTGGATTCGACTGTCACGAGCCCCACTTTTTCTCTCGTTCACGAATACCACGAGGGGCGAATTCCAGTCTTTCACTTCGATTTTTATCGCATCGATTCTGCGGATGAATTGGTTCGCCTCGGTTGGGATGAATACCTCGATGAGGAGGGTATCATTCTCGTTGAATGGGCCGACAAATTCCCCGAGCTTCTTCCTCACGGCACTATCGAACTTCAGTTCTCGATCGAGGAGAACGGAAAACACACCGTGAAACGCAAATGATCCTCGCCATTGAAACATCGACAACTCACGCATCGCTCGCGCTTGCGGAGAGTGATTCCGGCTCATTCATTGAGCATCGCGATTTTGTGACGGACCGGGCTCATAACACCGCCATTTTCGCGTCGCTGGAAACAATGATCGAGGGAAGGCGGGATGCCATTTCGGGGATTGTGGTCGGGATCGGTCCCGGGTCATACAGTGGGATTCGTGTCGGCATCGCCGTTGCCAACGGGCTCAACCTGTCACTCGGGGCATCGCTCGCTGGCGTCTCTTCTCTCGAAGCCTGGGATTGCGATTCTGACTCCTATGTCGTCATTGGCGATGCCCGCAGAAAAAGTTTCTTCATTGCCGAAATCGTTGACCGAACCTTGCAATCAGAGCCTCAGCTCGTCGCGAGTGATGAGGTCGAGGCGGGTTTGAGGGCGTTTCGTGAACGAGGGCTCGAACTCCTAACTCCGGATGCGACCGTTTCATCTGCGATCGTGGACGCCCGTCTCTCCTACCCACATGCTTGCCAACTCGCTTCCCTCGCTGGAAAATGGTCACCGGAGCGATGGAGTGACTCGGTTTCTCTCGAGCCGCATTATTTGAGAGCTCCTTACATCACGATGCCAAAGAAAAAGGTGAGCCGATAGAGCGTTAGTCGCGTCGTTGGAAATGGTCATAATGTGACGTCGTTCTGCTCGAGCCACGCTCAGGACTGGAACTCGGAAAGCATTATCGCTTCGCCCTCGTGCCGATGAAAGATGCCAAGGTGGGATCGAATGCGCCCCAAGGGGATGATCTCTCTTAACCCGATCTCGATCCCTCGTTTAGTCGGAAATTCGAACGTCATCGATAGTCTCTCTGAATCTCACGAGGACCGACATCTCGTATTCTTCAGGCGAATGATCTCTTCGGGACTGATTCGAATCCCTGGTTAATTAAAGGGTTTTGAATCGGTATTCTGGGATTCGGGCGGAAAGAGTATCGGTTGACAGGGGGCCCATTTGCGTGTCCTTTCGAAACGTCAAGCTCCATGAAGATTCGTGAAGCCGAGGTTGGTTGTTAACGCATCAGAGCCTCAACCCGAATGGGGGAAGTGAAAGACAGCTCTTCAGTGTCACCCCATGAAATGCGTTCGCGAAATGGCGTTCGCAACTCTCGACCCGAACCGGAAGCGGCCCCTGTGCCGTTAACTCAAGTAAGGGTTCATCTATTGCTCATTTTTGAGCGCCCAAACGTTGATCCTATTTTATTCTTATGACTTTTAATGATCTCGGCCTTTGTGCCGAACTTGCCGAGGCTGTTTCCGCAAAGGGATACAGCGTACCCACTCCGATTCAAGCTCAAGCGATTCCGTCGATCCTCGATGGGCGCGACTTGCTCGGAGGTTCTCAAACCGGAACAGGAAAGACGGCGGCTTTTACGCTTCCGATGCTTCAGCTTCTGGACTCACGAAAGCCCGCTCAACAGGACCGTGATTCCGGGGGTGGAAGGTCACGTGCGGGCCGGCCTCGTGCGCTGGTTCTCACCCCTACCCGTGAACTTGCGGCGCAGGTCGGAGCGAGTGTTGAAGAATACGGCCAGGGCTTGAGACTGCGTTCGACTGTGATTTTCGGAGGAGTGGGAATCAACCCTCAGATCGACCGACTTCGTCGCGGGGTAGAAGTGCTAGTTGCGACTCCCGGTCGTCTTCTCGATCATTGCGGCCAGGGGACACTCGACCTTTCGGGCGTTGAAATTCTCATTCTCGATGAAGCGGACCGGATGCTCGATATGGGATTTATTCACGATATCAAGAAAGTCCTCAAGCTCCTTCCCGCGAAGCGTCAAAATCTACTGTTCTCGGCCACTTACTCATCTGATATCAAGAGGCTCGCCGATGGCCTTCTCGACAACCCGGTTCTCGTAGAAGTGGCTCGTCAGAATACGACGGCCGAAAACATTGAGCAGTTCATGCATCCGGTTGCGAAAGCGGACAAGCGAGCGCTTCTTTCGCATCTCATTCAGGAAGGTGATTGGCAACAGGTCCTCGTTTTTACCCGCACCAAGCACGGTGCTAACCGACTCGCGAAACAGCTTGAGAGCGACGGAATTTCCTCCAGCGCGATTCATGGAAACAAGAGCCAAAGTGCGCGGACGAAAGCGCTTGCTGATTTCAAGGCGGGCAAAATCCGCATGCTTGCCGCGACCGATGTCGCTTCCCGTGGGATCGACATCAGGATGCTTCCGCACGTCGTGAATTTTGAACTCCCGAATGTTCCTGAAGACTACGTTCACCGTATTGGCCGGACCGGCCGTGCCGGTGAAGAGGGGATCGCCTACTCACTCGTAAGCGCCGATGAACGGAGCTTGCTTCGTGATATTGAGAAGCTTCTTAAGAAACCGATTCCGGTCAAAAAGATCGAGGGCTTCGACATGGATCCTGAGGACGGCAAAGAAGATGCCAAGACGATGGGTCGCGGACGCGGCGGCGGCGGTGGGGGACGAGGACGCTCAGGTGGAGGCGGCAACCGCGGAGGTGGGGGCGGCCGATCTGGTGGAGGCGCCCGTCAAGGCGGCGGTGGAGATCGCTACGGTGGTGGCGGTGGAGGAGGCGGTAACAGGCGTTCCGGAGGCGGTGGCAATCGGAGCCGTTCGAGGGAGAGCAGTTCGTCTAACTCGTAAGAGTGGGTTTCAAACACGTTAATAGTATCAAACCGGTTCATCGGTTCATCGGTTCATCGGTTCATCGGTGCTTAGGCGCCTTGTCGCTGCGTAGGGTGGGCTCGGAGCGGCCGGTCCACGGCTCGCGAAAGCGCAGTGTGAGGTCACGGCCCTCATCTACCGCTCGGATTTTGCCTACGGTCACTGGATTGATTTGTTTCATTCCATCGTCGTGAGCCTGTCGCTTCAGTGTCGGCAAGGGATTGACTCAAGGCTTTCAAGGGGAAATGAAACTCATCCAACACCGAGCGGGGCGGCCAACCGCTTGCGGGTTGAAGAGTTTTGAAGACTACCGCTTGCGAGTCATCGCTGAATGCGCTTAAAAACTGAAGAGTCTTCAAGCTTTAGGGGCGATTATTTCGTATCTCGTAAACTCCCTATTTTTCGTTAGTTACAAAAAATATTTCCCCGGTTTAATTAGGGCTCATAAGGGGGCGATTTGAGGCGCTTTATCTGGTTTTGCGGGACTGCAGGCTTCCGCTGGTCTCAGGGTCGCTTCCCCTGTAACTCTAATCCGACCAGAGCAGCCGCAATTTTGCACGAGTTCGAGCCCGATACGGCTCCCTTTACGAATTCACGGAGATATTTTCGCGATGTATTCGTTATCCGTATTCAGTCAATTTTCAACGTGGGCGGAGTGGCTCCCGCTGCGGACCGTAGACCGTTAGATTTTTTTTCCGAATTTGCCGCGGATGTGCGGATACAAGATGGAACCCGCATTTGTCCCTTCGTAAAGGGGGGCCGTCATTGTAAGCTTAATCCATGAATCCCACCTCCGATTTCGTCCGACTCTGGACCTGCCATCAGGCGGAGGTGCGGCGATATATTTTTTACATGATTCCCCGCCAAGCGGATGCGGCGGAAGTGCTTCAGGATGTTTCCGTGCTCCTCTGGAAAAAGTGGGACCGTTACGATCCCGACCGTCCCTTCGTGCCGTGGGCGATTCGGTTTGCTTACTTAGAGATCTTGAAATGGAGACAAGGCCAAGCCCGGGAAAAACTCATCTTCTCTGATTCCCTGCTCGAACAACTGCATTCGCGACATGATGAGGAGATGCCTTTGATGGAAGCGCGCCGCGGTGCTCTTAGTCAATGCCTGGAGGCATTGAGCGAACAGCAGCAAAAATGGGTTGGGTTGCGCTACGGGCGCCACGGCGCAGTGAAACAAGAAGCAGAAAGATCTGGCGTCAGTATGCACAAAATCTATTACGCTCTGGAAAAAATCCGCGACCAACTTCAAGATTGCATCGAGCAGAGACTGCGGAAGGAGGGCTGGAGTGATGCCTGAGGAGAATAGCACTGAGAACAATTTTGAGAGCCTGCTTTCGAGACTCGTCGATGAAACGATTGGGGGGGATGAACTCCTCATGCTGGAGGAACAGCTTGATGGAAATTCGGAGGCGCAAAGTCGCTATCTCAGATACCTGGATTTACATTCAGAACTTCTTTGTAACGGAGGTGAGAATGCGGAATCTATTAAGGTCTCGCGATCAAAGAGTAGGTGTTGGTTACCCGCCGCACTGACCGCTGCAGCGGCAATGATCGCGATAGGCGCGACCCTCTTTTTCAGAATCGACACGAATTTCCGACCGATCTTTCAGGTAGTAGCCGGCGGCGGTCCTCTGGAGTGGGAAGGCTGGAACGGAGAAACGCTGACCGCCCCCCGAGCCGGCGCGTCTCTCCCTGCGGGAACGATTGAGACTTTCGCGGCAGAGTCCTGGATTGAATTGGCCTTTCCCGATGGAACCTCCGTTTCTCTAACGGGTCCCTCCGTCCTGACGGTATCCCTTGTCGAGGGGTGCAAGATCCTGCAGCTTAAGAAGGGGAATCTTTCCGTCGATGCGGCGAGGCAACCAGAGGGACGGGCGATGCGAGTAATCACGGCATCGGCAGAGGCGGAAGTGCTCGGAACTCAGTTCAATGTCAAGGCCGACTCGTATTCGACTTACTTGACCGTAAATAAAGGAAAGGTTCGAATGAAACGCCTGGCTGATGGCAAAGTGGAAGACGTTTCTGCGAACGAAGAGTTGGTTGCCGCATTGGAGAAGGGCACAGCCTTTGATGCCTCTCCACACCAAGTGTCGGTCGCTTCATGGAAGAGCGAAATTCCACGCGATGCCATTCAAGGGCTCCGTGAGACATCTCGGTCCGGAGTCGAGGGCATTCGAGCCGTTCCCCATATCTGGAAAGGAGAACCGAATGACCCGACTGAACCGATTCTTCTTTACAGTGCCGTCTTCGATCCCTCGCCAAGGAGATCGCCGCCGCTGCAAATCGAGGAAGGTGCCCGCATTGAAATTCGAGGGCGGCTGAATCATTCTCATGGTATTCACACCGGTTTCGCCACGAGTGAGGAGGGCGGTGGTTTCGCGGGAAAGTATGCCGTCTATAGTCGTTCCTCAGTCGAGGCCGATGAGAATGGTCAGTTTCAAATTGAACTTCCCATCTCTTCGTTTGCCCCGACCGATTCCCGATTTCCGAATTCCCCGGTCGGACAGGAGGTAATGTATCTTTGGATCCAAACTGTAAAATCGGATGCCGGGTTAGTCATCGAAAGCGTGGAGTTGAAGAAGTAGAAACGGCATGGTTTTTTCCTTCAGAAAGGCAGTCGTTCAAACAGTCGTGATCGGGATTTTTGTTTTTCGGTTCTGCCCTTTCGCTACCGAAGGAGGAGAAGATTCTCAGGACAAACTCTCGCACCTTTCAACCGGCGTCGATGCCAGTCATTTTTCAGACCTGCTGGATCACTCTCCGTTTACCCGAATCGTGTTTCTTTCGGATTCACTTATACTCACTGGAGTCGCTAGGCTTGACGGGAAACCAGTCGCAACCTTGATGAATACAGAGGTCGCGGAATCGATCACCGTATCGGGAACTCCTTCAGGGCGAGGGTGGAAATTAGTGGATTTGTCAGGAAGCGAAGACATCGAGACTGCCGTGGCTGTGATCACTACGAAGAATGGTGACGCGATCAAGATTCGCTATGACAAAGAGCGAATGATGAGTGGGAGCCAGAGAATGAAATTTGCAGCGCAGGCAAGATCACAGAAAGTGGCGTCACGCACACGGTTGCAATCCGGCAACTTAGGTAACTCGGGGATCCCTCCCGAACGTGTCGCAATGCTCAAGCGTATTGAGCAAAATGAGTTGCCAAAAGGCTACAATCCGGGAGCAGGAAAAAACCGTGAAGATTCGCATAACCTTCACCAGTCCTATGTGGATCGCAGACTTGGAGGAATGAGCGAACGACAGCGCGGAGTCGTTGGCAAAATTTGGAACCAAAAAGAGGCGGTCGCCCCCGGCATGTCCAATCGGGGCGCATCGTTCGTGCGGATCATGGAACATGTCGCAGAGAACGAAGAACGATGATGGCCGTGGTCAAAGGAATTCCGAGGTTTCCGGCAAGGGTTCTGATCCTTTCGATGGCCCTGCCATTCCTCATTCCTTCACCCTTTTTGAGAGGAGATGAGAAAGAATTGGGGAGCAAATTCGGCGGTCGAAACGTCCTCTTCCTCGCGGTTGATGATCTCAACGACTGGGTCGGCTGCCTTGGCGGTCATCCTCAGGCTGACACGCCGAACATCGACCGCCTCGCCGCGAGCGGAGTGCTCTTCGAAAATGCACACTGCGCGGCGCCGCTCTGCCATCCCTCCCGCACCGCGATCCTAACAGGACTGCACCCGTCGACCACGGGTATATCGGGAAACGAAGCCTGGTTTCGCGAACACCCGAAGCTCGGGAACTGGGTCACGCTGCCTCAGTATTTTCGACAACATGGCTACCTAGCTTTCACCGGAGGAAAGATTTTTCATCAGGCTCACGGCGAATGGTCAGACCCGGATTCCTGGGACCGTCAGTATTCGACCAAGATGGCGACGTCCTTTCCGCCAGTCAAAGAACGCTATTCTCACGGAATGCAGTCGGAGTTTTCAAACAAGATTCTGGCACGACTGATCGACTGGTCACCGATCGACGTCGCGAAGGAGGAAACCGAGGACTGGATGACGGCTATGGGCGCGGCTGAAATTCTCGAGCTAGAGCATGAACGCCCTTTTTTCCTTGCCTGCGGGATCTATCGCCCTCATCTCCAATGGTACGCGCCGAAGGAGTTTTTTGACCTTCATCCACTGGAACAAATTCAGTTACCGATCACCCTCGACAATGACATCGAAGACGTTCCGCCTCTTGGGAGACGGATGGCGGCGGGAGCATTCGACATTATTCAAAAAAACGGAGAGTGGGAACGCGCAGTCCAGGGGTATCTTGCGTCGACTTCCTTTGCCGACGCCTGCATTGGTCATGTGTTAGACGCCCTTGATGCGAGCCCGCATCGCGACAACACCATTGTCGTTCTCTTCGGTGATCACGGTTACCAGATTGGAGAGAAGGGGCGATTCGCGAAGTCGTCGTTATGGCAGCAGGCGACTCGAAGCCCGCTGATCATTCGTGTGCCCGGGAATGAAGCGAATGGCTCCCGGTGCTCTCGCCCTGTCAGCCTCATAGATCTCTATCCCGCCCTCATAGCTCTCTGTGGATTACCTGAGCGCAACGATCTCGATGGCCGCAACATTGCGCCGCTTGTTCGAAATCCTGAAACCGAATGGCCCTGGCCGGCGGTGATCACGCATTCGCCACATTGGCACGGCAACAACCACGCGATTCGAACAGAACGCTGGCATTACATTCACTACAGTGACGGAGGCGAAGAACTCTACGATATGGCGAGGGACCCTCATCAATGGAAGAACCTCAACGAGGATCCCGATCACGCCGCAGTGAAAGAGGAACTGAAGCAATCGTTGCCGAATCTCAATGCCCCGCACTTTCAGGGACCACCAAACTAGAACTTTTCCTGTTTCTTTTCCGAATGTTCCTAATCGACGAGGAGACTATACGAACCCATGAACCGACTTACCCTAGCCTTACTATCTTATTGCCTTCTGGCCGGCGCGACAGGACATGGCCAATCCCTCCCTGAGAGCTGGCACCAGTGGCGAGGCCCCGAAAACAATGGTGTTTCGAGGACAGCAAAGCCACCCCTTGAATGGAGTGAAACAAAGAACCTTCGCTGGAAAGCCGAGATCAAAGGGAAGAGCACGGCGAGCCCAATCGTGTGGGGTGATAAGGTCTTTGTGACGACATCGATCAACACCGATAAGGTCGATCCTTCGCTCCCCAAACCGGATGACCAACCGGAGCGAGTCTTCGGGATTAAGTTTCCGAACACAAGCTACGAGATGGTCGTGCTCTGCTTCGACAGGAAATCCGGGAAGCTACTTTGGCGCGAGAGGGCGAAAACCCTCGTCCCTCACGAAGGACATCACAAGGACGCCAGCTTTGCCTCGGCTTCGCCCTTCTGTGATGGGGAACGACTCTACTGTTGGTTTGGCTCGGCTGGTTTGTTCGCTTACTCACTTGACGGAAAGAAGCTCTGGGAGCGCGATCTCGGCCTTTCTAAAATGGGCGCCAGCCTCGGAGAGGGCAGCTCGCCGGTGGTGCATCATGGAAAACTCGTTATCGTTCGTGATCACGCGGGCCAGTCATCGATTGAGTGTCTCGATGCAACAACCGGAAAGACGCTCTGGAAGGAAGATCGAGAGGAAGGCAATGCCTGGGCGACCCCGGCCATTGCCGTAGTCGATGGCAGAACACAAGTGATCACCTGCGCCTCAAATCAAGTTCGCAGCTACGATCTTGAGACTGGCGAAGTCATCTGGTGGGCGTCGGGGCTAACGGGTAATTGCGCGCCTTGCCCCATCGTCGATCTTAATGCCAAAGGCGGCCCAACGGTCTATTGCATGAGCGGATATGAGGGGCACGCCTTGCTCGCCATTCCGATTACCGGCAAGAACGACGTCACGGATACGATCCGTTGGAAAGTCGACCGAGGCACCCCCTATGTGCCCTCGCCGATCCTCTACGACGGGCAGCTCTATTTCACGCAGTCCAACCAGGGAATCCTGACATCGCTCCAATCTTCCGATGGTAGTGACGTGTTCGAGCGCACCCGAGTTCCTGATCTCGGCGACATTTATGCCTCTCCGGTAGGTGCTGACGGGCGAATCTATTTCTCCGGGCGCAAAGGAACAACGGTCGTCATCGAGCGCAGCAAAGAATTCAAGGTGCTCGCCACCAATCAGCTCGACGACAATTTCCACACCTCTCCAGCCTTGGCAGGGAATCAGCTATTTCTCCGCGGTATGCGCTTTCTCTATTGCCTCGAAAAAGGCAGCTCAGCTTCAGGAAGCGAGATAGCAGCCACACCTTCATCCAGCAAACAGCAACCTTCCGACCCAAAGAAAGCGCTCGGGGCAAAGCTGCGGGGACTGGTCGATGCAGGGAAAATTACTGGCGAAGAATCCATCGAACTCTATCTCACCGCTTTTCCCGAAGAGGAAGAGAACGTAAAACGCTGGCTTGCCTCACTGCAAAAAAAGGAAGAGAAAGAAAAATCGAAACTCGGATCCCCGAAACCGCCATCGATCCGCGAACTGCTCGAACAAATCGCGCAGCGTGAGATTCCCAAAGACTACTCAGGGGGCGATCAGCATCAGCCCTTTGTCGACAGCTGGTTCGCAAAAGCTCCGCCGGAGCAGGTCAGTGAAGTCGGTAGACTCTGGAAAGAACAGGGTCGGCTCTTTCCCGATATGAAAAATCGGGGCGAATCCTTCATCCGAATCCTCGACTACGTGCGATCGGACGGAAAAACGCAGACGAATAGGCCCGCCGGCAAATCGAAGGCACCGCAAAATCCCCCTATCAAGAAACTGGGGAAATCCGAAATCCGTCACGAACCCGGAAAGCCTCTCGGAAAGTCCGGCACGATCTCTGGACTGGTTCGCGACGCCGCCGGAAAGCCGATCGAAGGCGTCATGGTTTCCGCCTTCGACGAGGGTCGCCGCCAGAGTGTTTCAATTTTTTCCCAGGCGGATGGAAGGTTTCTGATCGCTGACTTGCAAGAGGCGCCTCTCAAGATTCGCGCCCGTCTTCCTGGAAAACTCGATCATTGGATCGAGGAAGCAAAGCTCGGAGACGACGTCGCAATGACGATGAAGCCCGCCACTGGTGATGAGCTCGAAGCACAGCGCCCCGCCTCCGATGCCTTCGCCCAGCTGAAATTTGAAAGCCCGCGCGACAGGCTGAACTTCAAGATGAATTGCAGCTACTGCCATCAGATCGGCACCGCCGGATTCCGCACTCCGGAGAAACCGGTGGATTGGGAAACCATGATCAAGCGCATGGACGGTTTTGGCGGTCTTTACCAGCATACGAAGCAAACCATCGTCCAGCGCATCATCGACACCTACAAAGATGATGCCGTCGAGAAATGGCCGCAATACGTTCCGCCACCGGCGCCGAGTGGTCTCGTCACCCGCGCAAAAATCACCTCGTGGGAAGTCGGCGATGCCTACGAGGGTTCCTATCACGACCTCGAACTCGGACCCGACGGCATCGTCTACGCTGTCAACATCAGCCGCAACGAACTGGCGATCCTTGATCCGCAAACCGGAGCGCAGACATTTCAAAAATTCCCGAGGGGAACCGGGGGCGCACACTCGATCGAACGGGCCAACGACGGGAGTATGTGGACGACCATGTGCGGTTCCGGCCACATGGCACGCTATGACCCAGGAAGCGGCGCATTCCTCCATGTCTCCAGCGCCGAAGCGCCCGCCAAACGTGGCTCTTACCCCCACACCCTGCGGATCAATCCCAACGACCCCGAAGGCCTCATCTGGTACACCGACGCCGGACGCAACTCGGTTTTCTCCCTCCATCCCAAAACTCACCACGTGAAGGAATATGACCTCCTTGACGCCGGACAGGTCAGTGGAAACGGCAAGGGCGAATCCCGCGGTATCACTCCTTACGGACTCGACTACTCGCCGGTCGACGGCATGATCTGGTACTCCAAACTCAACGGCAACCGCATTGGCCGGATCGATCCCAACACGCCGGACGGTGCAATTGTAGAATGGAATCCCCCCTTCCGTGGACCGCGCCGCCTTCATGTTGCTCCGGACGGGATCGTCTGGGTGCCGGGATTTGGTTCCGGTGTCTTTGGTAAGTTCGACCCGAAGACCGAGAAATGGGCAACCTACCCGCTGCCAGACTATCTTAACCAAATCCCGTATGCTCTCAACGTAGCACCCGATGGGATGGTCTGGATCTGTGGCACCGGTAACGATACCCTCTATCGCTTCAATCCAGAGACCGAATATCTCGTCGAGTTCCCCTTGCCCTATCGCGTCAGCTACACTCGCGAGATCGAGTTCGACAATGACGGCAATGTCTGGACCAGCACCAGCGGCCTCGCAAGACACATGGAGAACGTCTGCGGCACGATCATCAAGTTGGAGATTCTCGACGGATACAAGGAGGAAGTCGGCGGAATGAAATTGAATCCGATCGAACTGAGCCCGGAAGAGCAAGGCTTGATGACTGACGCGCAAAGGGGCGAGCGGAACGCAAAACTGGGTTCCCTCCTCGCCAGGATCGAAGCGCTGGCTTTACCCAAAGAGTATCGCGGCGAGACCCACCAAGACTACGTTAATCGGGTCATGGCGACCCTGACCGAAGAACAACGGGCACGGGTCGGAGGTCTCTGGAAGCAACGCCGCGAAGCAGATTCCACGATTGACAATCAGGGGCAGACTTTCGTCCGAATCCTCGACTACGTCGCCAGCGGAGCCAAAGCCATCGAAATGCCGGCCGAATCGGGTCCCGATTCGAATTTGAGACCAAAAGCAAAGGGGGAAGCCAAAGGAAAGTCTCGAGCCGAAGCGATGGAGAAGCAGACCTCTATCCACCGACTTGAGAATCCGAGGCGGTCGCCCTTTGATGCTTTTCTTTACGTAAACAGGATCCCCGATCAACCCCGTGAAGACGAGACTGCCCACCAGCTCGCCGGTCGCATCCACGGCCGGCTTGCGAATCAGGAGGGCCGCGTCCTCCTCAAGCTGCCCCCCGGAATGAGTGAAGCGGCCTACCGCGGCTTCAAGACCTTCCTTGGCTCCGAGGGCAATCCCAAAATTACCAACTGCGCCGCCTGCCACTCTCCGCCTGCCTTTGGCATCGCCGAAGGAAATTCCCTCCGAACCGGGAAATGGTCCAGCGCTGAACTCGAAACGATTCTCAAAAGCAAGATCGCCAAGGCCGCCGGTCGAGACGCTGCTTACGCAGGGATGAGAATCAGCGAGGACGACATCGCAGACCTGATCGCCTTTCAGGAAACGCTCAAAGAGGTGAATGATGAAAGCTTCCGCGATCTCATTCTCAGCGCCACCGTCGTTGATGTGGCGGCAGCTCCAAAAACAACGAAAATGGCAGTTCCGCTGTCCCTCAGTGGATCGGTCCGCTTCGAAGGCCCCCGCCCCGAACGCAAGCCGCTTCCGATGGACGAAGCGAGCCGAAAACTCTACGATGGTAAAAGTCCCCTCGACGAAGCCACCCTCATCAGCAAATCCGGTGGTCTCGCTAATGTCTTCGTCTTCGTGAAAAATCCGCCGAAGGGCGATTATCGATCCTCTGCCGCCCCCGCCGTCATCGACCAGCAAAAGTCGATGTTTCGCCCCCGCGTCCAGGGGCTCCGAGTCGGCGAGGGTGTCGTAATGAAAAACGGTGATCCCTTCATCCACAACATTCGCTCCCTGTCGCGAAAAAATCGCCCCTTTAACATCGCCCAACCAGCGGGGGCACCGGACCGCAAAAGAACGTTCGAAGTCACCGAGGGCCCCATCACTATCAAATGTGACTTTCACCGCTGGATGACCGCTCATTTCTTCGTGATGGACCATCCATTCTTTGCGGTGACGGATCCTCAGGGGCGCTTCGAAATCCTCAGGCTCCCGCCGGGGGGCTACACGCTGGCAGCTTGGCACGAGGTCTTCGGAGAGTTGGAGTTGAAGGTCACAACAGGCAAAGGCGCCACCTCTGAAACTGGTTTCACCTTTCGCCCAAAGGAAAATTGATGCGGGCCCACTGGATTATCATTTCAATCCTGATTGCCGGTCTTCCCGCTACGCTGATTTCGGCAGAACCGCAGCGCCCCAACGTCGTCCTCCTTCTCGCCGACGACCTTGGATGGAAGGACCTCCGCTGCTACGGCGGGCCGGTGAAAACGCCCGCGCTGGATCGACTCGCGGGTAGTGGTATTCGATTCACCGATTTCCATTCCGGGGCGGCTGTCTGCTCCCCCTCGAGGGCGACGCTGTTGACGGGACGGCACCACGTGCGGACAGGAGTCTACAGTTGGATCAACGACCAGGATCAGACCTCTCATCTCCTCGAGAGTGAAGTCACCCTGGCGGAGATTCTCAAACAGAACGGCTACGAGACGGCTCATTTCGGCAAGTGGCACCTTGGGACTCCGTTTCGCGGACGCGATAAACCGTGGATCGATGAGCACGGATTCGACTACTGGTTCGCGACGGACCTCAACGCCGCGCCGAGCCATCGCAATCCCACGAACTTTTGGCGCAACCGCCAGCGCGTCGGTGAACTCGAGGGGTATGCCTGCGAAATCGTCGTCGATGATGCGATTCGCTGGCTGAATGAAGAACGCGACACGAAGCATCCCTTCTTCCTGAACGTTTGGTTCCACGAACCGCATGCCCCGATCGCGGCACCGGATGAAATTGTCAGCGAATATGGCAACACAAACGACGCCGGCGCAATTTACTCAGGAACGATTGACAATACCGACCGTGCTATTGAGCAATTGCTGGAGCATTTGAAAGCTACAGGTAACGAGAAAAACACACTCGTGATTTATTCCTCGGACAACGGCAGCTACCGCAAGGACAGGGTCGGAGAATTGCGTGAAACAAAAGGATCGAATTTCGAGGGCGGCATTCGCGTCCCCGGCATATTTTCCTGGCCGGGGACCCTCCCGGAACGTCGCGTTTCGGACGAGCCTGCCGGGCAGATCGACCTTCTCCCGACGGTGTGCGGTCTGCTCGAAATCGCCCCCCCGAAAGGAGTCCTCCTTGATGGTGCTGATCTCTCCCCGATCCTCCTCGGTGAGGCCGACTCAATTTATCGTCATCAACCACTTGCCTGGATTCTGCCTTTGTCAGGAAGCCCCCTGGCACTGCGTGAAGGGAACTGGTCGCTGATCGGGCGACGGTCGAAGGAATATCCCCGTGACCGCGAGGCGATGTCCAAACTGATGCGCGAGATGGAGACGGTCCTGCGAGAAAGGGGCTATCCTGATCCGAAGGCGATGATCAAAGCGAAACTTTTCGAGGGATTTGATATTCCGGAGGCTGAGCAAATTCGTGGTCGCTACATCCGCCACAACCAGTTTCAGGAATCGTGGATCCCGGCGATCAAGGCGATGACCTATGAACAATTTGAACTGTATGATCTCACGACTGATCTACCGCAGAAAAACAACGTCGCGGCGGAACATCCGGAAGTTTTCGAACGACTCAAACGGCAATTGCTGGAACTTGTGGTGGGTGTGATCAAAGACGGCCCTGACTGGAGTGAGGAGCAAAAATGAGTTCCGCGGCAAACAAAGTATTTTTGGTAAGCGTCTCCTGCATCGTGTTGGACCCGGCATTCGCCGTAGATTTGCCTAATGAGGCAATGCCTCTCATCGAAGCCTCCTGCATCGAATGCCATGACCGCGACACAGAAACTGATCTGAACTTCGAGGTACTGGGATTCGACCTCGACGATCCAAAGACGTTTCGGATGTGGGAAAAGATCTTCGATCGCGTCGCCGCTGACGAGATGCCGCCCGAGAAAAAGTCACGACCCGATTCAAGTCTGACCAAAGCTGCCCTCGACTCTATTCACCGCGAACTACATAAAAAGAACCTCGCACAGCAGAAAAAGAACGGTCGAGGCCCTTCACGGCGACTGACCCGGACGGAGTATGAATACACGCTACACGATCTCCTTGGAATCGGCGGAGACCTCGCCTCGAAACTGCCTCCGGAAAACCTTACTTCCGACTTCGATACGGTCGCATCTACCCAGGGTGTTTCGCCCGTTCACATTCGCGGCTACCTTGACGCAGCCGATCTCGCACTGGATGAGGCGATCGAACTGGGAGCGAAGCCACGAATGGAGCGACGACTAATCGATTATCGGAATCATCGATACGTGCAGATGTGGTTCGAGCGCGAACTGCGCCGTGGTGGCAACACCGTTCTAAAAACCGATGATGCGTTTGTTCTCTTCGACGGGCGTCCGCACACGACGCGAACCGACAACATGGGCATTCAGTTCCCCGTCTCCGGCCGCTACCGAATCGTTGCCGAAGCCTATGCCTACCAGGCCGCTACGCCGGTGACTTTCTGCATCTATCGAGGGAACGATCGTGCCGGAAATTCAAAATTGATTGGGAGTTGGCAGCTCGATCCCGGGGAACCGAAGACAGTGGCATTCGAACCCTACTTTACTCCGGGTGACTATTTCTATCTCGCCCCCGCCGATCTCGATGAGTTACCTAACGGCAAGAATATCTTTCAATTTGGAGCCAAAGAGTATCGAGGCGAAGGTCTCGCGATTCGTTCGCTGACTCTTGAGGGCCCATTGGAGAAGCAATGGCCGCCGGAGAGAACCCGGGAACTTTTCGGTGAAGTCGACTATCAAATGGGAGGTGATGGCACCCATGAAGTGATCCTCCGGAGAGAACCCCTCGCGCAAATCGCGGGTGTTATCAGCCGGATCGCTCCGAGGGCTTTCCGAAGGCCGCTTCAAAGCGATGAGGTGGAATTGTGGATCAGTCTCGCGGAACCGGCGTTGCAAGAAGGGCGGGGTTTCGATGCGGCACTCACGGTAGTGCTTCGGGCGATGCTGAGTTCACCGGAGTTTCTCTATCATTCCAATAATCAAGGGAGACTTGACGACTACGCACTCGCGACACGACTGTCCTACTTTTTCTGGAAAAGCCTGCCGGATGATCAGCTGTTCCTCCTCGCTGCCGAGGGCAAATTGAGCGATCCCGCGATCCTCACATCGGAAGTCGACCGGATGCTTGACGACGAAAAGGCCGAGCGCTTCATCAAGGACTTTCTTGATCAGTGGCTGGAGCTCAAAGACATTGACGCTACAACCCCGGATGACCGTCTCTACCCTGAGTATGACGACGTGCTTCGACAGGCAATGCTAGAGGAGACGAATCGCTTTTTCGCCGAACTGATCTGGAACGACCGGAGCGTTCGCGAACTGATTGACGCAAACTACACCTTCCTGAATCAACGCCTCGCAAAACACTACGGTATAGCCGGGGTTGAGGGACTTGAGTTCCGAAAAGTGAAGCTCCCGGCCAAGAGTCCGCGAGGGGGGCTCCTGACGCAGGCCAGCATTCTTAAGGTTACCGCGAACGGTACCAATACCTCTCCCGTTCCTCGTGGTCACTTTGTTCTTAGCCATCTATTAGGAACACCACCCAATCCCCCTCCCCCCGGCGTCGGAGCGGTCGAGCCCGACACCCGCGGGACCACGACGATACGCGAAGAGCTCGCGGCTCATCGGGACGTCGCGAGTTGCGCCAATTGTCACCGGCACATTGATCCTCCCGGATTTGCGATGGAGAGTTTCGACCCGATTGGGGGATTTCGCACCCGCTACCGAACGTCCGAAGGGGACCGCGCGGAGGGTAAGCTGTTTGGTCGTCCGATCCGTGAATACAGGTTGGGTCCTGACGTGGATGCAACGGGAATGACGGCGGAAGGTGAAGCGTTTTCCGGGATTAGCGAATTTAAGGAACACCTCCTCACCAAAGAGGACCAGGTTGCGCGTCACTTTCTCCATCAATTAATCACTTACTCCACAGGGGCCGAGGTCCAATTTGCGGATCGGCAGGAACTGGAAGAGATGCTCTCAGTAGCGAAAGATGGCCAATACGGCGTGCGCAAATTGATCGACTTGGTTGTGCAAAGCAGAATGTTCCGACACAAATAGTAGACCCGTCTTACATACTCATGCAACACTCCGTTCTCAATCGTCGAACCCTCCTTAAGGCCTCCGGAATCTCCCTCGCGTTACCCTTCTTGGAAGCCTTCGGGAAAGTCGCCGAGACGCCACCGAAGCGCGCCTTGTTCATTTGCAACACGCTGGGCTTTTATCCTCCGTCCTTCTACCCAAACCAGTCGGGGCGAGACTACGCGCCCTCGGAATATCTGTCTTTGCTCAGCGAACACCGGAGCGACTTCACCGCATTTTCCGGTCTCTCTCATCCCGATCAGGGGGGCGAGCATGCCTGCGAAATGACATGGTTGAGCGCAGCGAGAAATCCGGGACGCGATGGCTTCAAAAACTCGATCTCGGTTGATCAGTATGCGGCGGAGAAACTTGGCCGAGTGACACGCTTTCCTTCAATTTCTCTAAGCAGTGACGGATCGAGAAGCCAGTCGTACACGAGTGACGGTGTCATGATCCCTGCGATGGACCGACCGTCGGAAGTGTTCGCCAAATTGTTTCTGCAGGGGAAGCCAGGCGAGGTCGCGCATGAGAAACAAAGATTGCGCGACGGTCGCAGCATTCTCGATTCCCTGAGCGAACAGCGCAGCCGCTTGCTTGGGAAGGCTTCTCCGAATGACAAGGAACGACTCGATGCCTATTTCGAAGCGGTTCGTCAAGCCGAGCGGGATCTCATCAAAGCCGAGGCTTGGTTTGATCGCCCGAAACCAACCGTCGATGCCAAGGCTCCCAAAGACATTCTCGACAAAGCCGATATTGTCGGGCGAATCGAACTGCTCTTCAAGCTCGTCCCTCTCATACTTCAAACTGACTCGACCCGCGTCATCAGTATCGTTATTCAGAGTAATCACGGGATTCCCCTGATCAATGGAGTCGATGCTGAGCATCACAACCTTTCCCACCACGGCCGCGACCCCGAAAAGATCAGCCAGCTGAAGAAAATCGAACATGCCATCCTCGGTTGCTTTGACGGACTGCTTACCCAACTGAAATCCCGGGAAGAAGCCGGTGCGACCCTGTTGGATCACTCCCTGACTCTCCTCGGTAGTAATCTCGGAAGCGCCGCGGCACACGATCCCCGCAACAATCCTATTCTGCTTGCAGGGGGTGGATTGAAGCACGGAGGTTATGCCACTCACGACCCGGTGGACAACACTCCCCTCAGTAATTTGTTTGTCAGGATGCTTCAGGAATCCAGAATTGAGACAGGCCAATTCGGAACCAGTTCCGGATCACTCGGTTGGTGATGTTCTCGAATAAATAAACAGGAACGCAAAACTTGGTTAGGAGAGTGCGTCGAGTTCTTCAGGATCTTTGATTTAGCTGCCTCAGTTCTTAAATCAAAGAAAGTCCGAACTCCATTCAGGATTGCCCGGTTGCGATCGACATGAATCGACTAAGACTCTCAGTCTCCAGTGATTTTTAAAACGAGGACGAGAAAAGTTGGTGAAAGAAAAGTTGGCTTGGCTCTTCATCAAGAAATGGGGAGATGAGTAAAAATGAAACTCATCCAAGGCCGAGGAGGGGGGGCGGGGCGGCCGACCGCGTACGGGTTGAAGCGTTTGAAAACTACCGCTTGCGAGTCATCGCTGAATGCGATTAAAAATTGAAGGGACTTCAATTTTTGATGGAGAACCCAGCTTCTGCGTCGCAGAAGAGAGTCGGGATGACTGGATTCGAACCAGCGACCTCCTGGTCCCAAACCAGGCGCACTACCAAGCTGTGCTACATCCCGTTTCCTCGAAAGTGAGGGCCGAAAGTATTCATGCTTTTCCCGGGAATACAACTGAAGTTTTTCTCTTCTTTTTGCGGGCCTTTCTGGTTGGTAATTGGCTGAAAATAGGTATTTTGAGCCTCACTTTATAAACAACCATGGCGGATTCTCAGGAAAAACAGCGAAAAACTCTCGACGAACGTGATCAGATGTCTGATTTGGAACGCCTCAGGCATTCTACGGCGCACGTTCTCGCGACAGCGATCGCGAAGTTGTGGCCGGATGCTCAGTTCGCAGGAGGACCTCCGGTTGAGAATGGTTTTTACTACGATGTCGATCTTGAACATCGTATCTCACCGGAAGATTTCCCTGCGATTGAGGCCGAGATGAAGAAGATCGTGAAGGAAAATCAGGTTTTCGAAAAAGAGATCGTCTCTCGTGACGAGGCTCTCAAGATGGCTCAAAGCGGTCGTCTCGCCGCTCTCGGGGAGCGCGATGTTCCCAGCGTTTTCAAGATCGACTTGCTCGAGGAGATCCCTGAGGGCGAAGACATTTCGCTCTTTAAGAATGGAGATTTCTGGGATCTTTGTGCCGGACCTCACGTGGGGCGGACCGGCAACTGCAAGGCTTTCAAGGTCATGAGTGTCGCGAGTGCTTTCTACAAGGGCGATGCTGCGAACCCTCAATTGCAGCGCGTTTATGGAACTGCCTTCAAAAATAAGACGCTTCTTACGGAACATCTCGAGAGACTTGAAGAGGCTAAGCTGAGGGATCACCGCAAGATCGGTAAGGATCTCGATCTTTTCCACATCGACGAAGCCGTCGGGCAGGGGCTCGTCCTCTGGAAGCCCAATGGGGCTGTTATCCGTCAGGAACTGCAGAACTTCATCAGTGAGCACCTCGATAGGCAGGGTTACAGCCAGGTCTTCACTCCGCACATTGGTAAGCTGGATCTTTATCGCACCTCCGGGCACTTTCCTTATTACTCGGATTCTCAATTTCCTCCGGTGGTTGAGAAGGAGGGCCTGAAAGCACTTGCCGATGAAGGCTGCGGTTGTGGTGAATTGTCGAACAAGCTCGAATCAGGTGAAGTCGACGGCTTTCTCCTCAAGCCGATGAATTGCCCTCATCACATCAAAATTTTCCAAAGCAATCATCACAGCTACCGCGATCTTCCGGTGAGGCTGGCTGAATTCGGCACCGTTTATCGTTGGGAGCAGTCCGGAGAGCTCAACGGAATGACCCGGGTGCGGGGATTCACTCAGGATGATGCGCATATTTTTTGCACCGAGGAGCAAGTTAAGGATGAGATTCTAGGCTGCCTTGAGTTGGTGAAAATCGTTCTGGGAACCCTCGGCATGGATGACTACCGCGTGCGCGTTGGTTTGCGCGATCCTGATTCGTCCAAATACGTGGGCGACCCCGAGAAGTGGGACAAAGCAGAGGCCGCCTTGCGCGAAGCGGCAACGACTCTGGGCACTGATTTCGCTGAGGAGCCGGGAGAGGCTGCGTTCTACGGGCCTAAGATTGATTTCGTTGTCAAAGACGTCATCGGTCGTGAGTGGCAGCTCGGAACAGTGCAGGTGGATTACAATTTGCCGGAACGATTTGGTCTCGAATATATCGGTTCAGACAACGCCTCGCATCGACCTGTCATGATTCATCGGGCTCCGTTTGGTTCGATGGAGCGTTTCGTCGGAGTCCTGATCGAGCACTTTGCGGGGAAGTTCCCCACCTGGCTTTCTCCAGAGCAGGTGCGAATTTTGCCGATCTCTGAAAAGTTCGTTGACGATGCTGATGCCGTCTTCAAACAGCTCCGAGAAGAGGGGATTAGGGTCACCGTCGACGACGCCGATGAGAAAGTTGGGGCGAAAATTCGACTTGCTCAGTTGGACAGGGTTCCGTATATGTTAATCATAGGAGCTAAAGAACAGGAATTGAATCAGGTTTCGGTACGCCATCGTGATCGCGGTGATGAGGGCGCACTCGGCCTTGATGAATTTAGGGAGAAAGTGGTCTCAGAGATCCGCTCTCGCAGTTTATGATTAAATTGGTTTTAGCGTCTTTATTTAAGTATGAGTCGGAGAACGTGTTCGTCCGACTTTCTCAAACATTTCGATGTGCTCCTTTCGGGGGGGTATCGCATTTGGGTGGTCTATCCGATAGAGCTCTCAATTTTTTGACAAACCATATATCAATACAGGAGGTAATTCGCTATCGCTAAAAGACCCATCAGACGTAGGCCGCGTGAACCAAGGACGAGAGTTAACGAGCGCATTCGTGCACCGGAAATTCGCGTGATTTACGGGGAGCACAACATCGTGCTTCAAACTCACAAGGCTCTGAAGAAGGCAAAGGAACTCGCGCTGGACCTTGTCGAGATTGCTCCGCACGCGAAGCCTCCGGTTTGCCGTATTGTTGACTACGGGAAGTATAAATACGAACTCTCGAAGCAGAAGAAAACGGAGAAGCCTAAAAAGCGCGAGAAGGAAGTTAAATTCCGTGTCGGCATCGAGCAGCATGACTACGTGAACAAATTGGTTCACGCTGAGGACTTTCTTGCTGCCGGTTTTAAAGTGCGTATCCAGCTTCAGTTCCGCGGACGCCAGATGGCGCACAAGGAGCTTGGTTTCGTTGTTCTGGCCCGGGTTAAAGAGGATCTTGAGGGGGTCGCCAATGTTGATTTGGAGCCGAAGCTCAATAATCGAAACATCCTCATGATGCTTTCGCCTCTCCCGAAAGAGAAGCAGAAGCGTAAGTTCCGTCTCGATGATGAAGAGATTGATCTAGAGGTGGAAGAGGCCGTTATGTCAGCGTCTGATGAGGCTGATGGCTATGAGGAGGACGGCGAAGATTCACACGAGGGCGATGAAGAGGCTTCAGGGGAAGTTGATAACGCTGCCGACGACGCGGATGAGGCTACGGCTGATGAAGCTCCGGAGGCTACGGCCGATGAGGCTGCGGACGCTCCCGACGAATCTAAGGAAGAGAAGAAGTAATTCTCCAGCGGCGAAGCGGTTAAAATGGTTCGCCGACTGATATTATTCGATATAGACGGCACCCTCGTGGATACGAAGGGTGCCGGTCTTGTTTCGTTGCAGAACGGTTTCTTCGAGGCTTTTCCTCAATGCAAAGGGCGCGATTTTCCGCCACTCGATCTAGGTGGTGCGACTGACAGCGGAGTCGCTCATTTTTTGTTCGATCACTTTGGGATTGAGCACTCTCGCGAAACGAGAGAACGCTTTTTCCAATCTTATGCGAATGATCTGGAAGCGACCTTCCTTAATGAAGAGGGGTCCCGGGGCCATGCACTTCCCGGTGTTCTGCGGCTTCTGGACGAGCTCTCAAAGTGTGATCACTACAGGCTCGCCTTGCTGACGGGGAATACGATGCGTGGGGCCTTCATTAAACTGGAGAAGTATCAGATCGATTATCATTTTAAAACGGGGGGATTCGGTGATGATCATGCAGATCGAAATCTCCTTGGCCCGATTGCTCTCGCTCGGGCAAGTGAGGTGCATCGCGAATCTTTTTCCGCGGAACACACACTCGTTGTCGGTGACACGTTGAAAGATATTAATTGTGCGAGAGCGTTTGGCGCAAAGGTGCTTGCGCTGAGCACTGGTGCGGTCGCGCGCGAGGTCCTCGAAGAGGCAAAACCGGATGCTTTTCTGACGAGCCTGGCTGATTCAGCGGACGCGCTCGCTCGAATTGAAATGCTTTTTTAAACTGAGCACCTGTTAGTGCTTTACACTTACCGGAAAATCTGGTCATTTCACATTCGGGTTTCTTAAACCCCACATCCTTTATGAAAAATATTGTTATTGCTTTATTGGTCTCCATTCTTGTAATCGCTGTTGTGAACCTGCTCGTCTCCATATTGAGCGGCGGTGCGTCTGCTTCCAGTGCTACTTACGAATACAAAGCTTTGAACGCCCAGCAGATGGACGCTCTTGGTTTCCGTGCGGTCGCTGATGAAGAAGGGATCGACGTCTCCGAAGAGGGTGAAATTAATTTCCCCAAGGAAATGGTCGATAAAATTGCGAAGGTGAACATGCTTCCCCGCACCATTATTGAAGTCGAGAAGGACGGCGCTTGGGCGTTCGTTACGGTGACAGGTGACAACCATTACCTTTTCCGACGCGCGAAGTAATCGACTTCGTTCAGTCTGTTTTTGAAAGCCGCCGGTGGAAACACTGAGCGGCTTTTGTGTGCCCTTGCCGCAGGGGGGGCTAACCCTCTTAGGTTATCGACCCTACCCTGTCCAGTTCTCCAGCCTCGGGCGCGCTGACTCGAGGCAAGACCGTTGACGCTGGTTTGTATGACATTACCAAATCGCAGGTCGGCATCGAATTCAGGTCCTGAATTCGACTGCCACCGGGCCCTCACTTAGCCAAGTCAGAATCGGGTGAAGGTTCCGTCAGTGAATCATTCCAGGTCTTTGTGTTTTTCTGACTCAGAATTTTAACGCGAATGAGAGCTGATGAGAGCGAATCGGTGCACACACTCCTGAGACGTCGAGACGAAAAAAGGAGGGGTGCGCTTCCCGCCGCGGGGAAGACCTGAGTCTTCGGTCTCATAGGCTTCGCTGGCGGCTCGAAGCACGCCATTCCTGCCCGGCGCAGGCGCTTTTAGTTTTTTGCGTCGAAGTCTCTTGAAAGTCAGGAGGGTAAAGGTTGTTCTCTAAGGCGCCGCGCTCACTCCTGCTTTTTTACGTGAATTTTACAGAGTTGTTACCTGAATCCAACCCGCGCCTTGATCGGTCGAGCTAAGGTTCGTGATTATGAACCGACTCACTCGTTTTAACTCTCTCATCGAGACGGCCTGATACTTTCGAGTGCGGCGGGCGTCTCCGCTTTCACGAGCCTGAATTCTTCTTCCGAAAGATGGCGATAGCGGCGAGGGAATTGCTTCCAGCCATAACCCCAGCGCCATGGCGTGGGAAGTAGGGGCGAACCTCCGATGCGCACTCCGGCAAAGGCAAGCGCGGCGGCGAGGGGATGCCCTGTTTCCCTAATATCTGTCTTAAGCTGTTTGTCCGCCGCGAGACGTTCCGCAAAGGTGCCGCCCTTCCAGTAGACAAAGTCGTGACAGTCACAGGCAAAGCACCAACGTTCGGGGTCCTCCTTCGGGCCATCGGGGAAACGGGTGCATCCGTCCGACTCGAATGGGTCGAGATGCGGAACACCGGTCGTTTTGCAGGCTGGCAGAGCGGCGAGGAGAATTCCGGCGAAGATGATACGAAGCGATTTCACAGTCTTGCTTATTGAGTCGCTTCCTTAGCGCTTTAGCAAGTCATTCTGATAGCGTTACAGGGGGGGCGGTTCCAGAAATATACGCTTCGACTCGCGATTGATGAGTCGCCCCGTCGTGGCAAGGTCCGCGAGAGGAGTCTGAGAACTCAATGACGGGTCCGTCGGGAGCGCTTTAGTCAATGATATCAGCTGGGAGAGAGACCTGCTTTGCGACGGACCTTTTCGAATCCACGGTGATGGAGTTCGGCGACGGCGAGAACCAGCTCGCATGAGTCGTCCCTGAGCAGATTGCTCGCGGGATCGGCGCACGAGATTATCCGGCAAGGTAGAGATTCTGCTTCTCCTTTTAAAAAACCTCGAAAAAAGGTGGGCAATTTTTCATACTATCGGAGTTCTATTAGTAGAGAAATGAGCTTGGAATCAGAGAATAATAATTATGAGCAGTTCGTGAAGCTGTTTAGCAAGCACGAACCGGGGCTCCGGCGATTCGTTCGTTCGCTCATTTATTCCTGGGATGACGTTGACGACGTGATGCAGAATACCGGGCTGGTTTTGTGGCGAAAGTTCTCAGATTTTGATCCCGAAACGAATTTTATGAGTTGGGCGTGTGTCGTGGCGCGATTTGAAGTTCTTACCTGGAAGCGGGACCGGGCCCGCGACCGGCATGTCTTCGATGATGATCTCATCGCGATGTTGGCAGAGGAAGTCGATGCCGAGTGCGAGAAGTTGGTATTGCATCGACGGGCCCTGGATCGTTGTCTCGCAAAACTCCCTGATGAGTTCCGACGAGTCGTCGTTGCTGCCTACGAGCCCGGCGTAAAGCTGAATGAAGTCGCTGAAAGGATTGGGAGTTCCGCGACTGGCTTTTATAAGAAGCTCAGAAGAACGAGGGAGAGCCTCATGGCTTGTATTGAGGCCGAAGTGGCGCGTCAGGAAGGGGGATCGATATGAACGATCCTGAATTCCTGACCTTGTTGGACAGGTATCTGAATCAGATGCTGAGCGCTGAGGAGTTTGCCGTTTTCCAGAATGAGTTGAAGTCTTCCTCGAAGAGGCGAAATCAGCTGGTTTGCTACAGCCATCTTGATGCAGGTTTGATGGAGGAAGGGGGCGCGTTGGCGTTGGAAGAGCCAAACGTGGTGGAAATTGTGAGCAAAAGCATTTCTCATTCGGTTGGCCCGTGGCTCGCGGTGGCGGCGGCGGTTGCGATCAGTGCTCTCACTTTCTTTGGTTTTGCTTTGCATGAAAATACGGAGCCGATGGGGCACGGTTTTGCGGTTCTCACCCGGACCGTTGATCCGGTTTGGAAAAGTGACGCTTACGAAGTCGGGGGCATTATTCCCAAGGGCAGTCTTCAGATTGAGAGCGGATCGCTACAGGTGGAATTTTTTGGCGGGGCCACACTGGTGATGGAAGGACCCGGGAATCTCGAGATTCTGTCAGCGTCTGAGGCATTTTGTCACAAAGGGAAATTGCGAGCGAGCGTTCCCCCGGCAGCGCGAGGATTTGTGATCGATACTCCGAATGGAAAGGTCGTCGATTTGGGAACAGAATTCGGACTGGAAGTCGGTGAGGCCGGCGTCCCCGAAGTTCATGTTTTTGAGGGTGAAGTCGAGATTCATAATTCGCTTGGGGCGGTTCAGACTTTTTACGGAGGTGAAGCGGGCAAAGGAGAGGCGCGTTTTCCCGCAGACGTGAATTCTTTTCTCAGCACTTCGGATTTGAATGCGGAGGTGATTGAGTCAGTCGAATCGAAGTTTTCGGCCTGGCAGCGATACAGTCGTGAACTGAGCCGGGACGAGCGTCTTATTGCTTATTTTCCGATGGGAAATCCGGATCTCTTGCGACGTCGGTTGTTCAACGAGGCTCCGACCGGTTCTGAGATGGATGGAGCGATCGTGGGGGCAAATCGTGTCGAAGGGCGGTGGATCGGTGTGGGAAAAGGCGCGGTTGAGTTTACTCCGACAGGGAGCCGGGTGCGCCTCGCGATTCCCGGCGAATACGAATCGTTAACCTTTGCCTGCTGGGTGAGAATTGATTCCCTCGATCGTGAATACAACGGCCTCTATCTCGCGGATAATTATCAACCCGGAGAATGTCATTGGCAGTTGCAGAAGGATGGTCGGATTCTCTTTTCCTTCCTTCACAGTCCGAAAGTGAACTTTAAATCCCTCTCGCCTGTCGTCTGGGACATTTCAAAAAGTGGTCGATGGCTTCATCTTGCTGTGACGCTCGATTTGGAAGCGCAAAAGGTGATCCAATACGCGAATGGCGAAGTCATTTCTGAGCATCTGATTGATGAGAAATTCCAGATCGGAAAAACCCGCTTCGGCCCTGGCGAACTCGGAAACTGGGGCTTCCCCAGCTCTCCGGATAAAGAATCGTTCGCGATCCGTAACCTGAATGGGCGTATCGACGAATTTGCTATATTTGCCGAGGCTTTGGACTCTGCTGAGGTTTTAGAAATGTACACGATTGGAAATCCCCAATGAAAATATCTTTTATTTTTTTAATTATCGTTTTGTCAGTCGGTCCCGTACTGGCAAACGAGCCGAGTGAAGGTGAGAAACTGTTCGCCCTGCGCGTGAAGCCTCTTTTTGCAGAGAAGTGCAACGCCTGCCATGGCGATGAGCCGGACAAGATCAAAGGTGAGTTCGATATGCGGACTCGCGAGGCGATTTTAAAAGGCGGCGATTATTTTGCTGAAGACGTTCTTTTACCCGGGAAAGGGGAGGATAGTTTTCTCTATATTCTCACGAAGCGCACTGAGGAGGACTATGAGATGCCACCGAAAGAGGCCGATCAACTTTCCGAGGCGCAGCGGTGGTGGATCCGAGATTGGATCAATGCGGGCGCGCCGTGGGTGGGTGATGAGCGTGTTGCTTTGATCCAGGAGAAGTATGCTGAGGGGGAGCAGGTCGCTACCTCGAAAGCCCTTTCCGATGACTGGCAAAATCGTCGTTATGAGCCCGGGAAGTTGTGGGCGTATCGACCTCTTAGCGTTTCCGAGGTGCCGGCGAAGAAGCACCCCGTCGACTTTTTTATCGAGAGAAAGCTCAAGGAGAGCGGCCTCATCGCGGCTCCTTCGGCAACGCCGGCTGAGCTTGCGCGACGACTCAGTTTTGGTCTCACGGGATTGCCACCGAAGCCAAAGCAGCTTGTTGATTTTCAGAAAGCCTATTCTGAAGATCAGAAGAAAGCGGTAAACGAATTTGCAGCGGAGTTGATGTCGGCCCCGCAGTATGGAGAGCATTTCGGACGTCACTGGATGGACGTAACGCGCTATGCTGACACCGCCGGATTCGCAAATGACTACACGAGGCCCAACGCCTGGCGTTATCGGGACTACGTGGTGCGCTCTTTCAATAACGACAAACCCTATCCTGAGTTCGTCAAAGAGCAGCTTGCAGGCGACGAGATCGATGAAAGTGACTCTGAGCATCTCATTGCGACGGGGTTCTTGAGAATGGGGCCCTGGGAGCAGACGGGAATGAGTGTCTTTCGTGAGACTCGTCAGCAGTGGCTCGACGATGTCACCGATGCGACAGGGCAGGTGTTTCTCGCTCATGCAATGCAGTGCGCGAAATGCCACGATCACAAATTTGATCCCCTTCCGACACGCGATTACTACCGCATGATGTCGGTCTTTTCGACGACCCAGTTCGCTGATCGTGATGCCCCTTTTCTGGAGGCGGAGAATAAGACAGGCTTCACCGAGACGACTCAATGGGTCAAAGCAAAACTGGCTTCCTACCAAAGTCAGGAAAAGGCTCTCATGGCGAGGGTCAATAAGCAGAAAAAGGAAGAATCCGGAGAGGCAAAGCTGGGAGACAACGGGCTCGATCCCGGAGATGAAGCGTCCCTTAGCCGGATGAAAAAGAATATATCACGGCACGGTTGGGAGTTCGACCGGACGAGGCCAATTGCCTATTCTGTCTATACCGGAAATACGATCACGGTTAACAACGTCAGCAGTCGCATCAAGATGCCTGTGGGAGGAGCCTGGAAAAAAGGGGAGTTGGAAAAGGCCGCGATCCTTGGTGGTGGAGATGCTTTTTCCCCGACCGATCCCGTTTCGCCCGGGGCTCTTAGCGCGGCGGAGTCGTTGGGTGGGATGGATCAAATGAGTTTCCCCGACGGGAAGGGAAAGAGGCGCCTCGCGCTTGCGGAGTGGATTGTGAATGAAAAGAATCCGCTGACATCACGAGTCATCGTGAATCGCGTCTGGTCCTGGCATTTCGGGAAGGGGCTCGCCGGTAATCCGAATAATTTTGGAGGAACTGGAATTCTTCCGACGCATCCTGAGCTCCTCGACTATCTCGCCGGTTGGTTCATGGAAAATGACGGGTCAATCAAAGCGCTCAATGAACTCATCGTTAGCTCTGATACCTATCGTCGCAGTTCGAAGCATCCGAACCCTGAATCGGTTTCAGAAAAAGATCCGAAGCAAAATCTCTACGCCGCGTTTCTTCCGCGCCGGCTCACGGCTGAGGAAATTCGCGATGCGATGCTCGCGGCGAGTGGCGAGCTCAGCTATCAAGTCGGTGGGATACCAGCCCGCCCCGATGTGAATCTCGAAGTGGCCTTCCAGCCTCGTCAGATCATGGGAGGAACCGCTTCGGTCTACGAGCCGGATCCTTTGCCAAAACAGAGAAACAGGAGGAGTCTTTATGCTGAAAAGACTCGTGGGTTAAGGGATCCCTTTTACGAGACCTTCAATCAGCCCGGCCCCGATAATTCCTGTGAGCAGAGGGAGACCTCTACGGTCGCTCCTCAAGCCCTGACATTATTCAATTCTGAGGAAGTATTGGAGCGTTCCATCGCTTTCGCTGATCGCGTCCTCAAAGAATCAAAATCTCCTGAAGAGTCTGTTCATCGCGCCTTTCATCTCAGTCTCGGGCGGCGTGCGACGGAGGCCGAACTGGTTGCTTGCCTTCGTCACTGGGAGGAGGCGACGAGAGAAGAATCAGGTAAAACTTATCAGAAGAAGACCTTCAAAACTCAATTGGAGCGGACCGTAATGGCCGAGAAAACAGGGGAGCCATACACCTTCGTAGAGGCAATGCCTGTCTTTGAAACCTATCAGCCCGACCTCAATCCCGCTATCGTCGACGCCCGGACGAGGGGACTTGCTCAAGTCTGCCTTGTTCTTTTTAACTTGAACGAATTTGCCTACCTCGATTAGTCATGAAACGAAATTCATCACACTTATTTGCGACTCCGGCGCGAAGAGATTTTCTCTATGGAATGGGAGCTGGCCTCGGGTCAGTTGCGCTGACTTCCATGCTCAAGAATTCCGCTTTAGGGAGTTCGCTTAAGACGGTTCATCATCCTGCCAAGGCGAAGCGCTGTATCTTTTTGATGATGGAAGGAGGACCTTCCCACATTGATACTTTTGATCCGAAACCGGAATTGACGAAGAGACATCTCCAGCGCTTTACGCGAAGCGGAGCGGAGCAAAGTGCGATGTCCTCGGGAGATCGCTATTTTGTGAAGAGCCCCTTCGACTTTATCAAGGCCGGGAAATCAGGGGCGGACATCTGCACTGAGTGGAAGCACCTTAAAGAGAGGGTCGATGATATCTGTTTTTATCGTGGTGCGCAGGTGGAGTCGGTCAATCATCCGACAGCCTGCTACCAGTTGAATACCGGAAACCGTTTTGGAGGGGATCCCGGGGTCGGTTCCTGGGTGACCTATGGGCTCGGAACCGAAAATGAAAATCTTCCGGGCTTTGTTGTTCTTCCGAGAAACAGCTATCCACAGGGAGGTGCCGCGAACTGGTCGAACGGATATCTTCCCGCCGAATTTCAGGGGACTCCGCTTAGGCCCGAGGGCAGTCCGATCCTTGACCTTTCTCCTCCCGAAGGGGTGAGCCGCGAGCGCCAGAGAAAGAATCTGGATTTGTTAGGAACCTTGAATCAAGATCACCTCGCGATGCGTGGAGGTCGTGGTGAGTTGGAGGCCCGGATGTCGAGTTACGAACTTGCTTATCGCATGCAGATGGAAGTTCCGGGTGTTCTTGATCTTGAAGGTGAGGACAAAAAGACACTCGAATCCTATGGGATCGGCGAATCGAAAACGGACTCCTTTGGGCGCAAGTGTTTGCTTGCCCGTCGCTTAGTCGAAAAGGGAGTCCGCTTTGTTCAGGCGTATGCCGGAAACTGGGATTCCCATGATTACATTCAGAAGGCTCACGGCTCGCTGATTAAGGCGGTAGATAAGCCGATTGCGGCTCTGTTGAAAGATCTAAAGGAGCGCGGAATGCTCGACGACACTCTCGTCGTTTGGTGTGGCGAGTTTGGTAGGACCCCGGACAATGGGCTTCGTGGTGGCGGGCAGTCCTACGGGCGTGACCACAATGCCAAAGCAATGGCGATGTGGTTTGCAGGCGGCGGGGTTAATGCCGGTCACACGATCGGTGCCACGGATGAGATTGGCGCTGAAGCAGTCGATAAGGTTCATCATATTCGAGATGTTCACGTCACACTTCTGCACCTGTTAGGGCTGGATGATAATCGATTGACCTACTATCATGCGGGTCGTCACAAGCAGCTCTCCCAGTTCGGTGGAACGGTGATTGACGATCTCATTGCCTAGGCAACGGTGAGGAAAACTTGCCATTGCCTGGTTTCTCTCCGTGCTTTTCCCCGCTCTCGTGGGATCGGCAGAGCTGGCTTTGAATGGCGGGCTTGTCGGGGCTGGAGGGGCTCATCCCATCGGATTACCCTTTTTGTTATACCGCCCAGTCCTTGAAGAGTAGATCGACCTGTCGGGCGAAGCCAAAGCGACCGTGAGCGGTTTGCGACGATTTGCTTGCAGAGAGGGGAGCATCGGAGAATATTGAAATAGGTTAAGTATTATGAAAGTTCTCGTCACCGGTGGAGCCGGCTACATTGGAAGCGTTGCCCTCGAATCACTTCGTGCTGAGGGGCACACTGTGGCTGTTTTTGACAATCTCTACATGGGGCATCGCGAGGCAGTGGATCCTGAGGTTACTTTTTTCGAATCAGATCTTTCGGATCGAAAGGCAGTTGACGAGGCAATGTCGTCCTTCGCGCCGGATTCCATTATGCATTTCGCGGCTTATTCGCTGGTGGGTGAGTCGGTCGAGAAGCCGTTCAAGTATCTTGGCGAAAATGTCATGAACGGAATCAATTTGATCGAGTCGGCGATCGAACACGGAGTGGAGCGGTTTATTCTCTCTTCGACTGCCAATCTTTTCGATGAGCCGGAGACGATCCCTATCGCAGAGTCTGAAAAGATCGTTCCCGGAAGCCCTTATGGGGAATCGAAATTCTTCCTTGAGCGGATTTTACACTGGGCGAACCAGACAAAAGGGCTGCGCTATGCCGCGCTTCGCTATTTTAATGCTGCCGGATGTACTGCGACCCGAGGCGAGGATCACGATCCTGAGACACACCTCATTCCGCTCATTATTCAAGTGGCACTGGGTCAGCGTGAAAGCATCAAGATCTTCGGTGATGACTACGACACTCCTGATGGCACCTGCATTCGGGATTACATTCACGTTGAAGACCTAGCGCAGGCTCACATCCTCGCGCTCGGAGCGCTCAAGGAAAATGAAACGCTTCACTACAATCTCGGGAACGGGAGCGGATTCAGCGTGAAGGAAGTCGTCGAGACGATTCGTGAAGTGACAGGGCATCCGATTCCGGCTCAAATCACCCCGCGTCGTGCCGGTGATCCCGCGATCCTCATTGCTGACAGTCGCAAAGTGCGGGCCGAACTTGGGTGGAACCCTAAATATCCTGATTTGAAGGCTATCGTTCAATCGGCATGGGATTGGCATCAAACGCATCCGAACGGATACTAAGTCAGGTAATCGGACTGGATGAGGTGAAACTTTTCGATTCCCCGGTCGATAGTTGTTCGCTAGGATACTATTTATGAAACAATCACGAAGAGGATGGATCGCAGGAGCATTGGGGATGGGAGCGATACCGCTGAATGATGCACTCGCCGTCGCTGAGCGATACGAACGCAGCGGATCTTCTCTTAAGGTTGGTTTGGCAGCCTATTCTTTTCGTAGCCAATTTGAGTTCATGAAAGGGGTGCCTAACAAGCATCTCAAGGAAGGCGTGAAGCCGATGGATATGGTTTCCTTTATCGAGTGGTGTGCTTCGCAAGGTGTTGCCGGAGCTGAACTGACCAGTTACTTTTTCCCTGTCGATGTCGAACCGCCCTACCTCGCTGAGTGTCGACGCGTTGGCCATGTCAATGGCGTGGAAATTTCGGGAACCGCCGTTGGGAACAATTTCTCCTACCCTCGTTCAGCGCCGGAGCGGGCCGAGCAGATGGAATATGTAAAGCGATGGATCGACCACTCCATGGTCATGGGAGCGCCGCATATCCGCGTTTTCGCCGGTAAACATCCGAAGGGAGTGAGCGCGGAGGATGCCGAGGCCAACGCGATTGATGCGCTCAGTGAGGCGGCGGAATATGCGGGCGAACGCGGCGTTATGCTCGGAATTGAGAATCATGACAGCATTTCAACGGCGGATAGGCTTCTGCGTATTGTGAAGGCGGTCGAAAGTCCCTGGGTCGGCGTAAATCTCGATACCGGTAATTTTATCGGAGACGACGTCTACGCTGAAATGGAGGCTTCAGCGCCGTATGCAATCAACGTTCAGCTCAAAACTGAAATCAAAGTAGGTGATAAAAAAGAGCCGGTGGATATGGAGAGGGTCATTAAGATTCTCAGGGATTCTGGCTACGCCGGTTACGCCGTGCTCGAATACGAGGAGGAAAAAGATCCATTTGAGCACATTCCGCCCCTTTTGGAGCAATTGCAGAAACTCTGCCAGTGAGCGGGTTCCCTAATGGGAATTCTATGGTTATTAGATGGTTTGAGGATTGACGGGAGGGTGGTCTTTTTTGTTTTCTAGGAGAACACGAGTGTTTTCCTGTTTCTTTGAAAATTCACCATCCAGTCTCCTTCGCGGCGATTTGGGCACTGTCCTCATTGGTTCTTTATGCCCAGGATGAAAAAAAGGCACCGGATCCTGAGACGCCCGCGGTAGAGACGGAAGGGCCTGCGCAACTTCTGGAGCGTGGCAGGACTGCCTTTGCGGTGAATGATTTTGAGGGGGCAGAGGATGCGCTTGAAAAGTTCATCATTGATTATGGAGAAGCGGAGGAAGCGAAAGAGGCCGTTCGCGTGCATCGGCCAATGTTGGCGATCAGTAAGGTAGGTCTGAAGAAATTTTCCGAAGCGCTTGAGTGGATTGATCTTTCGCTCAAGGACCCGAAGCTGGATAATCGACTCGAAGATGAGCTGGAATTCTGGCGCGGCATCTGTCTCATGACGGGGGGCGAACTGGTGGATGCTCAGCACGCCTTTGGTGCTTACTGGGCCGATGAGTCGCACGAGGTATTCAAGCGCTACGAGGCATTGTTACTTTTTGCGACCTTGTACATCGAGCAGGAATTTCCAAGAGAAGCGGCTGACTTTCTCGAAGATCAGCAACCTAAGATTCGTGCGCTTGCTCCTGAAGCGGCGAGCCGGGCAGTGGTTCTTGAATTGTATGCGAGGCTCGAGGCTGACGAGCCTGAGAAGGCTCTTGCCGTGATTCGACGGGAATACGATTCGATGGAAGCGATGACGCAGGTGATCAGTTTTCAAAGCCTCGCCCTGAAATTGGGGGCAAGCTTTCTTGAGAAGGAGCAGTGGTATCATGCGATTGCCTGTATGCAGCGAATTTGGCCGGCCGAAAAGCTGATCGAAGCACAGGAAAATCGAGTCAAAGAGATCGAAGAACGAATTGCTCTGCTCGAAAAACGGGCAAACGCGCAGGGCCTTGTATTTCAGCTGAAAGCGATTTTAAGACGGGCCGAGAGAGAGTTGGTGAATTTCCAGAAAATGGAAAACTTCGATTCGGCGCTTCGTCTTCGACTCGCAATGGCCTATCAGGGACTGGGGCGTTATCGCGAAGCCGCTTTGATTATGGAGGGAATGCTGGCGACGATGCCGCCGGATCCTGTCGTCGAGAGCGCCACCCTCGCACAACTGCAATGTTGGATGGAGATCAAACGCTGGCCGAAAGTGATTGCCGCAGCAGAGAAGTATGAAAAAAGCTTCGGGGCGGAGGCGAAATATCTCCCGACGGTTCTATTTTTAAAAGCCGAGGCGCTGCGGGAGGATCAGCAATATGGAACCGCCCAACTCGCCTACGGAGATCTCGTCGAACGATTTTCTGAAGACGACTTTGCGCCGAAGGCACTTTTCATGCAGGGCTTTCTCTACCTGCAGCAGGACGACAATGAGGGAGCTCTTTATCAATTTGATCAAGTGCAGCGAAACTATCCCGAATCAGGAATGGCGGAAGACGCCGATTACTGGACGGGGCAGGCTTACTCGTTTTCGGGGATGTATGAGGAAGCGAGAGAGCACCTTGGCCGCTATCTCAAGCGTGAGAAGACAGCGAAGTATCTTAAGGAGGCCCTTTTTCGCATCGCGGTTTGCACTTTCTCACTCGCGGAATATGAGGAGGCGATTCGATTGCTCGAAGGATTCGTCGACGATTACTCGGGCGATCCACTGAGCGATGAAGCCAATCTGTTATTGGGCGACGCTTATTTTGGTGAGGGGGAAATGGATCTTGGATTCGCAGCTTATGAGCGTGTCAGGCCGTCAGCGATACGATTTTTCGAGGAAGCGTGGTTCAAAAAGGGAACTGCATTCAAGTTGCTCGAAGAGTATGAGACGATGCGAAGTCATTTCGAGGAATTCATCGCTGAATATCCTGACAGCAATCGAATGCCGGAAGCGGTTTATTGGCTTGGGTGGACGCATTTGAATGCGGACGATCCCGACAAAGCCAGAGAGATCTATTGGGAGGTGATTAATCAATACGGCGATGATCCGGAGCGCTACGGGGTGCTTGATGTGATTGGGGCCTTACCGGGAATCTACAAAGATGAGGGTGATGAAGGAAGGGCCGTGTTGCTTGCAAAGCTGCAAGTAATGAAGACGAGCGCTTCCCTCGCGAAGGAGCCGACTCGGGCGGTGCGGGCGGGCTACGGGAAGTCGCTCATCGTTGGGAAAACGGAAACGGTCGTGGGTTCTGATGTCGCGGTTCGCTCCGAGTTGCTTGATATTTTCAAATGGGTGGAGCCCAAAAATCAGAATCCTGCGATCACAGTCGCGATCGCCGAGGCGCAACTGGCAGCGGGAAACCTGACAACGGCAAAAAATCTCTTCACCGAAATTCGAAGATGGCATCCTCGCGCGGTGCAAAAAGACCGCATCTATCGTGCGCTCGGAATGATTGCGGCGAAGGAAGGGAATACGGAGAAGGCGATTGAGTTTTACGAGAAGTTTGAGCGCGAAGCGATTGCTTCGACTCAGTTGGGGGAAGCGCGAATTGAAAAGGCGGATATTTTCCGGGGAATGGGGAAGACGAGGGAAGCGCTTGAGACTCTTGAGTCGGTTCTTGAAACGGGCGGAGTTACCGCGCAGACAAAAGCGGAAGCACTTTTTGATCTTGGCCAAACATGTCTTGAAAGCGATGACTTGAGGCGGGCGATCGTCTATTTTGAGAGACTCTATGTCGCTTACGGAAAGTTCAGTGAACTCAATGCGAAAGCTTACTGGGAGCGCGCCAATGCCCTCGAGGATCTTGACTTGAATCGTGAGGCGCTCGAGACCTACGAAGAGCTTGTGGCACGCAAGGATCTCTCACGGTTCGAGGAAGCGAAAAAAGCCGGGGAAAAGATTGCCCGTTTAAAAACCTTGCTGCCGGCTGCGGCTTCGTCTGAACCCGGAAAAGAGGAGATACCTCTATGATGACTTTGAAGAGGATTCTCTTTTCCCTGCTGCTGGCATCTTTCGCGGCGGCGGAAGACGTCATCTATTTGAAGACAGGGGAGTCGGCTCTTTGTCGCATCGATGCGATCACGCCTAAAATTACCAATTTCACTCTCCTGAGCGACCCCGGTCCTGCGAAAGGTTCGGCGCGACGAACGGTAGCGACTGACCGTGTCGACTATTTCGTTTTCGGTTTTAAACCGGGTGAAAAAGAGGTCTTTGAGAATCGTGGGAAAGAGGGCTCTGAGGTGCTTGAAAAGTGGTGGGATACCTGGTTCGCTCACCTCAGTCGTCGTCGGGCCCGAACTGCCGCTTTCGGTAACGCCTTCGCTCATGCTCTGCTGCGCGAGGGGCCTACGATTAAAGCCCAAAGAGCGCTTTCTGTTTTTGACCGTGTTATCGAGCGGGCCTGGGCGGAAGCCGATATTGCCGAAGCAAAGCAAGGGAGGCTTCGCGCACTTATGATGCTGGGAGATCTTGAAACGGCTACTCACGAGGCGCAGCTTCTGGCCGGAGAGACGGAGGATCCCCGATTGCTGATAGAGGTGAAGTATTTGCTGGCTCAGGCAGACTTTGAGAGGTTGACGCAGCTAGTGAAAGAGAATCCGAAATGGGAAGAGGACGATGAAGTTCGTCCTGAACGAAATCGCCTTTATCACATCGTCGTCGATCAGTTGCTCTGGCCTCACCTTTTTCATGCGACTCGGGAAAACGAAGCGGCACGCGGTCTTTTTGGGGTTGCCGGGGTCTATCGCTTTGCGGGCGATGAGTCGCTTGCGCTCGCTGCCTGTGAGGATCTCATCAAGCTGTATCCGGAAACCGATTTCACCCCGAGAGCGAGCGCTATGCTCGAACAAATCAAATCTCAGACTGAACCTAACACTCAGGAAAAAGAAAACCCATGAAGTCATTTTTACCACTGCGCCGATTCGAAAGGATTGGATTTTCCCTTGTCGCTTTTTGTTCTGCGCTGAGCTCTGCTTTTTCAGAGGACGTCGCGGAAGCGGGTCTCACTGAGCAAAGTGTTTCAGCTCTCGATCTCTACAATCAGGGGGGTAGCTTTATGCACATTCTTCTCGTGTGTTCCATTGGAACGATTGCGGTCGCGGTTTATGGCTTCGTTCAAATCAACCGGAAGAAAATGGCTCCGCCTGAGATGGTTGAGCAAGTGAACCGGGCGATGGCAGAGAGGGATGTGGGGACTGCCTACAGCATTTGTAAGGGGAATCCCAGCAGCTACGCAAAGGTGTTGTCCGGAGCGCTCCTGAAAGTGAACTTTGAACGCGATCTCGCGAACAAGGCCAGCATGATGGATGCGGCGGCAGAGGGGCTCGACGAAGAGGAACAACGCCAGATGGTGTGGGTGAACTACCTGAATATTTTTGCAACGCTTGCGCCGATGGTTGGTTTGTTAGGAACTGTTTGGGGTATGATTGAAGCGTTCGACAAACTCGCGACGACGAGTGGTGATGCGAAGCAGCTCGCGGGAGGAATTAAAATTGCGATGGTGACCACGGCCGGCGGTCTCATTGTCGGTATTCCCGCGATGTTCTTTTACTTTTTCTTTCGAGATAAGTTGCAGGGAGTGATGACGACGGTGCAGAAGCACGCCAGTTTTGCGATCGATATTCTCTCCGGCGAAATTCGTCTCGAAGGGGCGGTTCATGAGGAGGAAGCCGCGGCAGATCCTGCGGTGGAAGGGGAGGTCTCAACCGAAAGCTAATCGATGGTGCGTCGCCGAAAGAGACCTTTGGACGAGGTAAGTTTTCAGATCACTCCGATGATCGATATGACCTTCCTTCTCCTGATTTTTTTCATGGTGACGCAGAAGATTACGGAGCAGGAGCTGAATGTCCCTGTGAAACTGCCGGTCGCTCTCAGTGCGGCGCAGCCCCAGAAAACGGAACGAGACATTATCAATATTGACAGCGAGGGGAATTATTACATTGGCGACCGAATGGCTTCGAAGGACGAAGTGCTCGCTCACTTGAAAGTGAAGTTTAAGGATTTTCCTCCGCTTCAGATTTATCTCCGGGCCGATCAAAATACAGCATCGAAAAAGATTCGAGAGTTTGTCGAGATGGCGACCGAGGTCGGAGCGATTGACTTAATTTTTGGTGTATATGGAAAGTAGTAAAAAGATGCGAGTTCAAAAAAATAAAAACACTCCAGCAGCCGGGCGATCTCTCAGGGTGGGGAGAGGCGTCCCTGCCGATCCGCGCGGTCCGATGGAACGACCGAACCACTGCCCCGCTTCGCAGCGGAGCGACAGGGTTGGGTTTTATGGTATCGGACGAGGCGGCTCAGCGGGACGCTTCGCCCCACCT
>Ga0075108_10000011_pt1 | contig 103629 bp, 99 predicted proteins | sample AntAceMetag02UK1_FD_69797 | JGI IMG/M metagenome (GOLD analysis project Ga0075108, IMG submission 69797) | Saline lake microbial communities from Ace Lake, Antarctica - Antarctic Ace Lake Metagenome 02UK1 | ecosystem: Environmental > Aquatic > Non-marine Saline and Alkaline > Saline | place...
CATGTTCCGTACTTTATGTCTGGTAACCTAAAGATACAATAAAACCAAGGGTTTCCCTTGGTTTTCATGCTATATGTTGCTTCTCGGGAACCCATAAATACTGGGTGCGAAACTTGAGGTCATTACTTCCCTAGCAGGAGTTCCGCGCACTATTTCGGAGTCATTCCCTTCCCGTCAGACCTGTATCCTCGCTAGAAGTTATATTTTAGCCAACAGTCAAACGCGCCACTTTTCAAAGTTTTTGCCCCTGGTATCGAACAGACAGTTCCGAAAAGCTCATTGTTGTCTTCTTAATCCGCTATTACCGTTCAAACTTAAGCTTCGGCATACGCTTCAATGGGCGCACAGGTACATATCAAATTACGATCTCCATACGCGTCATCGACCCTTCTAACAGCGGGCCAAAACTTATTTTCCCGAACATAGGATAATGGGAAAGCCGCTTTTTCCCGGTCATAGGGAAAGTTCCAGTCGTTACGGGTGACCATGTCCAAGGTATGTGGTGCGTTCTTAAGTACATTGTTGGGCTCATCGGCAATTGTCTCATCAATCTCCTTGCGAATAGAAAGCATGGCATCGCAGAACCTATCTAATTCGGCCAAACTTTCGCTCTCGGTGGGCTCTATCATAACTGTTCCTGCTACGGGGAAAGATACCGTGGGGGCGTGGAAGCCGTAGTCCATCAAACGTTTGGCAATATCCGTTACTTCAATGCCATTGTCTTTAAAAGGCCTACAATCAATGATCATTTCGTGCGCAGCCCTTCCTTTCTCACCGGTATATAATACTTCAAAACTACCATGTAAACGGTGTTTGATGTAGTTGGCGTTTAGAATGGCGATTTCCGTAGCATGTCTTAAGCCATGTTCCCCTAACATTTTAATGTAGCCATAGGAAATCAAACAGGCCAAGGAACTTCCCCAAGGAGCTGCTGAAATAGCCGTTATAGCTTGCTCGCCACCGGTTTTTATAATCGGATTACTAGGCAGGAAGGGTACCAATTGTGCTGCAACGCAAATAGGGCCTACCCCTGGGCCTCCGCCTCCGTGGGGGATGGCAAAGGTTTTATGAAGGTTCAGGTGACACACATCTGCCCCAATGTTTCCGGGGTGTGTGAGTCCTACCTGGGCGTTCATGTTGGCACCGTCCATATAAACTTGACCGCCATGATCGTGTATCAATTTTGTAATATGCTTTATAGAGGATTCAAAAACGCCATGGGTAGAAGGGTACGTGACCATCAGGGCCGCAAGGTTATCTGAATGTTGACGGACTTTTTCCTCTAAATCGGCGACATCTATATTTCCTTTTTTGTCCGTTTTGGTGACTACGACCTTCATGCCGGCCATGACCGCAGAAGCGGGGTTGGTACCGTGGGCAGAAGCTGGAATGATACAAATATCCCTATGGGTATCCCCACGGGATTCGTGATAGGCGCGGATGACCATGAGTCCGGCATATTCTCCCTGTGCCCCGGAATTAGGTTGTAGGGAAGTGTCCGCAAAGCCTGTGATGGTTGTTAGGTCCTTCGCCAATTCCTTGAGCATTATTTGATAGCCCTCCGCTTGGTCTATCGGAACAAAAGGATGGATATTACCCCAGTTGCTTTGGCTTAATGGTAGCATTTCGCTTGCGGCGTTCAACTTCATGGTGCAGCTTCCCAAAGCGATCATGCTATGGTTTAGGGCAAGATCTTTACGCTCCAATTTTTTAATATAGCGCATAAGTTCTGTCTCGGAGTGATAGGTGTTAAACACTTTGTTCTCCATATAGGATGCGGTGCGTTGCACACTTTCCAAAATGGCGGACTTGGTGGACAGTTCCTCTATTTTGATGCTTTGTTTTCCTAAGGCCTGCGCAAATACGGAAATAATATCGTTTAGGTCATTGATGCCGGTAGCTTCGTTCAGGGCGATGGTAACGGTCTGTTCATCAGCATATAAAAAATTGATTTCATGCTGTTCTGCAATAGATTTTATCTTGGCCGCATCGGTCTTTATCGTAATGGTGTCAAAATAAGAGGAATTGGTCTGGTACAGTCCCAATTGCTCCAAGGCATCCGCAAGGGTTGTGGCCGATGCATGAACTTTATCCGCAATATACTTTAGCCCTTTAGGACCATGGTATACCGCATACATACCTGCCATAACGGCCAGTAGAACTTGTGCGGTGCAAATGTTGGAGGTAGCCTTATCGCGTTTTATGTGTTGTTCACGGGTTTGTAAGGCCATGCGCAGCGCCGGCTTACCGTCCGTATCCTTGGTAACCCCTATAATACGTCCAGGAATATTTCTCTTGTACTCTTCCTTGGTCGCAAAAAATGCTGCATGAGGCCCGCCATAGCCTAAAGGAATACCAAAACGCTGGGTGGTGCCCACCACAACGTCTACTCCAAATTCGCCTGGAGGTGTCAATAAAACCAGACTTAATATATCTGCCGACACGGCTATTTTAATATCATTTTCCTTGGCTCGTGCTACGAAATCGCTATAATCGTTTACTTGTCCGTATTTGCCCGGATATTGTAATAGTGCTCCGTAAAAGTCGCCACTACATTCAAAGGTTTCGTGATCGCCCACAACCAGTTCAATGCCCAAAGGTGTGGAACGGGTCTGCAATAAGGACAGGGTCTGCGGCAATACCTCCTCGGATACGAAGAACTTCAATACTTCGTTTTTCTTTTGATCGCGCGACCGCACATCATAGAGCATGGTCATGGCCTCTGCGGCGGCCGTGCTTTCGTCCAACAGGGAGGCGTTGGCCAGTTCCATTCCCGTAAGATCGGTAATCACTGTTTGAAAGTTCAGCAGGGCCTCCAGTCTGCCTTGTGCTATTTCCGCTTGGTAGGGCGTATATGCCGTGTACCAACCCGGATTTTCCAAAATATTTCTTTTGATGACCGAAGGCGTTAAGCTTTCGTGGTACCCCAAACCGATATAGGAACGGAAAACCTTGTTCTTTTTGGACAGGGCTTCTATATGTCCTAGGAATTCGTGTTCGCTCATAGGTGCCTGGAGTTCCAATGGTTTCTTTAGTCTAATTTCATCGGGAATGGTCTCAAAAATGAGTTGTTCCAAAGTTGATACCGCCATGGTTTGCAGCATATGTTGAAGGTCTTCTTCACGTATACCTATGTGGCGGGATGCGAACACGTCAGTCTTCATATTTTCTTAGAATTAGTGGTGCAAAATTAGGGATTAATTCTAAGCTAAATACCCCTTTATTAGGGCTTGTCCCGAAAGTTTTTAACCAAAAATAGAGGTTATAAACAGTTTGGCTACATTTGTTTAATGAAGCTATTGCAACGCCTGTTCGACTTTTATCTGGATGCCAGCGTACACGTTGCTTTTGGGGTATTTGCCTTGGTGGGCGTTACGGCCATAACTTTAAACATTCCGTTAGATCGCCATCTTGCTTGGTTTCTTTTTTTTGGGACTATCATATGCTATAATTTTGTTAAATACGGTGTCGAGGCCAAAAAGTATGTCCTAGTAGCCAACCGCTACCATAAAAATATTCAGTTTTTTAGTTTTATCGCGATAATTTTTATGGGCTACCACGCCTATTTTTTAAAGTTAGAAGTCTGTTTCGCCATCCTGGGTTTGGCACTGGTTTCCGGATTGTATGCTCTGCCCGTTTTGCCTCATGCCAAAAACCTAAGGAGCTTGGGTGGGTTAAAAATGTTCATAGTAGCCGTTGTTTGGACAGGTACCACCGTTTTATTACCGGTTTTGGCTGCGGATTATGAACTTTCATGGGATGTAAAGGTTGTTTTGTTGCAACGTTTTCTTTTTGTGTTGATACTTTTGCTGCCGTTTGAAATACGAGATCTACAGCACGATGCCCCCGAATTGAGAACACTGCCACAGCGCTATGGCGTTGCCAATACAAAGATTTTTGGTGCTTTTATGGTAGTCCTGTTTTTCTTCGCGACATTTTTAAAGGATGAAATAGCTTTGGTAGATCTAGTCTCTAAAGGGGTGCTATTTTTGATCTTGGGAAGTTTAATGTATGCAACAAAGCGGCATCAGTCCAACTATTTTTCCTCTTTTTGGGTGGAGGCCATACCCATAGGTTGGTATTTGCTGTTACTGGGAATCAGGTGGTTTTAAGCCTGATTTTTAAGTCGCTCCTTCATTTTTAGTTTCTCTTTTTCAGAAAGGGTATAGCGTTTAACCTGTTCACAAAGTGATGTGAGTTTTGTATTCAGCTCAGTAGCCTTGGAGCAGTTTTTACACCTAAACAAATGGAAACGCAGTTTGAGGACTTCCCAAAACGTGGCTTCCCTGTATTGGGTCTTATTGCAAATATGGGCAGCTTTGTCGCAAGAGATCATCATTAAAACCAATTTTTGTTGAGGCATCCGATAAGCGCGGTTCTCGCCCGGTGTATCATGACCCAAAGATTAGACGGATTGATGCCGAGTTCATTACAAATATCTTCCGTGCTTACGCCTTGAATCGTTTTCATGTTAAAGACTTGCGCCTGTTTTTTGGGCAATTTGGCAATACATTCCTGTATGGCCAACCCTAATTCCTCATTTTCAATGGCACTGTTTTCAAGGGTGCTAAAAGGGTCTGCCACCTGCTCTTCCAGCCAATTGCCTTCCGCATCGCTGGAGGAGCTGTAGCTCATTCGCACTTCCGCTTGGCCTTTTTTGGAATTTGTTTTTCGGTAGTGATCAATGACCTTGCGCTTTAAAATGGCAATGAGCCATGTACGTTCCGCGGCATCGCCTTTATAGTTCTTGGCCGATTTCAATCCTGCCAAAAAGGTTTCGGATACCAAGTCTTTTGCCACCTCAACATCACTTACCCGGCCCACGGCAAAGTTGAAAAGGTAATCCGCATAATTGTCTACCCAAAGGTCTGGCTGTAGTTGATGTGGCGTCATTGCTATTTTATCGTTTTCAAAAATAATGGAAATCCTTGTAACCCTTGATTTTTTTTTGGATGTATTGTGATTAGTGGGATGTCGACTTATTTGTTACTTTCGGGAATAAATTAGATGTATGAAACGTTTTTATAGCATTGCGCTGCTCTTATTGGTGAATTTGGGATGCGGACAATCCAAATCAATACATATTAATGAATTTTTAGAGGAAAATCCTGTAGGTATTGTTTTGGTGGATGTGAGGACACCCGAAGAATATAATGCGGGTCATTTGGATAATGCGACGAATATTAATTTGTTCGATGTCGATTTTGAGCAAAAATTCGCTACCATCGATAAGGAAGAAACCATTTATGTCTATTGTAAAGTTGGTGGCAGGAGTGCCAAAGCCCAAGAAAAACTGCTATCCTTGGGCTATAAAAATGTCATAAACCTAGAAGGTGGTTATGATGACGTTTTGGCCAATAAAAAGTAAATCTGGTGTATCATTCAAGGGAAATCGCACTTATTTTTTGTTTTACATTTGGTCTTGCCCTAGCTAAACTAAAGCGGATATCGATATGCGTTTGGTGATTAGATGTGGCGCAGTTCTTTTAAAAGATAATATTTTAATCAATAGCCTCCGCCGATGCTTCTGGCAAGTTGGGATCCCAGAACTGAAACCCTGCCTTTAAAAGTTTAGAAGGAATCACATTTCTACTTTTAATAATGAGTTCGGTTTCGGTTCGTATGACTGCGGCACCGATTTCCAACAACCATTTTGGGGATGGTAATCCAAAGCCTATTTATGAGCAGGATTTTAGATTTCCTCGTGAACGCACTATACACAAACAGGAAGCGGTCGATAAAACTAAATAACCGACCGCTTTTCGTTTTAAATAAAGAACTGTTATTGCTCCAATAATATTAAGTTAGGTAGATTTTCATCTATCTCATCCGAATTGATGCCGGACGGAAGGTCTGTATGATAAAAGAATTTTATGACCTCTTTTTCAATAGGCAACAACTGACTACCCTCTGTAATCTGCGAGCACATGGCACTTGGGTTTTCGCCGTCACAAAGGTCTGAATGTCCCAATCCTAGGGCGTGCCCCAATTCGTGCCTAAATAGGGCATCACTTTCCTTTGAAATCCAGATGTCCGAAGTTTTGTAAAAATTCCCTAAAAACGAGGAGCTGGCATAGCCATCGACCGTTAAATTTTGTATTTGTTCGTACATGCCAGGAAAGACACTTTCCATTTGTGCCTTGGTGCCAAAAAACAATTGTGCCGTAGATTCGGATTCGGGATCTACCAAAGAGATGTTGAAATCCCCTGATACGACAAGTTCATTGTATTCTGCGATTACCTCTTCCACCATAGTTCTTACGCCTGCAAAAAAAGTACCTAAAAGGAACATTTTCATCGGTTCGTCACATTTGCGAATAATATCCTGAGTGGGCGAGGACGGATCTTGGAAAAGGGTCAGGTGTTTAAAATGCGAAACTACTTCCTCTTGTGCTTCGCTCAAAGCATCGAATTCATTGATATCGGCAATGGTCAAATTGATGTCCGCATCGGAAATCGAAGTGCCGTCAAACACCGAAACCAAAAAGTTTAAACTACTACCCGTTTCAAAATCCAGTTTCACACCTTCGCCAATGCTGAGGGCTCCCGTTATTTCGTTGATAAGAATATTTTCTTCCGAATCTATGGTATAGCTAAGTACATCATCCTTACTGTCGGAAGCTTGTACTTTGCCTACTTCAGTGCCGGTTGCGGCGTGTTCATTGATCTGAAAGGTTTGGCTGGCAATAACTGGTGCTCCATTGGCTAGTTCTTTATTGACTTCATTGGAACCGGTGCTACAGGCCATGGCCAAAACGGACAAAACGGGTAGGGCAATCTTTTTCATCTAAATTTTATTGACTGCCTCAAATAGGTCAAAACAATATTTTATAGGGCTAAAAATAGATGACCTTTCCCAAACTGAAAATTAGTTGTTGTGAATAGCTTATAATATGTTTTAAACAGCCCTATTCCGCTAGTAGTCCAGCCCGTTCCAACAAAGCCTCCACCTTGGGTTCGGCACCTCTAAAGCGTTTGTACAGTTCCATGGGGTTTTCCGTACCGCCTCTGGAAAGGACATGTTCCTTAAATTTAGTGGCTACTTCCTTGTTGAATATACCTTGTTCTTTAAAATAGGCGAAGGCGTCGGCATCTAAAACTTCGGCCCATTTATAGCTGTAATAACCGGATGAATAACCACCTTGAAAAATATGTGCGAACGATGTGCTCATACAGGTCTCGGTCGTATTGGGATACAGGTCGGTACCTTCAAAGGCTTCTTCCTCGTATGCTTTTACATTGGTAATCTTGCTCGGGTCTGCTCCGTGCCAAGACATATCCAATAATCCAAAGCTCAATTGCCGCAAGGTCTGCATGCCTTCTCGGAAAGTGGCCGAAGCCTTTATTTTTTCTACGAGTTCCATAGGTATCAACTCGCCTGTTTCAAAATGTTTGGCAAAGAGTTCCAAAGCTTCTTTTTCATAACACCAATTTTCCATAACCTGACTAGGCAATTCCACAAAATCCCAATAAACGGATGTCCCGGAAAGGCTGGGGTAGGTAGTATTGGCCAACATGCCGTGCAAGCCGTGCCCAAACTCATGAAAGAGCGTGGTAACCTCGTTAAAAGTCAATAAGGAAGGTTTGCTTTTAGTCGACGGAGTGAAATTGCACACATTGCTGATATGCGGGCGACTGTTTTCGCCATCCTTCTTCCATTGCGATTTAAAACTGGTCATCCATGCACCGCCACGTTTGCCCGCCCTGGGATGAAAATCGGCATAGAAGATGGATATAAAGTTTTGGTCGACATCATAAACGCGATAGGTCTTTACTTCCTTGTGATAGGTATCAATATCAAAAACTTCCTCAAAATGCAAATCGAATAGCTTTTCGGCCACTTGGAAAACGCCATCAATAACATTTTCTAGCTTAAAATAAGGTTTCAGTTGTTCATCGTCCAGATCAAAGAGTTTTTGCTTCAGTTTTTCCGAGTAGTAGCCGCTGTCCCATTTTTGAAGTTGCTCAATGCCATCCAGTTCTTTGGCGAAATCTTCTAGCTGTTTAAATTCAAGTTCCGCGGCCGGTTTGGCCTTTTCAAGCAATTCGTTCAAAAACGAACGGACTTTCTCCGGAGTCTCTGCCATGCGCTCTTCCAAAACAAAATGGGCGTGGGTTGTATAGCCCAAAAGATTCGCGCGTTCGTGGCGTAGCTTGGCGATTTTAAGCACGTTCTCTTGGTTGTCCAATTCATCCTCATGAAAGCCTTTACTGCCAAAGGCTAGGGATATTTTTTTTCGCAGCTCCCTGTTCTTGGCGTATTTCATAAAGGGTATGTAGCTAGGATAATCCAAGGTAATCATCCAACCCTCCTCTTTTCCTTTAGCCTGTGCGCGTTGTGCAGCCGCTTCTTTCTCGCCTTCCGGCAATCCGTCCAGATCACCTTCATCGGTAAGGTACAATTCAAATTTATTGGTCTCGGCCAATATATTTTCCCCGAATTGTAATTTTAGCTTTGATGCTTCCGCATCTATCTCCCGCAGCCGTTTCTTATTGTCCTCGGATAAATTTGCCCCGTTCCGACTAAAGCTTTTGTACCGCTTGTCCAACAAGGTATCCTCCTCCACGGAAAGTGTCAAACTATCCTTTTGGTCATAAACGGTTTTGATGCGTTTGAACAATGCTTCGTTCAAGGTAATATCGTTCCCAAATTCAGATAATAGCGGCGAGACTTCCTGTGCTATTTTTTGGATTTCATCATTGGTCTCTGCCGAATTTAAATTAAAGAACACGCTAGAAATACGATCTAACTGTTGTCCCGAAAACTCCAAAGCAACGATCGTATTTTCAAAGTTTGGTGCTTCTATGTTGCTTGTTATAGCATCTATTTCTGCTCGTGCATCTTGCATTGCATGAAGAAAAGCTGGCTTAAAGTGTTCGTTTTCTATGCTTGAAAAAGGTGCGGTATCGAACGGAGATAAAAGTGGATTCATGTATGGAGTATAAAGATATTAGATTTTAGTATGTAGATATGTTCGCTTGGATGAAAAGGATAGTTTTTCCATCGGATTTGTTACTTTGGGTGCTATTCTGGCGATTGTTGTTTCAGGTTTCTATTGTTTCAAGTTCAATGTTACGGTTGGTCATAAAATACGTTACTGCCAACCATTACAACTGAAAACTAATTACTTTTTACTGTATTTGATGTAGAAGTCATAACGAATTGAAACCATTTTACTGCTACTGCTACTGCTACTGCTAACTGAAAACTGTTTACTATTTACTATTTATTGATTTCGCTCCTTCAATCACCTTCTGTTTCAGCCCTTCCTTGTAAAGTATGATTTTATCCAAAACACATTTGTCGGAAGAACCAATAATCTGTGCCGCAAGAATCCCTGCATTTTTAGCCCCGTTTAGCGCGACAGTCGCTACGGGAACACCACAGGGCATTTGAAGAATGGACAAGATAGAGTCCCAACCATCAATAGAATTACTACTTTTTACGGGAACTCCAATAACCGGTAAGGGCGACATAGCCGCTACCATACCTGGTAAGTGTGCGGCACCACCTGCACCTGCGATAATGACCGAGTATCCGTTAAGATGGGCGTTTTTACTAAAATCATATAATTTTTCCGGTGTGCGGTGCGCGGAAACTATATCCACATCCACCTCAATATCAAATCCTTTTAAGATGTCAATGGCATCTTGCATTACTGGCAGGTCGCTGGTGCTTCCCATTACTACGGCTACTTTTGGCATAAATCCCAATATTTTAAATCTCAAATTCCAAGGACAAACTAGGTCAATGAAATTTGAAAATAGTTTAATTTTTATTCCTGTTCAAAATACTTATCGTCAATCTTTTTACCACTGCCATTTCGGCCGGTTTGCTGGAAGCAATAAACAAAGTTAAGCTAGCCAATGCTTCGTTACTAATAATTGGGTGGTTGAATTCATCTGTTAAAATACCATTGCGCTGAAGAAACATTAAAAAACAAGCTGCTGCTATTCGTTTCTTACCATCCGTAAAAGCGTGATTTTTAACGATAAGATAAAGTAATGTTGCCGCTTTTTCCTCTATACTTGGATAGAAATCGGTATTCTCGAATCCTTTTGATATTTGCGCTATGGCACTCTCAAAACTTTGGTCTTTTTCCAGTCCAAAAATATCAGAATTAAATGCCGCCTTCATTTGGTCGATCAACTTTTGGTATTCTTGTCGTTGCGGATAAATTGCGGCTGTAGTGGTTAGGCCTTTTACGTCCAGGGTTTCGTGGTCGTAATCATCTAAAAGTTCCAGTCCTTTAGAAAATTGGGCTAAATATTCAAAACCTTCTTGGTTGGCTTTTTCTTCTATTGCACGAACGACTATTTGAATGCCAGACCTAAGGAATTTAACTTCCTGTTCTTTTTGTTCCAAGCGTTTTTGATTGATGGCGTAACCTTGAACCAGATAGTCTTTGAGCCTTTGTGTTGCCCAGATTCGGAATTGGGTGCCTCTTTGCGATTTCACGCGGTAACCTACGGAGATTATTACGTCTAGATTGTAATGGTCTAGGTTTCTAGAAACTTTTCTTTTCCCCTCAGTTTGAACTGTCCGGAATTTCCGGACAGTTGAAGATTTGGATAGTTCTTTTTCTTTGAAAATATTATAGATATGTTCACAGATGGTTCTTTTGTCCTTTTCAAAAAGCAGGACAAGTTGGGACTGACTAAGCCAAACAGTTTCGTCAACTAAAGTGACATCTAACTGCGTGTTGCCGTCTACAGCTTCATAGAAAATGATATTTGAAGGTGAATTTTTAATTATCTAAGTGTTTTTATGGATACCTGTAGTTTTTAAAATTATTTAAATTTGTGCTTTTGTCTTTTCTGCAACTGTTAAAACAGATGTAAGTAGGAAGTACATTTTATACTGATATCACTTACTTCGCAATCACTTTTATAGTCTCCTTAACCTGCTGTGCAAGCTTTCGAGCTTCGTTAATATCCTCATTTACAATGGTCACATGCCCCATTTTACGGAAAGGGCGCGTTTGTTTTTTTCCGTAAATATGAGGCGTAACGCCATCCATCGCCAAAATTTCTTCTATGTTTTCATAGACCACATCGCCCGTATGGCCTTCGGCACCCACAAGGTTGACCATAATGCCCGCAACTTTGCTAGCCGTATTGCCTAAAGGTAAATCCAGTATTGCCCTAATATGCTGTTCAAATTGATTGGTATAACTGGCCTCGATACTATAATGACCACTATTGTGAGGTCTTGGCGCTATTTCATTTACCAATATGGTATCGTCCTGCGTCTGAAATAGTTCCACCGCCAAAATACCGATATGGCCTATTTTATCAGAAATTTTCAAGGCTATCTCCTGTGCTTTTTTTGCAACGGCGGCATCTATTCTCGCAGGGCAGATCACATATTCTACCTGATTGGCTTCCGGATGAAATTCCATTTCAACCACAGGATAGGTTACTACCTGTCCGCTGGGGTTTCTGACCACGATGACCGCAAGCTCGTTCTTAAACGGAATCATCTTTTCGGCAATACATTCGCCTGCGGGGAGTCCTTTGACATCGGCCATGGAACGCACCACTTTTACCCCCTGTCCGTCATAGCCAAATTGGGCCGCTTTCCAAACAAACGGGAACTCCAATCCGCCATTTTCTATACTATCTTCAATTTCGCTGGCGTAGGCGAACCTTGCAAATTCTGCCGTGGGAATTCCGTTATCGGTGTAAAAATGCTTTTGTGTGGCCTTGTTCTGTATGGTGCGCAGCGTTTTGGTGGGTGGATAGACTTTTACACCTTCGTCTTCCAATTTTTCTAAAGCATCTATGTTTACGTTTTCTATTTCGATGGTCAGCACATCCACATCTTTGCCAAAATTATAGACCGCATCAAAATCCATCAAACTTCCTTGCACAAATTCGTTACAGGAAATTCTACAGGGTGCCTCCGGCGATGCATCCATCACTTTGGTGGCAATATCCCATTTTCGCGTCTCGTGGAGCATCATTTTACCCAATTGTCCGCCTCCTAAAATACCCAACTTAAAATCCGAAGAAAAATAGTCCATATATGAATCGACTTGTTTTTAAAAAAATGCTATGTTTCCCACAAAAATACGCTTAAATCTAAGAATCGGTTGGCCTAACAATTAAAAACACAGGCCAATATGCTATATTTGCCAACTTACTAAACTGGCAAAAAAATTGATACAGCTCCACGACAAGTTTTTCAAACCTTTCATAAGTGAAAGTGAAATACAGCATGCCGTTCAGCGCATTGCAGATAAAATTGCCGCAGATTATAAAGACCAGACCCCCATTTTTGTAGGCGTTCTTAATGGTTCGTTTATGTTCGTATCCGATTTTCTAAAAGCGTATCAACATCCGTGCGAAGTATCTTTCGTGAAATTAAGTTCTTATCAAGGCTTGACTTCTACAGGTATTGTGGAAACGCTTTTAGACCTACCCGATAACATAGAAGGACGCAGCGTAATTATCCTTGAAGACATTATAGATACGGGCCGTACATTAAAGGAACTGGTACACTTGTTCGCCAACACCAATGTTAGGGAATTTAAGATTGCCAGCCTGTTCTATAAAACCGATGTGTATAATGGCGAGTATGCCATAGATTACGTTGGCCTTGAGATTCCGGACCGTTTTATTGTGGGTTATGGACTTGATTATAAAGAACTGGGGAGAAACCTTAAAGAAGTATACCAACTAAACCAAAAGCATATGATCAACCTTGTACTCTTTGGAAAACCAGGTGCCGGAAAAGGTACCCAAGCGCAATTTTTGAAAGAAAAGTACAATCTACAGCACATTTCTACGGGAGATGTATTTCGATTTAACATTAAAAACTATACGGAATTGGGTACGTTGGCCAAGTCCTACATGGACAAGGGAGATTTGGTGCCCGATGGAGTTACTATAAAAATGCTGGAGGACGAGGTGGATAAAAATCCAGATGCAGGCGGATTTATTTTTGACGGTTTTCCAAGAACAGCGGCGCAGGCCCAAGCCTTGGACAATTTTTTGGAATCAAAGGATATGAAGGTCGATGCTACCATTGCCTTGGAGGCCAATGACGAAATTTTGATACAGCGCTTGTTGGAACGCGGCAAGGTAAGTGGCCGGCCGGACGATCAGGATGTAGACAAGATCAGAAACCGTTTTGAGGAGTACAATGATAAAACTGCACCGGTAAAGGCCTATTACGAGGAGCAGAACAAATTTCATAGCGTAAATGGTATAGGCACTGTCGCCGAGATCACGGAGCGTTTGACCAAATTGGTAAACGGGCTGTAGTCAATGTACATAAAGAGATAGCAAAAACAGGCGTATGGCCGAAGAAGTAATAGGGCCCAAAACGGCCTTAAAAGGATGTTTTACGGTAGGCGGCTTTGTGCTGCTCGTTTTCATAGTGGTGTCCATTGGCTATCTTATCTACGTGTTTTATTTAGATGATTCCCTGCCTCAAAACTACGAATAGGGCACATGCCCTTGCCATAGATGTTGGGGAATAGAACCAATACACTGGCATCACTTAGGACGTATAGCCATAGGGAATAAAACCAATAATTTTTGCCCAGAAAAACAATAGGAACTCAAATAGCTGAATGTTAAAAATTTGAGCAGAAAAAAAGTCCGAAGTCTTACTTCGTTTCGTCCTATGTCAAATTTTAAGAACCTATTTTATATACTCCCGAAAAGAGGTAAGAGAGCTCATTTAAGCAAAGATGCGCTAGCAGCCTTTTGTTTTTCAGTATTTTTGCATCACAATTAAGGCCTTTTCGCCCATAAACTAAAACAAACTTCATGACCGAAGGTAATTTTGTAGATTATGTAAGGGTGTTCTTGACTTCCGGAAAAGGAGGCAAGGGCTCCGTGCATTTACACCGAGAAAAATTCATTACCAAAGGAGGCCCGGACGGTGGAGACGGAGGTCGTGGTGGCCATGTGATTCTTAGGGGCAATCAAAACCTGTGGACACTTATTAATTTTAAGTTCAAAAAACACTTTAAGGCAGGCCACGGAGCGCATGGTAGTAAGAACCGAAGTACCGGCGCAGATGGCGAGGACGTGTATTTAGACGTGCCGTTGGGAACTATTGTCAAGGATGCGGAGACACAGGAAGTCCTAATGGAAATTACCGAACACGGCGAAGAAAGAATACTGTTGGAAGGCGGTATGGGCGGCCGTGGCAACTGGCATTTTAGGTCGGCCACCAATCAGACCCCACGCTACGCCCAGCCTGGTGTAGACGGTAAGGAAAAGGATTTTGTCCTGGAATTAAAATTGTTGGCAGATGTAGGACTAGTAGGTTTTCCAAATGCCGGTAAATCTACCTTACTTTCCGTTATTACTTCCGCAAAACCCAAAATTGCGGACTATGAGTTTACCACCCTAAAGCCCAACTTGGGTATTGTGGAATACAGGGATTTCAAGAGTTTTGTGATGGCGGATATTCCGGGCATTATAGAGGGTGCTGCCGAAGGAAAAGGACTTGGCCATCATTTTTTAAGGCATATTGAACGTAACTCTGCCCTTTTGTTCCTTATTCCTGCCGATAGCACCGATATCAGCAAGGAATATGAAATCCTGTTGGACGAACTTAGGCGGTACAATCCGGAATTATTGGATAAGGAACGGCTCATTGCCATCTCCAAAAGCGATATGCTGGATGAAGAGCTCATGGATGAGATGCGCCTAGAGCTAAATAAAGACCTAAAAGGCATACCTTACCTATTTATTTCCTCCGTAGCCCAAACGGGTATTATGGAGCTAAAGGACAAATTGTGGTCCATGCTTAGTGCCTAAGGAATTAATGCTTATTTTCAATTATAAGGAGTGACTTTTTAGCTGTGCTATCCGCAGGTTTAACTTTTCCTTCCTGCCCTATGTCTTGATAAATTACGCAGGCAAGAAAGTGGAGGATTGATTTTTATGTATCTTGGAGGAAAATAAGTAGTATGAAATATTTTGGCTTTCTAGTAGTCATGCTCTTCATTTCTTCCTGTGGTGCCACTAGGGTAAACTACGATTATGATAAGGCTGCTGATTTTTCGGCCTATACAACCTATAATTACTTTGCGGATATGGAGACGGGGCTCAGCCAATTGGATGAAAGACGCCTTTTGGACGCCATGGATATGACCATGCAATCCAAGGGCTTGTTGTTTTCAGAGGAACCGGATATGTTGGTAAACATACAGAGCAATGTACTGCAAGGACAAGCCAATAATGCCTTAGGCGTTGGCGTTGGCGGCGGAGGTGGTGCCATGGGCGGTGGAATTTCCGTTGGTATTCCCGTAGGTGCGCCAAAATTTGTTAGAGAGATAAAAATAGATTTTGTAGATGCCAAAAAGGACCTTTTGCTGTGGCAAGCCGTAAGCGAAAGTCCGTTTAGGGAAGGTGATACACCAATAGCAAAAGAACAAAAAATGAAGGAGTTGACTCAAAAAATATTAGAAAAATATCCTCCTAAGCAACGAAAATAGGTGTTGTTCAAAATGGCTCTAGTTGAAAATGGCTAGTATGGTTGAAAGATCCGATTTTCTACATTTGAACCAACCTTAAAAATTCATGATTTCAATTTTAATTAAAATAGCTACGCTGGATTAAATTAGGGCCTACCAAATTGATCCCAGTAATAAGATTTGTTGTTTTGGTGTTGATGGTACTAATTATAAAATTGAGGGTTTCCTGTAGCCATGCGGGCCAGCTTGGAATTTGGAATTTATTTTTTGGAATTCGACACTTCGCTTGCCCGTAGTTCACTTTTTAGCGCCCTTGACCACAACAACATAGGTGGCCACAATATCATTATTTATCGTAATATGGACATCGTAGCTACCCGTTTTAGGAAAGCTGTGTGTAAATGTCAATGTATCTCCTTCATTGATGGTGGTTACCGGACTAAAGATCTGTTTATAGCTTCCAGATGTGATTTGTAAATCTACTTGGGCTATCAATTCGGATTCATGGGTTTTCAGGCTAAAATTGATCGTTTCATTTTTAGGTATCGTGATTTTCATTTTGTAAGGCAAAATGGGTACGATGCCATGTTTGAAGGCTTCCTTATAGACAATGGGAGCGTTTAAAAATTCGGGAAAAGAAGGTGGTTTATCCAACAATAACCACCTTAGGTTCAAAGGATAATGATTTTTGGCAAAAAGAGCGGGTGCTGCCAAAAAGTAACCATCGAAATAATCGGCTTGAAATGTAGGGCCTTCTTTTTCCATTAAAAAACGTCCGGCGGACCACGTGGCATCGGAGAGGTACCACTGGTTATTCAAAAATACCGCGTTCCACGAATGGTTGGCGGCACCATCTTCCCTTAAGTTTAAAGTGGGCGTACGCCCGTAACCATCAACTAGTTCACATTTTAGTCCGGCTAAATGAGCCAATTCGCGAATTAGATAGGAATAACCTGTGCAGGCCGTTCTTTTGTCCTTTAGTAGTTTTTCGAACACTTTGGGCGTATAAGCGACGTTCCATTCCAAAAATCCGTCCCGGTTTTTGGCTATTTTTTTACGCTTTTTACTCGTTCTTAGATAAGAGCTGTAGTCGTTTTCAATATTGGTGCAGACCCATGTGTAAATAGATCGGAATTTCTCCACATCCGTTGTGAGATGTGCCGTAAGGTTATGGGTCAGCAACGGTAAATTTTTTAAACTTGCGCCTTTGAAATATAAAGCGGTACTATCCGCTTTTTTAAAATCGATATCGGCGAAATCCGCTCGCTGTCCATACGAACAAAATATCATGATTATAAAAAACAGGGAAAACAGTCGCATTATCGGAACATATCGGCCACTTTTTGAAAGAAGGAGCGTTTAGAGCTATAAACGCCATCAATAACAACTTCGCCCATAAGTTCCACATCGGCGTTATCAAACTGTATGCTTATGTCCAAAATTTGTTCGTTGCTCGCCGGAACCTCATAGTATTTGGTTTCATAGCCTAGATAGCTAAAGACGAGCATGTTTCCTGTTTCCAATTGCTGCGGAAACTCAAAAGCACCGTCAAAATCGCTTACTGTGCCTACGGTTGTGCCTTTCAAAACCACGTTGACGCCTGCTAGCGGTAGGTTTCCCTCATCTAATACAGTACCTTTTACGGTATGTGTTTGCTGTGCCGGAGCGGATACCGCAATTCTGCCCATTACGGTACTTAGCTCGGTTTTGGGAAGTGGATGCGGCTCGGTAGAGGTTTGGGCGTTTAGCTCGGCAGTCGCACAAAGTGCCAACAATGAAAAGCTAAAAACCGCTATTCCTTTTGATGCGAAGTTCGTGTTCATATGTATTGTTGTTTTTTGTTCGTAAGTTCCTAATTGGGAGCTTTTAAAACGTCCACAAGTAGTTAGGCTAGGACTACTAAAATAAGAAATTAATTCGGTTTCCGACATTTGGGTAAAATCGATGACCTCTTTGGCGCAGGAACTACAATAGCCTCCACCGGGGATTTTACTAAATGTTTCAAATTTTTGCCTGCATGGTTTTTTTACGGAAATGGATACTGCTGTTTTCATAATCTTGGGGTTTTAATTCTTACACCGCTAAACTATGGTAGAAGTAGCGGTTATAAAACCACCAATGAGGATAGCATGGGTTTGGGTGAGGTAAAAGGGCTTTTAAAGTCCAAGCGCAAGTGTCAAGTTCAAATACAAATGTCCAACTCAAACACAAAAAAGCTGTTCGCTTTGAACCTTAGGCTCTACGCACTACCCTCTACCCACTATTGACCAACTTCAACCCTAACCCCTTCCGAATGACTACTAAATTCCGGCGCATACATGCTCTGTATGGTCGTAATGCCGTTGCTGAAACTTCCGGCGTTGTTTACGCGTAGGTCATATTCAAAAACGAACACGCCTTTTGGTAGGTAATCGAAAAAGAAATTGGTACTGGCATCCTTTGTGGCTTCATAATAGCCTAGGCGATCTTGCCACTTGTATTGTGAGAATACGTTGATGGGCTCAAAGCCGGCGGCGCGCATGTCCTTCATATGAACGAATTCCATAGGTCGGTCTGCGCGCAGTTCTATGCGAACCCGGACGAGGTCGCCTACTTTTAAATCGGTCTTCGGTGTGATTTCCGAAATTTCTTCCCCAGTAGCCGTATTGGTTTTTAGGAACAATTTTTTGCTGAGTTTCAAAGGCGTTTCTGCCGATGTTATCTTGTCCAAATCCTCAAAATACTGCCAGTAAAGTGCACCCCAAGCAATCCCTTCGCCCTTTTTAGTGATTTGTACTTCGCCCATTTTAGGCTGGATTTCAGACCCGTTCCATGCTGTTTTGTAGTAGCCGGTGCCGGCTTCCACTTTTACGTTTTCCAGTTTGGAGGGGTCAATTTTTTTTCCACCAACTAAAACTTCAACGGCATCGTTAACGGAAAGCCAATCAGTACCTTGGAGCAATAGCGCATACACCGCTTCCGTAGTCGCCTTGGTGGTTTCCCATTGGTTCGTTTGTTTATTCTTCAACAACCAGATTTTAAGATTGTCCACCGTTGCCAAATCTTGGGGACGGATTTCAGAAAAAGCTTCAATAAGTAAAGCTTGGGTTTCAATAGGCGCTTGGTACCAATACCAAGAGTTGGTGTTTTCCTTCCAGTACATGCCCAGCTCCTCGGAGGTAATGCTGTTTTCCTCCAATGCCTTTAGTATTTTTTCGGAAGTTTTGGTATCGTCGTTACGGTGCATGATCAAGGCCAACATTCCTTTTTCATATAAGCCGCGCTTCATCCAGTATTTTTGGGCCTGTCCTTTATAGTAAACGGTTATTTCCTCCACTTTTTTGGAGCTTTTAATATCTGGGAAAAAGCTGCGCATGTAGAGGTAATGTACCTGTAGGGAGCTTAAATGGTCATCGTTCAGATTGGAAGCAGTGCGCTTCATGTATTCATGTTCCCTTATGAACTCGGCATCCAAATAGGCGATCGCGTTTTCGATTATAGTAGCATTTGGCGCTTCGACTGCGCTCAGCGTGACATTTAACTGTTTCAGATGCCCGAGCCCCGTTATTATATACTGCGTAATAAATCTATTGTCAGGCCCACCATTGAACCAGGCCCAAGCACCGGAACTCTTTTGGTTTTGCTGCAGTTTATTCAGGGCTGTTGCTTGTTCGTTTTTTAATTTATTTAGGTCGAACAACAGGGCAATGCGCTTTTTTTGTTCGGTTTCCGATTGTGCATCTCGCAGCCAAGGTGTTTCTTGGATGAGGAGCGACTTCAATTCTTGATTGTTTTCCAGCTTGCTGATCAGGGCATCGGCATTGCGCCATTGCTCAAAAACGTCTTGGATACGCGGATTGGAATTGGCAATATGGCCCGCCAGACTATTGGCATAATAGCGGGCAAAAATTTGTTCGTTACACTCGTACGGATATTCCATTAAGTAGGGGAGGGCCTGTACCGCATACCAAGCCGGATTGCTCGTCATCTCCAAGGCAAGTTTATGATGCTTCAACGTCATTCCCTGAGCGGAGCCAGACGTTCCCTGAGCGGAGCCTATCGTTCCCTGAGCGGATCCGAAGGGAGCAGAGGACAGGTTTTTCAATTTATCCAAAACAAAGGTCTTTGTTTCATTGCTCCGCACCCACATGGGAAGGGTTTCGGTAACCAGGGTACGATTGGTGAGTACGGGTAGCAGGTTCTGTTCGCCATCACTAAAATCCCCGGCCTTGGCGATTACCTTATATTGAACCGCTTGTATATTTTTCGGAATGTTCAAACGCCACGAGACTTGGGTGTTGCCCATGGAATCGACCGAAAAAGAAAAAGCCCCCTCTAACTCCCCCGAAGGAGGAGAACTTAAGACCTCGTTTGTAATTGTTTTACCTGATACGGCATCTACTAATTCCAAGGTAGCAATACCCGAAAGTGCGTTTTCGGTAAGATTTGCAATTTTGGTACTGATAACGATTTCATCGCCCTCCCGTAAAAATCGGGGTGCGTTGGGAATAACCATGAGCTCTTTTTGGGTCACGGTCTGCCTAGTTGTGTACGTGCTTCGCAAATCCTTGGTATGCGCCAATAGCTGTAAGTTCCATTGGGTAAGGGCTTCTGGTGTGGTGAAGGTAAAGGATACATTGCCCTCTTTGTCCGTTTGTAATTGTGGGAAGAAAAAAGCGGTCTCTTGCAGGTTTTTTCGGATTTGATCGGCTTCTTTTATATCCTTCTTATTTAATCGTTCTTGATTTTCTGGACTCGGAGCACTTTCATTAGCTTCCTTTCTAAAAGAAACATCTGCCTCTTCTATAGCCATTCCCGAGGCTCTTCCTTCTAGGACTTCTGAAAGTTCCATGTCATCCATCATAACGTCGGATACTGCTCCAGGCGCACTTTTCATCATTCTTCGTGTCATCATCTTGCCACCGTACCCGACACCATAACCAAATTGGAATCCAAACCAATTGAAGGAATCAAAAGCGGGTTCTGTATGGCTGTAAGATGTTCTAGTGCCATAATACACATTAAAGTTACTCGTCCCATAACTCTGATAACCATTCGTGCGTATGCTGCTCCAATACGTTGGTCGGTATATAGGGTTGAAATTCCAATAATGGCCTCGAAATGCATCCAGCGAAGCATCGTACATACTGGCCAATAGTTCCGCTGTTACTTTTTCCCCTTGCTCGCCCTTGACTTTAAATGACCAAGTTTCTTCGCTATTCGGTTTTAGCTTATCCCTAAAAGTGAGGGTTTCTATTTGCAATACTTTTTCCGGATAGGGTACGGAGATGGGAATGTTGCCGTTGTGGGCCGAATTAAAGGCCGAAAAACTATAGTTGATCACAAAACCGCCCAAATCTTCCTCCGTAACGGGTACAGAAAAGCTCTTGGCGTTATCATTAAGGCGAATGATGCGTTTTTCTGCGATTCGGCCGGCTTTTTCAATAAACACGGTAATATCTAGGTCCTCCGCGCTGCTCATGAGGGTTATTTTTGCCATGTCACCAATGGCATAATTGTCTTTATCGGTCCTGATATCGAACAACTGATTATCGGTCAATTTTTGATCTGTTTCGCTAAAAAGGGTGGTATAGGCTACATCCTTGACCTCTTGCCCAAATTTGTCCGTGGTCTGTAATTCCACCATATACTTGCCCGATGCCCATTTTTTTAGATGCCCCAATTCTATTTCAGCACTTTTATCCGTGTCAAAAGTGCTTTCCCATACCAGTTTTCCTTTCTCCCATTGGGTAAAATCATGCTCATTGGTATAGGCGTCATGCGGATACAGGGTTTGGAACTCGGCTTTGGTAAATCCGGTATAGTCTGGAGCTGGCCATGGCCTTGGACGCAACACCTGTGATTGAGGTGTCAATTTGTACATCTTTAGCGTTCCTTCCGCAGGTACAAATTGTCCGTTGAGGTTCGTAGTTGCTAGTGTCAATTTGTTTTCCTTACTATCTGTATCAAGCTGGTCTGGTAGGGAAATAGTGGCGTTCAAAGCGTGATAACCCACTCTTACCGTTGTCGTGGCCGTATGGGTTTCGCCATTAATATCGGTCACATCGGCCGTAACCTCATAACTAAAAACAGGAAGGTTTTTCGCATCGGTTTGTGTGTCCGGTATCGCCTTAAAATCGATTTCGTAATTCCCCGATGCATCGGTCTTAATTTCCCCAAATGTAATTTCTTGGGGCGTACTGTTGTAATACGGTCGGTACCAAGAATACCATCGGGGAAAGTTCACTACCCGTTTTACGCGGTACACCACTTTGGCATCGGTAATGGTGCTTCCCGCATAAGCGGTGGCATTTCCTTTTACGGTTATGTTGTCGTTGACCTTGTAGGTTCCGGTTACAGGGGTAAAGGAAGTTTGAAACTTTGGTCTCTTGTATTCTTCTACAGAGATATTGGTGCTGGCATTTAAACTGGGTTGATTGGAACGGACTTCCAAAGTAAAGTTACCGGTAAGTCCGCCCGAAGGCAGTATAAATTCGCCCGAAAAAGAACCAAAAGCATTTGTTTTCAGCTCCTGTTGCGACAGTTCTTGGTAATTGGCATCCCTTAGGGAAACCGTAACCAAGGTATTTTCAAGAACCGTAGATTGGCCTAATTCTCGCCGTAGTGCGATACCTTTGAAATATACCGCTTGGCCCGGGCGATAGATGCTGCGGTCCGTGAAGAGGAAGGCTGCGTGGTCATGATTAAACTTCCTTGTTCCATATTTCTGGTTGATGTTGTAATTATCGTAAAAAGCCGTGCCTTTTGGATGGCTGATAGCCAAGCCGAGGTTATTCCAGTAATCGTCCGTCAAAGGAAGGGTAACCATCCCCATGGCATCTGTGGTCAAGCTTTGGTTTTTTCTTGGCCCGTCATACCTCAACTGATAACTCAATTTTACGGATGCCCCTGAAATAGGTGCGCCATTTTCCCTGTCAATGATTTGAAAGATATGCTGACCAGGCGTACGGGTCTCCATTACGGCAAAATCCGTAACCTGAACCCGACTATATGCAAAGCTACCCAACTCGTTTTCCTTGGGCATGGCTAAAAGTACATATTGTCCGTTTGGCAAAGGCGGCAGTTGTATTTCTGTACTGTGTTTCTGGTAATCGCTTTCGTTTTTAAGGTCGGATTCCCATGCGGTAACGATAGTCAGTTTTTTAAGAAATTCCAATTGTTCGGGCTCCTCATAAATATCCTCCAGTTGCTCCCATTGTTTTTGCGATATTTTTCTAGCGGAAAGGCTAAGTGCGTCATGATTTTTATAGTTGACCAAAAGGCGGGCGACCTTGTTTACGGGAATACTATTTTCATTGGTAAGCCCTAGGGTAGGTGCCAAAATTTGCGCTTTTAGCGCCTTGCATTTTTCTGCGCCCCTACTTTTGGGGTAGTCGGTAATGACGGCTTCACATAGTGCAATGGCCTCTTTAAGTTTCCATTGGTGTTCCGTAGTATCGTCCAGTGTATAGGTCGCGCCCCATTGCTGGTAAAGTGCTGCGATTTCATAGGAATAAAGAGATGCCACTGGTCTGCCCTTGGTGGCTTCGGCCATATTCTGCAGGACTTCAAGATACTGTTCGTCCTTGTTTTCAAAAATGGCATTTTGGCGTGTAAACTGCAAACGTTCCAAATCTACCTCGGCCAAGGTGTACGGTTTTTTGGTGTTTAAATGAAAGTTGATGAGCTGTCTATAAACTTCCAGCGCACGCGCCTGCATGGAAGTGCTATCCTGTAGGTCGATGCGTAGTTCCGAAAAAGCTTTGGCCTCGCAGAGCAGTTCGGGGTCGCTGATCTCAAATTTATCCGCCGGACGGGTAATGGAGTTTTCGGTGGATTTATAAAACTCCAAAGCTGTATGCGCCAATAGGTCAAATAGGGTAGGGCGGTAGTCTTCCGAATTAGTTTGCTGATGTAGCAGCACATCAAAGCTGGAAACCGGAATTTGTTGTAAACCAAGGCTGTTTTTTAGCGAAGCATCAAAATGAAGTCCAATTTCTTTAAATAAGGTGGTTAGGTCCCAAGTTCGGAAATCTATTAAATTAATTTTTTCTTCCGTTTTAGTTCGATTATAAAACTGATATCTGTTCTGCTGAAAATACTGCCAATACAGATTCGCCAAATAGCTTTCCAATACATTTTTGGTGGGGAATGTTGCTTTTTTAATTTCGGCCTTAAAATCGTTGACGATGCTCAACTGGGCATCCTCTTCCAAGGTCATCGCGTATTTGGACGCATACAGCAAGGACTTTACGATCTGTGGGGAATTCGTTTCCTTCTTCGCTTTTTCTGAAATAGTGTTTACTACTTTTAAAGCGGAAGTAGTCAGATTTTCACGTTCCAGTTCCTGTACTTGTTTCCAAAGGGCGTCGTACGTGCCGTTGTTCTGTTGTGCCTGTGCTATGTGTCCGAGTACCAGTATCGTGATTAGGATTGTAATCTTTTTCATAATGAATTCATTATACGTACTTAAAACACGTAAGGTACATGGTACTTAAGTATAGGATGTAAAGTTACATACAAAGATGTGACCAAAACTCCCTGTAAACAATGAGAAATGAGGGAATGGATAGTTTGGGTTAGTAAGAAGCCCCCTAACCCCCAAAGGGGGAACTGTTATATTGTTTTTAGGTTAGGGTTTTAGGTTGGCAAGCCAATTATCAATAAACTAGTAGCTCGGGTAAAACCGCAAAGGCACGGGTTCTACCCCTTCCGTCTTGAATCCTGACGAAAAAGTCAGGATTCAATCCACCTTCCCCTACATGAGGAAGGAACCGCAATGAATCCTTATAAATAAGTTTGAAGTAGCCAAAATATGAGCCATTACACCATAAACCTATGGTTTGGGCAAGGCAACAGAGTCCTAACCATAAACATAACTTTGCCATCCGAGTAAGAGCTTCCCCTTCGGGGGTTGGGGGGCTTCTTACAGACTTTTCAACAACCCGCCATCAATAGGAATCTGCGTACCTGTTATATAGGCCGCTTTGTCGGAAGCTAAAAACGCCACTAGATAACCATATTCTTTTGGATGGCCAATGCGCTGCACGGGAACTTTTGATTCCATATCCAAACGGACATCAGATTGTGAAATGCCCAGTTGTTCGGCTTTTTTTGCGTTGAGCTGGGTAATGCGCTCGGTATCAAAGTAGCCCGTTAGGATACTGTTTACGGTAATGCCATCGGTGCCCACATCGGTAGCGAGGCTCTTGGCCCAAGTCACCACAGCAGCCCTAATGGTATTGGATAGTGCCAGATAGGACAAGGGCTCCTTCACGGAAACCGAAGCAACATTGATGATTCTGCCCCATTTATTTTTTTGCATCTGTTTTAAGGCGAGCTCTGTCGTAAGTACCACGGTTTTGAACAAAAGGTCAAAAGCTTCCTGATAATCTGCGACTTGTTTTTCAAGGGTATTTCCGGCAGCTGGCCCTTGGGTATTGTTGACGAGAATATCAACCGAGTTGTGCTGGAAATATTCTAAAATCATTTTTGAATAGCCTTCAAAGTCAGAAAAATCTACCACCAAATACTGGTGCTGTTGTCCTTGGTCGGTAGGGAGGTCGGCAACGATGCCCTTTAATTTGTCTTCACTTCGGGACATCAAAGTAACACTCGCCCCGCTTTCCGCCAATTGTATGGCAACGGCCTTCCCAATACCACCGCTACTACCGCCAACAAGGGCTTTTTTGTTTTTAAGAGAGATAATCATAAAATCTAATTTAAGGTTCTAGAAGGGGGGAGTTCAAGTTCAAATATCAAACACAAACACAAATTCTCATCCGAGTAAGAGTTCCCCCTTCGGGGGCTAGGGGGCTTATTTATACTCCTCCCGCGCCGGACTAAATACATCCATCAATTTGCACGGTGTAAGCGCTTTTCCGCTATGTGGCATATTGGAGGCAATGGGAACAATATCGCCGGCATGGTACACCTTGGTTTTTCCGTCCAACGTAAATTCGAACTCCCCTTCCATTACGTGCATGATCTGTTCATGAACGTGATGGTGTTCTGGTACTTTGGCGTCTTTTTCAACATCCCAAAAAACTAGCGACATCGTTTCTGTATGCACCAGTTTGCCGTGGTACCCTGGCATTATTTCTTTGGATGGAATCGTTGATAAGTTTAGGCTCATGTGATATGTTTTGTTGACTAAGATAAAAATAATACTACAGTTTTCGATGCTAGGTGCAATACGTATCTTTGAAGACTAATTCAGATGTAATGCAAATTCATTTTATTGCGATTGGAGGTAGTGCCATGCACAATTTGGCCTTGGCCTTGAAACATAAGGGATACCACATAACCGGAAGCGATGATGTTATTTTTGAGCCTTCCAAGTCCAGATTAAACGCGAAGGGACTTTTACCGGAAGTTTTCGGTTGGTTTCCAGAAAAAATTAATTCCAATTTAGATGCTGTGGTACTAGGAATGCACGCTAAGGAAGATAATCCCGAGCTGTTAAAAGCGCAGGAGTTGGGAATCAAAATATATTCGTATCCGGAATTTCTCTACGAACAGTCCAAAAATAAAACAAGGGTGGTCATTGGCGGTAGCCATGGAAAAACGACGATTACGTCCATGATATTGCATGTCCTTAATTTCCATGGTCGCGAAGTGGATTATATGGTAGGTGCCCAGCTAGATGGGTTTGACCGTATGGTGCATTTGACCGAGGAGAACGATTTTATAGTGCTGGAAGGCGATGAGTATTTTTCCTCTCCCATAGACCGTAGGCCAAAATTTCATTTGTACAAACCTAATATTGCCTTGTTGAGCGGCATCGCTTGGGACCATATTAATGTTTTCCCTACGTTTGAAAACTATGTGGAACAATTTAAAATTTTTGTAGATAGCATCGTAAACGGCGGAAGTATTACCTATAATCTGGAGGATGCCGAGGTGGTTAAGGTTGTGGAAGCATCGGAAAACACAATCCGAAAATTAGGATACACCACAGCTGATTATGAGGTAGTTGGCGGACAAACCTTATTGGAAACTCCGGAAGGCTCCATGCCTATAGAAGTATTTGGAAAACATAACCTGAATAATTTGGCAGGTGCCAAATGGATATGCCAGAACATGGGTGTGGATGCGGACGACTTTTACGAGGCCATTGCCACCTTTAAGGGAGCTTCCAAAAGGTTGGAGAAACTGGCCGAGGGTCGAACAAGTTTAGCCTATAAGGATTTTGCACATTCGCCCAGTAAAGTTATGGCAACTACGAACGCCGTAAAGGAGCAATACCCGGATAAAAAAGTAATCGCTTTTTTGGAACTGCATACCTACAGTAGCTTTAATCCCGAATTTTTAAAGGAATACAAGGGTGCCTTGGATGCTGCCGATGAAGCCGTGGTTTTTTATTTGCCGGAATCCGTTGCCATTAAAAAATTGGCGGCCGTAAGTCCCGAACAGATCATGCTGGCATTTGAACGAAAAGACCTTAAGATCTATACTGATTCCGATTCCTTTAGGCAGCAGGTTTTGGGTACGGAATACGATAATTCCGTTTTGTTGTTCATGAGTTCCGGCACCTATGGGGGACTAGATCTTAACGATGTAAAAGGGAAGTTGGAAAATAGTAACTAGACAATAGACGTTAGATTTTAGACAAGAGACAATAGACAAGAGGCAAGAGAAATTAAAAATTGCCTATCATTGACGTATTTCTGTAACATATTAAAAAACAAGGAGCTAAATTTCTCCCAACGATTGGAACACCCTTTATAAGCAGACTAAACAAGATTTGCAGCTTCGTTCCTCGGGACACAAAAGAAGAGATATGGCATTGCTGGACGGATTCTCAAACCGTGGGATTCCTCCTCCGTCGGAATGACAAAGCTGGGTTATCAATTAAAAAACTACTATAATCCCCACCTTAGAAGGAATCCCACGTACTATTGTTATGAGTTTGCCAGCGCTTCCGGTAGGCGACTCCATTTATTTTGACAGGTTCGGCAACCAACGCGAAGTTGCATTTCAACTAACCGTCAATCCTAGCGTTTTTCAAATTTTGGGTTCTATAATTATTTTTGTGGATATGAAATGTAGTTCTTGGAATTTGCCATAGAATGAAAGGACATCGGTCGTAGCGCTATTTTTTTATTCAAATTAAACATTCAGGTATTTATGTTTTGGTTATTTTTTAGCAATGCTATTTGGTCTTATAGCTAAAAGCCCTAAGACGGCCTAATCTGTTCTTAATTTCTAGATTGGCTTCATGATTCAGTAAGCATTTCATTTTTTCAGTTTAATCCATACGGATATTTACAATAAAATAATTAGTTCGCTATCTTTATCCCATGCAAGAAAAGTCCACTTCATTTTCCATAAAACATTGGTCCGATGATGATAAACCACGGGAAAAGTTGGTGCACAAAGGAAGGTCCGTACTTTCCGATGCGGAACTGATCGCTATTCTTATTGGTTCCGGAAGTAGGTCCGAGAGTGCCGTAGCACTGGCCAAGCGTATCCTTGCCTCCGTGGACAACAATTTAAACGAGCTGGGAAAATTGTCCATCAAACAGCTTATGGTGTTCAAAGGTATTGGCGAGGCAAAGGCGGTAACCATAGCCGCAGCCTTGGAAATGGGAAGGCGTAGGCGAGGGGAGGACGCCTTAAAAATAAGTAAGATCGGTAGCAGTAACGATGCCTTTGAGGTACTTCAGCCCATTATGGGGGAACTGGAGCACGAGGAGTTCTGGGTGCTGTATCTTAATAATTCCAACAAGGTATTGCACAAGGCACAGTTGAGCAAAGGAGGCATTACGGGTACTTTGGTAGATGTGCGTATACTTATGAAACAATCGTTGGAACTGGGTGCCGTTGGCCTCATTTTGGCCCATAACCATCCTAGTGGCACCTTGAAACCAAGTAATGCCGACAAGGAGATTACCCAGAAAATTAAACGGGCCTCGGAATCTTTGGATATCAAGGTGCTGGACCATCTCATCATAACCCAGAAAGCATATTTCAGCTTTGCGGATAATAACGTCTTGTAAATGTTATTGATATATACACATAAGGTTACGCCGCGCTTTACCTACACGATGAAGCAGGTCTTTACCAAGATATTGGGGATAGAAATTGGTTTTACGACCAAAGTAGAGGAGTTTATCAAACACACCGACGAAAAAATCACCTACACCAAACAACCCTTGCAGAACGAGTTCTTTGTTCGTAGCAACGAACTGTTGTTTGAGCAAGGTATAGACGACATTCAGATACATATTGTGGACTGGGACGGGCTCCCTTGTTTCTTTCCTACGGGGGAACGCAGTGCCGTTCCCTTCGATGTTTTTGCGGCCAGTTTCTACTTGCTCAGTAGATATGAGGAATACCTGCCCCATGTAAAGGATTTACACGGCAGGTTCTCGCCAAAAGATAGTTTGGCCTACCAAAATGATTTTTTACAACGGCCGGTCGTGGATCTTTGGGCTTTGCGGGTATTGGCACTTTTAAGGGAACGGTTTCCATCGCTCCCCTACAGACAAAGGAGTTATCAGTTCACCTCGCTTTTGGATGTCACTACCTCTCATGCCTATGCCTATCGTGGATTGTTTAGGGGCGTAGCAGGACTTGCGCTGGATTTGGGAACCTTTAAATTAATGCGGGTCTGGCATCGTATAGCCGTGGGAATGAAGCTTAGAAAGGATCCTTATGATAATTTTGCGGACCTTATTGAATGGCATAAAGCCAATGCGGTCAAAAGTATTTTCTTTTTCCAATTTGCGGATTATTCCAAATATGATAAAAATGTATCCACCAATAGCAACAGTTTCAAATCCCTTATAAAATATATTTCGGATTACGCCAAAGTGGCTTTGGCGGCTTCCTATAGCTCTTTTAGGGATATCGATTTGCTAAAAAAGGAAAGACAGGACTTACAGAATGTTATCAATAGACCCGTCACATTTTCTAGAATGCGCTACAATAGGGTAGACGTTCCAGAGACGTATAGGAATCTTGTATCGGCGGAATTTACGGATGATTTTACCATGGGCTATACCCACGAAATTGGTTTTAGGGCAGGTACCTGTACCTCCTTTCCCTTTTATGATATTCCCTTGGAAGTACAGCAGCCCATACGAATCCACCCTTTCGCTTTGCATGATTATGCGTTGTTGACGGCTAAGAAAGAATCGGAGATAGTCCAAAAAATAGCACTTATCTATTCTGAAGTCAAGAAAGTCAACGGTTCGTTTATGACCGTTTTTTCCAACGAGTTATTGGGAGGTGATGAAAAGTTCGACTGGCAAAAAATATACAAGAATTTAATAACTACCTCTAATGTTTAAAGATCTGGTAACCGATGTATTTTTTGATCTTGATCATACCCTATGGGATTTTGAAAAGAACTCTGCGCTCACATTCCAGACCCTTTTGCCCGAACATGGCGTTACGGTTCCTTTGACCAATTTCCTAGAGGTGTACGTACCGGCGAATTTGGTCTATTGGAAAATGTACAGGGAAGAAAGGATAACCAAGGCAGAATTGCGCTACCAACGTTTGAAGTCGGTATTTGATACCTTGGACTATACCGTTTCAGATGAGGTCATTAACATTTTGGCTATCCAATATATAGATCAATTGTCCTCCCATACCCACTTATTCGCAGATGCATTGGAGGTGTTGGATTATTTGAAACCGAACTATAGGCTGCATATTATCACGAACGGATTTCAGGAAATTCAAGAAAAAAAACTCCGAAATTCCGGTATCCTTCCTTATTTTGTCGAGGTTATAGATGCTGAAATGGCCGGTGTAAAGAAGCCCAATCCTATTATTTTTAACCTGGCTTTGGAGAAAGCCAAAGTGAGGCCGCAATCGGCCTTGATGATCGGTGATAGTTTGGAGGCCGATATACTAGGAGCTAAAAGTGCTGGGCTGCATGCCTTACATTTTAATGCCCACGGCGAGGCACAGCACCAACACAGCCCCATGATTACTGAATTAAAGGAAATAAAAATCTATTTATAGAGTTAGTACTAGTAGCGCGAAGCGACTTTAAGAACAGTCGTAAATAGTAGTAGTACAGAATGAAAACTTTAAGAATCTTTGTCGTATTAATCTTGGGCTTCGGTCTTCACTATTCCTGTTCAGAAAAACAGGATTTCACTCAATTCGACGATTTAAGTATCACCCCTACCCTGGAGACCAGTATTTTTTTTGTAAAAGTTCAGGAAAGTCTCATTAACAGGGCTGTAAACCTGAATTTCTTTACTCAGGATTTTAATTTTGATGCTTTTGAAGCCGACTTCTTTGCGGATCGTGTTTTAGAAGGTACTATTTCCTATGAATTACAGAATACAACCAGTAAGCCCATACAAATAGAATTACAATTTTTGGACGGGAACGATTTCTTGCTGGATACGGAAATTTTTATAATGGATGCCGCTCCAACGGCATTATTAACACGTGAGGTAGCTTACGGTAATTCCGGAAAAAGTTTGGATATTTTGAGGAACACTTCTAAAGTAAGACTCAATGCCTTCAATTTCGGGGATAATTCCAGCGTTTCGGGAATTTCCGGTGCAGCCATAGAATTGCGGTCCAGCGCTCAGTTTATGCTTCGTTTAAAATGAGAATTGGGAACTGCTTTTCACTTATACTACTTTTTTGTAGTGCAGGGTCATTTGCGCAGAATAAACAGGTACTTTATGATTTCACGGATATTCCACAGGCCTTGATGGTGAATCCTGGCATGGAAACCGATTTTCAATGGTTTGCAGGTGTTCCCTTTGTTTCAGGTATTTCGGGATATGCAGGTTCTAACGGGGCTTCGGTAAACGATATTTTTGCTGCCGATGGCTTGGATATCAATGACAAGGTTCGGGAACGTCTGGTGGGCCGACTCACCACTAGGGACGAGTTTAGTGGAACCGCTCAGATAGAACTGTTCAATGGTGGTTATCGCAGCGCTGTTTCAACTATTTTTTACTCCTTTGGCGCGTACGCAGAACTGGATAATATTGTGTATTGGCCTCAGGACTATGCCTTTTTGGCTTTTGAAGGCAATGCCGATCAACTGAACAGACGTTTTGATTTGGGAGATTTAAAGGCCCGTGGGTCTATGGTCGCCGTATATCATTTTGGCGTGAATAAAAAGATGGATAGAAATCTTACCCTTGGAGCCAGGGGTAAATTGTATTCGGGCATTGTCGATTACAACTCCACCAACAATAACGGGTACCTGGTAAATACCGAAGGCGGGAACAATATACTTTCCACCACCATGAACGCGGATTTAAAATTGCGGACTTCCGGTATTCAGGCACTTGGTAACGCGGTTGATGATGGTGCGCTAGCGGGTACGCTCTTAAAACGGGGCATCTTTGGGGGCGACCTTGGTCTTGGCGTGGACCTGGGCTTTACCTACCGTTTAGGGGATCGTACCGTGCTTACGGGCAGCCTATTGGATCTAGGTTTTATGTATCATAGTGGTGATATAGAAAGTTATAGTCTTAAAGGGAATGCCACCATAGAAGGTATAGAGATTAATGTACTTGAAGAACTTGCAGATTTGAATAGGGATTTTTGGCAGGATCTGGTAGATGAGGTAGAGAGGGACATTCCTTTTGAAACTAGCAATGCTGGCTATCTAACGTTTAGGCCCACAAAGTTGAATGCCTCTATTCGTCACGACTTCGGAAAAACAGTAGGGCCAGGAACGGATTGTGGTTGTATGTCCAAAATTGATCAACGCCCTCCAAAATATGCAAATGCCATTGGCGCACACGTTTTTGTCATAAATAGGCCAAGAGGCCCGCAACCATCGTTAACCGGATTCTATCAACGGCGATTGGGTCATTTTTTGGCCTTGAAAGGAACCTATACCGTGGGTAAATTTAGTTCCTCGAATGTAGGTTTGGGTATCAATGTTCAAGCAGGACCTGTAAATTTTTATGTCATTGGCGATAATCTGTTATCCTATCAAAATATAGCCGGCTCTAATTATGCGTCTTTTCAGTTAGGATTAAATATCATATCTTGGGGCAAGAAACAATAAGTGAATTTTAAACCTGATTCTGTATTGTTTGGCACACTTTTTTCATATTCCAGTATTACTATTAAAACACACTACTTTGAAGAATAGACTACTAATTGTTTTCGCTTTTATCGGATATACTGTTATGGGGCAAGTAAATCTCAACGAATATAAGTACATCATAATCCCTAAAAAATTAGGTGATTTTAAAGAAGAGAACCAGTACCAGACCAGTACGATACTGAAATATGAGTTTGGCGAGAAAGGTTTTTTAGCCGTTTACGACGATGCCTTGCCGGACGATTTATTTAGTAACAGATGTTTGGGCCTCGTAGCTTCTTTAAATGATGGTTCCTCCTTGTTCGCTACCAAACTTTCCGTTGTATTGATGGATTGCAAAGGGCAAGAAATTTTTAGAACCAAGGAAGGCAAAAGCAAGATAAAGGAATACAATCCTGCGTATAGGGATGCCATTACACAGGCAATGACCTCCTTTAATGCTATAAATTATAGCTACAAGGAAAAGTTGGTAGCTACGCCTTCCGCTAATGGTCTAAATTACCCGAACAAGGAAAAGTTAGTAGGTCAGGAACCTGTAACCGTAAGCTTTAAAAATGATGTAAAAAAACTGGAAGAAGGGGCCGGAAGCCTCAAAAAAACTGAGATCGTACCAAAGAATAGGGATGCAGCGGTAAAACAAATCGCGACCACGACCGAGCAAAGCTACAAAGATGTTACCCCGGTGGCATCTGAAATTAAACAGGGCGCTTCCAAACTGGAAGCTAGCGGCAATAATTCCGGTAGTACCGATGCCCTGTACGCACAACCTTTAGAGAATGGGTATCAGTTGGTAGACAGTAGTCCAAAAGTGAGAATCAAATTACTCAATAGTTCAATAGAAAATGTTTATATCGCCCAAGGCGACGGTAAAAGCGGTATGGTTTTCAAAAAAGGAGAAACTTGGGTGTTCGAGTATTATGCCGGGGACAAATTGGTTCAGGAAGAACTGAATATCAATTTCTAAAAGTCGTATTTATCCTTCCATCGTTTTTTTAGAAATTCGCCCAAGGTCTGCTCCCTAGGATTTTTACCGGGTTTATAGAAGGTACTTCCAGATAGTTCTTCTGGCAGAAACTCCGATGCAACGAAATTATTTTCAAAATCGTGGGCGTATTTGTACTCCTCGCCATAACCCAAGTCCTTCATTAATTTGGTAGGTGCGTTTCTGAGCGCCAAGGGTACGGATAGATCTCCCGTTTGCTTCACGGTCTGTTGCGCTTTTCCTATCGCCATATAACTTGCATTACTCTTAGGCGAGGTAGCCAAATATATCGCGCACTGGCTAAGGATTATTCTGGATTCCGGGTATCCTATGGTGGTAACGGCCTGAAAGGTAGTATGGGCCATAACCAAAGCGGTTGGGTTGGCCAAACCTATATCTTCAGATGCTGCAATGAGCATTCTACGGGCAATGAACTTTACATCCTCGCCCCCTTCGATCATACGGGCCAACCAATAAACGGCGCCATTGGGGTCGCTTCCCCGAATCGATTTTATGAAGGCCGATACAATGTCATAATGCTGTTCCCCTGTTTTATCATATAACACGGTGTTCTTCTGTATCTTTTGCAGTACGAGTTCATCTGTAATTTCAACCGTGTCCGATGCTTCGGAATTGACAATCAGTTCAAAAATATTAAGGAGTTTTCTGCCATCGCCGCCAGATAAGCGCAAGAGGGCTTCGGTCTCTTTTAATTTTATGGTTTTCGACTTTAATTGTGGGTCCTTTTCAAGTGCCCTTTCCAAAAGTTGTATCAAATCTTCTTTTCCAAAAGGATGTAGTACGTAGACCTGACAGCGGGACAATAAAGCGGGTATCACCTCAAAACTGGGATTCTCTGTAGTAGCTCCGATTAAGGTAACCCAACCTTTTTCAACCGCGGCCAAAAGAGAGTCTTGTTGGGATTTACTGAAGCGATGTATCTCATCAATGAAGAGAATCGGGTTTTTAGTGGTAAATAGACCGCCTGACTGTTTGGCCTTGTCTATAACCTCCCTTATGTCCTTTACGCCGCTATTGATGGCACTTAGCACGTAAAACGGGCGTTTGCTTTCTTCTGCAATAATATTTGCCAAGGTTGTTTTTCCGGTTCCCGGGGGACCCCAAAGAATCAAGGAGGGAATGATTCCCTTTTTAATTTGATAGGTCAATGAACCCTTTTCGCCAACAAGATGAAGCTGACTTATATACTCTTCAAGGGTTTTGGGGCGTACCCGTTCGGCCAAAGGTTCGTTCATAGTATAAAAATAACTAAACTTGTTGAGGTGAAATCCATATGGTATGCAATAAGGGACACTATTTTTGGTTTAGAAATAGGGATCGACCACCAATGTTTTGGAAATGAACCAATAAACTGGCTCTACTTAAGAGCTGCCCCGTAATGATAAGGATAGTGCCTAAACCAAAATTTGAATTATATTTTGTTTGACAAATCATAGTTGCAATCTATAAATAGATAATAATGATGTTTTTAACAACGTAGTTAGATGGCAGACCAAACATGACTGTACGGTAGAACCATAACCACGTAATTACTTGGATTATAAAAGTCCTAAGTCTTACGCCCTTTTGTCCTATGTCAGGTTTTGAGAGCTATGTTTTGTTCCCACATAAATAAGCGTAGAAATAGAAATAGAATGACAATAATGCCACTTTTAAATTTTGGCAAAAAATTTGATGTCCTAGCCTAAATTTTACTACATGTCCAATCATCATTATTTTAAATTTTCCAATGCCGTTCTGGTGGTGCCTATTTGCGCCATAATTACGATATGGACGGTGTATTGGATAGAATTGGCACAACAGCTGAATTTCAATAATTATGGTATTTATCCCCAAACGGTCTCCGGCCTAAAGGGTGTTTTGTTTAGTCCGTTTGTTCATGCATCATTGGAGCATTTGTATAATAACACGATAGCCTTGGCCGTACTTTTGGCAGCCCTTTTTTACTTCTACCGTAAAATAGCCTGGAAGGTGGTTTTGCTGGGGCTTCTGCTCTCAGGACTAATAACCTGGGGTATTGGTAGGCCGTCCTATCATATCGGGGCCAGCGGATTGATTTACGTTTTCGCGAGTTTCATCTTCTTTAAAGGTGTTTTCGCCAAACACTATCGGTTAATAGCTTTGTCCTTGATCGTTGTATTTATTTATGGGAGTCTACTTTGGTATATTTTCCCCGTTACCGATGGTATCTCATGGGAAGGGCATTTGGGCGGTTTTGTGACGGGTCTTCTGTTGGCCATCTTTATAAAAGCAAAAATACCCATGCCCAAGAAATTTGATTGGGAAAAAGCGGATTTTAAAGAGGAGGACGACCCTTTTCTAAGACATTTTGATGCCGATGGTAATTTTATTGAAATACAGCCCGAAGAAGCTGTTCCTAAGTACGATTCCGTAAAGGTAACGTACATTTATAAGAAGCGCGATATTACTGATAAATAGTCTATTGTGCCATACGTTGCCGTACGGCTTCATAGAGAAAAACCGCACAGGCAACGGATACATTTAAGGAGGCAATCTCTCCCAGTAACGGAATTTTAGCCGTATAATCGGACGCTTTTAAAATAGAAGGAGTTATGCCACGGTCTTCGGAACCCATGACAATGGCAATGGACTCGGTAAAGGAAATATCGAAAACGGAATCTTGTGTTTTTTCCGTAGCCGAAACAATTTTTATTCCGGATGCCTGTAGATAAAACACTGCATCTTTTAGATGGTCTACTTTAACAATGGGTACTTTGAATGCTGCCCCAGCGGATGTTTTAATGGTATCTGCCGTAACGGGGGCAGCACCCTTACTTTGAATTATGATGGCATCTACACCGGTACATTCTGCTGTTCGTATAATCGCGCCAAAGTTCCTGACATCGGAAAGTTGGTCTAGGAGCAGAAATAGGGCTGGTGTCTTCTTTTTTTCTATCATTTGAGAAACGTCATCCAAGGAATAGAAAGAAATGGGCGAAATTGTAGCCACAGCGCCTTGATGATTGTTTTTAGTAAGCCTATTTAATTTTTCAACAGGAACATAAGAAGCTATAAGGTTATTTTTTCTTATAGTGGACTCCAATTGTTTGTACAATTCGCCTTTAAGACCTTTTTGAAGGAAGATCTTATCTATGGGCTGGTTTGCATCTATTGCTTCTAAAATGGCCCTTATACCGTAAATAGTTTCGCTCATAGCGCGAAGATACTTAATTTGGCAATTAAGTATTGCAATTTAAAATTGGGAAATAGTGATTGTTGCTCTCGTTTTAAAATGCGTGATTTTATATTTTCTTGGGTTTTATAGGGTATTGTTTTATTTTTAATAAATCCTCAATTAGTGTTCATGGCGGTCAAGTCATCTTTTAGTTTATCGGGAACCCTAAGATGGGAACTAGATTTTCTTTTTTCCATTTCCTCTAATTGTTCCGTACCAAAAGTGGCCTTGTCTCCTTTAAATTCAACACGCCAAATCTTACCTTGTTTGGATTCCGAGATATAAAGAGATCCGTCAGGACCTTCGGCAAGGCCCATCGGCCTGTATTTTGCTTCTGTCATATCCTTTATGTTATCTTTGCCCACAAAACCATCGGCAAATACCTCCCATTCTCCAGTGGGTTTTCCTTTTACAAAGGGAATAAAAGCTACAATGTACCCTGCTTGTGGGTAAGGTGTTCTGTTCGTAGAACCATGAAATGCAATAAAAGCTCCTTGCGTGTATCTGTTTGGAAACTGATTACCTTTATAAAATAATAGGTCATTTGGTGCCCAGTGTGCTGGAAGCCCCATTAATGGATTTTTGTATCCCGTTGCCTCTTTTTGACCATCCCCCCCATATTCCGGTGCTAGTAACTTTTTGTTCTGAAAATGGTCATAATAGCTGTAAGGCCAACCGAAATTGTCACCTTTTTCAATTTTCATGAATTCTTCGGCCGGCAGCACCGCTTGATGCCATTTGGAAAAGTATTGAGGAGCGTGGTTATGAAGATAATCCCTACCATGCTGTACCCCATACAGGCTATTGTCCTCTTGGTGCCAAGAAATCCCTACTATGCTCCGTATGCCGGTCGCATACAATTCGCCATCTTGTTGTACTTGTCCCAACCTGTCTTCTTTAAAGCGCCAAATACTACCCAAGTACTCGAGCATAGGGCAAGGCATTAGACCCTTTATTTGCCCTTTGGAATTAGCGTCCTCACATGCATTTGTAGGTGCGCTAAAGGTAACATACATCCACCCTTCGTTGTCAAAAGCCAAGGATTTTGCATTGTGCCAACGTAAAGGAAAATGGTCCGTAAGGATTACTTCCGGTGCTCCTTGGGGTATTAGCTGTCCTGGTAATAACTTCTGTCTATAAATTACTTGTTCGGAGCTAAAGTAGAGATACCCTTTATGTATGCGCATTTCGGTGGCAAACTTTCCATCGTTGGGATATGCTCCAAATCGCTGTGCGATGTCCGCTTTGCCGTCGCCAGTAGTGTCTCGTAGGGCTAAATTACCGTTAGTGCCTTTTGGTTCTTTTAATTTAACGTAAATATCCCCATTGGCGTTTACGGTGATATGTCTAGAAGGGCCAATACTATCTACAACCGTTGTGGTCTTAAATCCGGAGGGTAAAAATAAATCCTCGGTGTTTTTTATTTTTGTGCCCTCCGAAGCAACAATCGGTGTCTCTTGATTATTAAAATCCGCTTCATCACCCCGTACAAGTTTTTTGCAGGAAGAGATTAACAAGAGCGCCAAAAGAAAAAGTCTCTGAATATGCATTAGCGGTCTAATTCAACGTTATTAAAATCATTAGTTGTGATGTGGTTTGTTTCAAGGAGTTAGTAGTGTATTAAAACACCTATTTTATTCCTTTCTATCGGAAATGGTATTCTCCTCAAATTCAATTATTTGATATAAGATAAAAAGCCAAAACTAAGCGTAGTTTTTGATTCCTGTTAGTTATGAAGGCCAGTGTAATATTCGGAACAATTATCCAACCTTGTTAAAGTAAAATATATAACTTCGGCAACTGTTCGGTAGGCTTATACACCGCGTAATCCTCAAATAAACTGATGGTTGCCAACGGAATTGGATACAGATATTTTTTCTTATTACTTGATCTTAAAAAACATTTAATTGAATAAAATTTACGGAACTTAAATAAAATGGGTTCACAATCGTTTAATTAAACATATAGGTTTCTATTAGAATAAATGCGTTCAAGATAGTTTAATGTAGTCCCAAAAATGCTAGTAATTCTTAGAATTTAAAGTTGATTCAAGAAAGAAAATACGTTTAGAAGGTCGGCTTCGGTTTTGATATTTAATTTTTCCTTTTTTAAATAGTCCTTTAGGGCAATTTTCTCGTTACCATCCAATAATTTAAGCAGTTTGTTATTGGATAACGGAATCTCATCTATCCTATCTACACCCTCTTTTTGAAAATAATATTCTGTATATTGCGAAAACCTTGAGGGAACTGCCTTAACAAAAGAATTTGGGGCAGCCTTACCTTCAGAAAACTTTACGCGTATTCTTTTGTAAAGGTCATATTTCTCATCGCCGTTCAATTGGGTTAGATAACCGTTAAGGGTATTTTTTTTGGCAGTGACAAAGGTCTTAAAACTCATTTTCTTGCCGTTGTTTAGAATATTTATTTTTTTATCCCGAAATAAACTTTTCGCTTCCTCTTCTTCCAGTCCGCTATTTTTTATTTCAATTTCCTCGTTCAAAGCATTATACCGGTAAAAGATTTTCCCGCTGTTTTCATCGTTGTAAAAGAGCGTGGTGGGTTGAAATTTATCGGAAACATAGGGGGAACCCTGAAATTCACTGTACTGCTTGTTACGCTTCTCTGCCGTACTGTTGATATCGCCCAAAAGCGAATTTATTATTGCAGCACTACCAAATGAGGAACCCCCCGCAGATGCATTGCTCAAGGCTTGCCCTGAGTACTGGCCATATCCAATAAAGCTTACTAAAGCTAAAAAGAGATGTAAAAAATGTGTTTTCATATCAAATGATTTATAATGTTATCTAAAGAAGTGAATTATACTTTAAGGAAAGAAAGATACTAAATTTTGGAGGGAAAATCTAATTATTTAAAGAGAATAGAAATGTCTTTGCAAATCAAGATATATGAAGTTGCTTATGCTCGGGATAGTCTTGGACTATTCTGAAATACAGGCTTCAAGTTTTGTGATCTGGATTAAAGTTCTCAAACAGGAAAATACAGTGGTGGTTGAAAAGAACACTTAATGTGGAGACTTTATATTAAGAGATTATTTGGAACAGTAAGTACGGTGCTATGGCGTACTAGTATGAATACACGTGGCTTATTCCCTTAGGTTTGGCTTCATTGAGATTCTTCCTTTTACAGGTTAAGGAGGAGTACGGTCCATAGGAAAAAGAGGTATAAAAAAAGCGATTTCTATAAGGAAATCGCTTTAATTACATATGCAATAAAGAACAGTGTTATAGTTCTATATCTAAGCAGTAGTCTATAAGTCCTGCAGCTGTTTGTGGTTCTGGTCCTAAGTCTAAAATAGTGGCTCCGTTTGCAGAAACTACTTGAAAGGAAACCTCTTCGTCAAACGATCCTGCATTGTATACTATTTGTATGGCCATTGCACCTACCGGTACTTCAAAGGTAAGTTCCTCTGTAGTAGAGTCTGGATATGGACCGCCATTGTCAAGACTGTTGGTCAATGAAATGGGATCATTACCATCTATAGTAACACTCAGTGTTCCGCCGTTCCAACCATCACCGTATGAATCTACGGAAATAACCCTCCAAGTACCTGCTGTAGGCACTATTGGGGAACAAATAACGTTTGTAGTAAATTGAAAGGGAGACCTAAAATATCCACCTGTCAAAGTTCCGGTTAATTGTTTTACTGAAAATGTGCGCCCATCTGCTGCCACCAATTCAAAACGCAAACGAAATTGATCACCGGGCTGAACTCCAGCCTGTGTGGCGCCGCTGGCGGCCAAAATTTCTGCATATTGAACAGTGTAATCAAAACCTTTTAAACCGAATTCCGTTTGTTCAAACGTAGTAATAGTAGACAAAAGGCCGGAAGTGTCTCCAGGGCCATTGGCATCACTATTGTCTATAAATTCAGAGTACACCTCTACTGAAGTGATATCCGCTGTTGGATCTGCCTGAATTTCAAAGGTTCCAGTAAAACTACCTTCCGTTGACCCGAAGGAAATTGCTGGAAAGGCACTGTTTAGGGTTCTCAATGCCGCACCCTTAGTGGTGTTGTCCAATACATCGTTGATGGGATTCTCAGAACCATCCGTGCAGCCCACTAGCACAAGTCCTAGCGCTGCAATTAGTGAGAAACTTTTATTCATTATTTTCATTTTTATTTTCTTTAAAATTAGTTAGCTAGCGGGAAAGCAGGGCTTGCAGGGTTCGTATCCCAAAAAACTTGGTTCAGCAAATTCTCGCGCTGGTTTAAGTTGGGATTGGTGATTACTTCATCCTGCGCATATAGGAAAGACCTAGGGAATGCTCCCGGATCTGGCTCCCAGTTTGGTGTCAAAGAAGTAGGATAACCTGTCTTGCGGTAGTAGTTCCACGCTTCTTGGCCGCCCCCCCATTGGGATATCCAATATTGCTCGGCAAAAATATTAGCCTTTACTTCGGGAGTTGAAGCGTTATAGGTGTTAACTGTACCATCTATAAATGCGGTTACCTCTGCGGCCGTTGGCTCAAACGATTTATCCGCATTGCCGTCCAAGGCCCCAAAACCTTGAACTTTGGCTATGGATTTTTGCATAGCAGCTCTAAGGAATACCGCTTTTTCGGCATCACTGGTCGCCATTTCTCCTCTCCAGAAATCTACATAGGAAGATAGCATGATCGGTGCAATACCAGCTCCTCCGCCACCTTGGCCCAAACCGATGGCTTCAAAGCTGTTGTCGTCAAAACGTCCAGCAGCAGGATAAACCCCGTAGGCTGTCTTAAAGAAACCATCTGGAGGCGTGCCTTCGTCATTACCGTGAGAACGGCCCCAAAAACCATTGGGTACACTACAAAAAGTAAAGCCGCCATCTATGAAATGTTGTGGTACCGTAAACAGGCTACAGCTCAAGAACTGCTCATCTGCCGGGGCATCTGCTCCAGGTGTAGCATCTACCTGACGGTAGAAATAGTAACGGGTTCTTGGATCGTCTTGAACAGACATAGTTTCCATTAACCAGTTGCTCAAATAACCTCCCGCCCCTGTTGGACTGTAGTCATTTGCGTATTGTGGATGCCTGGTATCTGGCTGTAGAACACGGGTGCCGTATTGCCATTGAAAATCATCGGCTGCAGTACTAATAAAGTTACCTGTGCTGATAATGGCGTTGAATGCCGCTGTATTATCGGTTAAAAAATAAGACCGTAACCGTATGGTGTTGATCAATTTTATCCAACGCGTGGAATCTCCACCATAAAAGAAATCGGTAGCACCCAACGTAGGAGGGTTACCGGCGAAAAGGGCCTCCGCTTCGTCCAATAAGGCTAGAGCACCAGCATAAACTTCTTGTCCCGAGTCTAACAAGGGCGCTGGAAATTCGTCCGGGTTACCGGCTTGGCTAAGTACGGCCTCACCGATAAAATCGGTCAACAGTAATAAAGAATAGGCCTTTAAGGTCTGCCCAACTGCAACATGGAAGTTGTAGTTGATATCGGAGGCTTCATTGATTTCTTGCAGTGCCTGTACGTTGGTAAATAAGCCCACGTCTACCCCAGATCCTGGAAGATTAAATTCACTACTATAGGTACGTGACCAAACACTGTTCATCACAGACCCTTGGAATGTGTTCTGGTAAATACGCCCGCTCATATATTCTATACGGGTGAGCTCGCTGCTCAACTGGCTAAAACGTTCCATATTGGAAGCGCCCGCTAGCTGAATGGAATTCAGAATCAAATTAGGATCAGCCTGCGTAATGGCAAGGTCGTTTGGACTTACAAGCAAGTCCAGATCGGTTGTTTCGCAGGAATTGAATATCAACCCCGCAACTACAAACATTGAAATGTTTTTAATTATTTTTTTCATTATTACAATTTTTTAGAATTAAAACGAAGCACTTACGGTAAGTCCGAATCTACGGCTACTTGGGCCATTTATGAAATCGAAACCACGCGCATTACCTACACCGGCACCGGCCACATTGGGGTCAAAATTTGCACCAGCAGGCATATTGTAGGCCTCGAACCATAGGTTGAAGCCCTGGGCCGTAAAGGTCAATTTACTGAACGGGGTTTTGTCCAAGAACTTGCTTGGCAAAGTATAGCCCAAAGACAGTTCTTGTAAACGCACTACAGATGCATCGTAAACTTGCAGTTCTGTAGCCCCGAAGAGTACATTACTGAAGTAGTACTGCGAATTGTTGATCTGTAGATCGTTCTCTTCACCGGTAGATTGTCTTATGCCCGGTAAAATAAAGGTGTTTTCACGATCTATGGTTTCCACGATCATCCCACGCCCTTGCAATAAAGCTACGGTATTGGCTACCATGTCTCCACCTGAGGTATGGCTGATCTGGAAGCCTAAGTTCCAATTCTTGTAACTCATGGTGTTGATGAAGTTCATTACATAATCCGGTACGGCATCACCTATAATAGGTACATTTCCATCGGCATCCAATTGTGTGGTAATGTAGTTACCTGCCTCATCTACCAAAAGTCTACCATCGTCATTACGCAGCACTGCGTTACCCACTATGGTTCCTAACGATTTTCCTAGGATGGCCGCGTTTCCGCCAATATCTAAATCCTGTGACCCCGCGTAGATGATGATGTCCTGCTCTTGCTCTGTAACCTCTTCTTCGTTGGTAAAGAAGTTGACACTGGAGTTCCAACTGAAACCATCTGGATTTCTAAAAAGATCTACACCTAACTGTGCTTCGTAACCAATGTTACTTATTTGTCCAACATTACTTTGTGTAAAGGTAAAACCTGTGGACGGGGATAGCGGCTCACGTACGATCAAATCGTCCGTAGTCCTGTTATAGTATGTAAAATCCAAAGAAAGACGGTTAGAAAACATTTTGGCTTCTATACCTACCTCAAATTCTCTCAATAGTTCTGGTTTTAGATTTGGATTTGCCTTAAAGTTGGCAATTTGGTTGGTGGTCACACCCCCGTCCTCACCGAATACCAAGGTATTCTGCTCCGCGATACTTAGCGTTGGATAGCCTGTTGGGAAGGCCGCCGAAGTTCCGTAACCGGCTCTTAACTTCATAAAGTTAAGTCCCTTTTCCGAACTAAGGCCAGAAAAAGCCGCTGTTGGAATAAAGGAAAGGCTTGTTCCTGGATAGGTAAGGCTTCGGTTTTCCGTATTTAGGTTGGAAACCCAATCTGTTCTTGTACTTATGTTCCAAAACAAGTAGTTGTCATAATCAAAACTAACGTCTCCAAATAGCCCCACAATATTCCTTTTTTGAGTGACTTGTATGGGCTGTTGGTTCTGATAGTTGTAATGACGTTTAATGCCATATACAAGCTGACCGATACTGGATACACCTTGCCTGTCAAAAAGGTCGGAACGGGCGTTACCACCTACGTTAAAGGTCATACCTATTTTCTCGGTAAGGTCATAGTTGCCGCTCAAAGAGGCAAAGTGGTCCCAAATGATGTTGTTGTTGTCAAAAGTATCCAAGAAACCAAAAATATCACTTGGTTGGTCTACGCCACCTTTGTTGGATGAGTTTTCGTTTCGTTCGTTGTAGGAATCCAAACCTGTACGCCAGGTGGCGGTCAAGTTATCGTTGAGTTCATAAGAAACGGAACCGTTCCAGAAAACCCTGTTGGTAATTTGTCTGTTAGTTACGTTTTTGGCCAGCCAGCGTGGGTTGGCAATATCGTTACCATTTCTATAGTACACACTTCCACCCGTAATAGGGTTTTCGAAAGGTAGGCCCATAAGATCAACACTGATCGGGGTAAACATCACATGTCCAAAAACAGAGGTACCGTTTACACCACCGTTACCTAAACTGGCAGCCACCGGAGGCGATTTATAATCTGTTCGGGAATAGGTCATGTTGGCCGCAATAGTAAATTTGTTGCTCAACTTGGAACGCCCACCTACAGAAAAGTTGGCACGATTGGTAGAGTTGCCTTGCGTAAACCCTATGTCGTTAAGGTAACCGAAGTTAGCGTTGTATGAGGTATTGCCGTCGTTGGAACCTCCGGTAAAGTTGATGGAGGTATTGGTAGAGTACCCTGGTTTAAAAAACTCCTCAACGGAGGAATAAGGCTGCCATGGATAACGCGCACCCTGCAATTCTGGGAAGGCATCTCGTGTAGCAGCTACCGCTGTAGTGGAATATGGGTGTTCTAATGTACCGTTGGCATCTATTAAAGGCTGTCGTCCCCAACCGGAAACGCCACCTTTGTCAAAACTTGGGCCCCAGTTACTGAAGAACCAACCAAAGGTTTGGTCGAAACCATTACCGTACTGTTGTTGGTAATCTGGCAAGGAGGCAAATTGGTTTACAAAATACGATTGGTTTACCGTAATTTCATTTTTCTTGGCACCTTTACTCCCAGAGGCAGCTTTGGTCGTAATCAAAATAACCCCGTTCTTACCTAGGGTACCGTATAGGGTGGTGGCCGCAAGACCTTTAAGCACCTCTACGCTAGCAATGTTGTTTGGATCAATATCCAAAAAACGTGATGACCCGGTATTACCGCTCAAGAAAGCAGGATCTGACGTATCGTTAGGGTCGCCTCCAGTACCTATGTTAGTATCATTACTAAAGGGTACGCCATCCACTATAAATAAGGCTTGGTTACTACCGCTAAAAGAGCTTAATCCTCTAATGGTAACATTTGTTGCCGAACCAGACATACCGCCTGCAGCAGTAATGTTGACCCCTGCAGCCTTACCGGCCAAGATACGGGCAACGTCTCCTTCCGCACGGTTTTCAAGAGCTTCTTGGCCTACCGAGGTTACTGCGTAACCAATCGCCTTTTTTTCCCTTTTAATACCCTGCCCGGTAACAACTACCTCTTCAAGTGCCTGTGCATCCTCTTGCATCTGAATATTTAAAGAGTTCCCTGCACCAACGTTTTGCCTCACATTCTTTTGACCTATATAGGAAAAGAGAAGGGATTGCCCTTGGGAGGCACTAATGGAATAGTTTCCATCAAAATCTGTTTGTGTACCTGTGGTTGTTCCTTCAACTACAATGTTTACACCGGGCAAGGGTAGCCCGTCTTGATCAGTAACCGTCCCGGTCACTGTTTTTTCTTGTGCAAAGGTTAGATGCACAATAAACGCTAAAAGTAGCGTTAACAATCCATTTCGTTTTGTTCTCATTTTTAAGTTATTTGAATTAGCTAAATGCAAAAGTCATAAGAATATGTTAACTATCCAAACTAATTTTAATAAAATATTAAGTTAAGTTGTGTTAATTAAGAGTTGCAGATTGCAGGTGCCTTTAATTACGGCATCGATAATTTCAAACGATTTTTTTTGTCAAGTCTATAAAAAGGCAGGCACAAGCTGTTTCTTTTTTTACCATTTTCTGCTCATAATTGCATAATTTAGTGATTCTCTTAAGTCAAACTTTAAATTGTTAGGGGGTACGGATAAGTAGTTTTTAAAAAAACTTTAAAAATAAATCCCTCTCGGTTTGATGTTTTGGTAAATATTGCTACATTTGCCGACCCTTAAATAAAGGGTAAATTTTATCATATTTATATAGTATGCCAACAATTTCACAATTAGTACGAACAGGAAGAGCCACAATTACTAAGAAGAGTAAATCGGCTGCTTTGGATTCGTGTCCCCAAAGAAGAGGGGTGTGTACACGTGTTTACACGACTACGCCAAAAAAACCAAATTCCGCAATGCGTAAAGTTGCAAGGGTAAGGTTAACAAATGGTAAGGAAGTGAATGCTTACATCCCTGGAGAAGGGCACAACCTACAAGAGCACTCGATAGTATTAGTAAGGGGCGGAAGAGTCAAAGATTTGCCAGGGGTTAGATATCATATCGTTCGTGGGGCATTGGACACAGCAGGTGTGGCCGGCAGAACACAACGTAGATCTAAGTACGGGGCAAAAAGACCTAAGAAGCAATAACACTTTTTAAAAAGAAGAAATGAGAAAAAGACAGGCGAAAAAAAGGCCGCTTTTACCAGACCCGAGATTTAATGATCAGTTGGTTACGCGTTTTGTAAACATGATGATGTGGGATGGTAAGAAATCTGTTGCATTTAGTGTATTCTATGGTGCCATAGATATCATTGAAGCCAAAAAAACCGATGATGAGAAAACGTCCTTGGAGCTTTGGAAAGATGCATTGAGCAATGTAATGCCACATGTTGAGGTTAGGAGCAGACGCGTAGGAGGTGCTACTTTTCAGATTCCAATGCAAATACGGCCAGACAGAAAAATTTCTACCGCTATGAAGTGGTTGATCAGTTATGCTAGAAAGCGTAATGAAAAAGGCATGTCCCAGAGATTGGCTGCGGAGATTTTAGCGGCTTCCAAAGAAGAGGGTGCTGCGGTTAAAAAACGAATGGATACCCATAAAATGGCCGAGGCCAATAAAGCGTTTTCGCACTTTAGATTCTAAGTAACGATGGCAAGAGATTTAAGATTAACTAGAAATATAGGTATTGCTGCCCACATCGATGCGGGAAAAACCACCACAACGGAACGGATTTTGTTCTATACAGGTGTTTCCCATAAGATAGGAGAAGTTCATGATGGGGCTTCCACTATGGATTGGATGGAGCAAGAAGCGGAAAGAGGTATTACCATTACGTCTGCCGCGACTACATGTGATTGGACATTCCCTAGGGAAAATGGCGAGCCTACCGAGGATTCTAAAGATTACCACTTTAATATTATTGACACACCGGGACACGTGGATTTTACCGTTGAGGTAAATCGTTCGTTACGTGTATTGGATGGTTTGGTGTTCTTGTTTAGTGCGGTGGACGGTGTTGAGCCCCAATCCGAAACTAACTGGAGGTTAGCCGACAACTATAAGGTGCCGAGAATTGGTTTCGTTAATAAAATGGATCGCCAAGGTTCCAATTTTATGATGGTTTGCAACCAGGTCAAGGAGATGTTGAAATCCAACGCCGTACCCATTGTATTGAATATTGGCGATGAAGCCGATTTCAAGGGTGTTGTGGATTTGGTTAAGAACAGGGCCATAGTATGGCACGATGATAATTTTGGTTCTACATTTGATATAGTGCCTATCCCCGAGGACATGAAAGACGAAGTACGTAAGTACCGTGCTATGTTGATCGAGGAAGTGGCCAGTTACGATGAGAACCTTTTGGAGAAATTCATGGAAGATGAGAATTCCATCACAGAGGACGAGGTGCATGCTGCATTGCGCGCCGCTGTTATGGATATGGCTATTATACCTATGGTATGTGGTTCTTCTTTCAAAAATAAAGGTGTGCAGTTTTTACTGGATGCCGTTTGTAGGTATTTGCCTTCTCCTTTAGATAGGGATAATATCATAGGAGTTAATCCGGATACAGGTAAGGAGGAAAAGCGTAGACCAGATGTAAAAGAGCCTTTTGCTGCTTTGGCGTTCAAAATTGCTACAGATCCTTTTGTTGGTCGCTTGGCATTTTTCCGTGCCTATTCCGGTCGTTTGGAAGCTGGGTCCTATATATTGAATAACCGTTCCGGAAAGAAAGAACGTATTTCGCGTATATACCAGATGCACTCTAATAAACAAAACGCCATAGATTTTATTGAGGCAGGAGATATTGGAGCTGCAGTAGGGTTCAAGGATATTAAAACAGGAGACACTATGTCTGCCGAAAAATATCCAATAGTATTGGAGAGCATGGACTTTCCAGATCCTGTAATCGGTATTGCGGTGGAACCTAAAACAAAGGCAGATGTAGATAAGATGGGTATGGCTTTGGCAAAATTGGCCGAAGAGGATCCCACCTTTCAAGTAAAAACAGACGAGGCCTCTGGGCAGACTATTATATCCGGTATGGGTGAGCTTCACTTGGATATTATAGTAGATCGAATGAGAAGGGAATTCAAGGTTGAGGTGAACCAAGGTGAGCCACAGGTTGAATATAAAGAAGCATTGACCAAAAATGCTGCACACAGGGAGACCTATAAAAAACAATCTGGTGGACGAGGTAAGTTCGGTGATATTGTTTTTGAGATGGGTCCTGCGGATGCAGACTTTGAGGGCGAAGGCTTGCAGTTTGTAGATGAGATCAAAGGTGGTCGTATTCCTAAGGAATTTATTCCTTCGGTAGAAAAAGGCTTTGCTGCTGCTATGCAGAACGGTCCTTTGGCCGGGTATGAAATGGATACTATGAAAGTAGTATTGAAGGATGGTTCTTTCCATGCTGTGGATTCTGATGCATTATCTTTTGAGTTGGCTGCAAAACAGGGTTACAAAGCGGCCGGTAAGGCTGCCGGAGCTGTGATCATGGAGCCGATCATGAAGATTGAAGTAATTACACCCGAAGAGAACATGGGTGATATCGTAGGGGATTTGAACCGTAGAAGGGGAACAATTACCAACATGGGAGACAGGGCAGGTGCCAAGGTTATTAAAGGTACGGTTCCTTTATCTGAAATGTTCGGATATGTAACTTCCTTGCGAACGCTTTCATCCGGTCGTGCAACCTCTACAATGGAATTTTCACATTACGCCGAAACACCTTCAAGCATATCTGAAGAGGTTATCAAAAAGGCCAAGGGTATAACAGCATAAAATAAGGCAATGAGTCAGAAAATCAGAATAAAACTAAAGTCTTACGATTATAACTTGGTAGATAAGTCGGCCGAGAAAATCGTAAAAACGGTAAAGACTACAGGTGCTGTGGTAACAGGGCCTATACCTTTGCCAACACATAAGAAGATTTTTACGGTATTGCGTTCCCCGCACGTAAATAAGAAGTCCAGGGAGCAGTTTCAATTGTGTTCCTACAAGAGATTACTGGATATCTATAGTTCTTCTTCAAAAACTATCGATGCTTTAATGAAATTAGAGCTTCCTAGTGGTGTAGAAGTAGAGATTAAGGTATAGGGTGCTTAGTCCTTTAAAGCAGAAATCCTAAAGGGTAATTAGAGTAAAGATTGGTTGCTGGGCGAGGTCATTGAGCATCGCCGAAATGTAGCTGAATTACATTTCTAACCTTTTCGGAATCTCGTGAAGGAATCAGGTTAATTGGATACATATCAGTTGCCGAATTACAATAGCGAGTAACAGACCCCTGAAACAAGTTCAGGATAAACATGTCCCAAGCTGCGTGCGAGGGAAAAACGGATAAAGAATAATTTAGGGTTAAATTATTTTGACCCTATTTTTTTGAACTGAATTTAATACGTAATAATTAATATAAATAGTATGTCTGGGTTAATAGGAAAGAAAGTAGGCATGACCAGTCTTTTTGACGAAAATGGGAAGAACGTTCCATGTACCGTTATACAAGCTGGCCCATGTGTGGTTACCCAAGTCAGAACCGAAGAGGTAGACGGGTATAGTGCCCTTCAACTTGGTTTCGATGACAAGGCAGAAAAACGTGCTAATAAGGCCGAAATCGGTCATTTTAAAAAGGCAGGTGCTTCTCCCATGAGAAAAGTCGTTGAATTCCAAGGTTTTGGAGGAGGTTACAAATTAGGAGACACCGTTGGTGTTGACGTTTTTGTAGAAGGAGAATTTGTTGATGTTATTGGTACATCAAAAGGAAAAGGTTTCCAAGGTGTTGTGAAACGACATGGCTTTGCAGGTGTTGGACAGGCCACTCATGGTCAGCACAACAGGTTAAGGGCTCCAGGTTCTATTGGTGCTGCCTCCTATCCGGCAAGGGTATTTAAAGGAATGAAGATGGCCGGTAGAATGGGTGGTGATCGGATAACCGTTCAAAATCTCAGGGTTTTGAAAGTTGTTCCAGAAAAGAATCTTTTAGTTGTTAAGGGTTGTGTTCCGGGACATAAGAATGCTTATGTAACTATAGAAAGGTGGATGTAATGAAAGTAGCAGTTTTAGATAGTAAAGGAAATGACACCGGTAGAAAGGCAGACCTTTCAGACGAGGTGTTCGGTATAGAGCCTAATAATCATGCGGTCTACTTGGATGTCAAGCAATACTTGGCCCATCAAAGACAAGGAACCCACAAGTCCAAGGAAAGGGCTGAGATATCGGGAAGTACTAGAAAAATCAAAAAACAAAAAGGTACGGGTACGGCCAGGGCCGGTAGTATCAAATCCCCCATCTTTAGAGGTGGTGGTAGGATCTTTGGACCACGACCTAAGGATTATACGCAAAAATTGAACAAAAATTTAAAGCGTTTGGCCCGTAAGAGTGCTTTGAGTTTAAAGTCTAAGGACCAAGCAATTTTGGTGGTAGAGGATTTCGATTTCGACGCACCAAAAACAAAGGATTTTGTACAGGTTTTAAAGTCTTTGGGCTTAGAGAACAAAAAATCCTTATTTGTGTTGGGCGATTCAAATAAAGGTGTATATTTGTCATCTCGTAATTTTAAAGGTTCTGAGGTTATAACTAGTTCAGAATTAAGCACTTATAAAATTCTTAATGCGCATAGTCTTGTGTTGTTGGAAGGTGCCCTAGAAGGAATCGAATCAAATTTAAATAACAAGTAAAACCATGAGCGTGTTAATAAAGCCCATCATAACGGAGAAAATGACAGCGGATAGCGAGTTGAACAATCGCTACGGATTCATTGTTGATCCAAGGGCTAACAAAATTCAGATCAAGGATGCTGTTGAGGCAACTTATGGGGTATCGGTTAAGAAGGTTCGTACTATGAATTACGGACCAACCAGAAAATCCAGATATACAAAAACTGGGGTGCAACACGGAAAGACAAATGCAATTAAGAAAGCGATTGTTGATGTTGTTGAAGGGGATATAATCGATTTTTACAGTAATCTATAAAGACAAGAAATGTCAGTTAGAAAATTAAAACCAATCACTCCTGGACAGCGTTTTAGAGTAGTAAATGGATTTGACGCCATTACTGCTGATAAGCCGGAGAAGAGCTTGCTTGCTCCGTTAAAAAAGTCCGGAGGTAGAAACAGTCAAGGAAAGATGACTATCCGTCAAAAAGGTGGTGGTCATAAAAGGAGATACCGTATTATCGATTTCAAGCGTGATAAGCGCGGTGTTGTGTCAACTGTAAGCTCTATAGAGTACGATCCAAATAGAACTGCATTTGTTGCCCTTTTGGATTATACAGATGGTGAGAAGAGATATGTAATTGCCCAGAACGGACTTCAGGTCGGTCAGGAATTGTTATCCGGTGAGGACGCCGCTCCTGAAATAGGAAATGCGTTGCCTTTAAGTGCAATGCCCTTGGGAACCATAATTTCCTGTATAGAACTTCGTCCCGGACAGGGTGCCGTTATGGCAAGAAGCGCTGGAACTTTCGCCCAATTAATGGCGAAGGATGGAAAGTTTGTCACCGTTAAAATGCCGTCTGGGGAAACCAGGTTGATTCTTTCGGCATGTATGGCTACGGTAGGAGCTGTTTCAAACTCAGATCATCAGTTGCTTGTTTCCGGTAAGGCCGGTAGAAGCAGATGGTTGGGCAGAAGGCCAAGAACAAGGCCAGTTGCCATGAACCCTGTCGATCACCCCATGGGAGGTGGTGAAGGAAGGGCTTCGGGTGGTCACCCTAGATCTAGGAACGGTATACCTGCTAAAGGATATAGAACCCGTTCTAGAACGAAGAGCACCAACAAGTATATATTAGAACGTAGAAAGAAATAAAAAGTAGAAAGAAATGGCACGTTCACTAAAAAAAGGACCTTACGTTCACTACAGCTTGGAGAAGAAAATCCAACAGAGCGCGGCTTCTGGAAAGAAGTCGGTAATAAAAACATGGTCAAGGGCTTCGATGATTACTCCTGATTTTGTTGGGATGACCATAGCGGTTCACAATGGTAAGCAATTTGTTCCTGTGTTTGTAACGGAGAATATGGTTGGTCACAAACTTGGGGAATTTTCGCCAACACGATCTTTTAGGGGTCATGCTGGGGCAAAAAATAAAGGAAAAAAGTAAGCTATGGGAGTTCGTAAAAAACAAATGGCCGAAAGAATAAAGGCAGAAAAGCAGAAAGTTGCTTTTGCGAAGTTGAACAATTGTCCTACTTCACCTAGAAAGATGAGGCTTGTTGCGGATCTGATTCGTGGTGAGAAAGTAGAACGCGCTTTAGCTATTCTACGTTTCAATTCTAAGGAAGCATCAAGAAAGTTAGAGAAATTATTGCTCTCCGCTTTAGCCAACTGGCAAGCGAAGAACGAAGACGCCAACTTGGAGGAGGCAGACTTGGTCGTATCCGAGATCAGGGTAGATGGCGGTACGATGTTGAAGAGACTTAGGCCGGCTCCGCAAGGAAGGGCGCACAGAATTAGAAAACGATCTAACCATGTTACCTTGGTGTTGGGGTCTAACAATAATACAGTAAGCTAGAATGGGACAAAAAACAAATCCAATAGGAAATCGTCTTGGAATAATCAGAGGATGGGAGTCTAACTGGTACGGGGGAAATGATTACGGTGATAAACTGGCCGAGGATGACAAGATTAGGAAATACATCCATGCTAGGCTTGCAAAGGCTAGCGTATCTAGGGTTATTATTGAGCGTACCTTAAAACTGGTAACGGTAACCGTTACTACTGCCAGACCCGGTATCATTATCGGTAAAGGTGGGCAAGAGGTGGATAAGCTTAAAGAAGAGTTAAAGAAGATTACTGGAAAAGAAGTCCAGATAAATATTTACGAGATCAAGAGACCTGAACTTGATGCTAATTTAGTTGCTGCCAGTATTGCGCGACAAATTGAAAGTAGAATATCTTTCAGAAGAGCCATAAAGATGGCGATAGCCGCAGCAATGCGAATGAATGCGGAAGGTATAAAGGTTCAGATTTCGGGTCGTTTAAACGGAGCTGAGATGGCACGTTCAGAGGGCTACAAAGAAGGTAGAATTCCTTTATCCACTTTTAGGGCAGACATCGATTATGCGTTACAAGAGGCCCAGACAACCTACGGAAAATTAGGAATAAAAGTTTGGATCATGAAGGGTGAAGTATATGGTAAACGAGACCTTTCTCCTTTAGTGGGAATGCAGAAGGGACAGGATTCCAAGGGATCAGGTTCAAGACCGGGTAAGCCAGAAGGTGCAAGAAAACCACGTCGTAGAAAGTAATTTTAAAGAAGTATACAAATGTTACAACCGAAAAGAACGAAGTTTCGTAAAATGCAGAAGGGCCGTATGAAAGGCATTACTGGAAGAGGGCATCAGCTTTCAAATGGTATGTTCGGCATAAAATCAGTTGATGATGCTACTTTTTTAACATCAAGACAGATTGAGGCGGCACGTATTGCAGCTACAAGATATATGAAGAGGGAGGGTCAGCTTTGGATAAAGATTTTTCCGGACAAGCCCATAACCAAGAAACCTTTAGAGGTGCGAATGGGTAAAGGAAAGGGAGCCCCGGAGTATTTTGTGGCGGTTGTTAAGCCAGGAAGAGTAATGTTCGAAGTTGGTGGTGTATCAATGGATATAGCAAAGGAGGCCCTTAGGCTTGCAGCACAGAAACTTCCCGTAAAGACAAAATTTATTGTTGCAAGGGATTATACAGTAGAGAACTAATCGTAAGTTATTATGAAAAAACAAGAAGTAAAAGAATTGTCTGTTGAAGGACTTACGGAGAAACTTGCCGAGTATAAGAAACAACATGCAGATTTAAAAATGGCTCATTTTGTAACGCCTTTGGAGAATCCTCTCCAAATTAGGAAAGTTAGAAGAACTGTTGCCAGATTGGCCACGGAATTAACTAATAGGGAAAACCAATAACTGGTTCTGCTTTATGGAAGATAAGAGAAATTTAAGAAAAGAAAGAGTTGGGGTTGTAACCAGTAACAAAATGGAGAAATCTATCGTTGTTGCGGAGGTTAAGCGTGTAAAGCACCCTATGTACGGTAAGTTCGTTCTAAAAACGAAGAAATACGTTGCGCACGACGAGAAAAACGACTGTAGAGAGGGAGATACTGTCAAAATCATGGAGACACGTCCTATGAGCAAGACAAAGTGTTGGAGATTAGTAGAAATCCTAGAAAGAGCTAAATAAGTTATGTTACAGCAAGAATCAAGATTAAAGGTAGCCGATAATACAGGTGCAAAGGAAGTGTTGACTATCCGTGTGCTTGGAGGTACCAAAAGAAGATATGCTTCTATTGGTGATAAGATTGTGGTAACAGTTAAAGAGGCTACACCAAACGGTGGTATAAAGAAAGGTGCAGTTTCTACCGCGGTTGTGGTGCGAACAAAAAAAGAAGTAAGAAGGGCAGACGGTTCTTACATTAGGTTTGATGACAATGCTTGTGTATTGTTAAATCCTGCCGGTGAAATGCGAGGTACGAGGGTTTTTGGACCGGTAGCGAGAGAGCTGAGGGAAAAACAGTTTATGAAAATTGTATCATTGGCCCCAGAGGTACTATAATATATTTCATCAAGATGAAGAAGTTAAAAATAAAAACAGGAGATACGGTTAGGGTTATCGCCGGTGATCATAAAGGATCAGAGGGAAAGATAATGCTTGTAAATCTTGAAAAGAACAAAGCAATTGTGGAAGGTGTTAATCTTGTTTCTAAACATGAGAAACCGAGTGCAAAGAACCCACAAGGCGGTATTGTTAAAAAGGAGGCTTTAATCCATATTTCAAATCTTTCACTTATCGATTCCAAATCTGGAGAAGTGACTAGGGTAGGCTTTGAGGTTAGAGATGGTAAGAAAGTAAGGTTTTCCAAGAAATCCAATGAACTAATTTAGTTATGGCTTACGTTTCAAGAATTAAGACAGAATATAGGGAGCGTGTTATCGCAGCTCTTATAGAGGAGTTCGGTTACAAAAATGTAATGCAGGTTCCAAAATTAGAAAAGATTGTAATAAGCAGGGGAGTTGGCGCCGCGGTTGCCGATAAAAAGCTTATTGATCATGCCGTCGATGAGATGACCATGATTACAGGACAAAAGGCGATTTCTACAATTTCCAAAAAGGATGTTGCTGCCTTTAAACTAAGAAAGGGAATGCCAATTGGAGCCAAGGTTACATTGCGCGGAGAGCGTATGTATGAATTCCTGGACAGGTTGGTAACTTCTGCCCTACCTAGGGTACGTGATTTTCAAGGTATCAGGGCCACAGGCTTTGATGGTCGTGGAAACTATAATTTAGGTGTCGAGGAGCAGATTATATTTCCTGAGATAAATATCGATAAAATCAATAGGATCAACGGAATGGACATCACTTTTGTTACCTCTGCCGATACGGACAAGGAAGCAAAATCATTATTAACCGAATTGGGATTACCTTTTAAAAAGAATTAGTATGGCTAAAGAATCAATGAAGGCCCGTGAAAGAAAAAGGGAAAGAACTGTTGCAATTTATGCTGAAAGACGCAAGGCCCTGAAAGAAGCCGGAGACTATGAAGCATTGCAGAGATTACCTAAGAATGCATCTCCAGTGCGTTTGCACAATAGGTGCAAGTTAACAGGCAGGCCAAGGGGATACATGAGAACTTTTGGTATTTCCAGGGTTACCTTTAGGGAAATGGCGAATCAGGGATTGATCCCTGGGGTGAAAAAAGCGAGCTGGTAAGATTAAATTTAACTGGTCTCAGGTTTGGCGTTTTGCTGAAAACCGTTACCAAAATTATATAGAAATGGTTACAGATACTATCGCAGATTATCTAACAAGGGTTAGAAATGCAAGTAGGGCAGGACATAGGGTTGTTGAAATTCCCGCGTCCAACCTGAAGAAGGAAATAACTAAAATATTATTCGATCAAGGATATATTTTAAGTTACAAGTTTGAGGACGATAAAGTTCAAGGAACCATTAAGATTGCGTTGAAGTATGACAAGGTTACTAAAGAGCCTGTTATAAAGAAAATACAGCGTATCAGTAAACCTGGACTTAGAAAATATGCCGGTAGTGTAGACCTGCCAAGGGTGCTTAACGGATTGGGAATAGCAATCGTATCCACTTCCCATGGGGTTATGACCAGTAAGCAGGCCAAGGCGGAGAAAGTTGGTGGTGAGGTGCTATGCTACGTATATTAATAGAATAAAGAGTTAGAATATGTCTAGAATAGGAAATAATCCGATAGCAATTCCCGAGGGAGTTACTGTAGAAATTAACGATAATATAATTACTGTAAAAGGTAAATTAGGGGAGTTGACTCAAGAATTTTCGAGTGTAGCCGTAAAGGTGGAGGATGGACAAACTTGGGTAACAAGACCGTCGGACTCTAAGGAACACAAGGCAAAGCACGGTCTATACAGATCTTTGATATTGAATATGGTTCATGGTGTGTCCAAAGGATGGACTAAGGAATTGGAATTGGTAGGTGTAGGGTATCGTGCCAGTAATCAAGGACAAAAATTGGAATTGGCATTAGGATTTTCCCATAACATTGTTTTCGATTTGGCATCGGAAGTTAAGGTAGAGGCAATTTCCGAAAAAGGTAAAAACCCTATAGTTAAGTTAACCTCACACGATAAGCAACTCGTAGGTCATATTGCTGCTAAGATACGTTCCTTCCGTAGGCCAGAGCCTTACAAAGGAAAAGGTGTGAAGTTCGTTGGTGAAATTTTAAGAAGAAAAGCTGGTAAGTCAGCTTAATAAGAATATTATGGGATTATCAAAGACACAAAGAAAGTACAGAATCCGTAGAAGAATCCGAAAGGTATCTTCTGGAACTGCCCAAAGGCCTAGGTTATCTGTTTTCAGGAGTAATAAGGAGATTTATGCTCAATTGATAGACGACGAAAACGGTGTTACCTTGGCCGCGGCCTCATCTAGGGATAAGGATTTGGCCACGACAAAAAGTACAAAGACCGAAATGGCCGGCGTGGTTGGAAAAGCTATAGCCGAAAAGGCCTTAAAAGCAGGTTTTGAAAAAGTTGCTTTTGATAGGGGTGGAAATTTGTATCACGGAAGAGTTAAATCTTTGGCTGAAGGGGCAAGGGAAGCAGGACTTAAATTTTAATAAAACAGTATGTTTCAGAAATACAAAAATGTAGAAACCGTTAAGCCGGCAGGTTTAGATCTTAAAGACAGGTTGGTAGGCATACAACGTGTAACCAAAGTAACCAAGGGTGGTAGGGCTTTTGGCTTTTCAGCTATTGTTGTGGTAGGTGATGAGAACGGGGTTGTTGGCCATGGTTTAGGAAAGTCCAAAGAGGTTGCCACTGCAATTGCAAAGGCTATTGAGGACGGCAAGAAAAATTTGATTCGTATTCCTTTGAACAAAGGAACCTTACCACACGAGCAAAAAGGTAAATTTGGAGGTGCGCGAGTTTATATTCAACCTGCTTCCCATGGTACCGGTGTTATTGCCGGAGGCGCTGTGAGGGCCGTATTGGAAGCCGTAGGTGTGCAGGATGTTTTGTCCAAATCACAGGGATCTTCTAATCCACATAACGTGGTGAAGGCTACTTTTGACGCTTTGTTGCAGTTAAGGGATGCAAGTACAATCGCACAACAAAGGGGTGTTTCCTTAGAAAAGGTATTTAAAGGCTAGAAGTTGTAATTATGGCAAAGATTAAAGTTAAACAAGTAAAGAGCAGTATAAAGAAACCTCAGAATCAAAAAAGGACTTTAGAAGCTCTAGGATTGAAAAGGATTGGACAGGTAGTGGAGCATGACGATACGCCCAATATCCTTGGAATGATAAATAAAGTACAACATTTAGTTTCTACCGAAGAAGCTTAAATACGAAGAACTCATGAATTTAAGTAATCTACAACCTGCAGAAGGTTCAGTTAATAGGGACGGGAAGCGCTTAGGCAGAGGTCAAGGGTCTGGAAAAGGCGGTACTGCTGCAAGAGGACACAAGGGAGCCAAATCAAGATCTGGTTATTCCAAGAAAATAGGTTTTGAAGGTGGTCAGATGCCATTGCAAAGAAGGGTTCCTAAGTTTGGTTTTACGAATATTAACCGTAAAGACTATAAAGGTATCAATCTAGACAGGTTACAAGAGCTGATAGATGCTAACGGGATTAAGGATGCAATTACCTTGGATACCTTAGTAGAGAACGGTCTTGTGAAAAAGAACGATTTGGTTAAGATACTAGGGGGTGGAGAGTTAAAGTCCGCATTAAAGATATCAGTACATAAGTTTACTGCTACTGCAAAGGCCGCTATAGAGGCTGCTGGGGGTGAAGCAATAAGTTTGTAAGCATTAAACGAGAACATGAAGAATTTTATTGATACAATATCCAATATTTGGAAGATAGAAGAACTAAGGAATAGAATACTCATTACCTTAGGTCTTTTGTTGGTATATAGATTTGGTTGCCATATTGTGCTTCCCGGTATAGATACCACCCAATTAGGTGCACTGGCGGACAGCACGGATCAAGGTATTTTTGGTCTATTGAATGCGTTTACCGGTGGTGCTTTTGCTAACGCATCAATTTTTGCACTAGGTATTATGCCCTATATTTCGGCATCTATCGTTGTGCAATTAATGGGTATTGCAATACCGTATCTTCAGAAATTGCAAAAGGAAGGGGAAAGCGGACGTAAGACGATCAACCAAATTACAAGATGGTTAACGATTGCGATTTGTATCGTTCAAGCTCCGGCATATTTATATGGCCTAGAGGCATTTGGAGTCCGGGATACCGCCTTTTTGTTAGGTAAGGGTCTGGATTTTATGGTGCCGGCAGTAATTATTTTGGTTACGGGTTGTGTATTCGCCATGTGGTTGGGTGAGAAAATAACCGATAAGGGGATTGGAAACGGCATCTCCTTATTGATTATGATCGGTATCATTGCAACCATGCCACAGTCTTTCGTGCAAGAATTTATTTCCAGAACTACGGACAATAATGGTGGGCTTATGGTTATCCTTATTGAGGTAATACTATGGTTTTTGGTTATTTTGGCCTGTATTCTATTGGTTATGGCCACGCGACAGATTCCTGTACAGTATGCAAGAAGAACGGCTTCTGGTGGTTACGAGAAAAACGTAATGGGATCTCGGCAGTATATCCCTTTAAAGTTAAATGCATCTGGTGTAATGCCAATTATATTCGCACAGGCGATCATGTTTGTACCCGGATTAATTGGAGGTACTTTTGATGATACAGCTTTTGGACAATGGATGCAAGTTGAGTTTTCGAATATTTTCGGTTGGGCCTATAATATATTGTTTGCGGTCCTCATTATAATATTCACGTATTTTTATACGGCTATCACTGTCCCTACGAATAAAATGGCCGATGATTTAAAAAGGAGTGGCGGTTTTATACCCGGAATACGTCCTGGAAAGGAAACAGGAGACTTTTTAGATAAGATTATGTCCCTAATTACCTTACCTGGTTCAATATTTTTAGCATTGCTTGCCGTACTTCCCGCAGTGGTTGTATCTTTGCTGGATGTTCAGGCTGGATGGGCTTTATTTTATGGAGGTACTTCCTTGTTGATTATGGTCGGTGTTGCAATAGATACCGTTCAACAGGTGAACAGCTATTTGTTGAATAGGCATTATGATGGTTTGATGAAAACTGGAAAAAATAGAAAAGTAGCATAATTTATGGCTAAACAAGCAGCAATAGAGCAAGATGGGTCTATTATTGAAGCGTTGTCAAATGCAATGTTTCGTGTAGAGTTGGAAAACGGACATGTAGTAACCGCCCATATCTCAGGTAAAATGCGAATGCATTATATTAAATTGTTACCTGGGGACAAGGTGAAATTGGAGATGAGTCCTTATGACCTTTCAAAAGCAAGAATTACTTATAGATATTAAGATACAAGATGAAAGTAAGAGCATCAGTTAAGAAGAGAAGTGCCGACTGTAAAATTGTTCGCAGAAAAGGCAGGTTGTACGTAATCAACAAAAAGAATCCTAGATTTAAACAAAGACAAGGGTAATTATGGCAAGAATCGCGGGTATAGATATACCAAAACAAAAAAGAGGTGTGATAGCCTTGACTTATATTTTTGGAATAGGAAGAAGTAGGTCTAAGAAGATTTTAGAAAAAGCGCAGGTAAGTGAGGATACCAAGGTTTCTGACTGGAACGATGATGAAATAGGTCGTATAAGGGAGGCTGTTTCCGCATTTACTATTGAAGGTGAGCTGCGTTCTGAAACTCAACTGAACATAAAGCGTTTGATGGATATTGGATGTTACCGCGGTATACGTCACAGGTCTGGATTGCCATTAAGGGGTCAGCGCACAAAGAACAACTCTAGGACAAGAAAAGGTAAGCGTAAAACAGTTGCTAACAAGAAGAAAGCTACTAAATAATAAATAGGTATGGCAAAGGCAAATACTAAGGTAACCAAGAAGCGTAAAGTAATAGTGGATGCGGTTGGGGAGGCTCACATCAGTGCTTCTTTTAACAATATCATTATCTCCTTGACCAATAAAAAGGGAGATGTTATTTCTTGGTCCTCTGCAGGAAAATTAGGATTTAGAGGTTCAAAGAAAAACACGCCTTACGCTGCTCAGGTAGCTGCGGAAGATTGTTCAAAAGTGGCTCATGAAGCTGGTCTTAGAAAGGTAAAGGTGTATGTTAAAGGACCGGGTAATGGCAGGGAATCCGCTATTAGGTCATTACACAACGCAGGAATTGAAGTAACCGAAATTATCGATGTTACACCTATGCCTCACAACGGTTGTAGGCCTCCAAAGAGAAGAAGAGTATAATTTAATTTAATATATTTCATAGAAGGTGTAGTTACGATTATCGAAGGATAAGCCTTAATTCATGATCTCACTTTCAAAATTTTAGAAAATGGCAAGATATACAGGTCCAAAATCAAAAATCGCCCGTAAGTTCGGAGAAGCGATATTCGGGGACGATAAGTCTTTCGAAAAGAAGAATTACCCTCCAGGACAACATGGAAACAACAGGCGTAGAGGTAAAAAGTCTGAGTACTCCGTACAGTTAATGGAAAAGCAGAAAGCTAAATATACCTATGGTATTTTAGAAAAGCAATTTAGGAATATTTTTGCAAAGGCGAACAGGAGTAAGGGAGTTACCGGTGAGGTATTGCTGCAATTGTGTGAGGCGCGGTTAGATAACGTGGTTTACAGAATGGGAGTTTCCCCAACTAGAAGTGGTGCAAGGCAATTGGTGTCGCACAGACACATCACGGTTAACGGGGAGTTGGTAAATATACCTTCTTACAGCCTTAAAGCAGGTGATGTTGTTGGTGTTCGTGAAAAATCAAAATCTTTGCAAACTATCCAAGATTCTTTGGCCGCAAATAGCGCGGTATACGAATGGATGACCTGGAATTCAGCTACCATGCAGGGCAATTTTATTGCGATTCCTGAAAGGTTGCAGATTCCAGAGAATATCAAAGAACAATTAATAGTCGAGTTATACTCTAAATAAACAACACTGACCCAATTATGGCATTATTTAATTTTCAGAAGCCCGATAAAGTAATAATGATCGATTCCTCAGATTTCGAAGGGAAATTTGAATTTCGTCCTTTGGAACCTGGTTACGGATTAACCGTTGGGAATGCATTAAGAAGAGTATTGCTTTCTTCCTTGGAAGGGCATGCTATTACGTCCGTAAGGATTGATAAAGTAGAACATGAGTTCTCCGTAATTCCGGGCGTTGTTGAAGATGTGACCGAAATTATATTGAATTTGAAGCAAGTTCGCTTTAAGAAGCAAATCGAGGATTCAGAAGCTGAAGTGGTTTCTATCTCCGTAAGTGGCAAGGATAAATTAACGGCAGGTGATTTCCAGAAATTTATATCAGGTTATCAAGTATTGAATCCAGATTTAGTAATCTGTAACATGGATGTTAAAGTGAGCATCAACATGGAGATTACAATTGAAAAGGGTAGGGGTTATGTTCCTGCCGAAGATAATAAAAAGTCAGGAACGCCAATTGGTACCATTGCCATCGACTCTATATTTACTCCAATAAAAAATGTAAAATATAGTATCGAGAACTTTCGTGTAGAGCAGAAGACAGATTACGAAAAGTTGATTTTCGAAATTGTATCTGACGGTTCTATCCATCCTAAGGATGCGCTAACCGAGGCTGCTAAAGTGTTGATTCATCACTTTATGTTATTTTCCGATGAACGTATTACTTTGGAGGCAGATGAAATTGCACAAACAGAAACTTATGATGAGGAGTCGTTGCATATGAGACAATTGCTTAAAACAAAGCTTGTTGATATGGATTTGTCCGTACGTGCGCTCAACTGTTTAAAAGCTGCTGAAGTTGACACCTTGGGTGATTTGGTATCTTTCAATAAAAATGATCTGATGAAGTTTAGGAACTTTGGAAAGAAATCATTGACAGAGTTGGAAGAGCTAGTTATCAATAAAGGTTTGAGTTTTGGTATGGATTTGTCAAAATATAAGTTAGATAAAGATTAAATAATCATATTTTGCTCTCTGCCATAAGCGGATTTGGTAGCAAGATGATAAAATTAAAACATGAGACACGGTAAAAAAGTCAATCATTTAGGAAGAAAGAAAGCGCATAGAACAGCTATGTTGGCCAATATGGCCTGTTCCTTGATTGAGCACAAAAGAATAAACACAACAGTTGCAAAAGCAAAGGCTTTAAAGCAGTTTGTAGAACCTTTGATCACAAAATCAAAAGCGGAGAACAATCAAACGACTGAAAAGGGTACGCACAATAGACGTATTGTCTTTAAGAATCTCAGGGATAAATATGCTATTACAGAATTGTTCAGTGTAGTTTCTGAAAAAGTAGCGGATAGACCAGGTGGTTACACTAGAATAATTAAGCTAGGTACACGTTTGGGGGACAACGCAGATATGGCAATGATAGAATTGGTAGATTTCAATGAAGTGTACAACGCTGGCAAATCTAAAAAGAAATCGACAAGAAGAAGTAGAAGAGGTTCTGGTACAAGTGAAGCGGCCGCGGCGGCTCCAGTTGCAGCAGTAGCAGCGTCACAAACCGATGAAGCAGCAGAGGACCAAACAGAAACAGAAGCTAAAACCAATGATTCTGAAGAGTAAAATGTCGATAAATAATGTTATTTTTAAAAGGATAGGCCTCATAGCTTATCCTTTTTTTATGTTTTTTTGTTAACGAATAATTTAGTATAATACAGTATGAAGTATCAATCCAGAAAGAAAGCATTAATATTGTTGGCCGATGGCACCATTTTTCATGGAAAGGCAGTTGGGGATAAAGAGGGAACCGCATTCGGGGAGGTTTGTTTTAATACGGGCATGACAGGATATCAGGAGATTTTTACGGATCCATCCTATTTTGGCCAATTGATGGTAACGACCAATGCTCATATTGGAAATTACGGTACGAATTCTGAAGAAGTGGAATCTGAATCCATAAAAATAGCCGGATTAATTTGCAAAAACTTTAGTTATGAATATTCTAGACCAGTGGCAGATGCTGGTTTAGAGGAATTTTTGGAAAGGAATAAGCTCTTTGCAATTTCAGATGTGGACACTAGGGCCTTGGTTGCCTATATTCGGGATAACGGTGCCATGAACGCTGTTATTTCTACGGATGTAGATAATGTGGAAAAGCTCAAAAAAGAGTTGAAGGAAGTGCCCAGCATGGAAGGTCTTGAACTTGCGTCCAAAGTATCTACAAAGGAAGCCTATTTTTATGGGAATGAAAATGCTGCCTATAAAATAGCGGCATTGGATATTGGCATAAAAAAGAACATACTTAGAAATCTGGATAAAAGGGATGCCTATATTAAAGTATTCCCTTATAATACAAGTTTTGAGGAAATGGCCAGCTGGAAGCCGGATGCCTATTTTATTTCTAATGGTCCCGGTGATCCAGAGCCTTTGAGCGATGCCATTTCCACGGCCAAAAAAATATTCGAGACAGGAAAACCACTCTTCGGTATCTGCCTTGGCCATCAAGTAATAGCCTTGGCCAACGGAGTTTCTACTTATAAAATGCACAACGGGCATAGAGGTATAAACCATCCAATTTTAAATTTACGCACCGGAAAAGGGGAAATAACCTCTCAAAATCATGGATTTGCTATTAACAGGGAAGAAACAGAGTCCAATGAGAACCTGGAAATTACACATCTGCATTTAAACGACAATACCGTAGCGGGTATTAGAATGAAAGACAGGGACGTATTTTCCGTGCAATACCATCCTGAGGCAAGCCCGGGTCCCCACGATGCCGCTTACCTTTTTGATGATTTTTTTAAATTGATCGAGAAAAACTCAAAAGAGTCTGTTGAAGTTTAAATAATCGTTATTTTTTTTAGAATATCAAAGGCTAAAGCAAGGCTGGAAAGGTGTGTTTTGTACCTTTACCCTAAATGACAATTATAATTCTAATATTAAGATATAGAGAATGAGTATCATATTAAATGTTCATGCAAGGCAAATTTTAGATTCAAGGGGCAATCCTACCGTGGAGGTAGATGTAGTTACCGAAAACGGTGTAATGGGCAGGGCTGCGGTTCCTTCCGGTGCTTCTACCGGGGAGCACGAAGCTGTGGAGCTGCGTGATGGCGGTACTGCTTTCATGGGTAAGGGCGTTACAAAAGCGGTTGATAACGTAAATAATATCATTGCCGGGGAAATCTTGGGGATGTCGGTCTTCGAGCAAAATTTATTGGATCAAACGATGATCGATTTAGATGGTACGCCAAATAAATCTAAATTAGGCGCAAACGCTATTTTAGGGGTTTCCCTAGCTGTTGCCAAAGCTGCCGCCAACGAACTTGGCTTATCCTTGTTCAGGTATGTAGGTGGTGTTAGCGCAAATACGTTGCCAGTACCCATGATGAATATTATTAATGGTGGTTCGCATTCGGATGCTCCTATCGCTTTTCAGGAATTTATGGTAATGCCGGTTAAGGCCAAGAGCTTTTCCCATGCCATGCAAATGGGTACTGAAATTTTCCATAACCTAAAAAAGGTATTACATGATAGGGGATTGAGCACTGCCGTCGGCGATGAGGGTGGTTTTGCCCCCAATTTAGCCGGCGGTACGGAAGATGCTCTTGACACTATTGCTAAGGCGGTAGAAAAAGCAGGTTACAAATTGGGCGATGATGTTATGATCGCTTTAGATTGTGCCGCCGCCGAGTTTTATGTAAACGGCAAATACGATTATACCAAGTTTGAAGGTGATAAGGGAGTAATAAGAACTTCCGAGGAACAGGCGCAATATTTGGCCGACCTTTCTGCGAAATATCCGATTATCTCTATAGAAGACGGGATGGATGAAAACGATTGGGACGGTTGGAAAGCTTTGACCGATAAAATCGGTGATAAAGTACAATTGGTAGGCGATGATTTATTCGTGACCAATGTAGAACGTTTGGCAATGGGAATAGAAAAGGGAATTGCAAACTCCATATTGATCAAGGTAAACCAAATTGGAACATTGACCGAAACTATTGCGGCGGTAAATATGGCAAAAAATGCAGGTTACACGTCTGTAATGTCACATCGTTCGGGAGAAACAGAGGACAATACAATAGCGGATTTGGCCGTGGCATTGAACACAGGGCAGATTAAGACCGGTTCAGCTTCACGTTCAGATCGTATGGCGAAATACAACCAATTGCTCAGGATCGAAGAGGAATTAGGAAGTATGGCCTATTATCCACAGGAGAAAGCTTTTAAGATCAAATAATAGCCTTCATAATCTTTTAAAGCCTTTCTTGATCGGGAAGGCTTTTTTTTTGGGTTAATTCAAAAAAGTTGCCTACCTTTTTCCAGTACAATAGTTAATCTTCCCTATTCCGTTTCTATGAATAATTTTCTTTTTGTTGCTGCTGAAAATGATGCCATCCCACAATGCAAAGCTGGCGGTATGGGAGATGTTGTTCGCGATGTTCCCAGAGAGATTGCAAAACGCGGGGATACCGCTCATATAGTTGTCCCGGCGTATTCCAGGTTACATAAAAATGGCCGGTTTATAACCAACCTTAATTTTCCGCTAAGGGGAACTACCTATAGCGCGGAATTGTACGAGGTGGAACCCAAGAAGAAAATCGCTAACATTGTCCATTACGTAATTCACCATCCGGAAATAGAACAGGGCGGTATAGCCCACATTTATCATGATGATCCAACGGAGCCATTTTATAATGATTTTGTCAAGTTCATGATTTTCAATACCGCAGTTGCGGAAGCCATGAAAATAAAAGTGTTCGGGCAGTTGGATATTGTTCATATGCACGATTGGCATTCAAGCACACTATTGTTCTTAAAGAGGTATCATCCAAACTATAAGGAGCTAAAGAAGGTGCGTTATGTGTACAGTATTCATAATCTTGCCATTCAGGGCATCCGTCCTTTTTACAATAATTATGCTTCTGTGAACAATTGGTTCCCAGAAATAGAGCTAGATCATGCCGTTCTTATGGATCCACGCTATCAGGATTGTATAAATCTTATGGCAGTAGGAATCAGATTGGCAGATGCCGTACATACCGTTTCCCCTTCCTATAAAGAAGATGTGCTTTTACCGAGTAGAAAACCGGAGTTTATTGGTGGCGAGAGTTTAGAGAAAGATTTGCAAAAGGCGGATAATGAAGGCCGACTTTTTGGAATTTTGAACGCCTCTAACTACGAGAATATAAGGGTTGCGGAAAGTGGACTTCTTTATAGGAATACGGTAAAGGCTTTGTTCCGTTGGTTGCAGGACGAATCCAAAAAATACAAGGCGGATTTCTTGGCGCATACAGGGGAAAAGATAATGGAGCATGTGGGTAACAGACCCAGATTTATCGTCTCTAGCGTGGCAAGATTAACGGAACAGAAATTCTATTTTTTTAAACGTTCCCCCGAAGCTTTTGAGCAAATTCTAAAAAGATTGGAAACCGTAGGCGGGATATTCATACTGTTGGGAACAGGTGACCCGGATTACGAAGAGCTTTTCAGGGCGATGAGCTACAAGCACAAGAACTTTATATTTACCAACGGACAGTCAGAGGATTTGATAGATTCTATGTATCTGGAAACAGATCTTTATTTTATGCCCAGTCTTTTTGAGCCCTGTGGTATAAGTCAGATGTTGGCCATGAGAAATGGAAATCCTTGCTTGGTTCATCATACGGGAGGCTTAAAGGATACAGTTCATCATATGAAGACCGGGTTCTCTTTTGATGGCAAAACCTATGATGATAAAATAATTGATATGGTTCAACGTTTTGATGAAGCACTCACTATTTGGGAAAACGATCAGCCTAAATGGAAGCGTATAAAGGCAAACGCAAAAAAAGCGAGGTTCACATGGGAAAAATCCTTGGATGAGTATTACTTATCCCTCTATCTTTTATAGCAGTAATCCTTATTATTATTCGGGTTTAGAGACCGTGTTAATTATTGTTTAAAGCGATTTTCAAAATTGTTAAAATCAGGTCTTTTCCCTAAATTTACAGACAACATAATCAATAATTCATAACTACGAATGTCAGATAAAGCTACTTTAGAATATAATGGCAATAAATATGAGTTTCCTGTAATTAAAGGAAGCGAAGATGAGCTTGCCATAGATATAAAAACCATGCGTGCCGTTACAAATGGCATAATAACTATAGATCCAGGATTTAAAAACACGGGGTCCTGTAAAAGTGAGATTACCTTCTTGGATGGCGAGAAAGGAATTTTAAGGTATCGTGGTTACGCTATAGAGGAGCTTGCAGAGAAAGCAGATTTTTTGGAAGTTGCCTATTTGTTAATATTTGGAGAATTACCTAATAAGGAGCAGTTGGAGGCTTTTCATTTGGATATTAAGAATGAATCCCATGTGGACGAGGAAATGAAAAAGATTTTGGATGCCTTTCCAAAATCGGCCCATCCTATGGGTGTGCTCGCATCTTTGACCAGTGCCCTTATCGCCTTTAATCCGTCATCTGTAAATGTTACCTCCAAGGATGAGATGTACGGGGCAATAGTGCGTATATTGGCTAAGTTCCCGGTATTGGTGTCTTGGACCCTACGGAAGAAAAAGGGATTGCCATTAGATTATGGGGATGATAGCTTGGGCTATGTGGAGAATATTCACAAAATGATGTTTAAGAAACCTTCCCAAGAATACAAGAGAAACAAAATTATAATTGATGCCCTGGACAAACTATTGATACTGCATGCAGATCATGAGCAGAATTGTTCTACATCCACAGTTCGTATCGTAGGTTCTTCCCATGCAGGTCTGTTCGCATCCTTATCTGCCGGTATTTCTGCTTTATGGGGACCGCTCCACGGTGGCGCGAACCAAGCGGTTTTAGAAATGTTGGAAGCTATACAGGCAGATGGTGGGGATACAAAAAAATATATGGCCAAGGCCAAGGATAAAGATGATCCCTTTAGGTTAATGGGATTTGGGCATAGGGTGTATAAAAACTTTGATCCCAGGGCAAAAATCATTAAGCAGGCGGCAGAGGAAGTATTGGCAGATTTAGGGATGAACGATCCAATTTTGGAAATAGCGAAAGGACTCGCAAAAGAGGCTTTGGAAGACCCCTATTTCGTAGACCGTAAATTATACCCCAATGTGGATTTTTATTCGGGAATCATCTATAGGGCATTAGGTATACCAACAGAAATGTTTACCGTAATGTTCGCTATGGGAAGATTGCCAGGTTGGATTGCGCAGTGGAGGGAAATGCGATTGAACGGTGAGCCTATCGGTAGGCCAAGACAGATATATGTAGGGGAAACGCTAAGACCTTTTGTCGAACTTGACAAAAGGTAGATTGCTACCTTTTAAAAAAAAACAAAAAAGCTCCTTTAGGTTAAAGGAGCTTTTTTTTGGTTTAGAATCAGCTTTAATTTTATAAAAAATCATGCTTAAATTGAATATTAAGGATGAGGTATCGCCGTTAAAGGCGGTAGTTCTAGGAACGGCAAGAAGCTGTGGGCCAACCCCAAAGGCGGCGCAGGCCTATGATCCAAAGTCCTTGGAGCATATATTGGCAGGCACTTATCCCACGGAATTGGATATGGTTACCGAAATGGAGGCATTTGCGGCTGTTTTTGAAAAATATAAGGTTAAGGTTTTTAGACCAGAGGTTCTTAAGGACTGCAATCAGATTTTTTCTAGGGACATTGCTTTTGTCATAGAAAACAAGTTGGTGATTTCCAATATCCTTCCGGATCGAGAGCAAGAGGTGGAAGCTATTTTGCATGTTTTGGATAAGATTGCCGATGAACACATTTTACATCCACCGGAAAAAGTGCACGTAGAGGGCGGCGATGTAATGCCTTGGAACGATTATATTTTTATGGGTACCTATACCGCGGCCGATTATTCCAGCCATATTACGGCAAGAACAAATAAGCATGCAGTAGATTGGATCGCCCAACAGTTTCCAGATAAAAAGGTAAAATCCTTTGAACTTCGAAAGTCTAAAAATGCTAGGGAAAACGCCCTGCATCTTGATTGTTGTTTTCAGCCCTTGGGAAAAGGGAAGGCCATTCTGCATAAAAATGGATTCTTGGTAGAGGCCGAATACCAGTGGTTGCTCAACTTTTTTGGAGAGGAAAACGTGTTTGAGATTACCGCTGAGGAAATGTACCGAATGTTTAGTAACGTCTTTTCCATATCCCCGGAAGTTGTAGTTTCAGAAAAGAATTTTATCAGGCTCAATACTTGGCTTAGGGAGCAAGGATTCCTTGTAGAGGAGATTCCCTATGCCGAAATTTCTAAACAAGAAGGCTTGTTGCGCTGCAGCACCTTGCCGTTAATACGAGAATAACAAAATATGCAAATTACCAATACCATACTTATGATTCGTCCCGTGAATTTCAGGATGAACGAACAGACCGCCGTAAACAACTATTTTATGGAGGACTTGGAAGTGAAAAATCAAACCATCAATGCCAAGGCTCAATCGGAATTCGATGCCTTTGTAGGGGCTTTGATAGACAAGGGTGTGAACGTGATCGTAGTGGACGACACCAAGGAACCGGACACACCGGATAGTATTTTTCCCAATAACTGGATATCTTTCCACGCCAACGGAACGGTAGGCCTGTATCCCATGTTTGCCGAAAATAGACGAAACGAGCGTAGGGAGGATATTCTTGTCATTTTAGAAGCGCAAGGTTTTGTAATCAATGACGTTATGGATTACACAGCGGCAGAAACCGATGGTATTTTCTTGGAGGGTACGGGAAGTATTTTAATGGATCGTGTAAACAACAAAGCCTATTGCGCACTGTCCGATCGGGCAGATGAGGAGCTGTTTATTGAATTCTGTGAGGATTTTGATTGTATGCCCGTCATATTTACGGCCAACCAGACCGTGGACGGGAATCGTTTACCTATTTACCATACCAATGTGATGATGGCCTTGGCAGAAAATTTTGCCATAATCTGTACCGATACCATAGATGACAAACAAGAACGTAAGAATGTGCTGGATCACTTGAAGATGGATGCGAAGGAGATTATAAGGATCACGGAGACCCAGATGCACCATTTTGCAGGGAATATGTTACAGGTTATAGGGGCTAACGATAAGCGTTTTATGGTCATGAGTTCGGCAGCCTATAATTCCCTTGCATCGGATCAGATTAAGGCTATTGAAGCACATGGCGAAATCATACACAGTTCCTTGGAAACCATTGAGACCTGTGGTGGTGGCAGCGCACGCTGTATGATGGCAGAGGTTTTTCTGCCTAGGGCCTAGTTTATTGTAGATGCCATGGCAAGATTTGGTAGTTTCTTTTCTTTTTGCAGCGGAGGATTACTTCACTTATGGGAAGATGGTAAGCCTTTTGTAGCTATGGGACTAAGGGGTGCAAAGGCAGAAATCGTCTTGGCTGGCTTCAGGGTTAGGGTAAAATACGAGGATTTCCGGCCGTGGTAAATAGTCACTTTTTTTGTCTTATACAATAAAAAAAATCGGTTAAAAAGGGGTTGACGAATGTCATACTACTACATCCAAATAAAATAAAGCAGATGAACATTTCATTACTTGTAAACGGAACATCCCACACCTTAGAAATTGCTGATGGCGATACACCATTGCTGTGGGTCATTAGGGATATCTTAGATTTAAAAGGCACCAAGTTTGGATGCGGAAAGGCGGCTTGCGGAGCCTGTACTTTACACGTAGATGGCGAAGCGGTGCGATCATGTTCCTACTCAATTAAATTTGCAAAGGGTAAAAATATTACGACTATCGAAGGCCTTGGCACAAAAGAGCATCCCCATCCGGTGCAGCAAGCGTGGATCGAAGAGGTAGTGCCACAATGCGGCTACTGTCAACCTGGTTTTATGATGGCGACGGCTGCTTTGTTAATTAAAGTCCCAAAACCTACAGATGAAGATATTGATGAGACGATTACAAATGTGTGCCGTTGTGCTACCTATTATCGGATGCGAAAAGCCATCCACAGGGCTGCGGAATTGACTATGCCAAACGAAGCAGCTGAACTTCAAAATTCTTAGGTCATGGCAGAAAAGAAAATAGTATCCAGACGTAGCTTTTTGGTAAGAGGTGGCTTAGGTACCGTAGGTCTTCTTGCCGTGGGAATATATTTGTTCAGGAATCCTATTCGGAGGGAAATTGCCGGAATGGTAAATACAGCCGATACTCCTTACCAGGGCAATACCGATACGCCTATAATTTGGTTTGAAATTACCAATGAAAATAAAGTGGTGCTTCATAGTCCTAAAGTAGAAATGGGGCAAGGTACCTTTACTGGTCTGGCACAAATGGCCGCGGATGAATTAGAGGTCTCTATGGAACAGATCAGCGTGGTACATGCAGCTTCTGCTTCTGGAAATATGGATGCATTTGCCACCGGTGGCAGTACATCGGTATCCGCACTTTGGGTACCACTTCGCGAGCTAGCGGCCACCATGCGGGAAATGATAAAACTAGAAGCGGCCAAAAAAATGGAGATCGATGCCTCCGAGCTTACGATAACAAATGGAGTTATATCCGGGGGTGATAAAAGCATGACCTTTGCCCAAGCTGCCGAAGGCGCTACGGAATGGAATTTTCCAGATACGCCACAGTTAAAGCCAATGTCCGAATACAAGTTTATAGGCAAGCCTGTTCCCCGTGTAGATTTGGAGGATAAAGTGTTCGGCGCACCTATTTTTGGTATGGATGCTACCATGCCAGGTATGTTGTATGGCGCCGTGGTAAGACCTTCTAGAATTGGATCAACATACTTGGGAGCGGACACCAGTAAGGCAGAAGGAATGCCGGGCGTTGTGAAGGTGCTTAAGGAAACGGATTTTGTGGGTGTGGTAGCCCATTCCTTATTGGAAGCCGAGAATGCCAAAGCTGCCATTGAGGTGCAATGGGAAACGCAGGGAGATTTACAGACCTCCGATATAAGGGCTATGGTGGAAGTGGGAAAAGGAACAGCTTTTGTAATTCAGAAAGAAGGGGATGCCGAGGGGATTCTAAAAGAAAGTAGCACTAACCTAGTTTCCGAATACTGGAGTCCGATCGGTGCACATGCGCAATTGGAACCCAGTGGGGCACTTGCCTACGTGGAGGCCGATAAGGCTACTATTATACTATCTACACAGGTCGTGAATATTACAAGTGCAGAAATTGCGGAACGTCTAGGTTTTGATACCGACAAAGTGAATATAGTTCCTACATTTCTAGGGGGAGGTTTTGGAAGAAGGCTGCATACGCCCCATGCTATCGAAGCTGCCTTGCTATCCAAAGCTGTCGGTAAACCTGTAAAATGCTTTTTTACCCGTAAGGAAGAGTTTCAAAACGATACCTTCCGTCCGCCCACACATCATATTTTGAGAGGAAAACTGAATACTAACGGAATGATAGAGGCTTTAGAGCATAATGTATCTAGTGGCGATGTGGCCTTTGGGTCTCCTATGCTGCCCAGCGTCTTGGAAACCGTTATGGGTGCCGATCTGGGTGCTTGGCGCGGGGGAATGATTCAATATGGAGCAATACCCAATTATCGCGCTATTTCTTGGCGTGTTAAATTACCCTTTGCCACCAGTTGGTGGCGGAGTCTTGGACTGCTGGCCAATACCTTTGCTATCGAAAGCTTTATGGATGAACTGGCTGTTGCCGCGGGTAAAAATCCTACCGAATTTCGCTTGTCCCAAATTCAGGATGATGATAGGGGGAGACGCTTAAAATCCGTTATCAATGCGGTGGTGGAAAAAGCTGGCTATACCGATAAAGTTGTCAACGGAAGGGCAATGGGCTTTGCGGTATCTACCGATGCCAATACGCCATGTGCCCAAATTGCCGAGGTTTCCATAGAAAACAACGAAATAAAAGTGCATAAGGTAACCTGTGCCATGGATCCGGGATTGGTCGTAAATCCCGATCAGGTTCGCGCCCAATGCGAGGGTGCCATTATTATGGGAATGAGTGCCGCTATGTTCGAAAAAATGGATGTAGAAAATGGGGAGCTGACACCAACCATCTATGGGCCTTATCAAATGGCCTTGATGAAACATGCGCCCAAAGAGATAGATGTGGTTTTACTTCAGGGAGCCGATACTCCGGGAGCGGTTGGCGAGCCACCTTTAGGCCCCATTGGAGCTGCAATTGCCAATGGCGTGTTTAGACTTACCGGAAAACGACTTCGGGAAATGCCCTTGCAGTTGGCTTGATAAGAGTCACTTTTCTTATATGTGAAAGAAAATCGTTTTTATCGTGAGAAAGAAACTGATCCTAAACACGTACTGATGTGATGCGAAATATATCTGTTTTGCTTCCGCTTATAGCCTTGCAATAGGAACAAGCGTATCACTCTTTTTTTGGTTTCGCCTCTGCAATATTCCGTATCATCCCACCAAAAATAAAATAGTGTAGCGGTACGATACTGTACCAGTACAGCCTTCCCTTTAGACCTCTGGGCCTAAACGTGGCAGTCTGGTGCAATACGTTGTTATTGTCGATTTTGAATTCTAGCCACGCTTCGCCGGGCAGTTTCATTTCGGCGAACAATAGTAGGCGTTTTCCTTTTTTATCGGCTAGGAGCACACGCCAAAAATCCAAGGCATCGCCAGCATAAATTTTATCGGGATGGGTTCTTCCCCTTCTCAGTCCCACACCACCAATAAGTTTATCCAAAAATCCGCGGATTTTCCACAACCAATTTCCGTAATACCATCCGTTTTGGCCACCGATTTTCCAAATATTGCTCAGTACTTGTTTTGGGTCGCTTATTTGCATGGTTTGCACGTCGCGCAGCACGCCAAATTTTGGAACTTGAATGTATTTTTCTAGGTTTTTATTGAATCTACCGCTTACCATACTGTCTTTCCAGCTACTTACCACTAAGTTCTGTTCAATTTTTTTGAATGCCATATCAATAGCTTCGCTGTAGGTGTGTGGTGTTATTCCCAACAGTTTAGCGAGTCTATCGTCCTTGGCTATAACCTCAATTTTCATACTGTCTACCAAATTAAGGGCAAGCGTGTAGGATGTTGAGGTTACAAAATACAACCAATAGGAAGATAGCTTCGGAGTCATTACGGGAACAGTATATATCCAGTTTTTAAAACCTCGTGCCGCTGCGTATTGGTGTAGCATTTCTTTATAGGTCAACACATTTGGACCAGCAATGTCAAAGGAACCGTTGTATGTGGCTTCATTCCCCAAAACACCGGTAAGAAAGCTCATCACGTCCCTAATGGCAATGGGCTGGGTTTTGGTAAGTACCCATTTTGGTGTGATCATAAACGGTAGTTTTTCGCAGAGGTCACGTATGATCTCAAAGGAAGAACTTCCGGAGCCCACTATAATACCAGCCCTAAGCACAGTCAAACTAAAATCGCCCTGATACAATATTTCTTCCACATTTCTGCGGGACCATAAATGTTTGGAGAGGTTGGCTTCATTTACAATTCCGCTGAGGTAAATAACCTGTTTTATGTTGGTTTGGGCTACATAGGTGTTAAAATTGGTCGCCGTTGTGGCCTCCAGTTCATCAAAATCTGTTGTTGAGGTACTCATAGAATGGATGAGGAAGTAAGCCGCATCCAAATCTTTGGGAAGTTTTCCTGCTTCAACTTCCCTTAAAAAATCGATTTCCACGATGATGATCTGTCGTTTTATTTCATCGTCTACCGAGAGTCGGTCGGCATCCCTCACGGTACAGACCACTTCATGCCCCGCTTCCAGCAATTGTGGTAGCAGTCGCATTCCTATATAACCATTGGCACCCGTAAGTAGTATTTTCATTTTTTTAGATATAAGCCCCCTGGCTCCCAAAGGGGGAATTCTTGCGGAGTCACCGTGATACTAATTAAATAGTAATTTGATAGCACACCCATTATGTTTTTTTTAAAATAAAAACATTTTTTTGTCTACAGTCTACAGTCTACAGTCTACAGTCTACAGTCTACAGTCTACAGTCTACAGTCTACAGTCTACAGTCTACAGTCTACAGTCTACAGTCTCACAAATCATCAACAGACGTAGGCGCATTATCTGCCTTATAGCCCAAAAGTCTTACGAAAAATTTCTGCACGGCCTTAGTGTCGGATTCCACCTTAATAAAATAATTATCACGGTACACCGAGTATACGGAGGCCTGCCCCTTGTAAAGCGTAAGTTTGTAGTAAGGGATAACCAGCGCAAAAGTTTCCAATAAAGACCTAAACCGGACGATTATGCCCTTGGGTCTTATTTCTATGTTGCAGGTATCCCGGTTGTTGTCCAGAATCAGTAGATTTCTGATTTCTACACTTGTTTCCGTAATAAAGAGTTTAGGGGAGCCAATACCGCCCATCTTCCATCGTTCTTTCAAGGTAAACGGTTTTCCAACGACCTCGTCCACTTTATTGGTAATCGCTTTATTGTTGTAAGATACATTTACTAGCATTTTTCATTTTTTATTAAAGTTAATAAAACGAAAACGGATACCTTAACTATTGGATCAATAAGTGTAAAAATGATTAGTTTTGCAGCCTTAATTGCCTATCTATGAATATTCAGGAAGTTATCCAAAATAAAGTAACCCAAGCCATCAGTGCTATATATGACGTAACCCTGCCCCATGTGGAATTCCAGCCCACCAGAAAGGACTTTGAAGGGGATATTACCGTAGTCGTTTTTCCTATGCTTAGCTATGTAAAGGGAAACCCTGTTCAAATTGGCGAGCAAGTGGGTGCCTACTTGGAAAAGGAGCTGGAGATGGTGATTGGTTTCAATGTCGTAAAGGGATTTTTGAATATCGTTATTTCCGATGTTTATTACCTTGAATTTTTTAATGAGATTAGGAAAAACAAAACTTTTGGCATAGTGCCACCAGCCGATGATGCCATCCTCGTCGAATATTCCTCTCCAAATACCAATAAACCTTTACACTTGGGACATATCCGAAACAATTTATTGGGATATTCCGTAGCGGAGATTTTAAAGGCTTCTGGTAAAAAGGTGTACAAGACCCAGATCATTAATGATCGCGGCATCCATATTTGTAAGAGTATGTTGGCGTGGCAGCGTTTTGGTAATGGTGAGACTCCGGAAAGTACGGGACTTAAAGGAGATAAGTTAGTTGGCAATTATTACGTGGCTTTTGATAAGGCTTATAAAAAACAGATAGCGCAGAACGTAGCTTTGGGAATAGACTCAAAAGTCGCAGAAAAGGAAGCGCCAATATTATTGGAAGCCCAACAAATGCTCCTAAAATGGGAAGCAGGCGATGAAGATGTTGTGGCCCTATGGAAGAAAATGAATGCGTGGGTATATGAAGGTTTTGAGACGACCTATAAAAAACTTGGGGTAGATTTTGATTCCTACCTTTATGAGAGCGATACCTATCTGTTGGGAAAGGACGTGGTTGCGGACGGAATTGAAAGTGGTGTATTTTACAAAAAAGAAGATGGTAGCGTTTGGATAGATTTAACCGATGAGGGACTAGATGAAAAAATAGTGCTACGTTCCGATGGTACCGCCGTATATATGACCCAAGATATTGGTACTGCCATACAACGGGTCAAAAACCATCCGGATATTAACGGGATGGTCTATACCGTGGGGAACGAGCAGGATTATCATTTTAAAGTGCTTTTTCTTATCCTCAAAAAGCTTGGTTTCGCCTGGGCTGATAAATTGTATCATTTAAGTTACGGAATGGTAGACCTGCCCAGCGGAAAGATGAAAAGTAGGGAAGGTACCGTGGTGGATGCCGATGACTTAATGGAAGAAATGACGAATACCGCCGCCGCTATATCCGAGGAACTGGGCAAATTGGAAAACTATTCCAAAGCTGAGAAACAGGAACTTTATAAACTGATAGGTCTTGGGGCCTTAAAATATTACATCCTAAAAGTAGACCCTAAAAAACGAATTTTATTCAACCCAGAGGAATCGGTGGATTTTCAGGGGAATACGGGTCCGTTTATTCAATATACTTACGCTCGGATACAGTCTATCTTAAGGAAGGCGAACGACACAAATGTTGATATCTCAACCACCCTCGAGGTGACACTAGAGTTGCATCCAAAGGAAAAGGAACTCATTAAGCAATTGCAATTGTTTCCGGATACCATTCAATTGGCCGCCGAAAATTATAGTCCGGCTATAATCGCGAATTACACCTATGATCTAGTCAGGGAATTCAACAGCTTATACCAACAGGTCTCTATTTTAGGGGAGACGGACGAGGAAAAGAAAGTGCTTCGGGTACAACTGTCCCAAAAGGTTGGGGAGGTTATTCAAACTGCTTTTGGTTTATTAGGTATAGCGGTTCCTGAACGGATGTAATGCAATATCCGCCGGACCCCGAGTACGAAGAAGCTGCGGTTGTACTTGCTGTAGGCTTGTCCGTTGTTTTTTTATGGGCCATTTTCCGTTATTTCTATATGGGAAGAAGCGCTATTGCTGATTTTTTTAAAAAAGTAGTACCCCTTAGTAATCAAGAAAAGTTGTTTTTGACAACGTTTATACTTCCGTACAACAATTTTAGTCCGGTGCAAAAGGAACGGTTTTTAAAACGACTTCAATGGTTAAAAAGTAAAAAAAGCTTTGTTTTTTATGGAGATGTGGTTAATCCAGAAGAAATAAAGTTGTCTGTATGTGCAGCTATTTGTTTGCTTACTTTTGGTTTTAATAGGTTTCAATTATCAAGATCTGTAGCAAGGATTGTAGTCTATCCTACCAAATATTATTCAAAAATAAAACGGAGGCATCATTTTGGAGAGTATAACCCTAAGCTTAAAACCCTGGTTTTTTCAGAAGATACGCTAAAGGAAGGATTCAAAATTCCTAACGATAATAATAACCTGGCATTACATGAAATTGCCCATGCCCTATGTTTTGAGACCAAAGGCAGCAATACATGGCAATCCAAAAAATTTCAAGTTGGACTAAGGACTCTTTCTAAGATGCTCCAAAATGCGGATGTTCGCCAGAACTTAATGAAGGATAACTACTTCAGGGAGTATGGCTTTAGTGACATTTTTGAGTTTTTTGCGGTACTTACCGAGAGTTATATAGAGACTCCTAATGAACTTAATATCCGATATCCAGAGTTGTACAAGATAGTAAGGGTAATGTATAATGTTGATTTTCAAGACCCAAGTTGGAAGCTCGATCTTGAAAACTGATTCTTTAAACCTGGATAATCGTTTAATCTTTTAGGCTTAAATGCTCCGATAGCTTCAGCGTTTGTTCTAGGTGTTTGTCAGGTATTCGGGAGGAGTTTTTCTTTTTTTTTGAATTTGTAATTTTTCTTTTTTTTTGAATTTAACTCTTAGGATGTTTTCATCGCGGCAATGTATTGGATATAAATAAGAAAGACCGCCCTGGGGCGGTCTTTCACATAGCAACTTGAATATATAACCAACTAAATAAGGGTTGCTAAATACTTATTAAAAGTCTTTTAAATAGTGTCTTGGAACAACTAATTAAAATAGATTTCTAGTGAGCTACTTCTTTTGAAGCACTTCTAGAGGCTACGGCTGCCGCGTAAACAACAAGACCAAAGCCGATTTTGTTAATGGCATCTCCAATGTTGTAGATGACGTCCATGTTTAAACCCCAAGTTCCTACTGCATCATACCAACCTGGCGTACCTGCCATGTAGCCTAAAGGATAAATAGCCCATCCAACCAATACGAACCAACATAAGGTTTTGTGTGCGGACAATACTGCACCACCTGCTTTTTCCGCCAATTTTTTTGCGCTGCCAAACCATATTTCGTAAACAATATAGAAATAGGCAAGACCTGAAAAGAAGCCCCAAAGTGCTGGACCAGAGCCCGTAGTAAAGATTGCCTCTCCAGCGTATCCTGTTACCAACATAACTACTGATGCGAAAATCAGTTTCCACATTAGGGATTTTTGAGCGCCGGCAACCTTAAGGATAAGGTAAAATTCAACACACATTAGGGGTACTGTCAATGTCCAATCCACATACCTGAAAAAGGTAGGGGATTCGCCAACAACGGCCCAATAATCGCGCATGTACCAATAATGTACGGCTGCGATAAACGTAATAATTCCCGATATTAATATCGAGGTCTTCCATTTTCTATCGAAATCGTTCATAGAAAAGAAGAAGAAGGCCGAAGCCGCCATCATGGCCATACACCCTACAAAGAAGGTAAAGCCAACATAATCGTCTGTAGCCATTTTGGATACGAGAGAAAAAGAACTCATTAAATTTTGCATAGTTTAAATTGTTTTGATTTGCTTAACTAAATTTACAAAGACTTCAACATACAATGATTAATTAATATGTTAAATTATTGACAAATTGAAAAATAAAGTATTTCGTACTATCGATTTAGAGGGTTTTACTATCGTTGCCACCTTTTTTTCTTTGTGGCTTGCGGTTTCGTTCCCAAATGGAGCAGAAGATTTTTTGGCATTTTTATTCATCTTAACCTTTGGAATATTGCATGGATCCAATGACATTAAACTAATTGAAAAGACCAACAGCAGCCAAAAGACTAAAAAAGCGACTTGGAAGGCGGCCTTGTACTATACCTTATTTATAATGGGTAGTGGTTTGTTGTTCTTTTTTTTGCCGTCCTTGGCCTTGTTGCTGTTTATACTATTCAGCGGCTATCATTTTGGGGAGCAACATTGGGTGGCCAAAATTGTAAAGCGTTCCATCTTTAATTTTTTATTTTTTGCTATTTATGGGATTTTTATTTTATTCCTAATTTTTTCCGCCCACGGTCTAGAAGTTACCAAGGTTATAGAACAAATTACTGGTTATGCCCTTCCCATTAGCCTATATACTTATGGTGCCCTGGTGTTGGGTATTTTAACTTGTTTCTTGGGTGCGTTCGGTTACCTAAGAAAGAACATCAGGTTCAACATAATAAAACAGGTATTTTTTATTCTAGTGCTGTACATCGTTTTTAATTCGGCTTCGCTACTATGGGCCTTTGCCATTTATTTTATTTTTTGGCATTCACTGCCTTCTATGCTAGATCAAATACGGTATTTGTACGGAGGTGTTAGTGTGGGCAATATTAAAAAGTTCGCTATATCTTCTTTTCCTTATTGGCTGGTTTCCGTAATGGGTATGGGCATACTGCTGTATCTTTTTAAGGACAGTCCAGAAGCCGCCTTGGCATTCTTTTTTTCATTTTTGGCTGCGATAACCTTTCCGCATGTGCTTGTTATTAACCAACTCTTCAAAAGCTAAAAACGTATCCGAAAACTTGCGTTCGGGGTTACCCCCAAGGAATTACGTTGCACGGCCTCTACGCCGTCGTCGTCGTTCAACCTAAAAAATGTATTCAGCTTATTAAGTCTATTGGTAAAGTTAAGCACGGAGACACCTGCCGATGCCTTTATTTTATCACCGATTTCAAAATCATGGATAGCCGAGAAGTCGGCTCTAAAATATTCTGAAAGCCGACTATTGTTGGTTTCTTGATAAACGATTTCGTTTGGGACAACAGTCTCGTCAACAGGGTCAAGGGCATTAGGAACGGTAAACGGTCTACCGGAACGGTAGTTGAGTCCCACACCAAATTTAAGCTGCTTATAGGTATAATTTCCAGCCAAGGTGGCGGAGTGTCTGATGTCCAAGTTGTTAGGGAAAGACCTTGGAACCAGCGTATTAAAGCTATAATCGTTTTGATTAAAGGTGTAGCTCAACCAAGTACTGTATTTATTGCTTTTTTTGTTGATGAGCAGTTCCACTCCTTTTATGGCATAGCTCCCAAGCTCTCCATTAAACTGATTTTGGTTCTGAAATCCTTGTGTGTTCACATTAATGCCGTTTACTTCCTTGTAAAAAGCTTCTATGCCTGCGTAGATTCTATTTTGGTCGTAGTTAAGCCCAAAAGAACCTTGCTTACTTTTGGTAACGGGCAGGCCGTCTCCGTTGGCCAGTACCCATCTCCGTTTTTCTATTCCCAAAAAGTTCTGTTCCAAATCTACGACTTGGTTGGTCGTCTGGCTTTTGAATTCACCCAAGACCTCTGCCTTAAAAAAAGGAACCAATTCGTAGCTTATATTTAATCTGGGTTCCAATACAATTTCCTCAAAAGTGTTTGGGTTCTGTATATAGTTGATCCTACCGCCTGCCTTGGCTGTCAGTTTTTGGTCTGGTGATCGGTAGCCTATTTCAGAATAGAACGAATGGTTGTAGATCACTCCCTTTATAGTATTAATGAATTCTGGTTCATTAAGTTCTGTTCGGTTTTCTATTCCGGTTTCGGTAATTTGGTAACCATTGTCCCATTGCAGGTTTTCGTTTAGTTTTAGGGTAGCATTTAGTTTGGCACTTTTTTCAATAACTAGATTATTTTGTATAAGCCGTTGTCTTGCGCTATTGGAAATGCTAAGGGCGTTCAATTGGTAGTTCGTATAGTAGACATTAAGTTGTGTCGAAAAATTATCGGCCCAATCGCTTTCCAAGATGCCGCCAAAGGAAAGGTTGGTCTGGTCCAGATAGCTCAGGTTCGCAGTGCTCCCGTCCATTTCGCTTTCTTGGTAATCCAAGTTGTTTTTCATGTGGATTATGCTCAAACGCAAACGGTGGTCCGGATGTATATCATACAAGACTTTTCCGGTAAAGTCATAGAAATAGAAGTCGCTGTCTGCCCGCACTTCGCTGTCCTGAAACGCTTTTTCCGAAAAAGTGTTGTAGGTAGGGGAGGCCAAGAAATCTGTATGGGAACGTCTTCCCGAGAATTGTACGGCCAAGTTATCCGCAAGCGGAATCTGTCCGTAGGCATCTGCACTGATGAGGTTAAAGCCCGCACCGCCAAAGACCGCTTCCTCGATCGAATTTTTTGTACGCATATCCAGCACACCGCTGACCCCATCGCCATATCGTGCGCTTGTACCATTTTTGATTACGGTAACCTTATCGGTCAAATAGGGATTGAAGGCCGATATTAAACCAAAAAAATGTCCGGATTGATACATTTTAATACCGTCCCATAATATTAGATTCTGGTCATTGGTACCACCCCGGATATTGATGTCCGAAACCGTCTCATCCACACTTTTTATACCTGGTAGGGCCTGTATGCTCTGTAGGATGTCCAGTTCGCTAAGTCCGGGAAGGATGCCAAATCCGGAGGTGTTTAGTTGTATGCTGCCGTCGGTGAGTTTTGTAAGTCCCTCCGTAAGGAACTTGTAGACGATAACTTCTTCCAGTTCTTGGTAGTTTTGGGCCATGGCAATGGAGGCACACGGTTGTTGAATAAGCTTTTCCGCAGGTATAAAGAGTGTTTTAAAGCCGACGTGTTTGATTTGTAGCGTGGCAGTTCTGGGAATGTCCGATAAGGAAAAATTACCATTCAAATCGGTTATTACTGCTTGGGATCTTCCCAGCACTTGTATGGTAGCACCCGGTATCGTATTCTGTTCAAAATTATCTAGCACTCTTGCACAGATATTAAGTAGTTTGCTTTTTGATATACTGTAGTATCTATCGCTCAGTTTTTGGATATCTAATTGTGTACGCTTCCTTATTAGCACCAGTATTGCGTCTAAACTATTTTCATTTGGTTTTGCCAGTTTAATTCCGGTAAGATCGGTATCCAAGTAAGAAAATTTTACCTGAAAGTTTTCTTCCAACTCTTTAATGAGTTCAATAATACTACTATTGGCAGAGGGCATGTCTTGGGCTTTACCTTTCACTACCGAAAATAAAAGACCTAGGAAAAAAAGAAAAAAAGAAAGTGTTTTAAGGCGCGTTTTCCTCATAGAACAGTACTTTATCCCCCTCTAAAGTAAACTTTATTTGTAGAGGAACACTAATACTTTTAAGGGCAAGGCCGGTATCCGCGTTGCTAAAGGAGCCAGTAAAGAGAACCTCGGTATCCACAGCTTTACTGTCTACCGTTATATTATGCTGTCTTTGAAACTCGGCCAGTACGTATTTTAAGGGAATACTCTTAAAACTACTTTCGTTCTGCAGCCAAGAGGGTTGTCCGTTCAGTATGGTAGCCGCTTTGGATATTTTTCCGCTGACTATGATCAGGGAATTACCGGCAGCGAGTTTGTTTTCCTGCCCGTCGTAAATTACACTTACCAAACCTTCAAAACAACTTACCTCAAAAAAACCGGCTCTGTCCTCTACGTTAAATTGGGTGCCCAGTACCCTAACTTCGCCTTGGTCTGTAGTCACGGTAAAAGTATTTCCCTTGGCTACCTTAAAAAAAGCTTCTCCTTTTAGGGAGATAGTCCGTTGCCTGTCCCAGTTTTTTTCATCGTAGGATATGTGCGACTCCGCATTCAATATAATTTCCGAGGTATCGGGCAATAGTACTGTTTTGTTCTCCGCGTATTGGGTAGAAACAGATTCGTTTTGGGTATTTAGATAAAAATAGATGCCTCCCAGAACTATCGCTATGACGGCGGCAACTTTTAGAAAACCTTTGAAGGGCGATAGCGTTAAAAACTTTGGTTCGTTCTCTGTGCGCTGTTGCTCCAGTTGTTCCCAAGCCAGTTCCATGTCAAAATCAGGAGCTCGAAAAGTATCCGCAGTCTCCCGTATTTTAACATATGTGGCGTAAGCCTCCGTCTTTTTAAACTCCAAAAGTTCTTCGGATGTCAGCTCATTGTTAAGCCATTTTGCCAAGTATTCTTCTCGCATTTTATCTAGCTTTGTTCGTTATATAACAATTGTCAATTTAAAAACCCTACTTTTTTTATAGTACAAAGTAATCAGTACAAAGTAATCAGTACAAAGTAATCAGTACAAAGTAATCAGTACAAAGTAATCAGTACAAAGTAATCATTACAAATTAATCAGTGCAAATTAATCAGTGCAAATTAATCAGTGCAAATTAATCAGTATAAAGTAATCAGAAACGTCATCTTCAAAAGTCAAATACAAGATGTTCGATAGCTTTATGTTTCCCTCATTTACCAATCCGTATTTCTAAATTCTATTTTTACTATTCACTTTTTTCCAAACAAAAAACAAAAAACAAACACAAACACAAATACAAACTCAAAAGTCAAATACGAGAAATTCGATAGCTTTATACCTAATTTACCAATTCGTATTTCGTACTTCTAAATTCTAAATTTGTACTTCCCTCTACAAACTACTCTCTACCCACTTTTTATATTCCATCAATCTTTTCCCTAAGGCTTTTAAGTGCCAAATGCATCCGTTTTTCTATTGCTTTTATGCTTACGCCTTCCAATTGGGCAATTTCTGCATACTTTAGTCCATCTATCCTGTTCATTAAAAAAGTAGCCCGTTGGTTTTCTGGCAAACTGTTTAAGGCAGCATCCAGTTTTTCCTTGAACTGTTGCTCCTCCATAATAAATTCCGGATTATCATTGGTGGTCTTTAAATTTTTATCGGCATATTTTAACCGTACTTTTTCAGCCTTTAAAACATTCAGATACAGATTATTGGCAACGGTGTATAAAAAAGACTTTGCTTTTGCTGGCGGTACCTTGGCACAGTTTTCCCAAAGCTTCATAAAAGCTTCTTGTACGGCATCATGGGCTTTCTCCTCATTCCCGTACTTATAGAAAATATGGTTGAAAATAGTTTTGGAATTGGTTTGGAATATACCCGCATATACCGTTTCCTCACATACATGCTCTTGGTTGTCCATTAATAAAGCTTGGATTTTATATTAAAGATATTTTAAAAAAAGTTAATAGGCAAAGTAGGGTATTTTTCTAGGGTGTTGTTTTAGGATGGTACGAACAATAAATATCCAAATCGTCATGAAAAAGTTTCCAAATATTGTGGCCTACCTAAGCCTTTTTGTTTTTACCTTGGGTTTTATCTCTTGTCAAGATGAGTTTGAGGAAATCATACTAACCGAGGAAACTACTGCTATTTCGGCAAGTTCTTCAACAGCAACCTTAATGCGTAATACTGCTACAAGGGATGGTTCTTTTGACAATATAGTAGATGGTGCCAGTTGTTTTGATATCAAGTTTCCCTATACCGTTGCGGTCAATGGACTGGAACTTAACATAAATACTTTGGAAGATCTACAATTGATCGAGGAAATATTCGACGCCATCGATGACGATGAAAATCTATTGGAAATAATTTTCCCTATTACTATAACAAGGGCCGACTTTACAGAAGTTACCTTGAACGGATTGGCAGACCTTAGGGAATTAGCCAAGGAATGTAAGGAAGGTGGGGACGATGAAGATATAGAATGTATAGACTTTGTGTACCCTATTACCCTATTTACTTTTGATGCAGGTTTAGAACAGACCGGAAGTCTTGTTGTTGATAGCGATAAAGATTTAAGGCGCTTTTTTAGTGGTTTGGAAGAAGGTAATTTGGTAAGTGTCGATTTTCCAATTTCCTTAAAACTTTACGACGGCACCACCATTGAAGTAAATAGCAATGAAGAACTGGTGAGGACAATAGAAGGTGCTCGGAACGCTTGCGACGAGGATGACGATGACGACTACAACGATGATGATTTTTCCCAAGAACGCTTGGAAGCTTATTTGACCGAATGTCCTTGGTTGATACGAGAAGTGAGAAGAGACGAGCAAGATCAGACAGACCAATATTTTGAGTATGTAATGACCTTTTCTAAGGACGGAACTGTATTTGTAAAGGATAGGGAAGGTAATAATCTTAGTGGAGCATGGTCTACAAGAGATTCGGACAGGGGTGTTTTATTAAAATTAGAGTTTGAAGCCCTAATCGATTTTAACCTAGAATGGTTGATATATGAAATTGGGGAAGGAAAGATAAAACTGTTCGAAAGTCCAGGTAATCGTATAATTATGTACAACGCCTGTGATATTTATAACGATAGTCCAAATACGCTTCGGGAAATACTAAAGGAATGTAATTGGGTAATTAAAAGAGTGAAGAACAACGGCGAGCAAATAAACCGATTACTTGGATATGAATTTGAGTTCATGGCCGATGGCCTGGTTACGTTGAGTAATGAGGAAACCGTTTCCGAAGGAACTTGGGAAATCGCCACCAATCAAGAAGGGCGTTTAGTTATGGCCATTGTTATGGGAGACGAGCCTGGTGTGAGTTTCGAGTGGTTGCTTAGCGATATAGGAGATCGATATCTAAAATTTAATATTGAAGGCACGCGGTATGAAATAATCCTCGTAAGAAATTGTGATACCGAGGACGATGAGGACAATGATGTAGGTTTTATCAGAAATATTTTTAACGATACGGAATGGAATATCACCTATTTTGAAGAAAATGGTGATGAGACTACCAATTTGTACTCCGATGTAAAACTGTACATCGATGATGATGGCCGCTTGGAGGTTAGAAGTCTTAATGGGGAAGTATTCAGCACAGGAAGGTGGTTTGCCTATAGAAATGCCGAGTTCAGACTAGAACTCATATTGGCCTTTTCTCCTGGTAGTAACTACTTACCATTAGCAAATGATTACTTGATGCTGGAGATTGAAGAAAATCGTTTGGAGCTGAAACACCAAAACGATGGAGAAGGATATGATAGATTAATTTTGGAAAGATAATAAACATCCAGATATACACCGCCAACAGTAAAGAGTTGGGCCTCGTTTGCGGTGTTGATGGACGTTTTGCACTGGAAATCAGTATTAAAAAGAATACCTTTTTTGCCCCACAACCATAGAAAGAGTGCTCATCCTACATGGGCGCTCTTTTGTTTTATAGATTTTAGGCTTCATTTTACCTACTTAGCGTTGATATTGCTAAATTTGCATTCCCCTTAAACTAGCAATAAAATATGTTCGATAATTTAAGCGAAAAGTTAGATAAAGCCCTGCACGTCCTTAAAGGACACGGGCAGATCACTGAAATCAATGTGGCGGAAACCACCAAGGAAGTCCGTAGGGCTTTATTGGATGCCGATGTCAACTTTAAGATTGCCAAGGAATTTACCAATAGGGTAAAGGAAAAGGCACTGGGTCAAAATGTGTTAACGACCTTACAGCCCGGTCAGTTGATGGTAAAAATCGTTAAGGACGAACTCATCCAGCTCATGGGTGGCGAAGCTGAAGGCATTAACCTCTCCGGCAACCCGTCCGTCATTTTAATGACGGGTCTTCAAGGTTCCGGTAAGACCACTTTTTCGGGTAAATTGGCCAATTTCCTAAAAACGAAGAAATCCAAGAATCCTTTGTTGGTAGCCTGTGATGTATACCGTCCTGCGGCTATAGACCAATTGCACGTTGTTGGGGACCAAATAGGTGTGCCGGTGTATTCCGATAGAGAAAATACAGATCCGGTTGCCATTGCCAAGGCAGGTATTGCCAAGGCCAAGGCCGAAGGTCGTAACGTCGTTATTATAGATACCGCCGGTCGTTTGGCGGTGGACGAAAGAATGATGGCGGAGATTTCCGATATCCATAAGGCAATTCAGCCTCAGGAAACCTTGTTCGTTGTGGATTCCATGACGGGACAAGATGCTGTAAACACGGCAAAGGCATTTAACGATATCCTTAATTTTGACGGAGTCATTCTAACCAAACTGGATGGTGATACCCGCGGTGGTGCGGCCATTTCCATTAAATCGGTGGTAGATAAGCCTATTAAGTTTATTGGTACGGGCGAAAAGATGGAGGCTATAGATATTTTCTATCCTTCCCGTATGGCCGATCGTATTCTAGGTATGGGCGATGTGGTTTCTTTGGTAGAACGCGCCCAAGAACAGTTTGATGAAGAGGAGGCCAGAAAAATCCAAAAGAAAATTGCCAAGAACACCTTTGGTTTCGATGATTTTTTAAGTCAGATACAGCAAATCAAAAAAATGGGGAACATGAAGGACCTCATGGGCATGATTCCAGGTGCAGGAAAAGCGCTAAAAGGTTTGGATATAGATGACGATGCCTTTAAACATATAGAGGCCATAATTTATTCCATGACGCCGGACGAGCGCTCCAATCCTTCCAAATTAGATGCAAACCGTAAGAAAAGAATTGCAAAAGGTAGCGGCAGGGAAGTGCAGGATGTGAACCAGTTGCTAAAACAATTTGACCAAATGAGCAAAATGATGAAGATGATGCAAGGTGGTGGAGGCAAAAAGATGATGCAGATGATGCAGAATATGAAGTAGCAATAGGTTCAAGGTTTGAGGTTGAATGTTCAAAGTTAAGAGTTGAGGTTTCAAGGTTGAAAGTGGGAGGTTTAATCTGGATAGGTCCAAATATCTAGTAATGGCTAAAATTGAAAGATTTGAGGATTTGGAGATATGGCAGTTGGCCCGTAAACTTTGTGGAGAAGTTTATCGGATTATAGAAACGACCGATTTAAAGGATAATTATGTATTACGGAATCAGATTATAGCTATTCCGGCGCCATTATGGATGATATGGCGGAAGGTTTTGAGAGAAACACTATTAAAGAATTTAGACAGTTTCTAAGTATTGCCGAGGCTTCTTGTGGCGAACTGAGCTCTCAGCTATATAGAGCCTTGGATAGAGGATATATTGACCAAGCTACTTTTGATTTACAAATTGAAATGTTGCTTTTAGAAAGTAAAAAAATCAGTTCATTTACGAACTATCTCAAAAAATCTGAATATAAGGGTTCAAAGTTCAACGAGGAACAGCCTTGAATCCAATTGTAAAAGGAACTTAGGTTTTAAATCGGAAAAAAAGTGAATTTTAATAAATTTTAGTATTGATTTAGAGTTGCTATTAAAAATCAAACTAATGCGAGATTATTAACTTTTTGTCATTTAACTTGAGTTTACGAAGCCCAACCTTGGACCTTGATCCTTGATCCTTGGACCTTGATCCTTAGACCTTGATCCTTGAACCTTGATCCTTAAGCCTTGAACCTTAAACCTTAACTATGAAATTGCTCGACGGTAAAAAAATATCTGATCAGATAAAGGAAGAAATTGCCGCTGAGGTGGCCAAAATGAAGGCAAATGGCGAAAAAGTTCCTCATTTGGCAGCTATAATCGTTGGGAACGACGGGGCTAGTTTAACCTATGTGGGCAGTAAAGTAAGATCGTGCGAGCGTGTAGGGTTCGAATCTACCCTTATACAAATGCCCAGCACCACATCTGAACAAGAGCTTCTAAATAAAATACGGGAACTCAATGTCAATGCCGATATAGACGGATTCATTGTACAATTGCCCTTACCGGAACAAATAGATACCCAAAAAGTGATTATGGCCGTGCATCCGGATAAGGATGTAGACGGATTTCATCCTACCAACTTTGGTAAAATGGCCTTGGATATGAGTACCTTCATTCCAGCCACGCCTTTTGGTATATTGGAATTATTGGAGCGTTATAAGGTGGATACCAAAGGAAAGCATACCGTAGTTATCGGTAGAAGCCATATCGTGGGTAGACCCATGAGTATTTTAATGGGAAGAAAGGGTTGGCCGGGAAATTCTACCGTAACCTTAACACACAGTCATACCAAAAACATTACACAGATTATTTCTCAGGCCGATATTGTTATCTCGGCCTTGGGCGTGCCCAATTTCTTAAAAGCAGAAATGGTCAAGGACGATGCCGTCGTCATAGATGTAGGTATTACAAGGGTTCCGGACGATACCAAAGAAAAAGGGTATTATATCACAGGCGATGTAGATTTTGAGAATGTGAGCAAAAAGGCATCTTTTATTACACCTGTACCTGGTGGTGTAGGGCCAATGACCATTGCCATGTTGCTAAAAAACACCTTGTTGGCCAGGGAACGTCATCGTAGTCGTGATTAGTTCTCTAGCCATTATAGAACCGCTACGAATATTTTAAAACAGGGCAGTAAGTAATTGGTATTCAATAGCAGTTTAACACCTCGTTTAGAATTTGAAAAATGTCGGGATTGATGTGTTCTTAGGGCGTGATATAGAAAGAGCTACAGCTCCTCCCCTCAATTTCGAGGGGAGGTGGTTTTTCCACTTTAGTGTGGAAAAAGCGGAGGGGTTATTTCGTGATGCTGTAAATTCCTATATGTCCAAGAGCGGGATACAATAATCAAAAACAAAGACCGAATCAGAATTATATAAATTTCGGTGAATTAGATAATTATTCCAATGATAGCAATCCAGACGTTTTGGGGAAAGCCTTAAGTGCTAAGAATTAACCCCATCAGTGCTATCTGACCTAAATTAAGATACTAAACTATTGATTGTCATATAATTTAAGATATAGTGGTGCGTATATTTACTTGCGCATCTTCAACTTGGCAAGTCTTTTTATGCAGATTCCTTTTCTTTACTTCGGAAAATCGGCATGAGTAATTCCTGTTGCTGTGGAGTCTACAGGCGTAATAATATCAATATCGTTGCTGTCATCATAATCACAACTGCTAAGGGCAACAATGCCCGCTATAAGTGCTATAGATAAAAATAGTCTTCGCATTATGTTTTTTTTTGGAATAAGTCTAGTATCACAACGTTTGAAATGTACGTTTGGTATTTGATGCTAGGAAACAATAACGTATCTTATTCCAAATTTATGCAACCATGAAAAAAACCATATTTTTACTGCTTTCAATAGCAGTTTTACATTCTTGTAAAGAAGAATTAAAATCCACCAACTCCGTTCATGTTTCCTTCAACACCGACGCCAGTGATACACCTATGGATGGCAGACTCTTGCTCATGCTCTCCAATAACGATGGGAACGAACCGCGTTTTCAGATCAACGACGGACTAAACGGCCAACTAGTTTTTGGGATGAATGTAGATGCCATGGCACCTGGGGCTTCCATTACCTTTGACGATACCGTTTTTGGATATCCATTTTCCAGTTTGGCGGAGGTGCCTCCCGGGGAATATAATGTTCAAGCACTTTTGCATGTATATGAAACCTTTAATCTATCCACCGGACAAACGGTAAAACTTCCCATGGACAATGGCGAAGGGCAACAATGGCAGCGCTCCCCCGGCAACCTATACAGCAAACCTTTTAAAATAAGGGTTGCGGATAACGGTATTTCTAATGTGGACGTGGTCATGGATCAGGTAATTCCGCCCATTGAAGAACCTAAGGATACGGAATGGATAAAGCACATCAAGGTAAAATCGGAAAAGTTATCCGAGTTTTGGGGTAGGGATATCTATTTGGGCGCACATGTATTGTTGCCCAAGGGATTTAACGAGCATCCGGAAGCAAAATATCCGCTTATGTTATTTCATGGGCATTTTCCAAGTGATTTCGGTAATTTCAGAACCACGCCGCCCGACCCAAATATGAAACCGGAATATTCGGAACGTTTTAGTTTGGAAGGATACAATATTATTGAACAGCAAGAAGCATACGATTTTTATAAACGTTGGAACGAGCCCGATTTTCCAAGAATGTTGATTATCGAAATACAGCATCCAACACCCTATTATGACGATTCTTATGCTGTAAACTCTGCCAACCAAGGACCGTACGGGGATGCGATTACCTATGAATTGATACCTGAAATAGAAAAACAGTTCAGGGGAATGGGCGAAGGTTGGTCGAGGTTCCTGTACGGCGGGTCTACCGGAGGTTGGGAAGCTTTGGCCGTACAGGTAAAATATCCAGAGGAATACAATGGGTGTTTTGCGGCCTGTCCTGATCCTATCGATTTTAGGGCCTATACCCTTACCAATATCTATGAGGACAACAATGCTTACTATTATGAAAGCGCGAACAAAAAATTAGAAGTTCCTGCACATCGAGATTATTTGGGGAACATACAATCGACCTTGCGACAAGGCAATCATCTAGAACTGGTTTTGGGCGATAAATCGCGCTCCGGTCAGCAATGGGATATATGGGAAGCTACCTATTCGCCGCAGGGCGAAGATGGTTATCCCGTGCGTATTTGGGACAAGATGACCGGTGATATAGACCATTCCGTTGCCGAGTATTGGAAAGAGAACTATGATTTAAGACACATTCTAGAACGCGATTGGGATAAACTGGGCGAGAACCTAAAGGGGAAGATCCATATTTACTGTGGCGATATGGATAACTACTACCTGAACAACGCCGTATACCTCATGGAAGACTTTTTAGAAAGTACTACGGAGCCCTATTACGGTGGAGAAGTATTGTACGGTGACCGCGCCGAACATTGCTGGAACGGTGACCCCGAACTGCCCAATGCCATTACCAGGTTACGTTACAATAACATGTACGTGCCAAAAATCATGAAACGCATCGCAGAAAGCGCCCCAAAAGGTGCTGATTTGACGAGTTGGAGGTATAAATAGTTTTAAACGTAAACTTTAAGAATTTAATAGCATAACATGGAATACAGAAGATTTGGCCGTACGAATTGGCAAGTGAGTGAAATAGGTTATGGTATGTGGGGAATGGCCGGCTGGACGGCAAGTGACGATGCCCAGTCCGCAAAATCATTGGATATAGCTGTTGAAAATGGCGTCAATTTTTTTGATACCGCTTGGGGCTACGGCGAAGGACACAGCGAAGAACTGTTAGGGGAGCTGGTGCGAAGACATCCCTCCAAAAAATTGTATACAGCCAGTAAAATTCCACCTAAAAATTTTCAATGGCCTGCAAAACCCGAGTATACTTTTGAGGATTCCTATCCAACGGAACACATCATGGATTTTACCCACAAGACCTTAAAGAATTTAGGAACGGAACAGCTAGATCTTATGCAATTTCATACCTGGGACGATGGTTGGAGCGATCGTGAAGAATGGCAACGGGCTATTGAAGACCTAAAGACTTCTGGTAAAATTGCCGCCATGGGTCTTAGCATCAACCGCTGGGAACCGGAAAATGGTATAAAAGCACTAAAAACGGGAATATTAGATGCCGTACAGGTCATTTATAACATCTTTGACCAAGCGCCTGTGGATCATCTTTTTCCTTTATGTAAGGAAATGGATATTGCCACTATTGCCCGTGTTCCTTTTGATGAAGGAACTTTGACAGGGACTATGACCAAGGAAACTACCTTTCCCGAAGGAGATTGGAGAGGGACTTATTTTGTGCCCGAAAATTTAATTTCTTCCGTAGCGCATGCAGATGCCTTACGACCGTTAATTCCAGATGGGATGACCATGGCAGAAATGGCACTTCGTTTTATATTGATGAACGACGACGTGCATACCACGATACCTGGCATGAGAAAACAGCGAAATGTCTTGGCAAATACTGCCACGAGTGATGGTAATGGATTGTCGGCAGTCTTGTACAAGGAGCTAATAAGGCATAGGTGGGATAGGGTTCCTACGGCTTGGTCGCAATAAAATTGGTAGTCAACATTCAAACCATTAATGGCTATTTTGATGCCTTTATCAAAGGTTAAGAATCTTGTTCTATAGGAAACTTGCTGCAACTACTTCGCAAACAACTGCCCTATATCCTTAAAAGCTTTGAATTCTAGCGCATTTCCGGAGGGGTCTAAAAAGAACATGGTGGCTTGTTCGCCAACTTGTCCCTCAAACCTTACATAGGGTTCAATGACAAATTTCACGCCTTTTTCGCGCAGTTCGGAGGAGAAGCTTTCAAAAGTTTCCCAAGGGAGTACCACTCCGTAATGCGGAACGGGAACATCATGGCCGTCCACGGGATTGCTATGCAAACCTGTTTCTTCTGCCTTTGGTTTGTAATGGATGACCAGTTGATGTCCGAATAAACTAAAATCGACCCAATGGTCGCTGCTGCGGCCTTCTTCGCAGTTTAGTATTTCCCTGTAAAAAGTTCTGCATTCTGCAAGATTGTGCACGGGTATGGCAATGTGAAAAGGAGTGACGGTGGACATGAGTGTATAGTTTTAGATAAAAATAGTTTTTTTTATGATGCTAAAAAAGCGACAATTTGCTCATTTACCTCATCTTGATGAAGGGAGTGCCCCAGACCTTCCGTTGTGATAAGTTTACTTCCTTTCCAAGCTGCATGAACCTGTTCAGAAGCGCGGTATGGGGTAATGGAGTCAAAGCGGTCGTGAAACAATAGGCCTTTCTTCGTGTTTGTTTGTACAAACCTAGGGGAAGAAAACGCAGTTTCAATAAATCCAAACCGTTCAAAAATATAAGCTGCCAATGCCCTAGATACCCGATCATTGAAACCTAATAGCCTTTTAAAATGGCTCATGATTTCATGATATTCCGCAGGAGAACCTATGGTCACTATTTTTTCAATAGTCGCACTCGGATGTAAGTATTCGTTGTAAAGTGCAGTCATTCCGCCCACACTATGCCCAACAAGATAGTTCGGTGCATAGGTATCTATGACAGCCTGCAATACTTGGGCATACAACGGCACTTGCAGATGGGTTCCGGTGGAATACCCGTGCGCTGGGGCATCAAAAGCGATGATGTTAAAGTCGGCTTCTTGTAGTTTTTCAATAAGTTTATGCCATCGCCAAGCGTTGCTTTCCCAGCCGTGTATCAGCACAACGGTTTCCTTTTCGCCGGGCCATCTGTAGGTCTGTATGCTATGATCTACACTATGGAGTATTTGGTCCTTCGCCGTATCCATATAGCTCTTTTGGTTCGGAAGCACCTTTCCTTTTCTTACTTTAGAAAAGATAGAGAATGCTTTTTCGGCAGCTTTTTTTGGAAGTATAAAGGCATAAAGATTTAAAAATATGCCGTAAAATTTTGGAACTAGTTTGATAAAAAGTTTTTTCATAAGTCAAGGCCACAAAAATACGCAAAGCTTTTTATATTTTGATGGATTGAATTTTTTGAAAACTTTTTGGCAGATATATTAACTATTCACCCGTTAAAAAAGTCAAGCAAATTTCTGCCCTCTGTTCCCTCCCGATAGGTATCGGGACTAAAGGGTGTGAGCCCAGAAATCGTCTTGGTTCCACTTAGGGCTAGGGTAAAACAAGAGGATTTCTGGCCAGGGGTCAATAGTTGCCAAACATAGTTGATTATCCGAAAAGTAAAGAAATACAATGGAAATTTCGGAAATATGGAGTAAGAAGAAGCGCAAGCTATATCAATAAATTAGGAATATGGAGGCGTTGCACTTTAGAATTGGAGGATGTTTTGGCACAATAGGTATTTCAAGAGAAATCGACTACTCGTCCCTGTTGGCCTGACCCAGACTAAAGGCCGGCATACAGACCGAAATATACTCGCAGGGAGCTTCAAACGGATTGGAATAGTGAACCTTGGTATTTTTATATATTTTAATGGATTCCCCAGCATTTAAAATGATGGTTTCTCCATCTACTACAACCTGTTTTTTACCTTTAACTACAAGTGTATATTCATCAAATTCCGGAGTTTGGGCAGGTTCGATCCAACCTGGCGGGGCGACCATGTGGGCGACACTTAGTTGGTCGTTACCGTCCGTAGCCTTCCCAAAGTGCTCGGCAATATATTTGCCATCCGTAGTAGGTACAAGGAAAGGTGACTGTTGAAGACTGAATTTTTTATTCATTATTAGAGGGTTTTTTATAAAGGACGGTATTTAGGGGGCTTTATTTAATCAGTTGGCAAATGATATCAAACAAAACCATTATTTTAAAAAAGGCTTTACGCCATACACCATGCGCTTTATTTATTATTTTAACTCTCTCTGCTCAAAGCTATTGACTCATTAACTTTTTCACTACCCTCTATTGTCTACCGTCTACCGTCCAACACCTAAAAATCAATCCCACCCAATCATCATATATTTAATCTTGGCATTATCAGGGATCTGTACTTCCTCTACATTTGTGTTGGCGCTGTATCGAAGACTTGCAGGTAGCTCTGCCTTATCAATCGTAAAATAAATATCATTGTCTTTCAGCAGAATGACCACATTGTTCAACGATGTGATAATTTTTTTGATAGGATATTTTTCTTTGATGTCCTTAAAGGTACTTTTAATGGTGATTCCATTAGCTGTTGCAAAACGGGCATCGTTTATCTGCACATTTTGCACCGTGGCAATACTATCGGAATTTGGCGTAAGTGTCAATAAATGTGCGCCTCCCTTTTCAAATATCTTTATTTTGCTGGCTCCGCTGCCAAAACTCAGTTTTACCGTATCCATGACCAAGGAATCTTCCGCATAAATAAGTTCCAAGTCTCGCGCAAGACTCTTTTTGTCTAGCTTTCCTATTTGATCGGAGGAGATTAAAAAGTTAGTATCTTTTTCCTTTTGGCATTGTGTGGCAAGGAGACAAGAAAAAATAAGCAAAACGGTCTTTATGGATTTCATTGATTACAGTTCTATTTTTGAGGTATTATCGCATTACTTTTTTTAGCACTCCAAGCACGCCCCTTATAAATGTGGCGCTGGTAAGCACTTTTAGCACAGGATTCATTCGGGTGCTTTGTCGGGTACTTGTTCTTCTTGCCGTGGGCCGCGATTTTTCCTTTTCGGCCAAGGCTTCCGCTTTTTCTATTTTTTCGTTGAGTATCTCATAGGCACTTTCACGGTCTGTAACAGCTCCGTATTTTTTTGCAAGCGCGGATTTTTTGATGATATCGTTGAGTTCGGCATCCGTAAGGATATCCATGCGGCTCATGGGTGCCCTCAACAAAGTGGCCGCCAGCGGTGTAGGTCGCCCTTTTTCATCTAGCGCGGAAATCAAGGCTTCCCCTATACCTAAAGATGTAAGCACCTCTTTGGTATTGTAGAATTCCGAGATGGGATAATTTTCCGCTGTAAGTTTTATGGCTTTTCTATCGTTGGCGGTAAAAGCCCGTAAGGCGTGCTGCACTTTAAGGCCTAACTGCGCCAGTACCTCATTGGGAACATCCGTTGGGTTCTGGGTAACAAAATAGATTCCAATCCCTTGGAACGTATCAATTTTACGATACTTTCTATCTGATCTAGTAGGGCTTTTGATGCTTCCTTGAATATGAGGTGGGCCTCATCAATAAAAAGGATAAGTTCCGGTTTATCGCTATCGCCCTGCTCCGGGAAACTGTCATAAATTTCCGCCAAAAGGCTCAGCATAAAGGTAGAGAACAATTTGGGTCTGTCCTGGATATCGGTAAGGCGCAGTATGCTAATGTAGCCTCTGCCGTTCTCGTCTATTCGGGTAAGATCATTGACATCGAAGGATTTTTCCCCAAAGAACAGATCTGCTCCTTGTTGCTCCAACTCTATAATTTTTCTAAGAATGGTACCGGTAGAACTTGTTGAAATACGACCGTAATTTTTGTCAAATTCCTCTTTTCCTGCACCGGTGGCGTATTGCAGTACTTTTTTAAAATCCTTAAGGTCCAACAAGGGAAGTTTGTTATCATCGCAATATTTAAAGACCACCGCTACAATTCCTTCTTGGGTCTCGGTAAGGTCTAAAATCCGGGATAGCAGTATAGGGCCAAATTCGGAAACCGTAGCCCTCATTTTAACCCCATCTTGTTCGGAGAGCGAAAGAATTTCTATAGGAAAGCTTTTTGCCTCAAAAGGTACGCCTATTTTGGCATGGCGTTCTTCAATTTTTGGGTGTCCGACACTCGGTCGTGCCAATCCGCTTAAATCGCCCTTTAGGTCCATCAACAAAACGGGGATTCCCTTTTCGGACAGGTTTTCGGCCAAAACCTGTAATGTCTTGGTCTTGCCCGTTCCTGTTGCCCCTGCAATAAGTCCATGACGGTTAAGGGTTTTAAAAGGTATTTTCACCAAGGCACCCGTAATGGCCTCTTCGTTAAGCATAGCTGCGCCCATGGTTATAAAATCGCCCTTGGTGGTATATCCTTCCTGAATATGTGCAAAGAAATCTTCTTTGGAACCCATGTTGTCTATTTTCGATAAAAATAGCGGATTTTAGGTAATACTTCAGCACTTTTTGGCTTTGGGTTATCAAATATAATGAACAGGTTTGTATATCTCGCTGGCGTTCAATAGTCCTTTGTTTTAAAATACCAAGATCCGGTTCCTTAAATTTAGAACTTGTTATTCGTATCTTTGCGCGATGGAAAAACAAGAGATACTTGCTTTGGTGGACAAGGGAGTTATGCTTCCCTTAATGGAGGAGTTTTATACCATACAGGGCGAAGGTTTCCATAAGGGAACCGCGGCCTATTTTATTCGAGTGGGCGGTTGCGATGTAGGTTGCCATTGGTGCGATGTTAAGGAAAGTTGGAATGCAGATACGCACCCACCAACCAATATCGACCTTATCGTAGAGAACGCTGCCAAATATTCGGATACCATTGTAGTAACAGGAGGAGAGCCGTTAACCTGGGATATGAATCCCTTGACGACGGCCTTAAAAGCACGGAATCTTAGAACACATATAGAGACCTCGGGTGCCTATCCGTTAACGGGTCATTGGGACTGGATCTGTTTGTCCCCAAAAAAGAATAAATTGCCGGAGGGCAGGATTTACGACGAAGCCCACGAATTGAAGGTAATTGTCTACAATAAGCACGATTTTATCTTTGCAGAAGAGCAGGCCTCAAAAACCAATACCAACTGTATTTTATACCTGCAGCCGGAGTGGAGCGTGCGTGATAAGGTTACCCCGTTGATCGTGGATTATGTGATGAAAAATCCCAAATGGAAAGTGTCCTTGCAGATGCATAAGTATTTGAATATTCCTTAGTTTTTTTGACGCTGAACGCCTTGCGCAAGTTACTTTGTTTGATAGCATGAAGAATCACTTAAGAAAATGTTGTCCGCTTTGAAAAGTGACATTGGTTGAGCATGGGTAGGAAGTCAGTCTTTATAAGCATTCAGAATCCATGTGCGGTTTTCTGAAAATTGATATACGTTAGAATTCTTGGCTCCTTATCTTTTTAGTTCAGTTTTAGGGACTAATGCTCCAAGGCTTTACTTGTATTTTTATGGCAACCTGCCAGCAGCAGGTTGGTTTGGAATGGCCGGCAAGCTGGTTTGGGATTTTGAATTTGTTGTTTTGGAATTTTAACAACCTGTGGTCCCTACCCGAGGTTCCTTACTTTTTGACATCAATTTTTGGAATAAAACTAAATTTGGACACTTTTTTATCGCCCACCATTCGCCTTAAGGTCCAACACGCACTCCGCGTCCAAACTAACAGTATTGCTTTTTCCGGATGTTGATTTGGATTTCAGCATATTCAAAACGGTGTTTCCCGATAAATCGCAAACCGATTGTAGTCCTTTTTTGATACTTGTACTTTTTCCGGTCACCCTACCAAGTTGAAGTTCTGCACGCATTAAACATCCTTGTACATCACAATGATTTCCTGCATCTGGGTCTTCATGTTCGTTTACCGAGGGAGAGCCAAGATTCACCAACCCGAACAAATGCCCGAACTCGTGATTTAAGGTAGCGGATTCTACATCTGCAATGGATATAGCGGTGGTTTGTGATGCTAACCTTCTAATAGTTTTCGCATATATGACCATAGAGGTATTTCTATATACCGCCCCCACCGTTACCAGGCCTTCGTCCAAATCGTCCCCATCGGAAGGGGCATCGGCAAAATAGATATATATGGCCAAAGTTTTACCCTCGTTATAGGCGGTTCTATTCTCCTTTTCCAAATCTGCAATTTCCTGAAGCTCTAGGTCTTCCTTGTCAGGGGAATCCAGTTCCAAGAAGCGCATTTCAATAGCTTCTTTAAACGTATGCTGCCTTAGAAAATCTGCAAACTGCGTCATAGTGGTGGACGTCGGTCGGAAACCGGAAACATAGGCAATCTCTATAAGTAATTTATCAAAATTGGTATTGGAAAGAATATCGTTGGCAGAATCCCCAGTAGTTTTTAGATTGGCCCTTCTGTCAACCGCTTTTGCTTCGGTTTCCTCGTTCGAATCACTTTTGGAACAAGCCAATAGTACCGCGCATAATGCAAAGGTTAAGAAACGGTGGAAATTCTTCATAATCCATTTTTTATTGGTAAGGCTCAAAAAACGTGCCTACTACTATTATTTCTTTAAACACACTCTGGCCAAATAGTCATAATGTTCCCCTTCGGACAAAAGTTCACAGGTAAGGCCATTAAAACTTGCCGCTCTTTGTAAGGTATTAAAATCCAAGTACAACCAAGGGAATTCATCACTTTTCAGGTTCTTGTATTCCATAGTAAAACGGACTTCGCCATAATAGGGAACGTCTTCGGGGATCCAATAGCCCCCATCGTCATCACTCGCAAACATATAAATGATATCGCTAGAGTCCAAAATTAGTTGTCCTCCTTCGTTCAAAAGCGACTTTAATTTGTTTAAAAACACATCGATATGTTTTAATTGACCCGCAATACCAATACCGTTCATGAGCAGAAGGAGGGTGTCAAACCTACCTTGGTCAAAATCTAGCAAAGGGCCTTGGTGGCAATTTTTGATGCCCCGAGCATTACATACCGCTATGGCACCTTGGGATTGGTCCAGACACGACACCTCGAATCCCTTTTCTTGTAAATATAAACTATGGTTTCCGGCTCCGCAACCAATATCCAGTACGCTACCTTTGCACAATGCCAGCGCTTTTTGCTCCAGGGCGGGCATTTGGTCGTAGTCCCTAAAGAGGTAGGGTAGGGGAAATACATCCTCCTCCCCTAATGAGGAATACGTGCTAATATCTTCCGAGTAATTACCGCTAAAGTAATCCCAAAATGCCGTGCCGAGTATATCTTTTTCCAAATTGATGGTTTTGCTGTACAAAAATCCCTTTTTTTGGAACGACTTCCCTAGTTTTGAACCGAAACTTTTATGTGATGAAAAAAATTGTAGCAGAATTACCGGCCAAGGCAAATGAGAAAAATGCGGAAAACAAGAAGTTTTTCGCCAAGCTCAAAAAGAAACCGCCCAAGAATTTGGACTACCTGATGCAGGAATTGCACAATACCGAATTTCAACGAACCAATTGCCTTAGCTGTGCCAACTGCTGCAAGACCACAGGGCCGCTTTTTACGAATGCCGATATCGAGCGTATCTCGAAACATTTCCGATTGAAGCCCCAAAAATTTATCGACACCTATTTGCGATTGGACGAAGAGAGCGACTATGTGCTGCAAGAAGTACCCTGTTCATTTTTAGGGGCGGACAATTACTGCTCCATTTACGAGGTGCGCCCCAAGGCCTGCCGGGAGTTCCCCCACACCGACCGTAAAAAATTCCAACAAATAAGTAACTTAACGTTAAAGAACGTGGCTATTTGCCCTGCAGCATTTAACATTGTGGAGGAGATGAAGAAAAGAGTGGGCGGGTTCTAGAAGTAGTAAGATAGGCAAATGGATCGAATGGGAAAAAAGAGAAGAGAATAGAGAAAATAGACAAGAATCTAGAAACAAGAATCAAGGGAAAAGAATCAAGGGAAAAGAGCCAGGAGAAAATGGCCAGGAAGAAATAAACATCTAGAATATATCGTTCAAAATATGCTACCATAAACTTACCCACTAGTTACTCACTAAACCCAAAACCTCTCCAAAATAGTATGTGAGATGCCTCCTTAGGTCGGAATCCCGCGCTCTGCTAGAACGCAAAACGGTCTAAAATTCCCTGCCCGTCCGTTTTACTTGTTGCAGTAGGGGAACCGGACCTCAATTGTATTTGAATTTGACATTTGTGTTTGTATTTGTATATGTTTTTGAACTCCGATTTTTCCAACAAAATAAGTATCTTTAAAATATGGAACAGTTGATTACCTATTTTGAAACCATACCTCCTTTACATAGGACCTTAATTTTAGTGGGAGGTATAACCTTCTTCTGGATTTTAGAGGGTATCATCCCTTTGTTCAGCGTCCGGTATAAAAAATGGAACCATGCCTTGCCTAACCTATTTTTTACCTTAACGACCATTATCGTTAATTTTCCCTTGGCATTTTTATTATTGAAAACCTCGGATTGGACGGTTGCGAACGATTTTGGCATTATAAACTTGTTACCGCAAATGCCCTCGTGGCTATATGTAGTTCTCGGTGTTATGCTGTTGGATTTGATTGGAGCCTACACCGCACACTTGGTGGAACATAAGGTAAAACCGCTGTGGATGGTGCATTTGGTACATCATTCCGATCATAATGTGGACACGACTACCGCCAATAGGCACCATCCTTTTGAGAGTGTTATTCGGTACCTATTTACTTTGGTCGGTGTTTTTGTGGTGGGTGCCCCGGTGGGTGTTATTATGTTGTACCAGAGTCTTTCCGTGGTCTTATCGCAATTTAACCATGCCAATATTAAGTTGCCCGTAAAAGTGGATAAGGCGATAAGCTGGTTCATCATCTCTCCCGATATGCATAAAGTACACCACCACTACAAACTCCCCTATACCGATTCCAATTATGGAAACATTTTTTCCATTTGGGACCGCCTATTCGGTACTTTTATGGAACTGGACCGGGATAAGATTACCTACGGCGTGGATACTTTTCCTGATGAAAAAGAAAATTCCAGTATTAAGGGATTGTTGAAGCAGCCTTTTCATAAGTATCCGAAGCCCACAAAAACTATGGAGGTGGATTTTTAATATGGTACTATAAATAGCGAATGTAGAAAAACAAAAAAGATGCATCAAAACTTGGCTTGACAATTGGGATAATTGGATCTGTTGCCGGAATTTTCTTAATTTTTGAGGAAGAATGGTTCATGGGGATCGCAGGGACTGTGGCAAGTGCAGGAATCGCCATCAAAGGATACATCGATTTAAGGAATTCAACCCAATAAATTTTATCTTAATTACGTGTTGCGGTTTTTTACTCATACCTCAAGGATCTGCCTAATACTTTCACATATTTCAAAATAGGCCTGCCAAGAGGAGCACAAAAAAATGGGATAGTATTAGAAAGATCACGTTCCTATTTTTTCTAATACAACTAGTATAAAGGCTGTTTTGTGAGGCAATAACTAAATATTTTTCCCTTTTTTAATCCCTTTATTCTTTTTATTTACATTTCCGGTTCTTAGATTCAACTAATAAACGCAACAGCTTGCTGTTGTAAAAAAGCCGGAACCCTAGTTTTGGCCCTAGGGCCAAAACTAGGGTTCCGGCGGCGAAAAAAACTTCATACTTTTGGGTC